>Ga0272442_10000581_pt1 | contig 57362 bp, 50 predicted proteins | sample SSMForm2O_FD_200262 | JGI IMG/M metagenome (GOLD analysis project Ga0272442, IMG submission 200262) | Marine sediment archaeal communities from Little Sippewissett salt marsh, Falmouth, MA, United States - SSM-Form-2O | ecosystem: Environmental > Aquatic > Marine > Wetlands > Sediment ...
GGAGTGGATTATTCTTGACCATGCCGGGGTGAATTTTGTAAAATTATCGATGTCTTTTGGAGAAAATTATGTTTTTTAACCGTTATTTGGGAAATTTCAGATTAGGGAGGCACAGGGTGATGTCTAACATACGCTCGCATTTCCATGTCTTAATAATGGGAGTATTCTTGATATGTCTTGTCAGTTGTGCTGGTCGATTTACTGAACACGCAGATAAGCGTCAGGGAATTCCAATTATTTTTGATACAGATATAGGCACAGATATAGATGATGCGGGGGCGTTGGCCATTCTGCATGTTATGGCTGATAGGGGGGAAGCAAAGATACTGGCTGCCATTAGCGCTAATCAAAATCGATGGAGTGCAGCGGCTATAGACGTCATTAACACTTATTACGGCCGGGGTGATGTACCTATTGGATCTTCAAAAACAGGACCAAATCCTGAGAAATGGTATCATGACATTGTGCCCGAATTCCCCCATGATTTAAAAAGCGGCGATGATGCTCCGGATGCTATTGATCTGTACCGTAAGATTCTTGCCACCCAACCTGACAATAGCGTGGTAATCGTTGCTGTAGGGTGGTTGACGAATATGGCCGATTTACTCAACAGTAAACCAGATCAGTACAGCCCCTTAGGCGGCAGGGAACTTGTTAAGGCCAAGGTCAAAGAGCTGGTGTCCATGGGAGGTTTGTGGCCCAATACGCAAAAATTAAAAGATTATAATTTTCGCATGGACGGAGCAGCAGCTCACAGGGTGATAAGCGACTGGCCGGGGAGGATTATGTTCACCGGATTAGGTAAGGATGTTATGACCGGTGGGCGGCTGGTGACTGATGGATTGAAAGACAATCCTGTTCCTAATTTTTATAGAAATTTCTTTAAGTACCAAAAAGTAAATGAAAGACCAAGCTGGGACCAGATTGCGGTCTTGTATGCTGTGCGCGGTTTGGCCGATTATTTTAGCTCAGGGTTACCAGGCCATAATACCAGTAAAAAGGATGGCAGTAACGAATGGATACCCGGTCCCGCTTCAAACCATAGCTATCTGGTGCACAAAATGCCTCAAAATAAATTGGCTTCAGTTATCGAAGATTTGATGTTGATGCCACCTAAACATGCAACTAAATAATTACGGTTAATCAGAAGAAATATCAGACAAAGAAAATATTTCGACTGAGCGGAGGCGATGACCGGAGGCGAAATAAATGTTCCTGCCTATGATTGGCCCAGGGACAGAAAAAGCTTTTTCTGAGCTAATAATGACTTTGATATCGAGGGTAATCGGGTCAAATTGATAAAGGCAAGAATAGGTAAATCCATATATTTTACCATCGGGTCCCTCTTGCAAGCCTAAGTCAAGAGGAGCACCCGGGGGAAGAGCAACACGGTCTGTAAAGGTGCGAGACTGGGGATCAAAGACAAATATTTCCGGGGCAGTGTCCTCATCTATTATGGTTCCATAAAGTTTACCGTCGGTATGTGCGACCAAAGCTTTAAACGCTTTCACTGGTCGATCCGGTTTTCCTTCCCACACTTTTGTTTCATTTTGATAATCCCAGAGGAAAAGAGAAGCCTGTTTAACCTTGGGCTGGGTCCCCGAGCCGTCGTTGATATTAGTGCCTACAGCGAGCAATTTTTGTTTTTCCAGATGTGCCAAAGTATAGCAGGTACCGTCCCCGAAGATGCGATAATATGCTTTCTTTTGCCCAGTTTGGGGATCGTAATACGACAATGGCCCTCCCCATCGGCCATAGTCCGGGATTGAGGCTACCCAAACCCATCCCAGTGGTCCGGCAAGGGTGGAACGAGGTCTATAGAAAATATCATCTATCCGTCCTAAATTGCGGGGATTATCATCAGGTTTATCTCCAAAGTGATATGATTGAGTAGGGTCATAAACGGATATGTTAGCTAAAGGATGGGCGGAAATATAAATTTTGCCCTGATAGTTGGCCATAGAGTAGGCTTCCCGGCATTTAACGCCTATCATCGGTGCCGATCAGGTTGATTATATGTTGGATACGTTTCAATCTGTAAACGCGATCACTGATCAAATCAAAAATAAAGAATATGTGTATTATTTGATTGAAGAAAACAATCAGGCAATTGGTTATTTTGCTGTCATTCCAGAAAAAAGATACCCTTTTTCTGAGTAAACTGTATATACAAAAAACTATGAGAGGCAAGGGTGTTGCTCGCAAAATAATTAATTTCATTAAAAATATTGCTATCTCAATGAATCTTGGCAAGATAAACTTGACTATCAATAAAAATAACAAAAGTACAATTATTGTTTATGAGAAGCTTGGGTTTGCCAATACTGGTCCAACCATTCAGGATATTGGCATAGGCTTTATAATGGACGATTATAAAATGGAGCTGAATTTACTATAAGCACGATTGCCGGCATTTACAAATGAGAAGAAATACTTCTGAGTATGGACGCGATGCCAAGAAGGTCGTCTGAAAAATATTGTGGCCTACTGGTATCTCATAGGCTATAATCACAAAGACTATTAATCATCAGTGCATGGTACAAGTACATGTTATTAAAAAAATATAATGATGACTACTGTAAAAGCAACCCCTAAAATATATCCTCTCAAGACGCTTCTGAGCTTTCTTGGGCCAGGCTTTCTTGTCACAGTCGGGTTTATTGATCCGGGCAACTGGGCCACAAATATCGAAGGTGGGTCAAAGTTTGGATATGACCTTCTCTGGGTAATCACCCTCAGTACACTCATGTTGATCGTGATCCAACACATGGCCGCTAAGCTCGGTATAGCCACCGGAAAATCACTTGCGGTCAACATGCGAGAAAACTTCTCTACTCCTGTTTCTGCATTTTTGGGGCTGACGATTGTCCTGGCTTGCGTAGCCACAGATGTGGCGGAATTACTCGGAGGGGCCATCGGTTTTAATCTGCTCTTTGGCTTACCGTTATGGTCTGGGGCTCTGGTGACGGTACTGCTGGAAGTGTTTCTCATAGTCAGCCAGAGATATCATCGGCTCGAGACAATCATCATGGGGTTTTTGGGGATTATTGGATTATGCTACCTTGCGGAGATACTGATTGTCAAACCCAACTGGGGAGAATTGGCCCCTTCAATGGTTGTGCCCAATGTCAACAGAAGCAGCATTTACGTAGCCATGGCTATTTTGGGAGCGGTGGTGATGCCACACAATATATTTCTACACTCCAATGTAATTCACAGCCGAAAATGGGGTATCTCTGAGAGCGAGAAAATGACCCTTTTGCGTTACGAAAAATTGGATACCCTTGCGGCCATGCTCTTGGGGTGGACGGTTAACTCGGCGATGATTATTGTGGCAGCTGCCGTCTTCTTCCACAATAATGTTATGGTTGACAGCATTGAGCAAGCTTCAGCGACTTTGAAGCCTTTGGCTGGTTCACTGGCCGGCTTTTTGTTCGCCATTGCTTTGGTTTTTGCCGGTGTCGGCTCTTCCGTAACATCATCCATGGCGGAAGTTAATGTGATTACAGGTTTTCTGGGAAAACCGGAAGATCCTCAAACCTGGCTCTACAGAATTTCTGTCTTTATAACGGCTATACCGTCATTTTTGATCATTCTGTTGTCTATGAATACTTTTCGCATTCTCATTTTCAGTCAGGTTGTTTTGAGTATTCAGCTTCCCTTTACACTTGTTCCTTTGCTGATCCTCTGCCGCAACCGAAAGATAATGGGCGTTTTTAGAAGCAACCGATTTGAGTTCTCTGCTGCGGTTGTTATTTCTACAGTTGTTATCTTGCTAAATATCTACCTGCTCTATTCCACTATTACGGAGGGTGGTTGACATGCAAGTCTATAAGAAAATCCTTGTCGCTATGGACTGTTCCTCTGTAGATGATGTTATCATCAATCATGTGTCAGCCCTGGCGATACAGAATAACGCCCTGGTTTATCTACTCCACGTGGTACATTCTCACACGCTCGATCAGGACCGTGTGTTGCATAAACAGGTGCAAGATAAATTAAATTCCCAATCTGAGATATTGCAAGAACAGGGAATTGAGGTCCACATCGTAATTAAAAGCGGAGAACCGGACGAAGAAATACTTAAAGAGATTAAGAACAGAGACTATGATCTTGTTGCAATGGCTACCCATGGTCATTCATTCATAGGTGACATTCTGTTTGGAAGTGTCTCCAGAACTCTTAAACATAAAATTAGCATACCTCTATTGCTGATAGGCCCCCAGCGCTAACCGACATAATTCTTACCATATCAGCGAGTAATATACCTGATAGAAAATCGACCTGTTTGTTCCTCACTCCTTAAAACTATTAGCTTTAGTCGATATTAGCCCGATTCTTTGATACCATCTTGTAATCATTACTGATATTTATGTAAAAGTTAAGCGGGTATGCATCTTGCGAAATGTGGAAGGTGTCACTCCTTTGACAGTTTTAAACTCTCGCGCAATATGTTTTTCGCTGGACCAGCCTAATTCATACGCGATCTGTGATATGGTCATATCCGTCTCAAGCAATAAACGTACCACCCGTTCCACGCGGGCACGTCTGATTTCTTCATGCACGGATCGCCCGAGAGTCTTAATAAATCGACGATGTAAGTTGCGACGTGACATAGTAACCGCGTCTGCAACTTCATTAACCTGAATAGGTAGTTTCGAATGGTACTGTATAAAAGAGAGGGCTTCGGCCAGCGCCGGGTCTTCTATCGCCAACATATTTGTTGACAATCTTTCAACCACGTGGGTTGGATGAACAACGATTCTATTGCGTACAGTTTTTTTACCGGACATCAGGGTGTCAAGTACCGAGGCGGCCTCGAAGCCCGCGGCCTCGGCATCGCGTGCTATGCTGGAAAGTGCCGGATCGGATAGCTCGCAGAACAATTCATCATTATCAACTCCCAACACAACCACTTCATAGGGTATTTTCAGGTTAGCTATTCTACATGCCTCAATAACATGCCGACCCCGGTCATCATTACAGGCCATAACCGCCAGGGGTTTAGGCAAACTGATGAGCCAGTCACTTATGCGCTGCAGATCATTCGGCCAGGAATATTTTTTCTGAGATTTTAAAGGTTTATAGCTACTTATTTTATAACCTGCGGCTTCTATGGTCTCAGCAAAGCTTTTAAGGCGGGCCTCGGACCAACTGTAATTAAGACCGCAGTACCCAAAATATTTGAAACCCTTCTGGAGTAAATATTCCCCGGCCATTTTACCGACAGCGACATTGTCACCAAGTATATTGGGCACTTCGCTGATTTCTTTTTCTTCCCGAGCTACTATTATCGGGATACCTTTCTCAAGGAAACGATGGGCTGGGGCCGACTCCTTCAATCTAACAATAGCGCCGTCAACTTCCCAACTACTCAAGCGGGGCAAAGCCTGTTTCTGCCCTCTGGGCTCATTATAGAATGACCAGCCCCCCTTCAATTTTGAATATTTTACGATCCCGCGCAGCAAACCTCTGCCGTAGGCCCGGGAACTTTCAATCAACAATATAACTCGTTTAACTGTCAGCATTTACAGATTCCTGACTCAAAAATCTATTTTACAATTCTAATAATACTTAGAACATGTGTCAATAGTAATGTCCCAAAATGGTGATAGAAAGGCCAGATATGGCGTTCTAATCAATACCTGATATTTGTTATTTTACAGTTATGATTTTTGACGAAATAACACCAAGTCGCACTTGGATTTAGAATCATTTTCTTGTCAGAGATTGGAGCCCAAGAGATGAGTTCAGATAAAGTTAAACCTGCTGAGCTTCTAAAAGCGGATGATTGGCAATTTCAGTACCGTCAGAAGAGTAATTGTGACACGTCTAATCTTGATATTTTTAGTTACGGTACTTATGAGGTTAAACCCGGAATCGTGAGCGACGAAATATATCATCACAAAGAGGAAGCAATTCTATTTTGTATTAAGGGAGAAGTTAAGGTTCGAATTGGATCCCAAACTTTTACTCTGTCCCATTATGACACGCTGTTTATTCCATTGGCCACGCCCTACATCATAGAGAATATCTCCTCCGAACTGTCTTTGTTGGTGGTTTGTAAAGCACAGTCGGAGAATCAATACACACCCTATTATTCTTCCTGGAAAGAAATTTCAGCGGACGAAAGTAGAATCAGGCACCTCAATGGAAAGGATGTCTTCCTGATGTTTGACGTCACTGAAAAGGCCGACAAACTGGTGGCAGGCTATACAATATATCAGCCGTTCACCCGGGCCTGGCCCGCACATAATCATACCGATCAGGAGGAGGTTTATGTGTTCATCAAGGGTAAAGGTGCTATGGAGGTCTATGCAGATGAAGAGCATAAAACGTTTGTACACTCTGTAGCAGAAATGGACGCTGTCACCATTCCGATTCTGAACTTCCATCCGGTTTTCAGTCAGTCAGAGGAACTGCATTTTATCTGGTGTATAGCGGGAGAAAGATACTGGGTGGGAGATAAAAACAAAGATTTTATGAAAGGCGATACAGATCAACTAACCACATAGCTGGTAGAGGATATGGCTAATGGAGACTTTAAGAGTTTCTCTTTCGAATGTTGACTATCTCGTTGTCTGCTCGTACTTTGCTTTCGCTATTATCGTTGGTATCCTGACCAAAAAGCTATCCGGCAGTGACATGCGCGGATATTTTCTTTCCGGGCAGAAGTTGAGCTGGTGGCTGTTGGGAACCTCAATGGTGGCTACTACGTTTGCCCTGGATACTCCATTATATGTGGCCGGTTGGACGCGCCAGTTCGGGATAAGCAAAAACTGGGAATGGTGGGTTTTTCTTTTTGGGGGGATGTTCACTACGTTCCTATTTGCCAAACTTTGGCGGCGATGTAATGTCCTCAACGATGCTGAATTCATAAATATAAGGTATTCCGGAAAATCCGGATCATTTCTCCGGGGATTTCGGGCCCTTTATATGGGCTTTATTATGAACATGCTGGTAATCGGCAGCCAGCTCGTTGCCATATCAAAAGTAGGCACTTTAATGCTGGGTATAAGCACTACAAATCCAAATTACACACTTTGGTGTTGGATTATCGCTATTGTATGTGGTTTTACAGCACTATTTTATTGTTATCTGTCGGGTTTTAGCGCAATTGTCATCACCGACTTTGTCCAGTTTTCTCTATCTTTGACAGGAGCGATATTACTGGCAGTATTTACCTGTCGACAGGCGGAAGTAGGTGGGCTTACTAATCTGATATCCCAGCTTAAAAGCACAACACCTGATAAGTTGGATTTTTTTCCGCATCTGGGAGCCACCGAAGCCGGTCAGATGTCTTTATTGGTTCTCATCGGCTATGCCTGCGTTCGCTGGTGGTCCCAGGTGTACGGTGGTGCAGAGCCCGGCGGCCAGGCACACGTTGCCCAGCGGTTGTTGGCGGCCAGAAATGAAAAACACGCTTTGCTCGCAAGCCTATGGTTCAATTTCGCCAATTACGCCCTCAAACCTCTTCCCTGGATAATCACCGCCCTGGCAACCCTTTTAATTTTTCCCCTGGATAAGTTCAGTGACCACGAAGCTGTTTATCTTTCTACAATCAATTTTGTACCGGTCGGCCTGAGAGGGGTGGTCGTGGCCAGTCTTTTCGCCGCGTTCATGTCAACTATTGATACGCGCATTAACCTGGGTGCTTCATATTTTGTTAACGACTTCTATAAACCCTTCCTTGTGAAAAATAAATCCGAGCGCCATTATGTTTCCATCTCGAAATGGACCACTCTCGTACAGCTTATAGCGGGTCTGGGAATGCTGCTGATTGTTAGTAACATGCGCAGTGTGTTTTTCATCTATGCCGGTCTTGGATCCGGAGCTGGTCTGGTCTATATCCTGAGGTTTTACTGGTGGCGAATTAATGCCTGGAGTGAATTTGCAGCCATGACGGCGGCGTTTGTCAATCTTATCGTGTTTAGATGGGGGATCTATGGGTCGGAAGCACAATTCAACCAGCATGGCTTTGAGTATATGTTTATCTCTTTCTTTGTTGTTACCGCTACTTGGGTAACGGTCACCCTGCTGACAAAACCTTGCGAGAAGCAAAAATTGAAAGATTTTTACCGAAAAGTCAGACCCTCTGGACCTTTTTGGAAACCAGTGGCCGCCGATATGGACGAGGTCCGTTCTAAGGACAGTCTGAAAGTGGCGTTCCTTGGTTGGCTGAGTTCTAATTTAATGACTCTAAGCTGTCTATTTGGACTGGGCAAACTTTTATTGGATGAATATCTTTATGCTGCATACTGGCTCGCAGCCTTTCTCGTCAGCGGTGCTATCACCTTATGGTCCGTACGCAAACTGACAACCAGTGATTAATTATCCGGTAATAATAGATATGATCAACAAATAATATGTGTTTTAAAAATGAAAGGAAACTCAAGATGAGCTCAAAACCAATTTCCCGGAGAAATTTTATGAAGAAGGGCTTGATCGCAAGTGAAGCGGCGGCCCTGGCAATCTGGAGCGGCCAAAAGGCTTTGGCAAGTGGTCAACCCCTGATTATAAAAAAGCACAAAGGCTCAGAACCCTACAAGTTAGGTCTTGTCGGTTGTGGAAACCGCAGCAAGCAGCATATCTCCGCCCTAAATGGTGTGCCGGAGATTGAGATTGCAGCCTTGTGTGATATCGTCCCCCACAAAATGGATCAGCGCGCGAAACTCATTCAGAAGGGCCCCGAACCGCGTAAGTATGTTGACCTGGAAAAGATGCTGCAGCAAGATGATTTGGACGCTATTGCCGTGGTGCTGCCCAACTACTTACATAAGATGGCGACTATCGCTTCCCTGCAAGCGGGCAAACATGTTTTTTGTGAGAAGCCCATGGCCCTGACCGTAGCTGATTGTAACGAAATGATCGCAACATCCGAGCGTACTCGAAGGGCAATCCAAATCGGAACGCAAAGGCGCCACAGCAGTGGTTACCAAAAGGCTGTCGAGGCAATCCGCAAGTCTTCTGTGGGCAGGATATTGTCTTCGGACGTCAATTCTTATCGCGGTGACTGGCGTGTTCCCGATCAGGATGAGTATCCACCCGGTGTGGAATATTGGCGACTGGATCAGGCACTGTGCGGAGGTGTAGTGTACGAAATGGGGGCTCACATCATAGATGTCAATAACTGGATTTTCGATAGTGAGCCGGAGACGGTAGTAAGCTTGCAGGGAGTGAATGATCTGGCCCTTAGAACCAGAAACTCTACCGATCACGGTGGGGTTCTAGTACAATATGCAAATGGTGCTATGATGAATTACGGGGGGAATCTTTATACCTATGGCCCTGCGGGAGCGAACTATTTCTTTGGCGTTAACGGCACCATAGAGCTCAGCGACAAAACACTGGGAATTCGTTACGGGCAACCCAATGGTTTCCCCACCAAAGGACCTCTTCCCAAATCCATACAAATGGATATTTCGGGCGGTGATGGAACTAAAGACCAGTGGAAATATTTCGCTCAGGTATTGGCAGGTCAGGTCGATCCTTATCCGGATGGTTATCTGGGGCGACAATCTATTCAAATTTGTCAGGGTGCTATTATCTCTGCCCAGGAAAAAACGGTAGTAAACGTTAAAGACCTGGCATAATGATTGGAGTATGTAAACCTATAATAAACTAATAATTATTAAGAGGCAAACCATGAGTATAGGAAGTACAAATCGTCGCCAATTTCTTGCCGGTATGTTGGGAGGTGGCCTGGGCATATTGACCCAAAGCGCGATTCAGGCGAAAGAAGGCACGCCAAAAGTGGAAAAAGGCTTTGTGCGTATTTTTAACGGGAAGAATCTGCAAGGATGGCACACCAATGTTCAGAAGGTCTTTCATGGCTCGGGGGGGAGCTGGAAAGTAGAGCAAGGCGCGATTACCGGAGAGCAATATCCTCCGGGTTCGGGTAATGGGGGAATTCTGATGACCGATCACCAATACGGTGACTTTGAACTGTTGCTGGAATTGGCCCCGGACTGGGGAGTGGATAGCGGTGTTTTCCTTCGGACCAACTCGCGAGGCGAATGTTTTCAGGTATATGTAGATTACCATGATCATGGTAACGTGGGCTGGCTATCGACAGAAACACCTACCGGCCAGAAACGCATGATTATTCGGCCCTTTAATATTTTCGGAAAGTTAAATGAACAAGGGACACTCACTGAATTCACTACCAAGCCCGACGAGCGTGATATTGCCTGGAAACCTGATTATCTGGTTTACAGCGCTACACCCAAGGCCTGGCTATCAGCCTGGAAGATCGGACAATGGAATACTCTTCGCATTCGCTGTGTCGGGAAGTACCCCCAAATTACAACCTGGATCAACCAGACAAAAATTGTGGAATTTGATGGTACAAAATGTCCCCAGCCTAATTATGACAAGGACCAGGTCTTTCAAAACCTGGGCCGAAAAGGGGCTATTGGACTTCAGGTTCATGGTGGCAAGACATTATGGGCCGAGGGAGCTAAGTGCCGCTGGAGAAACATTCGTATCAAACCGCTGTAATCAAAGTGCTTTACCGGCCGGCAACTGTATTGCCCGATAACAGCGCTAGGCAGTTGAAATATGCTTAACTGGCAATAGTGTTTTAAAAAGAGTGTATCAGCGAAATGAAAAGACGAGAATTTCTTCAAAGTTTAGTTTATGGTACTGTTGGAAGTTTGTTTGCCTCTACAGCAACGACAACCTACGGTCAATCCCAAACCCCAAAGCAACCGGTACAGCTTCCGTATAAAATCGGCATAAGACAAGCCAGTCTGCGCAATCCTGAAGACCCATCAAAAACTATGATTGCGAATTTTGACACCTTCAAAGTGGCCCATGATATCCTGGGCATCACAGGTGTCGAGTTGCAGGTAGCCAGTGGTCGCCCTAATATGCGGGATTTAACGGTTGCCCGTCGATATAAGGCTGAAGCTCATCGTTGGGGATTGAATATACCGAGCACAGCCGGCGTCTGGGATCACGCCGTTTGGGGGCCACATTCAAAACTTGATCTTCTTGACTCAATTCGAGCGACGGAGATCCTTGGGGCACGTACCATGTTGGTTGCATTCTTTAAAAAAGATGCACCTGATATGAAGGACAAACAATCCTATGACCCGGTTGTTTCCTTGTTAAAAGAGGTGGCACCGCGTGCACAAGAGGCAGGCATTGTTCTGGGGCTGGAGAATTCGTTGAGTCCGAAAGATAACAAAGACTTGGTGGATAGAATCGACCATCCCGCCGTCAAAGTTTATTACGATCCCGACAACATGTATCATTACGGACATGGAAAGGATGCGGTTTCGGGGATCGAACTGCTGGGGCACAGTCGCATATGCGCATTCCATCTCAAAAACAAGGGCCGCACCCTACAGGAAACAGGACGCATCGATTGGGAGGCCGCTTTACATGCCCTGACTGAGATTCAATATGACGGCTGGCTGGTGTTCGAAACACAACACAAAAACCACAATCAATGCAAGGAAACGATTCAACAAAACATCGCCTTTATCAAGGAGCATTTCAGTCCGCCGCCCGGATAAAATGTTTTTAGACTGAGGCGAATTGAAAAGAGAATAAGAATAATTAAACTTATATTTTAAGAGGGAAAGGTGGTACCGAAATGGAACTATTTATTGATACAGCAAAAGTAGATGAGATCAAGGAGGCGCAAAGCTGGGGTATTATTGATGGAGTCACAACAAATCCTACCAAGCTCGCTCAGGCGGGTCGTTCGTTTATGGAGGTTGTTGATGAAATATGTCAGATGGTCGACGGACCTGTGAGTGTCGAAGCCGTGAGTACCCAGGCTGATCAAATTATCACAGAGGCCCGGAAGCTGGCTTCGCTACACGATAACGTTGTAGTCAAAGTACCATTAATTAGAGAAGGAATAAAAGCGGTAAAAGTCTTAAGCACAGAAGGAATAAAAACAAACGTTACGCTTAATTTCTCTCCGACCCAGGCACTTTTAGCCGCCAAGGTAGGAGCAACTTACGTTAGTCCCTTTGTGGGCAGGCTGGACGATATCAGCTATCCGGGTATGGAATTGGCGCAAAAGATAAAGATCATTTACGACAACTATGGTTTCGACACCAAAATCATTGTCTCGGCCGCCCGGAATCCGATGCATGTTTTAGAAGCTGCATTAATCGGAGCGGATGTCACTACCATGACGTTTGAGATTATGGAAAGTCTCTTCAAACATCCCTTGACCGATAAGGGATTGGAAATGTTCCTTGATGATTGGAAAAAGGTCCCTAAATAAAACATAGACGAGGCAAACGATGGCTAATAAGAAGAAAAATCATATCCGAGCTCTTTACCTGAATGGGCAATGGGTGGAACCTTCTACTGTGCTTGACGTGGTGAATCCTGCCACGGGTGAAGTCTTTGCGCAAGTGGGAACTGTCAGCCGGGACCTCGTAGCTAACGCCCTAAGCACTGCCGCCCAGGCTTGGCCTGCCTGGCGCAAGCTCAGTGGTAAACAGCGCGGCATCTATCTTTTAAAAATTGCCGAGGGGCTGGGCAAGCGTACCGAGGAAATCGCCCGGACCATTACCTTGGAGAACGGCAAGCCATTGGCCCAAAGCCGGGGTGAAGTAGCGATGACTATAGATCATCTGCGCTGGTTCGCTGCTGAGGCGGAACGAGCCTACGGACGGATTGTGCCCAATCAGATAGATGGCAAACGCCATTTGGTGATACGAACTCCGGTAGGAGTAGTTGGAGCGATCGCGCCCTGGAACTTCCCCCTGGTGCTGGCGGTACGCAAGGTTGCCCCCGCCTTGGCCGCAGGATGCCCGGTTATACTCAAGCCGGCCTCTGCCACTCCGCTATGTGCTGTGTTGTTGGCCGAAGCAGTTCATGAGGCTGCCCTGCCGGCAGGTGTTTTTCAACTGGTAGTAGGAAACTCCACTGAAATCGGCGCGGAGTTGCTCGAAAATCCGATGTGCCGGAAGATCACCTTCACCGGTTCTACCGAAGTAGGAAAGCACTTGATCCGTCAAGCCGGTGAATCTGTTAAGAAGTTGTCGCTGGAGTTAGGTGGCCATGCCCCGGTGTTGGTGTTTGATGATGCCGATCTGGAGCAGGCTGTTAACGGAGCACTGATAACAAAATTTCGCAATACCGGCCAGTCGTGCATCGCTGCTAATCGCATCTATGTGCAGCGTTCTATTGCCGATAAGTTCATACCGCTACTTGTTGAAGGGGCCCGAAAACTGAAGGTAGGCAACGGTCTGGAAGATGGTGTTGAGATCGGCCCGCTGATCGACGAAGAGGCCCTAAACCGGGCACTGGAACATATAGAACAGGCCCAGCGCCTGGGTGCAAAAGTGCTCTGCGGCGGCAAAGCCTGGCAAACAGGCCCCGGATATTTTCTGGAACCGACGATCATGACCGAGGTTTCGGCTGATGCCCTGTGCATGCGCGATGAAACATTCGCACCAGCTATACCCATTTGTATCTTCGACGATGAAGAGGAAGCAATCGAAAAGGCCAATGCCACCGAATATGGATTGGCATCATACGCATTCACCCGGGATTTCTCACGGATGTGGCGGTTGGCAGAGCATCTGGAGGCGGGGACAATCGGGATTAACGATGCGGTACCTTCTACCAGCCAGTGTCCCTTCGGAGGTTTGAAGCAAAGCGGCTGGGGTCGGGAACTCGGTATTGAAGGTCTCGACGCATTTCTTGAAACCAAACATATTTCTTTGGGAGTACAGATATGAGCAATTTGATCCCGGAATATTTGACTATCGGCCCCGACCAACTCGGGGAAAATACACCGGTAAAGTTACGGATATGTGGCTCTGGGGAGGCCCTGGCTGAAAACATGGCTCAAACTATGCTGGAGACATTTAAACAAGCCAAGCAGGATGGTCGTAATGCGACACTGATCATCCCCGTGGGACCGGTGGATCAGTTTCCAGTGCTGGCTAAGTTGGTCAATCAACAGCACTTTGATTGCCGTGATGTTATGCTCATTAACATGGACGAATATCTTGGGGATGACGATAAACTAATCGACATTGACCATCCTCTGAGTTTTCGTGGCTATATGAATACAAAGTTCTACGATCTGCTGGACCCGGACCTTGCACCTCGGGCAGAAAATCGTGTCTTTCCAAATCCGGCGGATCCAGCGACTATTCAAGAGATGATTGACCAACGGGGCGGGGTGGACGTATGTTACGGTGGAATCGGGATCAACGGACACCTGGCCTTTAATGAGCCGCCCGAACCGGCTCATTCGATGTCGCCTGAGGAGTTTGCGGCCCTGCCGACGCGAGTGCTAAATCTGAGCCGGGAAACGCGTACAATCAACTCGGTAACGGTTGGTGGCGAGATAGCGGTTGTTCCCCAACGTGCCATTACAATTGGTATGAAAGAAATCCTGGCGGCGCGGCAACTGAGGTTTTTCTGCAATCGTCCCTGGCAGCGGGCGGTGGTACGCCGTTTACTTTATGGACCATTGACGCCGGCTTGCCCGGCATCCTTTTTGAGAACACATACGGATGCTGAGTTGATTGTTGCAGATTATGTAGCAGAGTTGCCCGATATTAAACTGCGTTAAAGCAATAGAAAGCGAGGACATTATGCGATTGGATTTTTCCGGTGAACGAGTACTCGCGGTGGTTGCTCATCCGGATGATGCCGATTATCTCTGCGCCGGCACATTAGCGCGGGCTCAGGCCGACGGAGCTCAAATCGGCATTTGTGTGTTATGCAAAGGCGACCGCGGTCAATCAACCAAGCCAGTCAAGGACCTTGCTGCCCTGCGCCGCAGGGAAATGAAGGCAGCAGCCAAAATTCTAGGCGCAACGCTCTTACTCGGTGAATTCAGCGATGGGCAACTCGTTGACAGCCCGGTCCAGAGAAAAAAGCTTATCCAGATCTACCGTCGCTTTCAACCGACGCTGATATTGGCCCACTGGAAGGAAGATTACCATTCGGACCATCGTGCAGCCGGAGCGCTGGCCGAAGCGGCCTCCTGGTATTGCGCTTCGCTTGGTCACAAAACACAGACTGCGGCAATGGATCGTCAGCCGGCATTGTGGTGGATGGATACGGTGAATATGATAGGCTTCGAGCCGGGCTTTCTGATCGATGTGAGCGACCACATTGATTTGAAGCGCCGCCTCCTTACCTGTCACAAGAGCCAAATCCTGCGTGGTAAAGAAAGCGATTTTACCCCGTTGGCAGAACAAATGATCAGACAATCTGAAGTCCGCGGCGCCCAGGCCGGGGTAACCGCTGCCGAAGCGTTCAGGGTTTACCTGGCCTGGAAACGAGCGCGGGCATGGTGAGTATCAATATGTGAAAGGAGTACAAATGAGTTTACGAGCTTTAATGATCCATCCGGACGATAACGTAGCCAACCTGATCGGCCCCGGTGGGAAAGGCGAATCGGTTGATTGTACAATTGAAGGTAAAAATGCGACCACAACTGTCTTGCTGCTTGACGACATTCCATCCAATCATAAGTTCGCGCCCATTGACATCAAGGCGGGTGAACCAATTATTAAGTACGGCCTAAGCATTGGCAGAGCTAAATGTGATATTAAGACCGGACAATATGTTCATGTGCACAACATTGAGTCCAATCGCGGTCGCGGAGACCTGCAGGACTCATAACAGCTATCACCCAACCGTTAATAATAAGATTTATCAAGGAGAACCGACATGAGAGATCATTTTTTCGGATATCCTCGTGAGGACGGCCAAGTCGGCATCCGTAACCACGTGTTGATGCTAAGTGGAACCTTATACGCCAATCCGACCTGCGAGCGCGTAGCACACATGGTTCAGAACACCATTCCTATCGTACACCCTTTGGGACGCTGTCAGATTGCCCCCGACCTGGAGCGGACCTTCAAAACCTTGGTCGGCCACGGGCTCAATCCCAACGCGGGCGCCGTTATCGTCGTAGATCATTTCAAGGAACAGGGCTGCACTGCTGACGACATAGCCCATGAAGTTGCCAAGTCCGGCAAACCAGTCGAAGTCGTCAATATCCGACGTGAAGGCGGCGCCATTAATGCGTTGGCCAAGGCGACGAATCTTGCCGTCGAGTTTAATCGTAAAATCAACGGCCAACAGCGTCAGTCGGTCCCGCTCAGCAAACTCATTTTCGGATTCAATTGCGGCACCAGCGATGTAACCAGCGGTCTGGCTCATAATCGTTGTGTCGGCTGGGTCTGCGACCGGGTTATCGAAGCCGGCGGTCGAGCTCTGGGCGCCGAGACAACCGAAATGTTTGGCGGCGAAACGCTTATCCAAAACAAAGCTAAAACACCGGAAATCGCCGAGAAGATTCTCGGTTTCATAAAGGCCATGGAGGAACGAATCCTCGCATGCGGCGTGGACATGCGCGGCAGCCAACCGACAGGTGACAACATCGCCGGGGGCCTGTCCACGATTGAAGAAAAGGCCCTGGGCGCTATGCAGAAATGGGGGACAAAGACGATTGTCGGTGCCCTCGAATACGCCGAAAGGATCGGCGACGAGTCGGGCCTCTGGATCATGGATACGCCGGGTCATGGCGGTGAATCAATCACCGGCATTGCTGCAGCCGGAAGCCAGGTGATGAGCTTTTCTACCGGTGGTGGCCATACAATCAACCATCCTCTTATGATCACCATGCGGCTTACCGGTAACCCTGAGTCCTGGAACAGGATGCAGGAAACCATGGAAGTCGATGTCTCCGACATGTTCGAAGGGACATCGCTGGATGAGGCCGGCGAGCGATTATTCAATGAGGTACTCGATACCTGTGACGGCAAGATGACCAAAGCTGAAGCGCTAAAGGAATTCAATGCCTTCGCCATCAATCGTTGTGGACCGAGTGTTTGATATGCAAACAACAGCGTTAGCTTATAAAAAGGCGAAAATCTATAAAAAATTTTCACCTTGCTTTGCAAGATGCCGTAAACTTTTCATTGCTGCCGAACAAAACAACGGTTGGCTGGAGCAGTGCGCTGATTCCGGCCGTTTCCTGGCTATTAACCGAGAACTGGTTGACACCCTGGCGTTAACACTGCGACAGTTGGCGGGAAACAGCCTCATTCTCGAGGTCTGTGCTGGCTCGGGTATATTATCTCACTTATTGGCCGCCCGTGATGTACACATTCAGGCCACCGATGTGAACCCTCCGCAAGGCTCAAAGACCTTGTCTATGTCGGCCCAGGAGGCGCTGCACCGCTTTAAACCGTCCGTCGTTTTAGGGATCTTTGTACCTCATGACGGAGGTGTGGACGAAGCGGTCCTTACCTGCCCCTGGGTCCAACACTACGTAATTATAAACGCAAGAATTGGTGGAGCCCTGGGTTCGCCTTTGCTTTGGAGGGCGCCGGATTGGAAGCACGAACCACTTGATAACATCAGCCGCTGGTTGATTACACGTCACGATGTTTGGCTGGGATGTGACAATATGGACAGTGATGCAATACTGCAACACGGAGAAGCCTGGCACTTAACCCGCACCACACTCTCACCAACTGCCCAAGAAAGGTTAAACGTATGAATGAGAACTCCTGCGTGCAGGATCCCAAAGGTATTGCCCTCGATACCGAACAAACCCAGCAAAAATACTTGTATCGCGCCCTCGACTGGTTCGGTACGGTCGCGCCCGGTTTGGCCCTGGCATCTCTACTAGCCTGGATGGGCGCGATTTTAGCCAAGTTTATTGGAGTTACATTGCTAGGCTATGAGAAGACTCCGATCAGCGCAATCATGGTAACTATTCTCCTCGGCTTACTCGTACGTAACATTGCCGGCCTACCAGTGGTTTACGAGAAAGGGTTGCGTTTTTCTGTGAAGCATATACTCCGGTTTGGCATCGTACTACTCGGATTACGCTTGAGCCTTTTGGCTGTAGGTCAAATCGGCGTTAGCGCGCTGCCCGTAGTCTTGGGATGCATTATCTCCGCACTGATTCTGGTTACCTGCCTTAGCCGACTTTTAGGATTACCAACTCGTCTGGGCAGTCTCATCGCGGTGGGAACCAGTATCTGTGGCGCCTCGGCAATTGTCGCCGCGGCACCGGCCATTGATGCTGAAGAAGACGAGGTCAGTTATGCGGTCGCCTGCATCACTATCTTTGGTATGATTGCCCTATTAACCTATCCATATCTGGCCCACTGGATTTTTGCCGGCAATACCGAACTTGTGGGTCTGTTCCTGGGTACCGCAATCCATGAAACCTCTCAGGTCGCAGGTGCCGGGTTGATGTATCAGCAGCACTATGATGCCCCGATGGCATTGAACATCGCCGCTACCACGAAGTTGGTTCGCAACGTGTGTATGGGGGCTGTGATTCCCGTGATGGCGGTAATTTACCACCGTGGTAACACAACCTCCCAGACCGGAGACAACATCCACCGAAAATGGTATCAATATGTGCCCCTTTTTGTGATTGCCTTTGTCGTGCTTACCGCTGTTCGTACTGTTGGTGATCTGGGGACAAAGGCCTTCGGCGTTATCTCACAATCTGCCTGGCAGGACTTCATCGCTGAAGCAAAGTCCCTATCGGTTGCCTGTCTGACGATTGCCATGGGTGCAATTGGATTAGGAACCAGTCTCACCAAGTTAAAGACTCTGGGGATAAAACCATTACTGGTAGGGCTGGCCGCAGCAGTTTTGGTAGGTGGTGTAAGTCTGATTTTGATAAGACTTTTTGTCACAACGTTGTGAGGACATTGTTGTTACATGGATTTGCCAATCGGTAGTTAGTAGTGATTTGGGATTTAGAAATTAAGGTAATCCAATATGGCCCCTATCAAGATTGACCTGCCCTATGGACGAGATACGATCTCAGTTAAGGTCCCCAGCGAAAAGCTCGTCGGGATATTCCAACCTCGAGCACTCGATCCGGTATCCGACCCCGCCCAGGCATTGCGCAAAGCCCTGACCCAACCCATTGCAACACCGCGACTGCGTGACCTGGCTGCCCAGGCTCGCCGGGCCGCCATTGTGATCGAAGACGCTACCCGGGCGGTTCCCCAGGCTATTATTATAGACGCTGTAATGGCCGAACTGGAAGCGGCAGGACTCGCACCGCCACAGGTTGTGGTGATTGTCGCAACCGGCTTGCACCGCCCCATGACCGATTCGGAATTGGCTGGTGCCCTGGGACGATGGTTCGGGGTACTTAAATGTGAGAATCACAACGCGAATGACACGAAACGTCTAACACACCTGGGTACAACCAGCCTGGGTACAAACATCTCACTCAATCGTTCCTTCCTGGAGGCAGATCTTAGAATCACTACCGGTGACGTTGAGTATCACCAATTTTGTGGCTATGGCGGTGGCGTGAAGTGCGTTTATCCCGGTCTGGCCGACGCTGAGGCGATTCGGACAAATCATTCTCGCCTGGACCTTGCCGGTACCGGTCCGGGTTTGATCCAAGGCAATCCCGTTCGCAATGAAATCGACGAGGTTGGACGCATGGCGGGAGTTGATTTCAACATTAGTGTTGCCCTAAACGCCGATCATCGTATTGTGGCCGTGCGCGCTGGAGACCCGTATCAGTCATTTCGCCAAGCTTGTCGATTCATCGACGATATGTATGCAGTCGAAGTACCGCACCGATCTGATCTCGTAATTGCTTCTCCGGGTGGACATCCGAGAGACATCGATCTCTACCAGTCCCAGAAAGCCATTGAAGAAGCAACCCAGGTCGTTAAACCACAAGGAAATGTGTTGGTAACCGCCCGCTGTGTGGAAGGGAGCGGCTCAGACCTGTTTGAAGCGTGGATGCGGGAGGCGAACACTCCCGACGATATCATTTGTCGGATCAAAGAGAATTTTGTTATGGGTGCCCATAAAGCTTATCAAATCGCCCGCGCAGCTCAACGGGCTAATATCCACCTTTACTCAGATATTGCTCCCGATCGTGTTAGCTCATGGCTGATGAATCCTGTGCAATCGCATACCGACATAGATAAAATTATCGCCAGATCCAAATCAATTTTAGTGCTTCCTCAGGCCACCATGATACGCACTATAATATCCTCAACTTAAGATTACCGTTCAATTTAACAAAAACTCCTTGACTTAACTTTCCATATAAAACCCCAAAAAAATACTATCCACGCCTGAGCAAAGTATGTTAAATAGAGTAGCATCAGTAACTATATTTATACGCAGAAAATGAAGAAGCTAAAATGACACAGGTTTATCATACTCGGCGTAGCTTTTTGAAGTTGATGGGTTTAGGGGCGGCTTCAATTGCAGCAGGATCTGGTTTTTCCAAATTGGAAGCTGCTCACCCCCCAAAACCAAACGTTATTATCATACTGGTCGATGATCTGGGCTACTCTGATCTCAGTTGCTATGGCAGCAAATTTTATGAGACCCCCCATATTGACGAGCTTGCCCGCACTGGCATGAAGTTCACCAACGGTTATGCTGCCTGTGCCGTATGTTCTCCGACCCGTGCTGCCTTACTGACCGGCAGATACCCGGCTCGACTTGGCTTGACCGATTGGCTCAGATGGGGCAAAGACGCACAGGCTGCCAGGAAAAATCCCGAAGGTTACACCGCTATGTATCGCGGCCGGGCCCAAAAACTGCTCTGCCCAGAAAATCCCTTTTGGATGGAACATAGCGAGGTCACTATCGCCGAAGTTTTAGGCCAAAATGGATATACTTGTTGTCACGTTGGTAAATGGCACCTGGGTCTGGAAAAATGGTTCCCCCAAACACAGGGTTTCGACTTCAATATCGGCGGTTGTGCCTTTGGCGCCCCGCCTTCATACTTTGATCCCTACCAAGGCTATACCCAATTTTCACAACATGCTTCAAAGAACATCCCCACACTTACCCCGCGCAAAAAAGGTGAATATCTGGTGGACCGCGAAGCCGATGAGGCCTGCAAGTTCATTGAAAACCATAAAGATAAACCTTTCTTCTTATATTATGCTTCCTATGCCGTCCATCAACCGATCCAGGGTAAAGGCCGGCTCATTGAAAAATATCAGCAGAAACGACCTACAAAACAAAATAATCCTATCTATGCCGCCATGGTCGAAAGTGTGGACATTGGAGTAGGAAAAATTAGATCGACCTTGGAGAAAAATAATCTAGCGGATAATACCGTCATAATATTCACCTCAGACAACGGCGGCCTCATGATTCCCACCTGTTCGTTTAACGGTTTACCCGGCCCCACCAACAATGCCCCGCTTCGGGAAGGTAAAACATACCCCTATGAAGGTGGCATCAGAGTACCATTTATTGTTTATTGGCCCGGTGTGGTAAAACCCGATAGTCTCTGTCACATCCCTGTTACCAGTGTGGACATCTTTCCCACTGTATGTGCCTTGACCGACTGTAAATTACCCACCGACACCATTATTGACGGCGAAAATCTTATGCCGCTCTTAAAGCAGACCGGCAATTTGCAGCGGGATTCTATTTATTGGCACTATCCGCATTATATCAGTTGGGGCCCTGGCCTAACCACCACGCCTAACAGTATTATTCGCTGTGGCGATTGGAAATTGATAAAAAGATATGAAGATGAAACGTTCGAACTCTTCAATCTCAGCCGGGATATCGCCGAAAAAAATAACCTCGCCGATCAAATGCCGGACAAAGTTAAATTTCTCAACAAAAAACTGACAAACTGGCTCAAGGAAACAGGGGCAAAACTTCCCAAACTAAATCCCAACTACACTGGCGGCAATTAATTTTAACCGGATGTTTCAGTCAGACTATTTTTTTACTTTACGCTTGTATTGGGGATTCACCTTTGGCATTTGCGCATTCATCGACTTGCGCCATTGGTGCAGATTTTCCCGCAATTCCTCTGCCTTGGCCGGCATCTTATCGGCAAGATCGTCCTGTTCTTTAATATCATTCTTCAGGTTATAAAGCTCAACGTGATTATCTTCGAAATACTCCAACAACTTCCAATCACCTTGACGCAGTGCAGATACCGGGCTCGTGGTAGCGTAATAGTGCGGATAATGCCAATATAGAGTATTGCGGTCCAGCTTGGCATTTGGATTTTTCAATAGAGACATGAGGCTAATGCCGTCCATATCGGCATTGTGATTTGGATCACCTTTCAGACCGCTTATATCGAGAATAGTCGGGTAAAAATCGATTGAACTCACCGGCTCCCGGCACACACTTCCCGCCTCGGTAACACCCGGCCATCTAATAAGTAACGGCTCCCGAATACCACCTTCATATAGCGATCCCTTACCCGATCGCAACGGATAATTGTTGGTCACAATCCTTTTCTTATATTGGTTGACGTAACCGCCGTTGTCGGAAAAAAGAAAAACGACGGTATTGTCCGCTACCCCAAGTTCCTCCAGCTGCGACATAAGTTTGCCGACATTCTCATCAAGACAATGAACCATTGCCGCATATTCATAGTTCTGATGATGCATCCCCGGCTTAACCTTGTTCTTGTAATGCTCAACTAATTCACTCTTGCCTTCTATGGGAGTGTGTACTGTATGATAACAAAGGTTAATATAGAAGGGCTTATCTTTTACTTTCTTTATCACCTTGATGGCTTCATCTGTGAGGCGGTCGGTTAAGTACTCACCTTCACTGCCGAATTCCAGATGCGGTACATACCGGAACTCTTTCTTCCATAATCCGCTGCCAAAATACGGATAGAAATATGTAGTCGGAGCGCCCCATAAAGTCCCCCCAATATTTACATCGAAACCCTGCGTCTCGGGATAATGTGTGGCCTCACCCAAGTGCCACTTACCGAGATGAGCGGTAAAATAGCCTGCTCCCTTAAGCACCTCGGCTATAGTCACTTGCTCATGGGGCAAGTTGCCCTCTGTGAAAGGCGGGATAAGCTTTCGGTTAAGCACCGGCCTGTCTGAGCCTTCGTACCAGATGGTCATATGCAGACGGGCCGGACATTTGCCTGTCATGATCGACGCACGTGTAGGTGAGCAGACCGACGCCGCGGCGTAGGCGTCGGTAAAACGCATACCCTGTTGTGCCAACCTGTCAATATTCGGCGTCTCATGCAGATCGCTACCGTAACAACCCACATCCGACCAGCCCAGATCATCAACCAGGATAAAGACAAAGTTAGGCAATCGGGAATTTGTTTTTGGGGTTTTAGATGCACCAACTGCAAAGGCAGTTTCGGCTGTCACTATTGCAGCACATTTCAAAAACTCACGTCGGGTAAATAGCTTTGTCATCTTTCTTGTCTAAGCTCAGTTTATATTTACTTGGACGTAGCTTTGGAGGGCTTTGCAGGCGCTACTTTCACCGGCCTCTTAGCCTTGGTATCCGGTTGATCGGCATATACGATTTTGGCCTTTTTCCGAAGCTCTTCCATACTCTTCTTATGTGCCTCGTATATTTTTTTCTCGGTTAATTGCTCTCGAATATCATCTTTTACTTCATCAAAGGGGATTTTCCGGGCCTTCTCATGGCCGGTTACCTTGATTATATGATAACCAAACTTTGTCTGCACAATATCACTTATATCACCCGGTTGCATAGCAAAAGCAGCTGCGGAAAACTCCGGTACCATGCGATCCTTCGTGAAGAATCCCAAATCTCCGCCTTGAGCCTTGGAGGGACAATCGGAGTATTTTTTTGCCAACTCTGCAAAATCAGCACCGGGTTTCTTGGCCTCTTTTAAAATCTCTTGCGATTTTTTCAGAGCAGCCGCTTTGTCCTCTTCCGATTTTGGTTGTCGTTTCTCATCCAGAACACTCACCAGGATATGGCTGGCCTTTACCTTTTCAGGCATGTCAAATTGCTTGGCATTTTTCTCGTAATAGTCCTTCACCTCCTGATCGGTTACTTCCAGCTCCTTGGGGTTCTCCTTTTCGATGATTTTGTTCAACAATATTTTATTGGTAAATCCGGGCAGAGTCCTGATCTTTTTTATGGATTCCTCCAGAGAAATACCCTGGGTTTTTTTTACCTGCTCGGCTAACTGTTCGCGAGATATAGAAAATCTTTTCATATAGGCCTGAATCATTTTATCAACTTCTTGATCCAGATCAGCATCAGTAACCTGGATTTTTAGCTTTTTCGCCTCTTCCTTCAGCAGGTATCGGTCAATCAGGTTGCTTATTATCTGCGCTCGCTGCTTTTGCCGTAACATGGGAATCTGATCTGCTTTGGGTTTTCGGGTCCCGGTAAATTGGCTCAGGAAGTTTTGAAACTGAGCTTCAATAGCACTTTCCTTAAACTCCTTACCGTCAACCGTAAACGCGACTTTATCATCCTTTGCAGGTTCTGCTTTCTTGCCTTGCGTTTCTGCCGCGGCGGCCATCGGGAATAAAAAACCACATAACATCAGTATGGTAATCCAATTTCTCATCTGTGATCGTTTCCTTTCATGCTTTTTCCCCCTCCTGCTTGTGTTCGTAACTAATTGTAACATAAACATTTAATTATACCTGAACCATATTTTCTGTCCACCCCAAATTTTAACAATATCTTCAAATTTAATGCTCGCGGCAAGAACAATCCCTATCAAAAGCGTGCATTCACGATTTTCTCCTTTAAATAATGTATCAACAGCAAGTTACAGTTAAAAGTGGGCCAAGGACAATTTTGCCTTGAAATCATTAGCACCCTTTATTCTACTGTTAGCTTGTCTCTGATTTTAATACACAAATTTTAGGATGTCTGAAATGAATCTTGTTACCGGTGCTACTGGTTTTCTGGGAAGTTATATTGCGGAAAAACTCGTTCAGAAGGGCCAAAAAGTCCGCGCCCTGGTTCGTCCCACGTCAAATACGGCTTTTATCGATACTTTGGGGGTGGAAAAGGCTGTGGGCGATCTGGGTGACCCGGACAGCCTCGAACGTGCCTGCCGGGATGTGGAGGTGGTTTATCATACAGCCGCTCAGGTCGGCGATTGGGGGCCTTGGGAGGCGTTTCAGAAGCATACGATCGATGCGACGGATAATATCGCCCGGGCGGCGCAAAAGGCAGGGGTGAGAAGATTCTTACATGTTTCCAGCATAAGCGCTTATGGCAATCCGAATGGGAAAAATCTGGTGCTGGACGAAAGTGCACCATTGGGGGCAAACGTGCACCGCTGGAGCTATTACACTATTGCTAAGGTACAGGCGGAAAGAAACTTATGGAAAATGAACCAGGAAGAAGGATTTCCGCTGACAGTGATTCGGCCATCGTGGATATACGGGCCGCGGGACCGGACAAGTATTGCCCGGCTGCACAGGATGATTACGACGGGTAAGATAAAGATACTGGGCTCGGGGGAGAATAGGCTCAATACCGTGTTTGCAGGTAATGTGGCTGACGCGTGTCTGCTGGCGGCAACGAATGAAAAAGCGGTGGGTGAGCTCTATAACTGTAGTAATGACGGATACATAACGCAAAATGACTTTTTAAAATTATGGGCGGAGGCGTTCGGTTGTGAGGGGCCAAAGAGGAAGGTGCCATACGGGATAGCGATATCGGCGGCGTTTTTGTGTGAGTGTTTCGGGCGGCTGGTGAAGATGAAAAAGGCGCCGTTTATTACCAGATACAGCGTGTGGCTGATGGGCAGAGAAGTGTATTTTCCGGCGGATAAGGCGCGGAAGGAACTGGGGTGGGAGTCGCAAGTCTCTTACGAGCAGGGGGTTAAGCGGACCGCTGAATGGTATCTGAAAAGAATGGAAGCTTTGAGCTGATTTGAGAAATCAATGTATATTCCTATATATATGATGGGAGATAATTGAGAAGGAGATAAGGAGATAATTCTTTGGGTTGGGGAAATTTTTTGAAATTCTTTTCAAATAGTAAATAATCATACAAATTTCGACTGAAAAGGGCTTGAGTTTTTCGAGAAAGTGTTTGACTTTTTATTAAAAGTGATGTATATTTTATATGTTCTTAATGGGGGCCCGTAGGGATTCCACGTCTAGGCAAGGGAAAGTGAAATGATTGACAAATTATGAATTATTATTGTGTCGGACGATAAAAAATCCTAAGCACTAAATCCGAAATTCTAAACAAATTCAAATTACCAAAATCCCAATGTACAAAAAAACCAGATAACGCTTAGGGCAGAGATGATTTTCTGATTTACACGGATGATTGGTTTTGAGAAAATATGTTTCACGCAAAGACGCGAAGAAAAGTGGATCGTGGACGGTGGACCGTTTACCGTGATGAGAAATAAGAGAGAGCGGGTATTGAGTTTGAATTTTGAGGGCGGGAAAGTTAGGATTTAAAGGAAAATCAATAATAGAGCGCGTAGGGGATAGGAAAAACGATAAGACTTAATCAAACGGAAGAAAATAAAAGATGAAGTTTACAAACATAGAAATACAAGACATGTGGAGTTTTCGCAAAGATCATCCTGGCAACATCCAGCTGGGAAAAGTTACGGTTATTATCGGAAAAAATAATAGTGGCAAATCAAATATATTAAGTAGCATAAATTTATTAAAAATTCGCCCAAAGAGAAATAATATTCTAATATCTAACCACGATATATATGACTACGGCGCACAAAATAATAGTCCAAATCCAAAAATAACATATTCCTACGCACTAACTAATGAAGAAATTGAATCATGCAATAGGACATTTGACAAATTTGTGAATGATCAAAAGAAATTAAAGGATATAAAAAGGCATATATCACAACGAATTTACATTATACTATCAAAAATACCAGAACAAAATGCATTAAAAACAGAGCTAAAAATACCAGAACTTGTAGAAGAATGCAAACGCCTTGATATTCCATTTCCTAAAAACGACATAAATGGAATTCTTGATGAACTACTTGTGCAAACTACAAATACGATCTCAAATAAGGTAGCTTTTATTGATGGGTGGAGATCATTAACTAGCAAAAATATAGAAAATCTTAAAATTATGAAGGCGCCTTCAGCAAATGATTTTGTATTGATTAAACGATTTAATAAAATTCAAGCTTTCTTCAGAAATTTAACACTACTAACAAAGGCAGACTTGATTCCCGCAGCGAAAGAACAAATGCTAAATATTGCAAATCGCGACAGATACCTTCCAATAACTTCATTTGGCGATGGAGTTGTCCATGCCCTTCTTATGGGAATAGAATTAATGCAGAGAAGAGATCATATATTTTTAATTGAGGAACCTGAAACGCATATGCATCCTGAAATGATTCGATATCTTATGGATGAAATAAAACAAGATGAAAACAATAATCAATATATAATTACGACTCATTCACCTGTACTCCTTGATACACAATGCGCAGACACCATAATAAGAGTAGAATACAATGGAGATTACAGCATTGTACATAATTGTGAAACAGACAAAGATTTATATAGCGTATTAGATGATTTAGGCGCAAGGCCAAGTGATATATTACAGGCCAACGTAGTGATATGGGTTGAAGGTCCCACAGATAGAATGTTCTTGAATAGATGTTTTGAATTGATTGCCCCTGATCTCAAGGAAGGGTTACACTATCAGATTTCATATTATGGAGGGAAATTGTTAAGTCATTTGACAGTTGATCCCGAGGAGGATCAACTTGTGAACATATTGAAACTCTGCCGAAATGTATCGTTAATTTGCGACCGTGATACAGATTCCACAGAAGCCGAAATTTTGCCATATAAGAAGCGTATAAAGGAAGAAATAGAGAAAATTGAAGGAGTATTTTGGATTACAAAGGGAAGAGAAATTGAAAATTATATACCTGATGAAGCTTTGACAGAAGCATATCGTAAACTGTTTAAGGATGAAACAATTGAAATTTCTTTAGATTTAGACTCTAAAATTGATGAGGTGCTATGTGATAAATTTCCCAATCCGGATCACGGAGATAAGTGGAAGGTGAATTACGCAAATAATAAAACTAGAATTATGCCATATTTTATTAAATATCTGCGAAAAGAAAATCTTAAACAAGAACTTCTGGAATCATTCAATGCTTTAGTAATATTTATAAAAGAAAGGAATAATATATTAGGATGATGGCGGGGCCAATAGCAATCTTTGATAAATCTTTTCTGCAGTCATTAAATGTTGACGAATCCGTATGGTTTGACAATTTTTTCATGACAAATATAACACCTATATTTTTTATTGAAATAGTAGCTGATTTAGAAAAAGAAATGAATAACGGGAGAACACCTGAACAAGTGGTAGGTAATATGGCATACAAAACACCAGAAATGAATTCATACCCCAATGATTATCATGTAAGAATCTGCCATGCAAATTTAATGGGACATGATATCACCATGGACAGAAGACCGATAATTAACAGAGGATATCATGTTCAATCAGGTGACAGTATAGGATATGTTGTTAAAGAAACACCTGAACAGAAAGCACTTAATAACTGGCAAAATGGCAACTTTATAGAAGTTGAAAAGGAATATGCAAGGTCATGGAGGCACTCAATAGCTTCTATGGATTTAAATATCGCAACAAATATTATAAAAACCATTGGAATAGAACCAAAAAATTGTAAAGATCCAACAACAGCCAGGCGTATGGCAGAATCAATACTTGAAAAGATTAATAAATCAACGGAATTAATGGAGTTCGCCCTAATTATTCTTGGGATTCATAAAAGTTACCACAAAAGAATAATTAATAAATGGGAAAGAGCAAACAAACCATTGATAAGCATATATGCACCTTATGCAGCTTATGTTTTGCGAGTTCAATTATTTTTTTACATTGCAATAGCATCAAATATTATTTCCAAAGAGAAAGTAACAAATGCCATAGACTTAATGTATTTGTTTTATTTGCCCTTTTGTATGATATTCATTTCAAATGACAAGTTTCATGAAAAATACGCACCAATATTTCTAAGCAATGACCAAGAATTTGTATGGGGAAACGATTTAAAAAGAGATCTAAGTGTTATAAATGAATACTTTAATAATTATCCATTAATTGTAAAGGAAATGGGACTATACAAATTTGCATCTTATCCACCAACAGATGGACAATATATAGTTACAAGAATATGGGATCGATATGTACCAGGATGGAGAGAATGGGCAAAAAAATTAATATCCCCAAATATAACAATAGATGATAAAACAAAAGAAAAACTGAACGGTTTTTCCAAAGGGGCGCCAATTAATAATAGTCAAATCAATTTTAATCTTCCTGACAATCTTGATTTTATGGGATATGAAAGAAATGTACATAAAAGAAAGGGGAAATGGTGGCAAATTCCAAAAGACTATAAAGAAAATGAATAATGGCGACGCATAATAGAAGATGAGAAGAACCGCATGGGCAGGGTTCGGCAAATACAAAAGACCACCCAGGACGTAGCCTGGGGGCTAAATAAAGAGGAACCGCGTGGGCTGGTTCGACGAGCTCACCACAGGTGGATTCGATAAACTCACCACTGGTGGATTCGATAAACTCACCACTGGCGGATTCGATAAACTCACCACAGGTGGATTCGACAAGCTCACCACTGGTGGATTCGATAAACTCACCACTGGCGGATTCGATAAACTCACCGCAGGCGGATTCGATAAACTCACCGCAGGCGGACGAGGGAAGGTGGGGGATTTTGTTTGAAAAAACGGCCGGAGAAAGGATAATGAGATTTGCTAGAGCCTATAATGTTATGAGCGGAAGGACGAGGTGAAAGATACGTAAGATACGTAATCTAGAGGAGTTAGGCGCTAGAAGCAAGGAGATAAGGAGATAAGGAGATAGAAAGAGGGTGGAACGTGGTCGGTTAACCGTAGTCAGTAAATAAGTAAACTGATAAACAAGTAAACAAGTAAACAAGTAAACGGGGGAATGAGAAAAAAGAACTTAAGTAAATTTATGGAAGCGGTGGGATGAGAAAAGAAATATTAATTGGTCTGGGGGTGGTGCTGGGGGTGGTCGGTATTGCATCGGGTGCATGTCCTACCTTGGATTTTACGGGTGATTGTTTTGTTAATATCGAAGACTTTGCCGTGGTGGCAGGTTGGTGGCTGGAAGACTGCAACGCTGTCAACAGTTGGTGCGGGGGGGCGGACCTGGACGAATCAGGCTTAGTTGATGGATCTGAACTGGCGGTTCTGGCCGAAGAGTGGCTGAGAGATTATGCCTTCGTGACGACCTGGAATACAAATCTGGGGGACGGGACAACAATTTCATTGGCGCTGGCGGGGACGGTGGATGCTGTTATTTACTGGGGGGACGGGAGCGATCCCTGTCAGGTAACCGCAGCGGGGCCACATGTGCATACCTATGGGACGGATGGAATCTATACAGTCTCGGTAGTGGGGGATGTGACAGGCTACAACAGCAATGCCAACGGGGGCAGTTTTACCGATAGAGCAAAACTGGTAAGCGTCGATAACTGGGGGGGAGTGGGCTTTACCAGTATGAACGGCGGGTTCTACTATTGCACGAATCTGGTTGCAGTACCGAATAATACGGACGGGCTGGAAGGGGTAACCGATATGAGCTTTATGTTCTATGCGGCGGGGTCGTTCAACAGTGATATCGGGAACTGGGATACGTCAAGTGTTAGCAGTATGAAATCCATGTTCTATTATGCGGATACGTTCAACCAGGACATCGGTAGCTGGGATACGTCAAGTGTCACAGATATGAGTTCCATGTTCACGCTGGCAGGTGCGTTCAATCAGGATATAGGCGGGTGGAATACCACAAATGTGACCGATATGAGCTATATGTTCCGCAAGGCAGGTGCGTTTGACCAGAATATAGGCGGGTGGAATACGGCAAATGTAACGGATATGAGCCAAATGTTCTACGATGCGACTGTGTTCGACCAGAATATAGGGAGCTGGAATACGGCCAACGTCAGCGATATGAGATTTATGTTCTATAACGCTGAAGCTTTTAATCAAGATATAGGCAGTTGGGTTACCTCAAGCGTTACCGATATGACCGGCATGTTCCGGGATGCGTTTACATTCAACCAGGATATAGGCAACTGGGATACCTCAAGTGTTTTATATATGATATATATGTTCTATAATGCGGAGGCGTTTAACCAGGACCTGTCCGGATGGTGCGTGGCAGATATTGATCCTGAGCCGGACTTTTTCGATGATGGGGCCACCAGTTGGACAGAGCCGCGGCCGAACTGGGGAGAAACATGTCAGTGAGCAGTACTGAGTGGCTGTTAAGATAGATAGGCAGGGTGGTGCAGGGGGGATAATCGGCCAATAAGGGGCAAAATAGGGGTTATTTTGCGCTTTTAAGAGTTGTTAGCTTGGTATATAATAAGGGTTTATAGCATAGAAGTGGTAAGAAAATCGCAGCAGAAGGCTATAGGGAGCGCTAGATGCACAACGAAATAATAGCTACCGTCCAGCCCATGGGTAATTATGTTGCCATCTGGAAGGTCATTATATTTGTAGTGTTTTTCGGTCTTTGGGCATGGATGGGCCAATGGCTCGATAAAGATACGAAGGCAGTCAAGACAAACCAGATTTTCTGGAACAACATATATATGGGCAGCGGGGCGCTGATTCTGGCGTTATGGTTTATGGTGCCGGCCCCGTTTATAGTAGAGCTACTGATGTTTCTGGTGATCTGGGCGACAGTAAGCGTGATATATATACTGCACCGCAATGCCCGGGTGCCCAGGAATCAGACCATTCTGACTCGAGACCATATAAAATGGCTGTTATCTTTCGAAGAGCAAAAGCGAAAAAAGCAAAAACTGCGTTTAGTATTCATATCCGTAAATGACAACGAACTGCCGGTGCCTTATAAAGATGAAAGGGAATTCAAGGGGTACCAATTGGCAGAAGGTATTTTGCACGACATGTGGAAGCGGCGGGTGAGCCATGCGGTGATGATTCCCCGACGCGAGACCTATGAGACCCGTTATGTGATCGACGGGATAGCCACGGTAGAAGGTGAACAGCCTCGCGAAGAGGCGTTAGAGAGCATAACGTATCTAAAAGCAGTGGCCGGGCTGGATGTGGAAGACCACCGTCGCCCTCAAGAAGGCAGCTTCTTTACAATCCGGACAGGAGATAAAGAAACGGGATGGCGAATATCTACTTCGGGTAGTACGAGAGGCGAACAATTAAGCCTGGAAAGAATCGAAGAGAAACAAGCCCTGATGCTCGAAAATATCGGCTTACATCCTGATCAACTGGAAAAACTGCAGGAACTACGCAGTAAAGAAAGCGGGGTTATCCTGGTGAGCGGCTCGAGGGGCCATGGGGTAACTACAACTCTGTACGGTCTGATTTTGACTCATGACGCATATATCCAAAATATTCATACGCTGGAACCAGATATACTGGCTGATATAGATATCATCACCCAGAATAAGATGGATAGGGGGCCGAAAGCACGCAGCGGAGCACAACAACTACGAACTGTATTCCATTCCGATCCGGATATAGTGATGGTAGGTGAGTGTGAAGAGGCAGAAATGGCCAAGATGATAACCAAGGCGGCGCGGACGGGGAAAAAGATCTATACCGCGTTTTCGGCCCCAAACACCTTTCAAGCCCTGGGAGAATGGATCAAGATGGTGGGGGACAGTAAAAAAGTAGCTGAAAGCCTACTGGTGATCACCAGCCAGAAGCTTATCCGGGTGCTTTGTAAAGACTGCCGACAAGCCTATGCACCAGATACGAACATGCTCAAAAAGCTGAATTTGCCGGCTGATAAGATCAAGCAGTTCTATCGGCCACCAACCGAGATGGATTATGACAAACACGGCAATCCGGTGTTATGTCCGACGTGTCAGGGGACAGGCTATTACGGGCGAATGGCGGTTTTTGAAATATTATTTGTTTCTGATGCCCTGCGAAAACTTATCGCCGAAGATTCGCCCATCAATGTGTTACGGACCCAATGCCGCAAAGAACGCATGCTGTTCATGCAGGAACAAGCACTGCGAAAAGTCATAGACGGCACGACCAGTATTCAGGAAGTACTCCGAATAACTCAGGAAACTACCCATAAAAGTCCCGCAAAGAAAGTCAGATAGGGGAGTTGAGTCTGCCTGCTTTGCTATAGCTTCCGGCTTTCGTCATGTTCTATATAGCTAAGCAGAGCCCTTTAACAGGCGATATTCGTAATATTAAACTGCGAGAGTTAAATTACCATAGAGATGTAGAAAAAGATGGCGGATGAGCATAAACAAATACGTCTGGGGATACTACTATCTGGTTCAGGAAGAACCATGGTCAATATCGCCGAGTACATCCAACGAGGAGAACTGGAAGCAGAAATTGCGGTCGTAATAAGCAGCCGGGGGAAAGTAGCGGGGGTAGAGAAGGCGTGTAAGCTGGGGATCGAACCTCATATCGTGCGCAAGAAAGATTATCCCGATCTGGCGGAATTCAGTGGAAAGATCACGAAGATTCTCGAGGAAGCCAGGGTTGATCTGGTACTACAATGTGGGTGGCTGTGTCTATGGAAAATACCGGATCACCTTGAGAACCGGGTGATGAATATCCACCCGGCTCTACTACCATCCTTCGGAGGTCAGGGAATGTGGGGTCATCATGTCCATGAGGCCGTCTTGGCCAGAGGCTGCAAAATAAGCGGATGTACGGTCCATTTCGTGACAAACGAATATGATGCAGGTCCCATAATCGTGCAAAGGTGCTGCGAGGTAAAAGAAGACGACGATGGGGAACAGCTGGCAGGTCGGGTATTTGAACAGGAGTGTCGAGCGTATCCGGAGGCAATCCGGCTGTTTGCTCAGAATCGCCTTAAAGTGCAACAGGGCAGGGTTAACATAGCCCCCTGATCCCAACAACGGTGTCATCAGAGTGTTATATATAGTACTTGCCTGGTAACATAGGTAAATATATAATTAAACATGATTGAAAACTCTTCAAGTTGGGCAGGTAAGTTGTAAAATAAGCTACAAATACAGGTAGTAAAATGAGCCAAAGCAAAAAACAAGATGAAGAACCAAAGTCAAAGGCATCTTCATCTGAGCCTTTAAATCTATCACGCCGGGAACAACTAAAGCAAAATGTGGAAGATTCCATACAGTGTACCCGGAAGGGACGCTTTATCCGGATGCTGGTGATTCCGACGGTATTAGGTCTGATATTTTTAGTAGGAGTGTTCGTTGCTCATGATTTGTTTATAAAAAACGAGTATCTCAAAAATATCCAAAAAGTCGGCGAGCAAATTAAAGCCTACCAAAAAGTACACAATAACCAACTTCCCAGCCAAAAAGAATTTTTAGACTTTAAAATCTATACGCGTAATATGCGTATCGAGCTTATTGAATATGACAAATCCATGATCCTGGAAACATCACCTCCGAAAACAATTCTGGCCTGTACGCCGGAATTCGAATCGCGTTTCCTACCCGGTGGATATGGGGTATTGTACCTAGATGGTGAGATCGAATGGATCAGTCCACAAAAAAAAGAAGAACTATTGGCAGCGCGTCGGCAGGCATATAATACTGCTGCGCTCCGCGGAAAGCCCTAGTTCGAACAAATATACCTTAATTAACAAAGAGCTATACGTTCGTTTTTAGAGCGTAAGAGCAAGATATTTTCTTTTTTATGTATCAGATACCTTTACCAGAAAAATATCAAACAATGCCCAGGGAGAAGGCGTTTGAAATTATCCTGCATTGCAAGCAGGAGCTGGGGGAATCTCTGGTAATTCTGGGGCATCATTATCAACAGGATGATATCATCCAGTTTGCCGATTTCACCGGAGACAGCCTCAAGCTAAGCCAGCTAGCCGCAGAGCAATCAAAAGCCAAGTACATCGTCTTCTGCGGGGTACATTTTATGGCTGAGTCGGCGGATATCCTCTCCGGGCCGGAACAAAAGGTACTACTGCCGGACCTGAGCGCCGGCTGCAGTATGGCCGATATGGCTGATATCGACCAGGTAGAAACCTGCTGGGCCAATCTGCAGGAAAGACTGTCAAAACCGGCAAAACTGATTCCGATTACCTATGTGAACAGCAGTGCGGCAATTAAGGCATTTTGCGGACGCCATGAAGGTATCTGCTGTACTTCCAGTAACTGCCGAGAGATATTCGAATGGGTCTGGGAGCAGGATGGGGAAGCAATTATCCTGTTTCTACCTGATGAACATCTGGGGCGCAATACGGGGTATGCTATGGGAGTCGATCTGGCAGAGATGAATCTGTGGGACCCATATAAAGACAACGGCGGAGTTTCCCAGGAACAGATACAAAAGAGCCGGATTTTTCTTTGGAAGGGCTTTTGCTCGGTACACCAGGGATTTACACTGGAACAGGTGCAGCGGGCAAGGACAGAAGAACCCGAGGTGAAGGTAATCGTTCACCCGGAATGTAACTTTGAGGTTGTGAGCAATGCCGAGTTCGTGGGCAGCACGACATATATTGTCAAGGTCATCCGGGCTGCCAAAGCAGGCAGCAGTTGGGTAGTGGGGACAGAAATAAATCTGGTCAATCGGCTGGCAGAGGAAATGGCCGCTCATAAAGTTAAGGTGCGATCACTGAGCAGCCAGGCGTGTCTGTGCGAAACGATGTATCGAATTGATCCGGCACATCTGACGTGGATACTCGAGCATTTGCTGGAATATGTAAGGGCAGAGGGGAAAACCAAACTGCAGAATCAAATAATCGTACCGACAGATATCCAAAAAGATGCACTAAAAGCTCTGGAAAAAATGCTGGAGATTACCGCAGCGGCAAAAAAACAAGATTGATACTTATATGTTGTTACAAAAGAAAAAGATTGTGAGAGGAGTGTTCTTGTCCCTGGTTATGCTGGGCTGGGCTGGTTGCCATAAATCAGTAGAGTCTGAATATAAGAACCTTTCACCTCAGCAGAAATTGATAGTTCAGTTGGAAAAACTGCCAACGGTTAAATCCGTGGAAATATGGCCTCTGCCTGTTTTCATCCAAGACAATACCGAAGATGGCTTAAAAATCAGCACAAATCACTACGAAATCTATACAACCCCTAAAGATCCTCTGATATTGAGTTTACTGCCGGTCTTTTTAGAATCGGCGTATCGCAGTTATATCGATGTGCTGGGGCATACGATCGAAACCAGCCATAAATTACAGGTGTATTATTTTCAGAGCCGCGAACAATGGGAGGATTTTACCCGGTATTGGACAGGTGCACTTTCGGAAAGCTTTCTCAATATCAAGGCCGGTGCGTACTATTATAACAAGGCCTGCATTGCCTATAATATCAGTCGTCAGTCAACTTTCTCGATAATGGCCCATGAAGGTTGGCATCAGTTCAGCAATGAGCTGTTCAAATTTCATCTGCCAGCCTGGCTGGACGAGGGATTAGCGACCAATTTTGAAGCGTATAAGCGAGAGCCGGGAAAAGTGATTTTCGACGCCCGTTTCAACTATTCCCGTTTGTTTTCCTTAAAAAAGACCCTGATGCAGGATGAGATGTTTACCATCGCGGATCTATTAATGCTGGATGCAGGGCATGTAGTCAATTATGCGGCGCATAACTCCCACGATTCAAGCAGTAATCCGAAGGTGGAGGCGTACTACGCACAACTCTACGCATTGACGCGGTTTCTCTGTGAGTATAACTATGGACAGTACTTACTGGCAATGCGGGCCATGTTGGAGGATGCCTATACAGGACAATGGCCGCTCAATCAACGACTCCAGGCAGAAGCCATCCAACGCCAAAATAATCTTACCCAAAAATGGAATAGTATAGTAGGACCACTTATTTTCCAGGAATATATCGCCCCAGATACTTATGCCCTCGAATCTGAGTACCGCTCATTCTGCGTGCGTCTGGTAGGGAATATCCGCTTTAAAAAACAAATGTAACCAAGGCCAAGGTTGCTGCGGACATCAAAAAACTCATTTCTTAAAGTAACAATAGACAAACAGCACGATTACCGCGAACATTGAGGCTAAAAAGGCAGGCCAATTGAAATAGGAAGCATAATCCGGATCAACGATATGCAGGCCCGCGCGGCAGAACAAGTCGATAACAAAAATACAAAGCGCCACAATTATCGAAATATATAACGGGGATATTCTAAGAGTCTGCCGAGGGGAATCACGGTACAGCAGTGCACCTGCTATTACCAACATCAGCAGAGAAATCAACACCGGCGCAAGCACAGGGCCCGCCCAGGGCAAAGGGATGAGAAAAAGGATATCCCAATCCATAAGGGTGGCGGGCCAATTGAGCAGGACCTTGAGCCAAACATAGTAAAAAATGTCCCAGACAGCAAATATGGTTAAAAAATAAGCCAGGCGTGTTCGGAAATTAGTTCCTATCAGAGCTGAGGAGGTAATTAATATCACCATGGTAGCAAGTTCCCGACCAACTTCGGTAGCGTATAACCTCATCCCCCGATACTCGGCGAGAAGATTGGGCAGGGGAAAGGTAAAACCCTGAGGATAGAATATCTCGCGCAAATAAACGACCACAGCAGCCTCAACATAGGCGAAGCCGATACCGAAAGCAACCACCCAGATGAACCGCTTCAACGTCTGTCGAGGAACGGATTCGGACATTTGCCCTTCTCCCTTTTAACTTGAGACTTACAACAAATATGACAAAAGCCTATTAAACGTTTCTTGGACCGTGTGCTACGACGTCATTCAATGGTGGTGGTGATTAAAGGACTCGCCCGGTTTTACAAACAACAGGGGAAAGACAATATCACTAATACAACAAGGCAACCAGACTGCTAAAAACAAGAATATCACCACGCCCAACCACTGAGCAAAACTAACTTCGGTTCCCAGGGCCATAAGGATATGAGACAGTGACGCCCAAATGCTCAAGAGAACATGTCCGGCATGCGGGAACTTGGTCCGAGGGCGAAAATAGGCAATCACCACCCCTAAAATCGCCAAGGGGTTGACCAACCACCATCTTTCGATAAAACCCAAATGCAAAGAGTGTTCGTGTTCATGGTCGTAATCCGAGTCTGATTGGGAGCTATCGGGCTGAGAGATAGAGTGATGTTCGTGAGGATGAGCCTCGACGTGAAATCCCAATAATACTTCGCCGGCATAGGGAATGATGCAATCGCTTAAGGTGGCGATGCCAACGGAACCCACGTAACCTATGAGCAAGATGGTGAGAAAATGGTGTGTCTTGGCATGGAGCTTGAACATGGCAGCAGTGGCCATGGCGCTGAGCAATACATGTCCCGGATGAAAGATATCAAAAAATAAATGGCTGGTCCGCTGGGGCAGGGCGAGAGTACGAAACAACAACATAAAAGCAACGCCCAAAAGGGCACCGGCCAGAGTAAAAGGAGCATGCTGGTGCAACTGAGTAAGGATATATTTGGTTTTTTGTACTGTAGTCATAATGTATCCGGGGTCCAAAAGGGATATAAAAGCTAGTTTATTATATCCGAGCATTGTTACGTTGCAAAGGATTGATATGTTCGTTTTTTTTCGACTGCGGGGCAAGAGACAGGCCCAAAAGCATACCTGCCCCGTAGTAATAGCAGTTGCTCAGGGAAAAATGGTATGGTAGGATTTTTACCGGCATAAAAAAATAACATTTACGAAAAGGAGATATTTGCATGGCAGGGACAAAACCACTTATCGGGATAATAGGAGGCTCAGGTCTGGGTGAGGCCTTGATGCGGAAAACCAAGGGAACAGAACTCGATATGGAAACACCTTTTGGCAAACCTTCAGCTCCAATTATTACCACAGAAATTAACTCCATCGGAGTTGCCTTTTTAGCCCGTCACGGCAGGGGGCACATGCTCAATCCCTCCTCGGTGCCATACTGCGCCAATATCTATGCCCTAAAAATGCTGGGAGTTACCCATATCATCGCCAGCGGGGCCTGCGGTTCACTTGTGGAAGAAATCGCACCACGAGACCTGGTAATCGTCGATCAGGTTATCGATAAAACCTATAAACGGGTTAACAGCTTTTTCGAGGGACATATGGCAGTGCATGTCGATTTTGCCTATCCCTTCTGCGGAAAAATGCGGGAATTGCTCCTGAAAGCCTCAAGTCAAGTTGATACAAATATCCATGACGGAGGGACATATGTCTGTATGGAGGGGCCGCAGTTCAGCAGCAGAGCAGAATCACTGATGCATAGGCAGTGGGGGGGGCATCTGATAGGGATGACCTGTATGCCGGAAGCAAAATTGGCCCGCGAAGCCGAGATGTGCTACGGGCTGGTTGGACTACCAACCGATTATGATTGCTGGAAGAGCCATCAGGGCGATACGAATAAACACGCACTGATGACAGAAATAATCGGCAATCTTAATGCCGCCACGGATAATGCTCTTAAACTTATCGAGGCGGCCCTGGCTCAAGCGGGAGATCTGCTGGAGTCAGAATGTGAGCACCACAAGGCATTGGAACTGGCGATCTGGTCTGATAAGAATACAATCACCGATCCGACCTGGAATAAATTAAAACTTTTGATTGAGAAATATATAATATAAATCCAGCTATTGCAAACAGAGCGTAAGCGCAAGGAAAAGGGCTTCAAAGAAAATTCTTTGAAGCCCTTTTGTATAATAAGTTAAATAACTTATCTGTCTGCGAAATTAGTCGCCATATACACAACCGGCGGTATTGGGGGTAGTACACTGGAGGTAATTCGCCGAGAGGACAGCAAAGTCAAGAATATTGACTTCACAGTCTTTATTAAAGTCACCCGTAGAATAGCCCCAGGCGCCGCAATCATTATCATTAATGATTGCCGTTACGTCTCTGGTCAATGCAGAACTATCATAACCGCCACCGGAGACAGTATGGGTAATGATGGTATAGCTACCAGCATTCGGGGGTTCCGGTTCCGAATCATCAACAGCCGTTACCGTGACCTGCTGCGGAGTCTTATAGTTAGCAGTTGTGAAGGTCAAAGACGGCGGAGCGAATGTTACCTCAGCCGGACTCGATTCGTCACTGGGGTTAACGGTTACATTAGCACTGGGTGCATAAAGAAGCCAGACATCATAACTGGCGGTAGCGCCACCCTCGGTGGGAGAAATTTCTGCCGGGCTAATCATCACGACGGGGCCGTCGTTATCGACTACCTGAACCGTAATCGGAGGAATTACCTGACCGGCAAATGCGGCATCGCCGGTAATATTGAATGTTACAGAAGCTTCCTCAATCGGATCTTCGTCCAAAGCATCGTCAGTCGCTTTTACGGTAACGGTCTGCGGGGTAGCCCAGTTGGCACTAGTAAAGGTCAGGGTCGGAGAACCCACGAATTCAATATCAGCACTGGATTCCTGGGCCGTGACATAGACGTCACTGGAAGGTGCCGAGTCCAACACCACGGAGATGGTGTCATAGCAGGGATCGTCCAGAGGTTCGATGACGATGGTGTCATCACCAGTAGCGCTGGCAGTACCAACCTTGGCAAGCTCATTGTCAGAAGCCAGGATTTCCAGCTCCCACTCTTCCAGAGCCCGGTTAAAGATATAGAATTCGTCCATACAACCGATAAATATACGGTTGGCACGATCTACATATTGCTGTCCGATATTAACTTCGGTCCAGTCGTTGCACAAATTAACCGCAGGCCAACCCGGATTGTCATTTCTATCAAGGTACGGGCCGTTAAGCGTGCCGCCAGCAGGTCTCTCATAGAAGCGACATCTATCTACATCCTGAATTTCGTCCTGATTAATCACAAAGGCGGCAAAATAATACTTCCAACGATAAGGACCTGTGTCACCCGTCCAATGTTCATTATGGGAATTACTGGTACGGTTTAATTCAGCATCGTTGGAACTGAACTGGAAGAAGTAACTGCCCCGGTGCCCTAATTGGAATGCAGTACCGCCTAATTTTAGTGAGGCGATATTCAACATGGTATGTTCGTGTTTGCCAGGATTACCTTCGTCGGTAGTCTGACAGGGGTCATTTCTGACCCAGGCGCAGAAGGTAAACTCCTTGGTGGGCAGATCGGCTGTTGTGGCCCAGGTGCTCATCTGCAGATCAACGTAACATTCGTTATCCTTTGAAGGGGGCGTGGCACTATAAGTAGCTGTATTGGGCATATATACCGAGCCACCACCTCTAATCGCGGGCGAAGAAACCAACTCGGTCCCCTGGCCAACGCCAGACATACCATTCATTTTGCCGTGGCGGCCGTTACCGGAGCCGTCAATAACCAAAGTGTCATCATTGACACAGGGATCATCGAAGGAATAATAAACCAGCAAACCATCCGTAATCCTGGGCTCGCCAGCAACAGGAAGAGCCAGCAACTGGCCAGCCAAGACCACGCCGCCAAACAAAATCATAAAAATTCCGATCTTCTTACTCATCACTTATTCTCCTTTTGTTATCTAATATTTTATTCCATAAGAAACGTATTCGTTTCATTTGGCGGCATCAGTTATAATTTGTGCATCCGGCCGCTTGGGGTAATGAACAATTAAGCCATTCAGCAACAAACGAGGCCAGATCGCTGACATCGGTAAGGCAATCTTCGTTGTAATCGGTAGATTGGTAACCCCAGGCACCGCATTCATTTTCCAGAATCGCAGGAATGACACTGGGCACAAGCAAAGTAGTATGCTTATTAAATATAAGAGTAGAGTGGGGATCACTCTCAAGAATGCCGTCGTCATAGGCACGGACAGAAATGGTCGAAGCTGAGCCGGCAGTAACAGTTGTAGATGCCGGTGAGGGAACAACCTGACAAGGATCAGCAACATCCGAGATAGTGATCGGCAATGTGCCACTGGTTACCCAGACATCGTAAGAGTCGGTAGCAGCAGAGCCTTCGAGGACCTCAACGCCATCTCCGGGCCTGGTTATGGCAATCTGAGTGCTTCTGCCTACCACGGAAACCGCGTGCGAGGGAATCGTGCCCCCGGCGGAATACGTGGAGTTTATCACGGAGTAAACGATACCACTGTAAGCAGAAGCATTGTTGGCGGTTATGTTTACGGTCTGGGGGGTGCTCCAGTTGGTGCCATCAAAGCTCAACGGATGGGCAGATCCAAATCCGCTACCCAGATCAATATAGTTATTATTGGGAGTCATAGTTACCGTTACAGACGTGCCGGGATTCTGGGTCAAGACGACCTCGAGGGTATCGGTATAGCCACCCTGCATGACAGTGGTGGGACCGCCACCGCCGGCAGCAGGATCAGAGATGGCAACCGGGGCCAGGGCCGCGTTGGCCGTGGGGACATTTACACCGGCTTTCCAGGCAATAAAGTCAACATCAATGGAGCTATACGCATCGGAGCCGGGACAACCCATGAACATAACGGTTTCTTCCTGATATCTACCAGGATCACCATCACCATTGTCATAACTATTCGAGGCAGTGACGTGTTTTACCACACCAGTGGTATCTCCGTCCACATAGACGGTTACCTTGTGGGTTCCGCCGCCGGAGGTATCAGCTTGAATGGTAATCCAAAATTCGTGCCAGTCATCCAGATCATCCACTTCGACAACATTGACCGTACCACTAGAATCAGTATCTACATCAACAGTAGGTGTGGTACCATTAAGGTTGTTCATGGTCAGGCCGGTCTTGCCCTTCAGTTCACCTGCCTGCGTAGCAGGAGCCAGTGAAAAAGCGATACAGCGGATAGTACTATCAGAAAGATTACCGTCCTTGATACCGAAATGGCCCTTGCCCTCATAGTCAATCTGAAAGCCTTTGCCTTCGGCAGGCCAACCATAATCATCACCACCATCATTGTCAATTTTACTAATTGCTCCGCCCAGATCGGTGGAGAGACGGCAACGACAAGTAATTGTTACCCCATCAAGAAGGGTATCACCAGCACCATAGAGAGTAGAATACTGGTTGAAAAAGATACGAGCATTGTTGGCAGAGGACCAAGGAAAGGCATCCTGAATACGCAGGAAGGTAACGCCTCCGGTGCCGTTAGTCATCGATTCAACACCACCAAACCAAGCCGCAGCTATTTTATCTCCGTACCAGTTGTCCGAAGAATTACCATGATCCCATGTGGCATCCAGGGAGCTCCAAGCCGAGGCGCTGTAGGTGTCGGGGCTGCCAGCGTATTCATACGTCCAGACGGGATCCGTATAGCGGACACTGACAGTAGCCTGGACACCGCTGACGATTAGCAGGACACCCAGAACCATTACTAAAATTCCATCTTTCCTTCTCATCTTTTCATCTCCTAAAAAAAACCATGTTACAATGAATAAACTATAAAATCATCCTTACCTGGATGATACGGTTAAACATAAAAATTATTCCCTTTTTTGTGTGGATACCCCCCCAGTAAACATAATATTTATGTTTGTCATCAATATAACCATAAATATCGCTTGAAACTAAGTTTGCCTAAGTTCGAACCGCAAGGAATCACCAATCCACGAACGAAAAGTACATATACAAACTCTTCGCCGTTTACGGCCCCATCTAGTGGGCGACGTCCTGAATAATAGACTCCTTTGCTGACACTGCGAGATACATATAGATTACTTATCGACTCAATTATAATTGAGATGCAGGTATTATGTCAATAAAAAATTAAAAAAAACGCTATATTATCGGTATTTTTTCCCCAAATTAACCTTCAAAGCCCTGGGGTATGTTAAGTAGGGGTCTGATAAATGTCCGGCAGTCTATTTTTCCTATTTTAACACAAGATTAGGCCTGACCACGATTAATTATTCAGGGCAAATTAGCCATAAATCCCCTGATTTTACATCAGGGGCTGAATTACCCCCGCTTAACAGCAGGGGCTATATAAAAAGGAACGGGCTAAATTAGGCCGCTTACCAGCGGGGGCCATATTACAAAAACAGCCTTCCGCTCCCAAAGGAACGGAAGGCTGTAATTCATTAGTTATGTCATATTATTTATGACATATCTTTACCTGGCAGTCGAGACTGCAAGTAAAGTAATCAAACATTACTTACGCTCTCCGACGCCTTAACAGGCCCAAACCACCCAGGCCCAGCAGAGTGAGGGTCATGGGTTCAGGGGTAACTGTCAGGTAATCCAGATCGAAAGCCATACTCGAGCGAGATTGGCCATCACCCATTGAGACGTAATTGATGTCTTTATACTCCACATCGTCACTCTGGTTAGGCAGATATTCATCAGCACCAGCGGTAACGGTAAATGTCTGGGTATAAACACCATCGACAGTCACGGTCACGTCATGGGTACCAATACCATCAAAATCAGCGATGATATCGATCGCATAGTCATGCCATGTGTCAACATCAGGAATAAGCATGTAATTTTCCTTGGCAAGGGGATTGGGATTAAAAGGATCTAAAGCCGCACTCAGACCTTCGCCGAAGTCAACGTCTTCAGAGGTGAGATTGCCGTTCAGGGCGTTCATGTTCAGGATACCCCAACCGTTACGTTCATCACCACCGGCGACATCCAGACCGAAGCCGATAATTTTACCAGCCAGCGTAGTGGGCGAGCCATCATCACTGACAACCTGGTGAACATCAATCATATTTTTGCCTGTGCTTCTGCAGTTCGCACCAGCACCAAAGTTGGGCCAGGCATTCTCGTAAGTAGTAGCATCAGTATATCCCCTTTTAATATCGACTTGATCCAGGTCGCCACCCACATCGTTAGTGGCCAGACGGGCACGGAACTCGATGTGGGCAGAGCCGTCATCGAGCCAGTTGTCTGTGAAACCAGCAAGTTCGTGGGCCAGGAACATGTTGGCACTACTACTACCGGTCAAGTTGCTTTGATACTTAGTAATGCCACCAGGTTTATATTTATCGGTAGCACCGGGGGTCTGGAACCGCATGAATTCGGTACCTGGTTCAACCAGAGTATCGTACATACACTCGATACCACCGGGCATGTCAGTGTTACTCATAGCGGTGGTATAGGTGCCATAGGCAGCACCGACAATACCTGTGCCATCCCAGTTGTCCGAGCCATTATTATGGCTCCAGGTGCCGTCCAGGGCTGTAAAGCCAATTCCGTCACCCGCGACATCCTGGCCGATACTGGCATTATAGGTATAACCAAATGCCGGTATGCTCAGCAGACAAATTGAAATAATCATTGTTACAATTTTCTTCATTTTCCAGTCTCCTTCAACTGTAAGACTTAACGAAACTCGCCCGAAGTTTTAATACGTAAAAACGTGCGTATTTATATTTGGTTTTCGATCGTAGCAGTCGAATAGTTGACCTTTACCAAAACTTCGGACTCGCTTAAAATTTGCATCTTCCTTCATCCTTTGTAATTTCCCTGAGACATTTAAAGCTCCATGCGAGACACACACAAAGCATTAATCCTTTATTGTCTCAGGCACAATTCGGCATTTCGACTGCCAAACGCCTATCAAATACATCAACCAACACAACCAGCAACACACGACTTAGCTTTTTACACACACACACTTTTCGCTGGTGCGAGGCAAATGTAAATGCCTTAAAAATCCACGTAATAGATTGATACCCTCTCCCGAAAATCAGGAACACTCTTGCGTCTTTATTTTTCGCCATTCCAAAGACCGGAATGACTCATCACCGAAAAGACACAAAAGTCGCAGGAACAAATAAAGAAATGACACAAGAACGTGTTAGACTTCTCTTTACTCATTCCATACAACCGTAATTATAATAGTTTCGCCAATCGATATCAATACTTTTTTTCAAAAAAAAAGCATCACTGACGAAAAATATAGTAACACGGCCGCCAAGAAAGCCGCAACTCTTTTACACATAAGCAGTTACACGAAATCTGGTATATAGCTCATTTTTTTATGCGTATAGCTTAATTTGTCTAAATGCTTAATCTACATAGAGTTAATTAATAATGCAAAAAAAGTCAGGTGCGGTCCCGGTCAGGGCTTATACATTTTGCTCGATCGGCTCGGTTAAATTGACATTAGCGTCACTATGGCCTTTCTCACCGTGACATAAGCGCTTGCGGGCCAGGCCTCCCTGCCCCGCCACACCTGACTAAATTGTCCGGGAAGGCCTCCTAAGAGATTTCCCGGTTGTTTCGGGCGTCCTTGCCCAAGGGTATCCTGGCGCCTCGCGGCGTCCAAAGCAAAAAAACTTAATCATTATTTCAGTTTTATCAAAAGCTGCCGAGAAGGTTTCGGCACCAAATCTGAAATACCAAGATCAAAACAAAAACCAATATCAACCTTCAGCGGCCATTTTTAAGGTAGCCGGTTCAACATCCATATTATTAATTTTCTCACAGAGAGGGTCTTGGGCATCCATCCTGGCCTGATCTTCGATAAAGGATGCAGCCGTCTGTCTCATAGTCCATAATTCGTTTTCCACCAGGGCCCGAATAAGCGTGGAAAATACGCAGCGTACCTGCAGGCGGAGCACTTTTTCCTCAACCGCTCCAGCGACGGCCCGGGCCAAAGGACGTGAAATTTGCCTTTCCTCCAGCAGTTCACTCACGATGATCGACTTGTTCCAGGGATTCCGGGTAAATTCATCAACAGGGTCTTTTGAGGAAACAGAGGTGAGAGGATTGGATATGGCGGTATTATTGAAACGGTGTATTACTTCCGTACGGCTGCGTTTTACCTGCCGGGTGAGCCGATGTTCATGCAGGGCCAGGGCGGCTTCATAATGGCCGGTTTCGCTAAGGACAGCCTCAATCATGGCGTGTATTTCGTCGGTGCTGATGGTGGAGCTTCCGTATCGATTGGCAATATACTCGGTTACCGCTTCGGCCAAATGGTCGGTTATACCCTCCTGGTAGAGACCGCTGTCTCCCAAAGCGGCAGCGATAGCACCCATAACTTTGGTATGCAAATAAGTTTCTACCGAGCCGTCACTTTTTAATACTTTAAGCTGCATAGATGCCCCCTCAGACGTTTGTTTTAGAACCCTTTAATGTCCGGATATTACCCTAAGCAACTGTTAATTATTTACTATCGAACAAATTTTTCTGCCCCGGCATATCCTCAGATCGAAGCATTACCTCATTAGCCTCCTCTATAAATTGGTCCACCTGTTCAAACGCATGATATACACTGGCGAAACGAATATAGGCAATTTTATCTAGTTTTTTAAGCCTAATCATAGTCATTTGACCAATCAGTTGCGATCTGACCTCCTGTCCCGGCTGGCGCAGGATCTCTTCTTCGACGTCTTCGGCTAGCGCTGATATATCCGACATGGAAACCGGCCTTTTGTAACAGGCCTGCTGCACCCCTGCGATGATTCTATTGCGATTATAGGGGACACGGCTGCCATCCTTTTTCACTACAGTTAATCTGACAAGTTCCTCGATGCGCTCATAAGTAGTGAAGCGCCTGCGACATATAAGACACTGTCGACGCCGACGTACGACTCGGCCGCTCTCACTGGAGCGGGAATCAATTACCTTGTCCTTATCCTCTTTGCAATAAGGGCATCTCACAAGTATTGTTATCCAAAAAGGCTAAGAAACCTTATCCTGAAAACGTGTTAAGTACTGAGCTTTAATGCAAAGCACTCTATATATAGGAACGGTATTCAAATAACAGTCTACATGTTGTGTGTCAACACAAAAATCATTTCGGCATATAGATTTACAGTAATTTTGCCTGTGAGTTATTAACAAGATGAAGTGTAAAAATGTGGTATATATAAAGATAATGAAGCGTTAACATTTTGTTAACATTTTGTAAATAATGATAAAAAAATAAAAAATGCAGGGATAAGTATCAAACTTGTCCCTGCTGGTAGGAAGGTAAAGGTTGCCGGAAATCCGAAGATTTCAGGCAATCAATTGATCGCGTCGTTTATAATAAGCCCGTTCGAGGGTGGGCAGGAAATAACTGCTGCAAAGCTCGTCCCAGTTGAGCTGATCAGCCAGTTGAGTGGAGTGTTCCAATAAGTTCGTGCGTTGTTCGTGACTGGCAGGCAATCGCTGCATAATGGTTTGAGCAACCTGGGCGCTTATGTCGGCCTCCAGTTGATCACGGGTTGATTGATCTATATTTAAAATGGTCTCACGCTGAGCCTGTTCGGAGCCAATTTGGGTATAATCGGCAATAATGACATTCTCAGGAGGAGTAGAGGCAAAATTATCAATGAGATCACACGTACCGTTGACACCACTAAGGACACAAAGTCCACCCGAGGCCAATACCGCCAGGGTCGAAGCATTACAAGGATCATATATACCCTGAGCAAATTCGAGATCCGTACCCAGATGCAGGTCGGAAAAACTCATACCCTCTGGTATGCAGGAGTCGATCTTGTGAGCCTGCCAGCCGAGAGGATTTACCAATAATGCCTTGATATGAGTGCTGCGAGAGTTGAAATCCTGTATATAATGGTAAAGGTCCGCCTCGGCGGGGGAAAGGGCCCAATGTTGGCCTCGATGGGCCACGCGTCGGCTGCGAGCATGGTCAGCCGAGTTATCGCAATTACTGTTGAGCCAATCCTGTCGGTGGGCATCAGTGCTGAATATGATGTAAGCACCGGTTTTGCCGGTTTGAGCAAAATGTGCTTCCAAATGATCAAGTATGTTTATATCGCGCCAATGGGCCTGACATACAGTTACGGGTGCAACGTGAGTAAAAATATAGTCTGGGCAATATCCCTGCAGATTACCAACGTATTGCTGCAGGCGGGTATGGCTGTCGTTTTTCTGATCCCAGGTCACATCTGAATAGGGCAGGGCCGAAAAGACCAGGTCGATATCCTGGGCGTCAAAGTGAGGATTTAGGAAACGCAGCTCCTGGCGGATATGCTTGCCGGTGGTAATAATATGATCGCAGTGGCGGGCTACGGTAGTCAGGGCATGAAAGTAGAAGAAATCCTGAGAACCAAACATCTCGGTAAGGTAGTAATGGTTACGCCGGGCCCAGAGCAGGGCATTGCTGAACATAGTGTCATGGCCGGGATATGACTCTACCAGCCGATGGATAGTAGGAACTTCGTGGGCCCAAAAAACAGTCTTAAAAGCGCCCAACGGATCCATCATGCCGGCCAGGGCTGTCGGCACGCCGGGATAATCGTGAGATATTAAAACGGCGGGGCGGGAAGGGTCGGAAACTCCCAGAGCCCTTAAAGCAGCCAGGGAGGCCGGGGCTAACTTGACATATAAATCATACTGAGGATTTCTTTCGTATTGATCACTGGGCAGGTCGAACTCTTCATATATCCAGGACTTCAGGACGTTGACCGGGTGCAAATTGGCACGGCTGACGTCCAGCAGGATAAGTTCAACCGGGGTGGGCAGATTTGTCTGCGGATGATTGAAGCTGCGCATACCATACAAAATTGAGACATTGAAATTACTTTCCACCGCGCTGAGAGCATTAGAGCAGGAATGATTCATCACGCCTGCACGGGAGGAGTGGAGTATGCGAAAACTGGTACCCAGTTGGGACAATACGTCTGTTTCATTGGAAAGCAACGGCCCGATAAGAATAGTACGCTCAACAGCATCATGATAAGAACGTGCGGTGCATAAACCCTGGATGATATGGTCCAGTCCGCTGTTGAGCTGAACAGGATCAGGCAACAGATGAACTATTGTTTTCTTAAAAGGCAACCTTTATCTCCTACATTACTTAAAGCGGCATATAAAATGCCCACATATAAATATAACCTCAAAAAGCAGGTAAGGGCAAATAGAGTATTAATTTTTTTTCCTGAACTGTAAAAAAACAACTACCCAGTCCACACAAATTAACCAGCTTACTATGATTATAAGACTCATAAAAATATTTGTTCTTATCGGGCGTGAACACCTTGGATTCTATGGCTGCCCAAAAGAAACGGCGGCAGGGGGGAAAGGCAAAATACAGCAAGAAAAAAAACGGGATTTTTTACTTGAAACTTTCCAGAGGATGACCGATAATCTTAAATACAATGATGAAACCGCAGAACAATGTGATGATGAACTCAACAAGTTCGAGACCTCTCGGTTCGAACCAGAGGACATTCAGCGCTAACGAGTTCGCGGGGATCATCAACATTTCTTTGCACCTGGGATTGCTGGGTTTACTAGCCCTTCGGGGCTAATAAAGAACCACAACCAGGGCGTAAGCCCACCAAAATAATTTCCTGTTTTTTACCGCAATTTAAGTCTATAATCTCTGTCTTTTACCGGGATTATAAATAATATCCTCGCAGCCAAGATTGGGAGGTAACTGACGATGTCAGTAAAAGAACAACCCCAAGAGTATGTAGTAATATTTGATTCAACGTTAAGAGACGCGGAACAGGCGCCCGGAGCAAGCCTAAGCGAAGCTGAAAAAATCGAGGTGGCCCATCAGTTGGCTCGATTGAACGTTGATGTCATCGAAGCAGGCTTTCCTTATAGTTCAAAAGTCCAGTTTCAGGCTGTACAGCGAATCTGTGCAGAAGTGGAAGGTCCGGTGATTGCAGCTCTGGCCCGCACAAAGATCGAAGATATCGACTCCGCAGCCGAGGCCCTGAAGTCCGCGAAGAAGTGGCGAATCCATACCTTCACCAGCGGCAGTGAAGTGCATATTAAACATATGCTGCGGATGACACCGGCGGAAGTATTAACCAAAGCGGCCGAGGCGGTCAAACACGCGCGCTCCTGTACGGACGATGTCGAGTTCAGCGCTCAGGACGCCACCCGTTCGGACCCGGCGTTCTATCGTGAGCTCATCCAGGCCGTGATAGAAGCAGGCGCTACCACCGTCAATATTCCCGATACCGTGGGATACGCAACGCCCGAGGTCTATGGCGCTTTGATTGCGGATCTGCGCCAAAACGTGCCGGGTATCGAAAATGTGATAATCAGTACCCACTGCCATAACGATCTGGGACTGGCAACTGCCAATTCCCTGGCCGGGGTGGCCCAGGGGGCCCGCCAGATAGAATGTACCATCAACGGCCTGGGAGAACGGGCCGGCAATGCCTCGCTGGAAGAAGTGGTGATGGGAATCAAGGTACGCAAAGATGTGTATGGCGTCGATACCCGGATCAACACCAAAGAGATCTATCGCACGAGCAAACTGGTCTCACACCTGATGGGGATAATTGTTCAGCCGAACAAAGCCATCGTCGGCGATAATGCCTTTGCGCACGAATCCGGGATCCACGTGGATGGACTGCTGAAAAATCGCAGTACCTACGAAATCATGACCCCCGAGACGGTAGGGGTGCCGGGTATGAAAATGGTCTTAGGACGCCATTCGGGCCGACACGGATTCAAGATGCGCTGCGAGGAACTGGGCTTCGAGCTGGACGGCGAGCGTCTGGACGATACCTACCAGAAGTTCCTGACCCTGGCTGACAAAAAGAAGGAAATATTCGACGAGGATATCATCGCTTTAATGGATGAAGAACGCGAAGAACGCCTGCAAACGTTTCATCTGGATTACCTGCAGTGCACCTCCGGCACCGGCACACTGCCCAGTGCCACCGTGCGAATCCTGCGCGGCGAAGAAGTTCTGCAGGCCGCCGACTGGGGAGACGGACCGGTTGATGCAACCTACAACGCCATCGCCAAGGCTATCGGCCTGGAAGTGGAACTGGAAAATTACAGCATCCGGGCCCTGACCGGCAGCAGTGAGGCGCAGGGCGAGGCCATTCTGCGTATCCGGTACGAAGGTAAGATTTATATAGGCCGCGGTGTGAGCACGGATATTATCGAAGCCTCGGCCAAGGCATATATCAGCGCTTTGAACCACATGATGACCAGAAAAAGTAACGGAAAAAAAACCAATAAATAAAACCACGAATGACACAGAATAAATTAAAGTAATAGAACCACGGATGACACAGATGACACGGATTAAACATTAATATGGCCGAAAAAGATTTACTATATTCAGATGAAACACACAAGATAATTGGCGCTGCTATGGAAGTCCATAAGACCTTAGGAGCAGGGTTTCTCGAGAGTGTTTATGAAGAATCATTAGCCCATGAATTTGAATTACAAAACATCTTATTTGAAAAACAAAAAAGCATTGAAGTATTTTACAAAAATAAAAAAGTAAAGCAGTTTGTCTGTGATTTTATAGTAGATGCAAAAATTATTATTGAAATTAAAGCTATAAAAAAGATAACCGATATCGAAACGGCACAGGTATTAAATTATCTTAAGGCAACCGGGTTAAAAGTAGGATTACTTTTAAATTTTGGTTCAAATTCTCTGGAGTGCAAAAGATTTGTTAATTAAATCTGTGAAATCCGCGTAATCCGTGGTTAAAATTAAATTCCAATGATTATGCGAATAATGAGGTATTAAAATCATGGCAATGACAATAACGGAAAAGATTCTGGCCGCTCATTGTGGCCAGAGCTCGGTCAAGCCGGGACAACTGATAAATGCCCAAATAGATGTGGTTATGTGTCACGATGTGACCACGCCGGCGGCAATAAAGATGCTGGCGGAAAAAGGGCTGGATAAGGTGTTCGATCGCGAAAAAATCGTGGTGACACCGGATCACTTTCAGCCGGCCAAGGATATTAAAAGCGCCGAACTGCATCAGCGGCTGGACCGCTGGTGCAAGAAGCATCAGATAAAATATTACTACCCGCTGGGTAAAGCGGGTGTCTGTCACGCGCTGCTGCCGGAGCAGGGCCATATACGACCGGGCGAGGTGATTGTCGGCGGCGACAGTCATACCTGCACATACGGGGCGCTCGGGGCGTTCAGTACCGGTATCGGTTCGACCGATCTGGCCGCGGCTATCGCCACCGGTGAAATCTGGTTTCGCGTGCCTGAGACCATTAAATTCTCCCTGCAGGGCAAATTGCCACCGGGAGTTTACAGTAAGGACGTAATCCTGGCGGTCATAGCCCGGATCGGCACAGATGGTGCGCGGTATAAGGCCATGGAAATTACCGGCGACACATTGGCCGAGATGTCCATGGAAGCACGCATGACCATGACCAATATGGCCATCGAAGCGGGCGGTAAGAACGGCATCATACCCGTGGACGACGTAACCAAAGCTTACTTAAAGGAACATCTGCGTGATAAGATGGACTATGTCGTATATGAATCCGACCCTGACGCCCAATATGAACAGGTCCAGGAGTTTGACTGTGCGGCGCTGGAGCCGATGGTGGCCCTGCCGCATCTGCCCAGTAACGGTAAAGCTGTTACCGAAGTTGCGGGCCTGGAGATGGATCAGGCCTATATAGGCAGTTGCACCAACGGCCGGATCGAAGATTTACGGATTGCCGCTGCGATTCTCAAGGGTCGCAAAGTAGCCATCCGTACCATCATCGTGCCGGCAACGCCGAGTATCTGGAAACAGGCATTGGATGAAAAACTCTTTGATGTGTTCTACGAAGCCGACTGTGTAATCTCCGCGCCCACCTGTGGGGCCTGCCTGGGCGGCTTCATGGGCATACTGGCCGAAGGTGAGAGGTGCGTGAGCACGACGAACCGTAACTTCGTAGGCCGTATGGGCCATCCCAAGAGTGAAGTCTATCTGGCCAGCCCCGCAACCGCAGCGGCAACGGCCGTGGAAGGAAAGTTAATCGACCCAAGAAAATACCAGTAAAATATAAAAAATAAAAAAGCAAATAGCAAAAACACATATAATAAATCAAAAATACTGACTTCTAATCAAATACCATGACAAGTAGTAAAGAACAACAAAAGAAAGCTTTCAAAAAACGCCTTTATGTTTTCACTCTTAGGCTAATTGATTTTTTAGATAAATTGCCTAAGGATAATGTATCAAAAAGACTAGGTGACCAGTTATTACGTAGTGGCACAAGCATTATCGGGAATTATATCGAAGGACAAGCAGCCAGTAGTAAGAGAGATTACACAATTTACTTTAACATTTCACTAAAATCTGCGAATGAAAGTAAATTGTGGTTGGCTCTTCTTCGGGATAGCAATAGAACCAAAGAATCCGACGTACGGTGGTTTTTAAATGAGCTTGATGAAGTATGTAAAATTTTTGCCTCCAGTATACTTACTTTAAAAGGGAAAAAATGATTTTTTATTTTTCATATGTATATTTGCTTTTTTATGTTTAATTTTTAATTTATGAGGAATGTAATATGACTAAAGCGCATGTATATAAACGAGATCATATAAATACGGACGAAATTATTCCGGCTCGCTATTTAAACACCGACGATGAGACGGAATTGGCGCAGCATTGTATGGAGGACCTGGACGGGGACTTTGTCAATAAGGTGCAACCGGGTGATATAATCGTGGCGGGTGAGGACTTCGGCTGCGGCTCGTCGAGGGAACACGCGGTCTGGGCGATCCGGGGGGCTAAGGTTTCGGCCGTGATTGCTGGCTCCTTTGCCCGGATATTCTACCGCAATGCCATTAATTGCGGCTTTCTGGTAATCGAGGCTGAGGGCCTGGCCGAGAAAATCGACGATCAGGACGAACTGGACATAGACGCCAAAAATGGTAAAATCACCAATCTTACAAAGGGCCAGACCTATGAATTCACCCCTTTGCCCGATTTCGCCCTGGAGATCATCGCCGCCGGCGGCCTCTTAAACAAAATAGCCGCTACTTAATACTGAATACAGAACCCAAATAACAATATGAAGTTGAACTTAAAGAATAACCAGAGGCTTAAGTTATGAGCGACACAACCTTAACAAAAGATTTCATACTTGAGACTATAAAAAAATCCCACGATCATCTTAGCTCTTTTGGGATTAGAACAATTGGGTTATTCGGTTCTTATGTGCGTAATGAAGCTACCCCGGAAAGCGATATTGATATATTGGTTGAATTTGATACCCAAAAAAGAACCTATGACAATTTCTTTGATACCTGTGTCTTTTTGGAAGAACTCTTGCACCATAAAGTAGAACTGGTCACCCAGGATTCTCTAAGTCCCTATATAAAACCTTATATTATGAAGGGAATTGAGTATGTCCCGCTCACCACATGAATATATACATCATATTTTGGATGAGATTGCATACCTGGAAGACTCCGGTTCTGCTCTAGTACTGGTTGATTTTCTCAATGATGAGACCAGGAAACGTTCTTTTGTAAGAAGCATTGAAATAATTGGTGAGGCAACGAAGAATATACCTGATGAGTTCAAAGCAAAACATAGTGACGTTGAGTGGAAAAAAATTGCAGGTATGAGAGACCGACTTATTCACAGTTATTTCGGGGTGGATTATCATATTGTGTGGGATGTGGTGAAAAACAAGCTGCCAACATTAAAAATGAAACTTTTGGCAATTATGAAAGAGGATAATGCGTTGTAATGTATGATCTTTTTGTAACTGTTATGTTATACAATTTTAGAAAGGAAATGGATAAGTGTATAAGATTGCTGTGATGCCTGGAGACGGAACGGGACCGGAATGTACGGCTGAAGCGGAAAAGGTTATGGAGGCCGCCGCGGCCAAGTTCGGTTTTAAGTATGAATCTACCCAGTTTGATTTTGGCGGCGAACGCTTTAAGCGTACCGGCGAGACCCTGCCCGATAGTGGCGTAAAAGATTTGCGCGGTTTTGATGCCATTCTGCTCGGTGCGATCGGACATCCCGATGTAGCGCCGGGGATCCTGGAGAAGGGTATTCTGCTCAAGGCCCGGTTCGAGCTAGATCAATATATCAACCTGCGTCCGGTTAGGCTGTATCCGGGCGTGGATACGCCGCTGAAAGACAAGGGCCCCGAGGAAATTGATTACGTTGTAGTGCGCGAAAACACCGGCGACCTCTATACCGGGGCAGGGGGGTTCACCATGAAGGGAACATCTAATGAGGTAGCGATCCAGACCTCCATGTACACCCGCTATCAGGTGGACCGCTGTCTGCGTTATGCCTTCGAATATGCCCGCAAACATGGTAAAAAGGCGCAAGGCAAGGGCAAGGAAAACACCCTGGCCCTGGTCGGTAAAACCAATGTGCTTACCTATGTATATGACCTTTGGGAACGTGCCTTCCATGAGATGGGCGAGAAGGAATACCCCGAGATCCGCCGTGATTATTATCATGTGGATGCCTGCTGCATGTGGATGGTGAAAAATCCCGAATGGTTCGATGTACTGGTGACCGGCAATATGTTCGGTGACATCATAACCGACCTGGGCGCCATTACCCAGGGCGGTATGGGCCTGGCCGCAGGCGGTAATATCAATCCGGAAGGTGTGAGCATGTTCGAGCCGATCGGTGGCTCGGCACCGAAATATACCGGGATGGGTGTTATAAATCCGCTGGCAGCTATCTGTGCGATGGCCATGATGCTGGAGACCCTGGGCGAGGTCAAGGCCGCCCAAGCCGTGGAAAATGCGGTCAAGTATGTGACCAGCAATAAACTAAAGAGTATGGCTGCGGGCAAGATGGGCTATAGTACCAGCGAAGTGGGCGACCTGGTGGCCCAACAAGTTGCGGATCAGTAATAGATAGTTACCTGACTTGAATATGGTTTCCGGTTAATACTGACTACGGTTGATATTATGCCCGCCAATCTTACTCCGGAATATAAACGGGCCGACGAGATGTTCCGGCAGGCCAAGAGCACGCCGGAAAAGATCACCGCCCTGGAATTAATGCTGCAGACGATCCCCAAGCACAAGGGGACCGAGCACATGCAGGCCGACCTCAAGCGCCGGTTGGCCCGTCTGCGCGAGGGCGGCGATACCAAAAGTGGCGCCCGGCACAGGGACATCTTTCATGTCCCCAAGGGAACCGCTGCCGGTCAGGTTGTTCTGCTGGGTACCTGCAACAGCGGTAAAAGCTCACTCCTTGCTCACACGACCAAGGCCCCGGTTCAGGTCGCCGACTATCCCTTTTCCACCACCGCCCCGGTACCGGGAATCATGATGCATGAAGACGTACCCATCCAGCTTCTGGACATGCCACCGATTACCGCCGAGCACGTCGAGCCGGGCCAGGTCGGCGCCTACCGCCAAGCCGATCTAATCCTGGTGGTATTGGACCTCGCGGCGGCGGATGTTACGGACCAGTGGGAAATTTGTCTGGATTTTCTGCAGGAGCGCACCCTTATCCGTCCTGACAAAAAGGACCAGGAAGATGAATTTTATGAGCGCTTAGTCAGGCCCTGCCTGGCCGTGTGTACCAAAAGTGACCTGGCCCATGAGGGGGATTTTGAGTTTATGCAGGAACTGTGCAATCAGAAGATGCCGATGTTTCAGGTTACCGTGAAAGAGCCCCAAAGTCTGCAAAACTTTACCCGGCGGATTTTTGAGGAATTGCGCGTAGTACGCGTTTATGCCAAGCAGCCCGGCAAAAAAGCCGACATGAACGAACCGTTCACCCTGTCCATCGGCTCAACCGTATTTGACCTGGCTTATAAGATTCACCGTGAGTTGGCGGAAAAATTCCGTTTCGCCCGTATCTGGGGCGAAGACAAATATCCCGGTCAGCAGGTCCCCCGCGACTACCTGCTCCAGGACAAAGACATTATAGAACTGCATTTCTCCTGAATATTGAGGAACCAAATTGGTTATTCAATTCAGGTTGCTTACTCACTTTTCCACCTCTTCTTTAATAACAAACGAAACAACCTTCACTTTTACCTCATCCGATCTATAACTATCAGCGTCTTCTCCTTTGGGCAAACTTCTCAATTGACTAAGAGCTATTTCTTGGTTTGGCTCC
>Ga0272442_10000582_pt1 | contig 57265 bp, 47 predicted proteins | sample SSMForm2O_FD_200262 | JGI IMG/M metagenome (GOLD analysis project Ga0272442, IMG submission 200262) | Marine sediment archaeal communities from Little Sippewissett salt marsh, Falmouth, MA, United States - SSM-Form-2O | ecosystem: Environmental > Aquatic > Marine > Wetlands > Sediment ...
AGCAGAAGATCCGGAGAGTTCAGAATGTCTTCATGGCCGGGAAGCTCGATCCACTCCGCGTCGCCCGGCGGGTCGGGCAGATTCACCGCGGTTCCGGGGATTTTCATTTCCCGCAAAGGAGTTCCGGAAGCAGCGGCGCGGGCGATCTCAACAATTTGAATTTCCCCCATCCCGGAAACGGCCAGATCCAGACGCGCGTCAAGCAGGATGGAACGGCGGATCCTTTGTTGCTGATAATCGAAATGCGCGGCAATGCGCTGACTGGTTTCCATGCCGCCGGCAACAATCTCTATGTCCTTCCAGGCTTTCCGGATCTGGTTCGCCAGGGTGATCACGCTGCGGTCGGGCCTGACCCGGGCGCCGACTCCCGGTGGTAAACCGGCGAAGTATGCGTTTCCATCCATTTGATAGAGATCTTCCCGGCGCCGTTTCCCGGTGGGAGTGAAGTTCATGATAATGGAGTCCACCGGACCCGGAACAATGGCGAAAAACAATTGCGGGCGTCCGAGCCGGGTGAATTCCCGGGGATCCTGCCAGTGAGGAGAATCGATGACGCCGACACGAAAACCTTCGGCTTTCAATACATTCGCCAGTATTCCTTCGGGAAAAGACGGATGATCCGTGAAAGGGTACGGCATTACGAGGATAATATCGAAAGCTTTTTTCATTATCCCCTCGGCTTCTTAGACAGGGGGCAGATCCATTCAGCGTAGCCTGGCGGCCATGGCTCTGCCCAGTTCCCGGCAGGCATCAAGATCGGACTCTCCCGGCGCGTGTTTTGCTTCGACAACGGGCTCGAGAAGTTCATTGCCCGATTTCTTTGCATATTCGCGGATCGCCGAGACTCCGCCGCCGCTCCAGCTGAATGTACCGAATATACCGATTACCCGATTCTTCAGCTGGTCATTCTGCAGGGTCGACAACAGGGTCTCCATGAATGGGAATGGTTTCATGTTGTAGGTACTGCTGGCAAGCAGCAAACCCTTGTAACGCCAGATGTCCCGCAACACGAAGGAAAGATGGGACCTTGACAGGTTGTGCAGGCGGATACGTTCGATTCCCTGTCTGGCGAGAGCCCTGGCCGCGGCTTCGGCCATGGTCTGCGTGTGCCCGTACATGGAAGCATACGCGATAACGACTCCGGGTTCCGTTTCCTGAAGGCTCCAGCGGTTGTAACGTTCGATGATATAGCCGGGATTGGAACGGAATACCGGGCCATGGGTCGGTGCCACCGCACGTATTTCCAGGCCTTCAAGTTTTTTTAGAGCTCTCTGCACCATGGGACTGTACTTGGCTACAATATTCGCATAATAGCGTAATATCTCGTTTTCAGCGCTTACAAGGTCGACCTCATCGTCAAAGATGCCTCCACTGAGAGCTCCGAATCCACCGAACGCATCCATGGAGAATAACGTTCCGGTTTTCTTTTCCAGAGTCATCATGGTTTCCGGCCAGTGAACCATGGGTGTCAGATGGAATTGCAGGGTATGCGTGCCCAGGTCAAGCTCTTCGCCATCTCCCATGATCTTCAGCCCGGAATCGATGCCGTAGAATCCCTTGAGGAAATCAACGGTGCGGGCGTTGCAAACGATCTGCATCTCCGGATACAGATCCCGTAACACTTTCAACGCTCCGGAATGATCGGGTTCCATATGATTCACCACGAGATAATCTATTTTTTCTCCGGCTGGGAGAGCGGACTGAATTTTTTCAAGAAACTGGGGCATGAATCCCTTTTTTACCGTATCCAGGATCGTATTTTTTTTATCGCGGATCAGGTATGAGTTGTAGCTGACTCCTTCCGGGAGCGGCCAGATGGATTCAAACAAATCGGTTTCGAAATCGTTGACGCCGATCCAGTATATACCATCCACCATTTCAACGGCTTTCTTCATAGTATTGTCCTCCAGGCTATCAAACGCTTGATATCAATAATTCTACATGGAATCAACCGCCAACTCAAGCGGAGGTTGCAGAGATATCGGGGTATGCTATAATTGTCTTTTCCAAACCGATCATTCGGAAAAAGAGGAGGAATCCATGAAATTGAGCCCCTATCCCGGTAGAACGGTTATACTGATTGTATCTTTTTTGATCATGACATTTTCAGCCGGAGCCGCAGTTCAGGCGGTTCCCATGGCGGAAGACTTAATAAAAAAAGCCGGACCAGATGGTATGGTTCCGGTCATCGTGCAACTGAAAGTTCCGCAGATTCAATATCTTACCGCTGATTGTATCCGGAACACGAGCCTTTTCATGGAGCACAGGGAAAATCAGGCATCCATTGATGCCGACTTACGACTCGAATCGGCTATCCGGGCCGTGAGTGATGAAGTCCTCTTTGAATTGAGAGAAAGCGGGTTTGTTTTGAACCACACTTTTTCGACCCTGCCCGTTCTGGCCTTGAAGGCCAACGCCGAAACCATGGCCGCATTGCGTAAACTTCCTCAGGTGCTGGGCATAACGGAAGACCGCCTGATCCGAATTCCCGAGTACCGGAAAGTAGACGTTGACGGCGAAGAAGCCGATTCGCCCATGATGGCGGATGCGGTGAGACTTGTCCGGGCGGACAGTGCGTGGGCCGCGGGATACACCGGAGATGGACAGTTTGTCGCTGTCCTGGATTCCGGAATTCTCCGTTCCCATGAGGCTTTCACCGGAAAGACCATCATCGAGCAATGTTATTCCCTCAGGGCTGATTGCGCCAATGGTCAGGTCTCCATGTCGGGGCCGGGTTCAGCGGGTTTGTATGATTCCCGGTATTACGGACATGATCACGGCACGCATGTTTCCGGAATCGCCATTGGCAATAACGGTGGTTCCTTTCGCGGGATCGCTCCGGATGCCAACCTGATCTTCATCAAGGTTTTTTCCCGCTTCTCCGCGGAGGAATGCGGCTCGAATGAGCCCTGCGTAATGTCCTACAACTCGGATCAATTAAAGGGACTGGAGTTCGTGTTTTCCAAGCGGAACCAACTGAGGATCTCTTCGGTCAACCTGAGTCTGGGCGGCGGAGAATACTCCAGCGCCGCCGCCTGCGATCAGGACAATGCTTTTATGAAAACCGCCATAGACAATCTCAAGGCGGCGGGAATCGCTACGGTCATTTCAGCCGGGAATGAAGCGTTATGCAATGGAATCAGCGCTCCCGCATGTATTTCCTCAGCCATATCCGTAGGCGCCACCTCCAAACAGGATACCGAAGCCAGTTTCAGCAATTTCCATCACGAGCTGCTGGATCTGTTCGCTCCGGGTCAGAGTATCCGTTCCGCCACGGGCGATAGCAACTCCAGTTATCAGAATTGGGGTGGGACCTCCATGGCGGCCCCGATGCTGGCGGGAGCATTCGCCATTTTCCGTCAGTTTTCCCGGGATGTATTTATGGAAGACCTGATGACGGCTCTGGAATACTCAGGGAAACCGATAGCCACCAAATGCAATACCGGGGTGGAAAAGCCGCGGATCAACGTGGGTGATGCCCTGATGAGTCTGATGAAGATCGCCCCTCCGGTGAATATCCAGGGAGTTCAAGCCAGTAATCAGTCGATGTTCCAGCGGGAATATATCAACACCCTGACCTGGGAAGCGAATCCTCTTAACGCCGAAAAGAACGTGGTCTTTTACAGAATATACCTGATGGACGGCGATGTCATGACACGCATCGGAGAAGTCGATGCCGCGACATTCACTTACAACCACCGCCGGGTAGGCAAAAGGGTAGCCATGACATATGCCTTGACCAGCGTCGATGGCGAAGGCGAAGAAAGCGGACCATCGTTGTTCGACCTTGCATTCGGAGTAGAGCAATAGCCGTCGTTCATCTTTCCCGGAAATAGAGATGCAGTCTCATATTCGTGGATTTAAAGGCAGAAAAATCGCCGTCTGGGGCGATCATATCCTCGATGAATACATATTCACCAAGGCGGCCCGGGTCTCACGGGAAGCCCCGGTCCTGATCACCGAGCACGAAAGTGAAGCCTTCCGACTGGGAGGAGCGGGGAACGTGGCCGCCAACATCAGGGCTTTGGGCGGAATTCCCGTGCCGGTGGGTTTTGTCGGCGCCGATCAGACCGGAGATGTAATGCGCCGTGTATTATCGGATTCCGGGATTTCCGAAGAGGGCTTGATTCAGATTGACGGTTTCGTGACCCCACGGAAAACCCGTATCCTCTCGGGAGACAGCCATACCCGGCGCCAGCAGGTGTTGCGCATTGACCGCTTGAATCGACGGGAAGCCTCCGAAGCGGAACGATCCGCTTTGCTGGAAAAACTGGAAGAAATCGCGGAATCATGTGATTTTCTGGTTGTATCCGATTATCTCCGCTGTTCCGTTCGGGGAGAAGACCTGGAAAGAATCCGCAACCGGGTGGAACTTCCACCGGCGGCCATAGATTCACGCCACCACTTGAGGTCATTCTCGGGCATGCGGGTGGCTACTCCCAACCTTCCTGAACTTCAGCGTCTTTTCCCGGGCAGCGATCTGGGAATAGAGTCGCATTTCATTGGAGCCGGGAAAGAATTGCTACGGGAACTCGATGCCCGCGGACTACTGCTGAAACGCGGCGATGAAGGCATGGTGTTGCTTGAAGAAGGCGGTAAACCCCAAAAAATCGGTATATATGGTTCCCGGGAGATCGTGGATGTAACCGGTGCAGGTGACACGGTCATCGCACTCCTGGCACTGGGCCTGGCTTCGGGAACCGATCTGTATTCCAGCGCGCGGATGGCCGCGGTGGCGGCGGGACTGACTGTAATGAAAGCCGGAGCGGCGACCGTGACCCCCCGGGAGTTGAATGATGCCATGAAATCGGGGAACCTGCCGTGAACAGGGAAAATCGTCCGGGGAAAGCAAGCAACCTTACAAAACTCACGGCAAGCATAACTGCATTGAAAAAAAAGGGCAAAACGATTGCACTGGCAAACGGCGGTTTTGATCTTTTTCATGTCGGTCATGCCCGTTACCTGCTGGCGGCGGCTTCCCAGGCCGATATTCTGGTGGTGGCGGTGAACTCCGACGCCTCCCTCAAGCGCTTGAAGGGGCCGAATCGGCCCATTCTCGAGCAGAAAGAGAGGATCGCCATCCTGCAATCCGTGGAGGGCGTTGATTTCGTGGTGCCTTTTGGTGAACAAACGGTAGCGGGGATTATCCGCGCCATCAAACCCAATGTCCATTGCAAGGGTTCGGACTACACTCCGGAAACCGTGCCGGAAGCCGATGTGGTGCGAAGCATTGGCGGGCGCGTGGCCATAGTGGGCGGAGACAAGGTGCGTTCCACCTCATGGTTGATGAATGACCCGGAATCCTCCGGTCTGTAAGTGAAGAGTTGGAATTCCCCATGTCCGGAAAGAGAATAGACAGTTTATCCGCCGATGCCAGGGTCGCCATTGTTCGTCTCTCGGCTTTGGGCGACGTGATCCACGCGCTCCCGGCGGTCATGCAGCTGCGCAAAGCCATTCCCGCGGGTTCGATCGATTGGCTGTGTTCCCCTGCGGCGCATCGATTGTTGTCGGTGTTCGACATCGCTGATCGGGTACGCGTTGTCGATATACGCCACCGGCCCCTGCTCAAAACCATTGGGGAATTGCGTAATCTGCGCAGAGGGAACCATCTCCCCTATTCATTGGTGATCGATTTTCAGGGGCTGATCAAATCAGCGGTTATCGCCCGATTGGCGGGCAAAAAAGTTCTCGGATTTCATAATAGGGACCTGAGGGAGCCTCTGGCCGCTCTGGCCTATACATTCCAGGCGGAAAAATGGACTGGGAATCGACATGTGATTCACAAAAACCTGCATCTCCTGTCGGCATTGGGTGTGGAAGGAGAACAGATCCGCTATCCGGAGATTGCGGAAGCAACGGAGTCGCATCGCGTGCGGAGCTTTATCGCGAACCTGTCTCCCGGGCAATCGGGATTCGCCGTGATCAACACCGGAGCCGGATGGCCGACGAAAACCCCCCCCCCGGACCTGCTGGTCGCTCTGGGAACCTGGCTGAAAACGAAACTCCCCGCCGTATTGCTCTGGGGAACCGAATCCGAACGGAAAGTTGCCCTGGAAATCGCCGCTGAAACCGGGATCCCACTGGCACCGGAAACCGATTTTCCGGAGCTGATCAGCCTGATGCAAAAGGCCCGGTTCATTATCTCCGGGGACACGCTGGCGTTGCATTTGGCGGACGCGGCGGGAACTCCGAGTATTGGGCTTTTCGGACCCACATCTCCCGAACGCAATGGTTCATTGATGGCCGCATCAAGGTCCGTGGTCGCTGAAGTCGATTGTCGCTATTGTTATCGACGGGAATGCGGAAAAAACAATTGCATGGCTCGAATCCCGCTTGAGAAAGTAAAATCAGCCGTATCCGAGGTGTTGCGTGAATCTGGCTGAATGGATGCAGAAATACCGCTCGAATGTGGGCAATATTCTTTTGGTGGTGGTGTTGATTCTTGCCACTCCGGATGCCGTTTCCATAACCATTGGATTTTTCGTTTTGCTGTCCGGAGCACTTTTTCGTGCCTGGTGTGCCGGATACATTTCTGATGATGATTTTCCCAGAGTGGGTCCCTATTCCCTGTCCCGGAACCCAATGGCTTTCGGAAATCTCCTGATCGGAATCGGAGTGGCCGTGGGCGGAAACAACCTCTATGTCTTCCTGATTTTCATTGTATATTATCTTGCCTTCTTTCCGGTGAGCATGATACGCAGACAGCGTAAGCTGAAAGACAAGTATGGAAAAGACTATGAAGTCTGGAAGAAGCGCACCAATGTCTTTGTGCCCCGGATCAAAAAAATCGTTCCCGGAGAGTATAATATTTCTTCTTATATGAAAAGTAAGGAATATCGAGTGATCTACTTCTCACTTTTCGTTATCGCGGTACTTGTTTTCAAGTTTATCCGCTCGGCGGGAATGCCTTGATGATCATGGGGCTGAATACGCCGGCACGTTCTTCCCCAACGGGTTTTGTCGAAGAAACCGGCTGCATAGTGGAACAGTCGCTGGATTTGCTGTAGAAAACCGGAAGCCGAGTAACTTTCAGGAGTTGACTGAAAAGACCAGTAGATCCTCCAGGGTTTGCCTAAGATATTTTCAATCGGCAAAGGACCCCAGGACCGGGAGTCATTGCTGATCGACCGGTTGTCTCCCAGGCAAAATACATGCTTTGGGGGAATCGTGAACAATGGTGAGCGGCATCGGGGTTTCGTGACTATATCCCGGTTCAGGTAATTTTCGTTCAGTGCCATGTTATTTACCCACACTTGCCCCGATTGAATCCGGATCTGATCCCCCGGCAGTCCGATGACCCGTTTAATGAAAACCTGGTCTTCACTGCCGGGAGGATGAAAAGCGATGATATCTCCTCGATGCAGTCGATGCGGCGGGAAGAGAATCCGCTCCACCACGGTTTTTTTTGATCGGAAACAGACCATGTCAACCAGAACATGGTCGCCCACCATCAGCTGATCCTCCATGGATCTGGATGGAATGGCCGCGGTTTGCACGGAAAAAGTCCGCAAAAAAAACAAAAACAGCAATATATGGGCGGCCAGATGTATGAAGCCCCTTAGAATTTCTCCCGGGGTTTCATGACGAAACGGATGGATAAAGTTGCCCATAGACATCATTTTACGTCATGGGCGCCGCTTCGACAAGCGGTTGAAGATCGCTCCAGGATTGGATAAAATGAAAATGAATAAAGATCAATCGCATGAAGAGGAGGCGGAATCAATGCAGAAAATCCTGGTTCTTGGAAGCGGGCTGGTAGGTCACGCGATTGCAGCCGACCTATGCCGGGAGTTTGAAGTCCATGTGGCCGACGCAGATCTGGAAACGCTGGAATCAGTGTCTTCCGCCCACGCGGTGACTCCTATTCATGCCGACCTGTCGGATCCTTTGCAGATTTCCCGTGTGGTCCGAGGTTTCGACATGGTCGTCAACGCCTTGCCCGGGCACATGGGATATAGAGCTTTGGAAAGGGTTGTTGAGAGCGGCGTCAATGTGGTGGACATTGCTTTCAGTCCCGAAGATCCCCTGGAGCTTGACCAGAAAGCCCGCAGTTCCGGGGTGACTGCCGTCGTTGATTGTGGCGTGGCTCCGGGATTGTGCAACATGATTCTGGGTCACGAATCCACTCGCATGGAGCAAATCGAATCCTATTCCTGCATGGTCGGAGGATTGCCTGTAGAGCGTGAATGGCCCTGGGAATACAAAGCCGGGTTCTCTCCGGCGGATGTACTCGAGGAGTATACCCGTCCCTGCCGGATGATTCGCAATGGTGAGTTGGTCGTCGTCCCCCCGCTTTCTGAGCCGGAACGGGTTGAATTCAAGGGTATCGGTACCTTGGAAGCCTTCAATACCGATGGCTTGCGTACTCTTCTTAAAACCATGGAAATTCCCAATATGAAGGAAAAAACTCTCAGGTATCCCGGACATGCGGGCTTGATGGAAATCCTGGCCTCTTCCGGTTTCTTCAGCAGGGAAGAGCTGACCCTCAATGGTGAAAAGATCAAGCCACTGGATTTTACCGGAGCCATTCTGTTCCCGCAATGGAAAATGCGACCCGATGAAGCTGATTTCACCGTAATGCGGGTGAATATCTCCGGAACAAAGGATGGCGGTCGGATGGAACGCAGTTTCGAGCTTTTTGACCAGTATGACTGGGAGACCCGTACCACTTCCATGGCCCGAACAACCGGATACACTTGTTCTTCGGTGGTAAGGGTAATGGCTGAAGGGGGTATTCATTCCCCGGGGATTGTGGCTCCAGAGCAACTTGGGCAGGATCCGGATGTTTTCAATCGAATTCTTGGCCTGCTGGAAGAACACGGAGTCAAGATATCCGGTGATTTTAAATAACCCCAAAGGTTTGGGAACATTTTTTTCTATACTTCGTTCTGATATTTGGAAGTCCAAATGGAATGGAACAGGAGGCAATCAGTGAAACGTTTATATCGCAGTCGCAAAGATCGAGTGATATCAGGAATCTGTGGCGGTATCGGCGAGTATTTCAAAGTGGATCCCGTACTGGTGCGCGTTGTGGCTGTCCTGCTCGTGTTTACCGGAGGCGTCGGCATTATTGCCTATATTGCCGGCATCTTTATTATTCCCGAATCTCCCTTGGAGGATGGAGAAGAGAAAGCCGGGCCGCCTGCCGAAGACGCCAAGGCCGCGGAAGTCCTTCCGGAGTCAGCGGAACAATCCGCCCCGGTATCCCATTCAGGACCTGTATTGTTCGGGATGATTCTGGTTATTCTGGGGGCGTTTTTCATGCTGCGCAACGTTCCAGTTTTCAATAATTACTATTGGTGGATCCGTGACCACCTGCGTATCATTTTCTGGCCCGGCATTCTGATCGGATTCGGGATATTCCTGATCACCCGAAATTCACGCCGGTAACCAGGGCAAGCCGGGAGATCCTTCCTGCGCTGGATCTCCCGGGCACCCTGCCGAAAATCCGTTTCATTGCAATCATCACCCCACCTCCTTATAATGGCAGCTGAAAGCAATCTGCAGGAGATACACAATGCAATCAGCACGCCGTATATTGTTATCCGTCTTTCTGATCGGTATTGCCATGACGCTGGGCGCTGGACCGGATGAACCCGGCAAACATCCGGACGGTTGCACCACCATCACGGTTGGACGTCTGGCATCGATTGACGGCTCCGTTATGACTTCACACACCTGTGATTCCCGCAAGGATCGTACGTGGATCGATGTGGTACCGTCCCGGAATCATGCTCCCGGAGTCCAACGGTCTACCTTCCTGGATTCCCACTTGACCAGACATGCCGACGATCTGTCGGCTCAGCGTCGAAACGGATCGATCCCTCAGGCAGAGCATACATTCAGCTATATCAACACCGCCCTGCCCTGCCTCAACGAGAACCAGGTCGCCATTGGTGAAGCCACCTTCGGCGGCAAGAAGGAGATGCGCAGTGATCAGGGATTGATCGATTATTATGAACTCAATCGCATCATGCTGGAGCGTGGCACATCCGCTCGACACGCAATCCGGATTGCCGATGAGATAACCAAAAAGTATGGATATATCGATGGCGGAGAGTGTTTTACCATCGCTGATCCCAAGGAAGTATGGCACCTGGAGATCGTGGGTCCGGGAAAGGGACGGAAAGGCGCGGTATGGGCGGCTCAGCGTGTTCCTGACGGACACGTTTCCGTCAACGCCAACGCGTCTCGGATTCGTGAAATTCACCTTGATCGGCCCGATGAATTCATGGCTTCTGAAAATGTGGTGGCCCGGGCGGTTGAAATGGGTCTGTATGATCCGGAATCGGGACACCCCTTTGAATTCTGCTATGCCTACGCGCATCGCCGCAGCATGGCCGCGCGGCGCCGGGAATGGCGGGTTTTGAGTATTCTGGCTCCCGGACTTTCACTGGATCCCAATGCCGAGAACTATCCTTTTTCCCTAAAACCCGAAAAGAAGGTTTCGCCCCGTCAAATTATGGCCATATTCCGTGACACCTACGAAGGGACCCCATTTGATATGACCAAATTCATGCTGGTGCCCGAAACGGAGAAGGGAAAACCAACCGGACGATATGTCAAGAGCCCCTATGCCAATCCTTTCATGGATTATGACATGATGCCTTTGTTTTCCATAAACGGAGGCTGGAATGAGCTTGGAGAGCGTTGTATCGCCCGCTATTACTGCACATATGTGACAGTCATCCAATGCAGGGACTGGCTCCCCGATCCAATCGGCGGCCTTGCCTGGTTGGGATATGACAATCCCGCCATGACCGCATATGCTCCGGTATATGCCGGCGTCGAATCGTTCCCTCCCGAGTGGCGGGTATGCGGGCGTCCGGGATTCAACCGGAATTCCGCATGGTGGGCCTTCAATCGTGTGTCGGATCTTGCCGCCCAGAAGTGGGGGCACATGCGCGAAGATGTCAACCAAGTGAGAATCCCTCTTGAAGAGGAAGCTTTCGCTTCCAGAAAAGAATTTGAGAAGCGTATGGTGGCTTTGTACAAGCGTTCTCCCCGGCGGTTACGCAGGGAACTCACTCGTCACAGCCGGCAATGGCTGGAAAGGCTGACCCAAGCGTATTGGAAGCTGGGGGACCATATCTGGTCGAAGTATACCGGAAAATTCTAAACTGTCTGATACTAGGAGATAATAATGAATCAACTGGACGTTCAGGAATTGATAGGCTTGCTGGGATCCGTTTTTTCTCCGGGGGAGACGGATCAGGTGTTGGGCATCCTCGTGGATATTCCAAGGCAGCCGGAGGCGGATTCATCCCGCTGGAAAGAGCGTCGGAGTATTGCGGAGTCCTGGCGGGATACCATTCGGCCCAGAGCCGAGGATCTCGGGCTGGAAAAGGTAATCCTCTTCGCTTATCCCGACGTCGGCTCAAACAACGCCGACCTGCCCGGCGAAGCGTACCGTATTGAAGGACCTCTGCCTGAAATCGCTTCGAGCCTGCCCGCAGCCGGCGAGATCATGGCATTCGATAAAATTTTTTCACTTTGCCAATTGATCATGGCGCCTACTGAATATTCCACTACGGCTCCATTGAAAAACGCCGCCCGTAAATACAATTTCCGGGCGGCCACCATGCCGGGTTTTATTTCCGACATGATTCCCGCCCTGCGCATTGACTATAACGAGGTGAGCCGTCGTTGCCGGATCCTGAAAGAATACCTGGACCCGGCGCTGGAAGCCCGGGTGCGTTTTGTCGTGGACGATGAACGGGAATACGAAATGCTGTTTGATCTACGTAATCGCAACGCTCACCTCAGCAGCGGTCGATTCCCCGATGCCGGAGTAGCGGGAAACCTTCCCAGCGGTGAAACCTATATCGTTCCCTACGAAGGTGAACGGTTCAGGGAAACCGGAGACCCCGTGGATGTAAGTCGCACCCGCGGAGAATTGCCGGTTGAAATCAAAGGCGGCATCGCCGTATTCACGATTCGGGAGAATCAGGCCGTATCCGTGAATGGAGATAGAGATACCGTCGCGGATGAGCGTGATCATCTGGAGCGGGAACCGGCATATGGAAATATGGCCGAATTGGGTTTTGGCGTCTTGGGGGATTTCGGCCTCTCCCCCATTAATGAAATCCTTTTGGATGAAAAACTTGGATTTCACGTGGCCTTTGGTCGCAGTGATCATTTTGGCGGTGACGTGGGGCCGGATCGGTTCTCTGCTCCCAGTGAAGTGATTCACCTGGACCGGATCTACATACCAGCCACCCAACCCCGGATCAAACTGGCGGAAGTCATCCTTCTCAATGAGGATGGATCAAAGATTACGGTTATTCGAGACGGCGAATACCGGATATTCGCATAATCGCCGCGATTCAGGCGAAAGAGCTGACAGGAGGAGAAGGTGAACAGCCAGAAACCTGAGTTTCCCTATCCCGAATTGAAATCCCATGAATTGCGCTGGCGTTTTGATCCCGGCCGGCTGGCCTTCAAGACCACCGACGATTTGAAGGCATGTGAAGAAATCATCGGTCAGGAAAGAGCAATGAATGCTCTGCGTATGGCCTTTGACATCGAGAGCCTGGGATACAACGTGTTCGTGACTGGAAAGGTCGGCACGGGACGCAAAACTGCGGTTCGTTCCCTCATCAAGGAAAGTCAGCGTCTGAAGCGTGTACCCGATGACAAATTGTATGTAAACAATTTCAGTAATCCCGATACGCCGCGTTTGCTGCGTCTACCCGCCAGTAAGGGCAGGGCTTTCAAAGGGGAAATGGAGGAATTGATCGAAGTTCTGGTGAAAAGTATCCCTGAGATTTTTGAAAGCGAAGATTACCACCAGAGCCGCAAAACGGTAATCGAGGATGTCAAACGTCAGCAGAAAAACCTTTTGTCTGAGTTTGAAAAGCAGGTTGCCGCCAGGGGTTTCGCGCTGGTGCAGGTCCAGGTGGGCGCAATGACCCGGCCGGTCGTCGTTCCGTTACTGGACGGCAAACCGGTTACGATCGATAAATTGCGGGAAAGGGTAGCTGAAGGGGCCATGAAGGAATCCGAACTCCAGACCGTGGAGAAGGATCAGGAAAAACTTACCAGTAATCTGGAAGACATATTCAAGAAACTTGCCGGGCTGGAAAAAGAAACCGCCCACCGGCTTAAGGAAATGGATCATGAGTTCGCGATCCCAGTAGTCCGGCGCAATGTGGATGATATACGTGATCGATATCCTCAAGCCAAAATCGGCCGTTATCTGGATGAGGTCATGGCAAGCATTATGGACAATCTTGACCTATTCCGTCAAATCCAGTCTGCCGAGAAGTCCAAAGCCGCTTTACCCCACCCGGGTTCACCGGATGACCCATTTCTCGAATACCGGGTCAATCTGCTTGTCGACAATTTTCAGGCTCAGAAAGCCCCGGTTATTTATGAGACCTCCCCCAGTTACAGCAATCTATTCGGCAGCGTGGAACTCAGTTCCGACGGCAGCGGTCGCTCCCATACCGATTTCACGCGTATCAAGGCCGGTTCCCTGCTGAAAGCCGATGGCGGATTTCTGATCCTGGAGGCCCGGGACCTTTTAATGGAACAGGGAGTCTGGCCGGCCTTCAAGCGCATGCTTCGTAATCGTCGCCTTGAGATTATGAATTACTCTCCCCTCCTGAGTATGACCATTTCGGGGTTGAAACCCGAACCGATCCGCATCGATGTCAAGGTTGCCCTGGTAGGTGATACCTACCTTTTCCAGCTGTTGTACAACCAGGATCCCGACTTCAAGAAAATTTTTAAATTGCGAGCGGATTTTGATTCGGTGATGGACCTGAATGAAACCAGTATACTGGATTATGCCAGCTTCGCCAAAAGGATCGCCGACATGGAATCCCTGCAGGCGTTGGACGCCGGCGCAGTTGCCCGGGTTTTGGAGTACGGGGTGAAACTGGCCGGCCGTCGATGCAAGCTTTCCACGCAATTCAATGACATCGCGGACATTATCCGGGAAGCCGATTACTGGGCTCGTAAAAGCGATCGCAACTGCATCACCGGAGATGATGTCATCACAGCCATTGAACAGAAGCGTGATCGATCCCGGCTGATTGAAACCAAGATCCAGGAGATGATCCGTGAAGGTTCCATCATGATTGATACAACGGGTTCCGTTGTGGGACAGGTGAACGGCTTATCGATTTACAACATTGGGGAAAGGGTTTTCGGACGGCCATCACGAATTACCGCCCAGGTTTCCGTAGGCAGTGAAGGCATTATCAATATCGAGCGGGAAGCCGAATTGAGCGGTCGTATTCACGACAAGGGCGTGCTGATCCTCAGCGGATTCATGCGAGCCCGTTTTGCTCATGACAAACCCCTCGCCGTAAGCGCCAGCCTATGTTTTGAACAATCGTATGGAGGAGTGGACGGGGATTCGGCTTCTTCTACCGAAATCTATGCTCTCATGTCTTCCCTGGCGGGGATCCCCATACGTCAGGGAATCGCGGTTACCGGTTCCGTAAACCAAAGGGGAGAGATTCAGCCCATTGGAGGCGTCAACGAAAAGATCGAGGGCTTTTTTGATGTCTGTCGATTCAGCGAACTGACCGGAGATCAGGGGGTAATTATTCCGCATCAGAATGTCGATGAGCTCATGTTGAGACATGATGTGGTGGAAGCCGTCGAGGCGGGGCAATTCCATATCTGGCCGGTGCAAACTGTCGATCAGGGTCTGGAAATCCTTACGGGGAATCCCGCGGGAGTTGCTGAAAAAAATGGAGAATATCCCCAGGGTACCATCAACAACAGGGTAAACGCGCGCCTGCTGGAGCTGGCCGAAAAGAATCGGCACTTCTCAGGAACCGGCACTTCCTCCTGATGCAAGCTCAGCCGGCGGTTGGCTCGGTGTCCGTTTCAGGCTTGAAAAGCTCTTCCGCTTTATTGATCAGATCGTTCGCCGTGTATTCCTCAAGAAAGAAAGGCTGAAGAACCCGTGAAGAAGTTCCGATAAACCTGGTTTTTTCATTTTCTTTCCGGCGGCGGATTTCCAGATGGTAATCCTTGTCGCCTTTCAGCGAAATTTTCAGAACTATGGGCAAACCATCCAAATCCTGCATCTCGTTTCCAAACTCCTCGCAGGACAACGATGCCAGTGAGTTCAGCAAGTCGTTCATGGCGGCCGTTGTTACTCGAGTCCCATCCGCTTTCGTCCATGCGATTCCCGGAGATTCATGCGGAACCTCGCCTTTCTCATCTTTCTTTTCGGTTTTTCCCAGAGAAACAGCCTTGCGTGTAAAAGCCGCCGCTTGCTTCTCGGTTTGCAAGTCGAGGCTGGAAATCGTATCGGGAGTAAAAGCGAGAACGGTTTTATCCCGCCAACCGGCGGCAGCATATTCGAAGCGGCTGCGCAGTGACCCGGCGGCGTGGAAGACCCTGTCGTCATTGGAAAGACGCAGGAATGTATGTCGATACGTGGAGGCTACTTTGCCGAGGGTCAATGATCTGACTTCGGAATCTCCGGCAAAGGCCTTTACCCGAATGGCCTGATCTTTTCCCATTCCGTAGCGGTCAAAATCCTTGGATGCCGACACCATGGTGGTAAGTTTCAACTCCACCAGCGAATCCAGCGCGGAGTTCAGTTTGGTTGAATCAACGGGGTAACCCGAAGATTGCAGTTTCCATTTACCATCCTTGCGTTCGAGAACCGTTTCCCCCAGGTTGGATTGAATTTCCATGCGATCCACATCCATACGTTCAATACCGGGAATGTCCGGTAATTCATACTTCACGCGATTGCGGTCGCGAAAGAGAAGCACCGCGGTCAGCCCCAAAATAACCAGAGCCAGAAAAACAAACTCGGTTTTCATCTTTCCTGAGTCAGGTCTCATTCAATTCCTCCTCCGACGGATTTTACGGTGAACCTGGCGCGTATCAAACGTTTTCTTTGATTCCGCCTCCACCATACCGCAAGGCCGGCCAGGATGACCAGTAACGGCAGGCCGACGATATGGAAGGCCTTGGTGAATGCCTTCGCGCCATCAGTGGTACGGCTTTCCTCCAGAAGAGCGATACTCTGCTGTTTGCTGCGCATGACGGCGATGCCGTCCCGATTGTTGAGATGATCCAGAAGATTAAGAATGAAGATGGCGTTTTGGCCTTCGCCATGGGTGTCGATAATATTATCGCGCAGGATATCCGATGTACCGATAACGACCAACTTACCCGGTTTGCCCTTTTTCACGATGCTGCCCTGCTCTTTGATTCCGCTCAGGTCGGGAAGATTCCGGGTGGTTGCGGGCTTTTCCGTTGACGCGCTGTCTTTTGACCCATTCTCACCGTTTTCCTCGACCGTTTTCTCTGGGATCGATTTGTCCGCGAAATAACTCGGGAACTCCCCTTCCAGCATGACGGCCAATGGATATTGCGTGAATTTTCCGGGGTCCTGGGGGGGGCGGATCATATATGGATTCAGATTGATTCGTCCGGTCATTTCCCATGATCGCGGGGATGAAGAAAGCAGAGTGGAAGTCCGGATGCCCTTTTCCGTGAGAGCCTGGGAATCCATTTCCAGAGGGGCGGCCTTAAGCATAACCAGGCGGTTCAGATTCCGCATGAAAGGTTTTGAGTTATCAATGAACTCCTGCTGAATCTCAGGGGCGAAGTAGAAGATCTGTTCTCCGCCTCCATACTGCTCTTCCACCGGACGTCGGAAACACTTCTCGTCCAGAACATAGGCCTTGTTCACGGCAACACCGTAGTGTTTCAGTAATTTTTCGAGCCCCGTGTTCAGCGGCAAGTACATCGGGCCCTGGTTGCGGTTCATGAACTGCATGTTTTGTTGCTGGGGCATAACCTCTTTGAACGGATCAATGAAAACCGCCAGGTTTTTTCCCTGCATCAGGAATTGGTCGATCTGAAAGAGTTCATATTCCGAGAATGCTTCTTTGGCACCGGCGATTATCAAAGTGTCGAAGCCGCCGTCCAGGACGTCTTTCTTTAGATCGACCGACTTGAGGGAATACACTTTTCCCGCCAGTTCGTTGAAGTGAGAGATGGTATCCGGGTATTGTCCCTGCTGCATGGCTGCCATGGGATGAAAGAGTTTCAAATTTCCGTGACCCGTCAGGAAACCCACGTCAGCGTTTATGTCCAGAAGAGACTCGGTGCCTTCTTCAATCAGCTTTTCCATCTGCTCCGGTTTCAACAGGCGGTATTGGGTTCCGATTAAGGGAATGTTCATAGCCTGAATAAATTGGAATTCCCGGGCTTTATCCTGATACTCGACGATTAGTCCGGCCACACCGTTACCCGCCGGGATCTCTTTGCCGAAAGCGTCTTTCAAAGCCGGCCAGGACAATTCCAGTAGGCGGTAGCCTTTCAGGGATGCCATCAGGGCCGGTTCCGAGGTCGGATCGAGATAGGAAAACTCCAGCTTGCCGTAATGACGCCCGGATACTTCTTTGGTGAGTTTCTCCAATGTCTGGGGCAGTTCCATGAGCCCTTGCAGTTTCATGAAGGGGGCAACCGCCTGAAGAGAAGAGGACAGAACGAGTTTAACCTGAATGGGCTTTTCCAGGCCCAGCAGGGCCCCTATCTTGTTGTGCATTTTCTGGATGGCAGTAGTGATGCGGTATTCAAGTCCCTTGGTCGAAGTAATCTGTTGAATCTGTTCAACCATGTCGCCGTGAATCAATACGATTCCCATATAAGCCTTGAGCAGTTTGATTTCATCGTTTTTCAAGTATTGGAGCTGTACCGGATAGATTCCGTAACTTTCCGGAGAAGACCCTTCGGATCCGGGGATATCTCCCGACTTGATATCGTGAAAAATATAATTGAAATAACGGTTCCCATAAACCGAGTATTCTTTCAGCAGGTCTTCAATGTAGCGCCTGGTGTTATTGTGTGGAGCCGGCAGGTTGTCCGAGAAAAACACATGGATGGTGAGCGGCTCCGACAGGGTGGTTACAATTTCACGGCTGATCGGGGATATCGAGTACAATCCCGATTCGGTCAGGTCGACCCTGAAAAACGTGTTCATGCCCACGGCATTGATCAGAATCACCACCAGGAGGTACAAAACGAATTTTGTGTATTTGTTGTCGGTGAATGCTTTCATGCTGAGCCTCACTTGCGCTTCTGGATGACCAGGCTGGTTCCGTATAGCGCGATAAACGTCATGCTGACAAAATAGATCAAGTCACGGGAATCCAACACTCCGCGGGCGATGTTGCGGAAATGGAAGTCAGCTCCCAGATAAGACATGATTCCAAGGATCCCCTGCGGTAGGAAGAAGAGCATTTTATCGATCATGGTCAGGAAGAAACAGATCGCCATGGCGATAATGAATGCGATGATCTGATTGCGGGTAAGCGAAGACGCGAAAAGTCCTACCGCCGAGAAAAGTCCACCCAGAAGGATGGCGCCGATATATCCCCCGATCACGGGCCCCGGATCCAATTCGCCCAGTCCCGATATGGTAATGGCGTAGACCACCGTAGGCAGAAGCATGGCCATGGCAAAGCCCATGGCGGCGAGAAATTTGCCCATAATGACTTCCAACCTGTTGACCGGCAGAGTCATCAACATCTCGAAGGAACCCCGATTGAACTCTTCTGAAAAGAGCTTCATGGTTACAGCGGGGATAACGAAGGACAGGATGACCGGCAACAATGAGAAAAATCCCCGCATGCTTGCCTGATTGTATAGAAAAAAGGTTGAGAAGAAAAACCACCCGGTTACCACCAGGAAAATGGCGATAACGATATACGCTATGGGTGAAACGAAGTAGCTGCTCAATTCCTTGCGCATAATATTGACAATCTGCTTCATTGCACGTTCTCCTTGGTCAGTTCACGGAAAATGTTTTCCAGGGACTTGGAGTGACGATGGAATTCCAGCAGGCCCCAATCACTGTCTTTAACAACCTGATACACAGAACCGCGGACATCTTTTCCCGGGTGCACCGAAAGGCTCAGATGAATGCCTTTTTCCTCGGTGGAAGCCCCGGGTTCGATACCGGATATGCCTGGAATTTTCGATAGTTTCTCCCTGACGTCCTTTTCCCGGGCATTTTCCAGGATCAATTCTATCCGGGTATCCCGACCGGCGTTTTCCTTTAACTCCGCCATGTTGCCGTCAGCTACGATTCTTCCACGATGGATAATCACTACCCGGTCACAGGTGGCTTCCGCTTCACTCAGGATATGGGTGGAAAGGATAACCGTCTTTTTTCGTCCGATTTCACGGATAATCTCGCGGATCTCTACAATCTGGTTGGGATCAAGACCTGAGGTCGGTTCATCGAGAACCAGGATTTCCGGGTCTCCCATCATGGCCTGTGCCAGTCCGACCCGCTGCTTGTAGCCCTTTGACAATTCGCCTATGGATTGATGCATGACTTCCCGGATACCACACATTCCGGAAAGCTCTCGAATGCGATTTTCCTTGACATTACGGGAAAGTCCCCGGGTGTCGGCCACGTAGTTCAGATAATCGTAAACCAGCATCTCCGGATACAGCGGAGCGTTTTCAGGCAGGTATCCCATGATCTGTTTAATGGAACGGGGATTTTCCGTTACTTTCGTGCCTTTAACCGTTATGTCTCCTTCGGAAGGGTTGAGATAGCAGGTCAGGATTCTCATGCATGTTGTCTTGCCCGCTCCATTGGGGCCCAAGAGCCCAAGCACTTCTCCCTTGTGAATCTTGAAATCGATATGATCCAGGGCGCACAGGTCCCCGTAATACTTGGTCAGGTTTGTCACCTCAATCATCGTGCTCTCCTCAATAAAATAGGACTCCCATTTCCCTGCCTGGGATTCAAACGAATTTTGCAGATTCTGATTGTATCAATCCTGAAGCCAATGTCAAGATCCTCAATAGTTCAGGATATTTGACGAACCGGGGGAATTCACCCGCGGGGCGTTCAGTTTTGCGGTTCACCGCGGTAATGCGTCCAATTCCCACCCGTTGCGCGGCTCCGGGTGATGTGATATATAGGCGGTAATGGCAGCCGGTAAACAAGCCCTCGACACGCGTTCCCTGATGGAAAAAGTATACGATTACCTGCGGAAACTCATTCACAGCGGTGACCTGGCCCCGGGACGGCCCATTGACGTCAACGGCATAAGCCGCAGGCTGGGAATCAGCAAAACACCAATGAGGGATGCCCTGATTCGCATGGAGACCGAAGGATTCGTTACCATCCGCCCCCGCAGGGGAATATACGTGAATCCGGTAACTCTGGAAGATGTACGTCAATACTACGAAATTATCGGTACCCTGGAAAGCAGGGCCGTGATCCTTGCCTTCCCGAGCATGCAGGCAAGGCATATCAAGGCCATGCGAGAGCTTATCGACGGCATGGACCAGGCGATCAGCGATTCGGCTTTCGATCTGTTTTACCGTCGCAATCTGGCATTTCACAACACCTATATTTCTTTGTGTCGCAATCCCAGGATGGTCCATATTCTGGATATGCAGAAAAGACGCCTGTATGACTTCCCCCGTCAACCCCATTGGATTCCCGAGTGGGAAAAGGCTTCAATGAATGAACACCGGCGCATCCTTGATTTGCTGGAGCGAGGCCTGGTCGCGGATTGCGCGGCCTATATCCGGGATGTCCACTGGTCATTCAAGGTTCAGGAAGCTTTCATCCAGAGATATTATCCGCCTCACGATACCGTCAACCGGGACAAAATATAAAAAGCCAGGACCAACCATCCCGCACTTGCCAGATTCATGAGAAATCCCCTGGCAATCATGCTTCGCAGGGAGACGCCTCGTATTCCGGCGAAAACCACGGCGTTGACCGAGGTGGCAACCGGGGTCATGAATGCCGCCGAGGAAGCCAGAGTTACCGCGGCCATGGCCCAAAGCGAGGGGACTCCCCCACTCCCGACCGCCCCATTCAGGATCACTTGAAACAAAAGCACCACGACCACGGTGTTATTCACCACCTCGGTGAGAAAAATAGCCAGAAATACCAGGGCCGCGAATACCATCACGGCACCACCCGTATGCGGCATCAGCCGGGTGGCGAGCCATTCCATGGCCTGAACGGCCAGGCCGTCCAACCGTGGAGTTGCCGGATTGTCTCCCAGTTTGACCAGCAAAAACACGACCAGCATGACCATGCCCATGAAGAACAAACCGAAAAAAGGCAGGTCGTAAATCATGCCGTTGATTCCCACCCGGGCTCCCTTGTAGGGCGCTCTGATTCCTCCCTGAAGAGGCCGGCCGAAAAGGTTTCTCCAGGCATAAACGGCAATACGATCCGGGACTCTTTCCAGAAATGTCCTCTCCACTTTCCGGGGGGAGATGCGGATACGGATCTCCCGGAAGGTCTCTACCAGATATATAGTGGGAAATAGAAACAGATTCAGTAATAGATAAGCTGTGTTCCGCCAGACACGGCTCCATATGAGCGAACGGTGTGGCAGAATAAATGCGTAGCCAACGACCATGACAACCAGAATCAGGAACGCCAGGTCCACGGCGTTCAGTCCCGCAACGATTCCCGCCGGGTCGAAAATGAATTGTACCGCCGACAATCCGGTCATTGTCAGGGCAATGGTCCCGGATGTAATGGCAAAACGGCGCAAAGAAGGATTGATTCTTACCTTGAGGGGATTCTTCCCGGCGGAAACGACCTGGCCGGAAACGCGCCCATGACCCAGGATCAACAGTCCCACTCCCAGTAGAATCAGGGTGACCGGGACACCGATCATCAGCCAGGTAAAGAAAGTAACTTTGTCATATCCCGGAACGCGGTGAAACTCCAGAAATCCGTAAAAAACAAGGTTCAATGCCGATCCGGTTATGGATCCCATGCCGCCGATATTGGCACCGTAAATGAGTGCCAATGCCAATCGGGTGGCGTCGCGACGGTATTCCGGACCCGGCCGGAAGGAATCAAGCAGGTCCTTGATCACCGGAATACATGCCAGTACCACAATGGTGTTGGGAAAAAACAGCGACATGACATAAGCGACGATCATGATCCATTTTGACAGGACCACGATTCCGGCTGAACTCCGGTTGCGAGCGATCTCCACCAGTTGAATGTGGAATCGGCGATGGACGAACATGCGGGCGAATAGGAAAAAGACGACAATGACAACGCCATTCTGAATCCAGGGCATGATCTCCTTCCCGCGATTGAATACTTCCGGAATGGAGAGCATAGAACAGAGTGACCCGGTTATCAACCCTTATTTACATCCACTTAGGCGAAAACTTACTTTAAATTAAGCCTATACGGCTATTCTGGCTTATGATGCTTTTCGAAAGGGGAACCGGAACTGGTGTCCAGAAATCAGCGAACTCTTCAGCGCCTATCCACCGACGGCGTTTATCCCTCGCGCAACGCTGTCTTCTTATTGTTTTTTCTCCACTAATCGCTCCATGGGTACGTACGGAAATACTTGCCCGGGATACTCCCTGGAAACATGGTCCATGTATTTTCGTTTTCAATCACAATAACGGTTTTGAAACTTTCCTGGCCGCATATTTTTTAATGGTACGCCTGAGAGTCGGCCCGGTTTCCTTCATAATCGACTGGATGTACGGCCGGATTCCCGGTCTTGGATGGTTGCTGAACCGTTTTCATCCGATCTATGTGTACAACAAACCCGCACGATACAAGTTTTTGGATGAATTGCGAGGGAAATACCGGCCTGCGGAAGGTACCGCGCACCTATGCCTGAACAGCCTTGAGCTGGGCCGCCACATCGCCTTGTTTCCTGAAGGCAAGAGGAATCGGGATCCCGTCTTTCTGATGCGCGGCCGCATGGGGGCCGCCAGGATTGCTCAGATATCCGGAGTTCCGATCGTTCCGGTTGGGATAGATTTCACGGCCAGATTGAAGCGAGGTCGTGTGCCTGTAATCGGAAAAGCGATTTTCCGCGTGGGGAAATCCCTGATTGTTTGCCGCGACAAGTACGGTCAATACGGCATTCCTTCTTCAGGGCAGCCGCTGTCTACACCCATTCTGCGGGATATAACTTCGGAAGTAATGGATCGTCTAGCCCTCTTGTCCGGAAAATTCCGCCGGCCGGAAAACCCGGCGAAGATAGACAAATAACCAAAGTGAGGTAAGCCATGAGTCGTATCAGAGTACGCAAGGTAGTTGATGAAGCTACCCGTGAATTGGCCCTTGAGGTGATTAAGGGGGTCTACGTGGATGAAAAAGGATGGATCAACGATTGGGATCAACAGATACCCGCGAGTCCGGGATTTGAAGAATCACTTTCATGGTTTGTGGCCACGGTCAACGGCAGACCGGCGGGCATATTGAGGCTGGTTTACGATCCGCCATTGGAACTGCCTCGTCATTTCAAGGTTACCTTCAATCCCGATATCGACCTGGCAGAGTTATCCCGGGACTGTCGGTTTGTTGAAGTCGGACGTTTCGGGATTCTACCCCGCTATCGTCGCAATTTTCGGGTGGCGTTGCGGTTGATGCGCAGTGTTTTGCGTGAGGTCGTCATGAGGGGATATTCCCATTTCATAACCGATGTGTACGAAAACGAAGTGCATTCCCCCTTCGCATTTCATACGCGCATACTAGGCTTCGAAGTTATCGGTTCCCATTTATACGGTGACTTGAACTGCAGTTGCACCCGAATTATTCTGACCCTGGACATACTCAAGGGATACCTGCGCCTGAAACGTCAGGGAGGAAGTGTTTACCGAATACTTACCCATGGGATTCGCGGAATCATGAAGAAGAAGCTGCGGGAAAGGGGTTTGCAATCCCCCTATTGATTCGGTTGAATCGGATTGTAGCCCGTCCCGGCGACACTGATTGAGGTTTGTCCTTGACTATGTTATAAGATATGCTGTTAATCGAGGTAAATCATGAAAAAGAAACTGATTGGCGGAGTTATCGTTTTGGTACTGGTTATGTCCATGTTGTCCATGTCCGGGTGCAAACTCATTCAGGGAGAATACTACATTGAGTATATCTCCTGCAGAGCTTCCCGTGACCTCGTGCGGGACCTGAGTTTCTTTTATTTCAAGGCCTCCGTGGTATCCACCAACCAGGTCTCGGGAAAAATCATTGACTGGTACGTAAAGATCTATAACGAAGCCGATGAAGAGATCCTTTTGATTAATATGGATGATTACGAAACCTCGGGGCTGAATCTGCAAGTGGCGAGGATGCCGATTCAGGGATACTATTCCGGTTCTTTCACCATGATTACCGATCCCGCGTTTCCCGGCGACATGTTTAATGGCGAAACGCCGGCAAAGGTATTGATCCGGATGAACATCCAGGATATGAACGATTACGAGACCGAATTGGCTTTCGCTGGAACCATCGCTTTTGAGGAAATCACTGAATAGCCTCTAACTGTATGAATCGCTTATAAAGGCCGGGTCACCCGCACCCGGGAGATGGGAGCAATGGATGGCGGCTTGTCCGAAGATTTCCGGGTATCGCATAACCCGACTGCTTGGCCAGGGCGGAATGTCCAATGTATACCTGGCCAGGGATGGGCGCCTGGATCGGAATGTAGCCGTCAAAATCCTTTTCGACGCCCTCGCCGAAGACAATCGAACAACCAGCCGCTTCATTCATGAAGCCAAAACCGCGGCCCGGCTTCAACATTCCAATATCATTCATATATACAATGTAGGCAAACACCGTCGCCATTACTATATTGTAATGGAATTGCTGCACGGGAGTTTAAAACAGAAAATCGAGTCGGTACACTCGAAGCCCCTGTTTCCCGAGCCAGGTCTGTCCGTTTTGCGGGAGATAGCCAACGCCCTTGATTATGCGCATAAACAGGGAGTGATTCACAGGGATATCAAACCCGACAATATCATGTTTCGCAACGATATGACTCCTGTGCTTGTGGATTTCGGAATATCGCGTTGCATTCATTCGAACGCCCGCCTGACCCGAACCGGAATGAGCATCGGCACTCCGCATTACATGAGCCCGGAACAGATACGCGGAAAGGATATAGACGGCCGCAGTGACCTGTACAGCCTGGGCGTGGTGATTTACGAGATGTTGACCGGAGAAGTGCCCTACGCCGCGGAAGAAGCCATTGCCGTTGCCATGAAACATGTACGGGAACCTGTACCGGGTCTGCCGGAATCCCTGAAGGAGTATGAAGGCCTGGTGCACGGCCTGATGGCGAAAAATCCCGGTGATCGCCCATCCAGTGGTGCCGAACTGATCCGGATGATCAGTGCGCTGCAGGAAAGCCTGGATAATAAGGGTAGCGTGTCCCCCACTGGGATTCCTTCTCAAGCATCACGGCCAACGGACCGCCTGGTAGCGTCAGGCCCCAACCTGACGGCAACGGCCGTACGTCCTTTAAGATTAAGATACCGTCTAAAGGGACTGGTTGCGGCTCTGGCTGTATCCGGCCTGCTTTTGACTGGATCGGTGATGATGCATAGAGCCGGGGATTCCACGTCAAATCCACAACCCGGGTTGGAAAACAGCGTCAAGGAAAAGACTGCACCCACATCCCCAGTGCCGGAATCGGATCATATGGTATCTGAGATAAGAAAGCCGGATCTCGAGAAAAGAATGCGCGCCCTGATGGATGAAACCCGTTTCTCTGAAGCCCGGGAACTGGCGTTCAAGACCCGGGAGGACCCTGATAATGCATCAACCAAGGCGTTGAAACCTCTGTACGGGGAAATCATCGCTCAAATGCGGGCCAAACGCCGGGTGTTATTGCGCTCATCCCCGAAGGACCTGAATGAAGCGGAAGCCCGGAAACGCGTGGATACTCTTAAAATCTTTGATAAAACCTGGAACAGGAGCGGGGATTTTCCCAATTATTACCAGGCCCGCAAAGTGCATGGCCATCCGGTCGTTATTGACTGGTCTTCCGGACTGATGTGGATGCGGGAGGGCTCAACCAAACGCTATCGTCACGGTGAAGTATCGACCTGGATAGATAAAATCAATGCCAGACGATACGCCGGCTTCCAGGATTGGCGCCTGCCGACCGTCGAGGAAGCCGCGTCTCTTCTGGAACCGGAAAAGTCCCCATCCGGGCTCTATTTAAACCAGATATTCGATGCCAGCCCCCGTCGTATCTGGACAAGCGATGCATTCCCCCCCCGGGGTTTCTGGTATATTGGTTTCAGCAGCGGAAATATCAGTTGGAATATGCTTGGCTGGAATCGTTGCAATATTCGTCCCGTGCGGTCAATATTTAAACAGGGGAAATAAAGCCGAGACTATGTAAAGGAGCTATCCGTGACCATTGAGGCTTTGAAAAGAAAGATGTACGTGATTGTTGTGACCCTGTCCTTGTCGGTGCTGTTCTCCGCCTGCTCAATCCGCCGCATGGCCATGAACATGGTGGCGGACAGTCTGACCGGTGGAGGAAGCGGCAATGTGTTTACTTCCGATAACGATCCGGAACTGGTCGGTGACGCATTGCCGTTCGCCATTAAAATGTACGAGTCTTTGATGGCTTCCATCCCTGGTCATTCGGGACTTCAGGTTCAAACCGGAAGCATGTATATCATGTATGCCAATGCTTACCTTCAGACCCCCGCTTCCATGCTTAAGAACACGGAACTCAACCGCAAGGAAACTCTTCTGGCCCGGGCCAGGAACCTTTATCTGCGGGGCCGGGATATTCTCCTGGAGGACCTGGAGGGCAAGTATCCCGGGTTTCGTTCCGAACTGGCGGAAAAGCCCCATTCCCGGGCGGTGAAAAAATGTTCTTCAGGAGATGTCGCCTCTCTGTATTGGGCCGCCGCCGGATGGGTTGCCGCCTATGCCATTGATCCCTTCGACATGAAATTGGGTCTGACCGTACCGCAGGCCGAAGCGTTGATGCAGCGGGTTCTGGAGCTTGATCCCGGGTTCGGTAATGGTTCCATTCATGACTTTTATATTCTTTACTACGGTTCCCTGCCTGAGTATATGGGAGGAAACGCCGACAAGGCCCGTGAACATTTCCGGCATTCCGTATCGGTATCGAAAGGAATTTCGACGTCTCCCTATCTCTCTCTGGCCACCACGGTATGTATCAAACAACAACGCCTGGATGAATTCAGAAAGCTGCTCGGCATGGCTTTGGACATCAACCCGGAAAAAAACCGGGAAAACCGCCTGGTCACAATTTTAAATCAACGCCGTGCCCGCTGGCTTTTGCAAAACCAGGAGGACTTCTTTCTCGAAGCTTCTTCAGACCTGGATCCACCGGGTTCGTCTTCCGGTCCATCTCAAGTCTCTCAGGAGGATCAACCATGAAATCAACCTTATCGCGTGTGGGAATAATCGCTTTGCTCCTTTTTTCCTCTTTTTTTGTCCATGGGATCACCATAAAGATCGGCACCATTGCTCCCGAACGTTCCCCATGGGGGAAAGCCCTCCAGGAATTGAGCCGGGACTGGTTTGCGATCAGCAAGGGAAAAGTCGAGTTAAAGTTATACGCCGGAGGAATTGCCGGCAATGAAGACGACATGATCCGTAAAGTCAGGATGGGTATTCTGGGCGGAGCCGCTCTGAGCAACCGGGGACTGAAAAAAATCTATGCCGATGTATACGTACTCAATATCCCCTTCGCCATCCGCAGCAACGAAGAGTTGCTGGCGGTCCTGAACAAGCTGAAACCGGTCTTTGAATCAGGGATTGAAAAGAATGGATTCAAGGTTGTCATTTGGTCCACTTCCGGATGGGTCAATTTCTTCTCAACACAGCCGGTGCATAATCCCAATGATATCCGTTCCCGCAAGATCTCTTTCGTAACCGGAGAGCCATTGCTTGCCCAGGCTTGGAAGGAGTCGGGATTCCGGGTGATCCCCAATGATCTCAAAGATCTGATGATGGCTTTGCAGAGCGGCATGGTTGATGCATTTTACTTACCTCCCATGCTGGCCGCATCGGGACAGTATTTCGCCCAGGCCAAACATATGTGCGACCTCCGGGTGGCGCCATTGGTGGGCGCCATCGTACTGAGTCAAAGGGTTTGGCGGCAAATCCCCGAGGAACTTCGTCCGGCCCTGATGCGACGGGCTCATGAAATGTCCGACGTATTGTATGAAAAAACCATAAAGCTTGAGCAGGAAGCTCTGAACACCATGGTGGAGCATGGTTTGACCATTTATCACGTTCCCGCGGCTGAGTTCGGTCAATGGGAAGCGGCATCGGAAAAAGGCATGAAGGTTCTGATTGGAAAGGCCTTTTCAGAGGAAATATATGAACGATTCAAAACGATTCTAAAGGATATCCGGGATAAGGCGCATGACGGCTGAAAGCCGCACGATCCGGCACCGACTTGAAAACGGCTTCGCTTATGCCGCTGTAGCTCTGCTGACATTGTTTCCCGCTCTCGAAGTCGTGGTACGCAAGTTTTTCCATACCGGAGTGCCCAACTCCGGTCTGTATACCCATCACCTGGTTCTTGCGCTCACCTTCCTGGGAGGAATGATCACAGCCCGGGAAAACCGTCACCTTGCACTCTCGTTGAATTTCGGGATGAATGAAAAATCCAGGCATTGGATGGATCTATTCGTGAACTTCATCTCCGCATGGTTCCTGATTGTTTTCATGTTCTCATCCCTTTCTTTCGCCCTTAACGGATTCGCGCCGGGGCAGCGAATCGGCCCGCTTCCCATCTGGATTCCCGCTATGGTCATGCCCCTGGGATTCGGCATAATGGCGTTGCGGCACCTGATGCGTGTGTCCGGTCGTATCCCGCGCATGATCGCCTCGTTCGCGGCCATTCTGGTTGGAACCGCCATGTCTGTGATGCAGATCGGTAACACCGTTTCAGCCCTGGGAGCCGATGGAATTGATTTCTGGGGCGGTATCGGAGATTCCGTTCTTCCCCTGATATCCGGTTTGACGCTGCCACTGATCATCATCCTGCTGGCGGCGGCTGTTCTGGGAGCGCCGATATTCGTTGTTTTGGGGGGGATCGCCACGCTGCTTTTCACCCGGGCCGGGCAACCACTTGAAGTAATCCCCAACGAAGCGTACTCCATGTTGATCAGCCACTCCCTGCCGGCCATCCCATTGTTTACAATTGCCGGCTTCATTTTGTCCGAAAGTCAGGCCGGTAAACGCCTGGTCGGCTTGTTCCGGGGATTGTTCGCATGGATCCCCGGAGGCCTGGCCATCATGAGCGTGCTGGTATGTACGTTTTTTACTACGTTCACCGGGGCGTCCGGGGTAACCATCCTGGCCCTGGGAGCCCTTCTGGCTTACGTTATGAACCAGGGAGGTTACGGGAAACGTTTCAGCCACGGCCTCCTGACCGCTTCCGGAAGCGTTGGTCTGCTCTTCCCCCCAAGCTTGCCCATCATCATTTACGGCGTAGCCGCGGGGGTGAGCATTAAGGATATGTTTATCGGCGGAATCATTCCGGGGGTGGTCATGATATCAGCCCTGGCCGTTTTCGGTGTGTTATATGCCCGGCGCCACCGGGTTCCCCGGGAAGCCTTCGTCCCCGGGAAAGCCCTCAGCGAGATAGGTCATGCCCTGGGAGAGATATTGCTCCCCGTCGTCATCCTGCTTGCCTATTTCGGCGGACTGACCACGCTGGTTGAAAGCAGCGCTCTGGCCGTGGTGTACGCCGTTGTGCTTGAATTTCTGATTCACAGGGATTTAAAGCTGCGCGAAATCGGTCTGGTCCTGCGCAAAAGCATTCCCATTATCGGCGGGGTCTTGATCATCCTGGCCCTGGCGAAAGGACTATCTTATTATATCGTCGACGCGGAGGTCCCGGTTACTCTCACCCATTGGGTTCAAGCGCATATTGGATCCAAGTATGTTTTCCTGTTGATTCTGAACGTTGTGCTGCTGGCGACCGGCTGCCTGATGGACATTTTCTCAGCCATAATGGTTGTGGTGCCTCTGATACTCCCATTGGGGCAGGTATTCGGCATTCACCCGGTGCATCTGGGGATTATCTTCCTGGCCAACATGGAACTCGGTTACCTGACCCCTCCGGTGGGCTTGAACCTGTTCCTGGCTTCTTATCGGTTCAATGAGCCTCTATCTCGTATTTACCGTAACGTTCTGCCCTTCTTTTTTATTCAGTTGATTACCGTATTGCTGATTACCTACCTGCCCCTGCTCTCGACGGGTCTCCTGCCCTGACAAACGAAAAGGAAGGAAGCGGGCGGCTCTCTGCGTTCGCCGTCCTGATCCGGACCTGCCGGATCAGTCGAACCCGGTACGGCGGGGTTCTCATCCCCGGGTGAACGGAAAGATACGGATGGTGATTCTTGGAACAATTTGAAATGATGAAAGAGAAAATGGCAGCGCTACGGGGATTCGAACCCCGGTTTGATGACTGAGAATCACCCGTCCTAACCCCTAGACGATAGCGCCGCCCGGGAAATTTTATATATACTTTCGGACATTCCGTCAACTCCCTGGGAGTATTTGGAATGTCCGGGGAATTCAAATGGCTGGGAAGCAGGGATTCGAACCCCAATTCTATGATCCAGAGTCATATGTCCTACCGTTAGACGACTTCCCAGCTCTGGAGCTTCTATTATATCAATTTTGGCATATTTTTCAACCCGGATAAGGCGAAAAATTAGCGTAATTCCTGGAGAACATAAAAAAAGGGCCCCTCCCTTGCGGGAAGGACCCTTGATTATCCTGAATACAAAGGATTAGTACATTCCGCCCATTCCACCGCCTGCGGGCATGGGGGGCGTTTTATCGTCTTCGGGAATATCGGAAACCAGTCCTTCGGTGGTCAGCAGAAGACCGCCTACGGATGCGGCATTCTGGATAGCGGTGCGAACCACTTTGGTGGGATCGATGATCCCGGCTTCCAGCATATCGGTGTACTTTTCATTCAAAGCATCAAAACCGAAATTGATGTTGCGGGAGCGGCGCACTTTCTCGATAATCGCGCTGGCCTCATAACCGGCATTGGCAGTGATCTGCCGCAGGGGTTCCTGGATGGCCTTGAGCAGGATGTTGATGCCGTACTGCATATCACCTTCAAGTTTGAGCTTCTTGAGGGCTTCGGTGCTCTTGAGCAGCGCAATGCCCCCGCCGGGCACGATGCCTTCTTCAACGGCGGCCTTGGTGGCATGCATGGCATCCTCAACCCGGGCTTTCTTTTCCTTTAACTCGGTTTCAGTGGCAGCGCCTACACGGATAACGCCTACACCACCGGAAAGCTTGGCCAGGCGTTCCTGGAGCTTTTCCCGGTCGTAATCGGAAGTGGTATCTTCGATCTGGCGCTTAATCTGCTGAATACGGCCCTTGATCTCTTCTTCGGTACCTACACCCTCAACAATGGTGGTGTTGTCTTTGTCGACGGTGATTTTCTTGGCGGAACCGAGGTAGTCAAGGTCAACATTCTCCAACTTCATTCCCAATTCCTCGGAAATCACGCGTCCACCGGTCAGGATGGCGATATCTTCCAGCATGGCCTTACGCCGGTCGCCGAAGCCCGGGGCTTTCACGGCAACCACATTGAGCATGCCACGGACCTTGTTGTAAACCAGAGTGGCCAGAGCTTCACCTTCCACATCCTCGGCAATAATGACCAGGGGGCGTCCGGATTTGGCGATCTGTTCAAGCAGAGGCAGCATTTCCCGCAGATTGGAGATCTTCTTTTCGTGCAACAGGATGTAGGGATTCTCCATGGCGACTTCCATCCGCTCCGCGTCGGTTACGAAGTAAGCACTCAGGAAACCGCGATCGAACTGCATACCTTCGACAAAATCCAATGTGGTGTCGAGGGATTTTCCCTCTTCAACGGTAATTACGCCGTCCTTGCCGACCTTATCCATGGCTTCGGCAATGATGCTGCCGATGGAAACGTCATTGTTGGCCGAAATGGTTCCGACCTGAGCGATCATCTGGCCGGAAACGTTTTTGCTCATACTTTCAAGGTTCTTGACCAGTTCGGCCACACCCACATCGATTCCCTTTTTGATGAGGGTGGGATTGGCTCCGGCGGCAACCATCTTGAGGCCTTCCGTATAGATTCTCTGACCCAGAACAGTGGCGGTGGTGGTTCCATCACCGGCTACATCGGAAGTCTTGGAAGCCACTTCCTTGATCATCTGAGCGCCCATGTTTTCCAGGGGATCTTCGAGTTCAATCTCTTTGGCTACGGTCACACCGTCTTTGGTGACCGTGGGGGAACCGAACTTCTTCTCAATCACAACATTGCGGCCCCGAGGACCCATGGTGGCCTTAACGGTATCGGACAGCTGGTTAACACCACGCAGAATGGCCTGGCGTGCTTCTTCACCCAGGATAATTTTCTTCGCCATTTTCTCCTCCTTATAATACCTTTTGTCAGGTTTTCTTTAGACTGGTATTATAATATAAAAGCATTGGCGTAGTCAAATGGAGATTATTCGAGTTAGGGGCGTATATTCTTGACTACGAATTTATTTTCTTTTAAATTCTTGTGTTTTCTTTGTCTTTCTCTTCTTTTCTTTAATATTCAACTTTTTCATCTTTTTTGTTATGGTGTTGCGATGCAGTTTCACTACTGACGATACCCGGCAGACATTGTAGTCGTTCTTTTCCAGGATCGCCGTCAGCAGTGTTTTCTCGAACTCCTCCATGATCTCACGAAAATACAGGCGGGAGTAGGCGGACTTCAAAGCCAGTATCTTCATCTGGCGTTTAATGGTAAGATTGCTAAACTGATCGGCCAGTTCTAGGGTTTTCTTGTCCATTTACTTTCCTAAAAAAATCCTGGATTTTACGACGGTATTCATCGGGTATCGTATTCAACACCAGATTTACGGTTCGCAAAAGTGTCGGTGAGAGCCGCGACTCCATGGTGATGCGTTGGTTGACCGGGAAAGCCACCAAGATAAAAACGATGATACCTGATATCAGGACTCCCCGCAGACATCCAAAAGCTCCTCCGAGGATGCGGTCCATCGAACGCAGGGGGCCCACGGAGAATATCTTTCGTGCCGCCCAGGTTACGAGGGAACCTACCAGAATGATCGCCACAAAGATAATCCCAAAGGCCGCCATATCGGCTATCTCACGATTTTGTATGGAAGAGGAAAGCCGGGATCCCAGGTCATGGAAAAACAGGAATGAAAGTACCAGGGCGAGTACGAAGAATGCCAGGGAAAGTAATTCTCGAATCAGCCCTTTAATGATTCCGAATATGGTTGACGTTGCGATAATCACAAGCAAGACCGCGTCAAGCCAGTTTAAAGGGGCTGCCGGCATTACTCTTTTCCAGTCAAAATTTGAAATATTTCCAAGTACTTTCTCCGGGTTTGCTCCACGACTTCTTCGGGCAGTTCCGGTGGCGTGCTGTTGCGGTCCCAGTCCGAGTTGAGAAGGAAGTTGCGAACGAACTGCTTATCAAAAGCCGGCGGTTCTTTACCGGCTGCGTGAGCGGCTTTATATTCCTCGGCTTTCCAGAAACGGGAGGAATCCGGTGTAAAGATCTCGTCTACCAGGATAATGTTTCCATCCACGTCTCTTCCGAACTCAAACTTGGTGTCCGCTATAATAATACCCTTTTCAGCTGCCAGAGAGCGCCCCCGTTCATACAATTCCAGGGATTTATCACGGATGGCTTCAGCCACATCTCTGCCCACCCGGGAAACCATTTGATCGAAGGTTATATTTTCATCGTGCCCCGATTCCGCCTTTGTTGTGGGAGTAAAAGCCGGTTCAGGCAGTTTGTCGGCGAAATGCAATCCCTTGGGCAGAGAGACTCCGCATATCTCACCGGAACTGGAGTAGGTTTTCCACCCGGAACCCACGATATAGCCACGCACAATCGCTTCCACCGGAAACACGTCAAGTTTGCGGGTAAGTACACTCCTATGCTTGATCAAGTGCGCGAATGGCTTGAGCATATCCAACTCATGGGGAGAATCACTTACCAGATGATTGGGAATAAAACTTCGGGTGTGATGAAACCAGAACGCGGACAGGCGGTTGAGGATTTTGCCTTTTTCAGGTATCAAAGTCGGCAAAACGTAATCGAAGGCTGAAATTCGGTCCGTCGATACGATCAGCAATTGATCGCCCAGGTTGAATACTTCTCGGACCTTACCGGATTTGAACCTGGGAAAAGGTAAGTCTACGGTTTCCAGCGGAGTATTATCTAAACCTGATTGCATGAATATTGCCTCCCCTGCCCCGCGGGACCATGCGGGCGCCGAAATACTATATGCATACAGGTTAAAACATGGGGGGCTGGATTTCAACCACCCCCCATGTTTTAACGGTTCTCTACATTATGGAATAGCCGACAATCAGTCCGGCCACAACGATTGAGACCATGCTCATGAGTTTGATGAGGATATTCAGAGAGGGACCGGAGGTATCCTTCAATGGATCACCAACCGTGTCACCAACCACACTGGCCTTGTGTGCCGGGGATCCCTTGCCTCCCAGGTGGCCCTCTTCAATGTACTTCTTGGCGTTGTCCCAGGAACCACCGGCGTTGGCCATGAATATGGCCAGGATGAATCCGGCGCCCAGAGCCCCGACCAGCAGGCCCATGACTCCCGGGACGCCGAATACGATACCCGTAAGAATGGGCACGAGAATCGCCAGTGAGGAGGGAAGAATCATCTCACGCTGGGCTCCCCGGGTGGATATCAAGACGCACGAAGCGTAATCGGGTTTATCCTGACCCTTCAGAATTCCCGGGAGTTCCTTGAACTGGCGTCGGACTTCGTCCACCATGGCGGAGGCGGCACGGCCGACCGCCTTCATGGTCAGGCCAGAGAACATGAATGACATCATGGAGCCAAGGAATACGCCCACGATTACTTTGGGATTCATGAGGTTTACTTCAAACAGGGACATGAACTCTTTGATATTAATTGTCGCTACCTGTTCAATACTGGTGAATACCTTGCCGGCACCGACGACTATTTCTCCGCTGCGGTTTATGATATGAATCATTCCGGCCTTGATCTCCTCGATGTATGAGGCCAGCAGGGCCAGGGCGGTGAGTGCGGCGGATCCGATGGCGAAGCCTTTACCCGTTGCGGCGGTTGTGTTGCCCAGGGAGTCCAGGGCGTCGGTACGTTTACGGACTTCCTCGGGAAGGCCGGCCATCTCCGCGTTACCGCCGGCATTGTCGGCGATTGGGCCGTAAGCGTCCGTTGCCAAGGTGATTCCCAAGGTGGAAAGCATACCAACAGCGGCCACGCCGATACCGTAGAGACCGCGCATGGGGTCGGTGAAACCGCCGGCCAGAGCGAAAGCTCCGATAATTCCCGCCGCGATGGCGGAGACGGGGATCGCCGTGGATATCATACCGGAAGCCAAACCGCCGATAATGACGGTTGCTTCACCGGTCTTTGTCTGTTCGGCAACTTCAATGGTGGGTCGGTAGCTGGATGAGGTGTAATATTCAACGCTTTTACCGACTACGATGCCGACCAGAAGTCCGACCACGATCGAACCAAAAACCCCAAGGTATCCGGGCAACAGGTAGTATACAGCCCCGAATGATCCAATCACGATAAGAGCGGAACTGAAATGGATCCCCTTGCTCAGAGCACCCAAAAGCTGTTTCTGGGTAGCTCCTTCCCGGGTGCGCACAACAAATATCCCCAGGATCGACGCCAGGATACCGATCCCGGCGATTACCATGGGCAGTATGACCGCATTGTACGCCATTCCCTTGATCGCGGCGAAAGCGGAAGCGCCAAGTGCCGCAGCGGACAGGATGGAGCCGGCGTAAGACTCATAGAGATCCGCACCCATTCCGGCGACATCTCCGACATTATCACCGACATTGTCGGCAATGGTAGCCGGGTTACGGGGATCATCCTCGGGGATTCCGGCTTCAACCTTTCCGACCAGGTCGGCACCCACATCAGCGGCCTTGGTATAAATACCGCCTCCGACCCTTGCGAAAAGCGCCTGGAGGGAAGCGCCCATGCCAAAGGATAGCATGGTGACCGTGGTTACACCGAGGCTGTATTTCAGCCAGATATGAAGAATAATAAACCAGAGCGACACGTCAAGCAGACCGAGACCAACGACAACCAGACCCAATACCGACCCGGATCGGAAAGCCACTTTAAGGGCCTTATCCAGGGATTCACGAGCCTGGTTGGTGGTGCGGGCGGAAGCCAAAGTCGCGGTAATCATTCCGATAAACCCGGCAAGCGCTGAAAAGAATCCACCCGTCAGAAACGCGAAAGGGGTCCAGGGCGATTGGACTTTGATAACGTAAGAAAGGAATGCCAGAAAAATGGCGGCGATTACAAAGAAAATGGCCACCACTTTGTATTGTTGCCTGAGATAGGCCCTGGCACCTCTTCGAACCGCCTCAGCGATTTCGACCATCTTTTCGTTCCCTTCCGGCAGCTTCATAATTTGACGGTAGAAAAGGAAGGCAGCCAGCAAAGCGATTGCGGCTGAAACTGGAGCAATTCCGAACAGCAGGACTTGATGCATTTGAGTTCTCCTACCCGGCGATGGGAATTGAAGTGAAAGTATGATTTTAGTGAAAAAACGCCTTCTTGTCAAGAAGGCGGGCCATCATGTTGAGCGGCTGTGTATATAAAAGCGCAGAATGGCCAGGTATTCCCACCATATCAATCGCAAATTGCGGAACCACTGCCCTGCTCCGGAGTCAAAGCGGATTTCTGAATGGATCATCCGGGCGATCTTGAAATCCCGGTAGCCGATTTGTTTCATGATCAATTTTACTCTGGCCTGATGATAGGGCGATGTGCAGGCGATCACCTGCTCATATCCGGATTCGCGTATCATGGCCAGGCAGTTGACCAGGTTTTCCCGGGTGTTCTGACTGTGTCCCTCCAGGAGAACATCTCCGGGGGGAACTCCTCTTCCGGCAAGCCAGGTTAACAATCGGGGAATTGCGGGGCTTTTCCTGTAAAGTGAGCCATCCGAAATGAGAATGGTTCTTGTTCGCTGGTGATACAGGGAAACGGCAAGCCGAAGTCGTTCCTCCGTGCTGTATCCCAGATGAAGTTTCGGCCTGAGACCTCCTCCCAGAACCAGGATGACATCTCCGTATTCCGGGGAGATATCCACACCCGCTTCCAGGGGTTTCAATAACCATTCGTTGCTGCACCCCACTAAAATAAAAATGAATACAATCGCAACGCAAAAAGGGAAAAAACGTAATCTCCGGTCTGAAAAAGGAGATTTCATGGGAATGAATGCATCCTCTTCCGTATAAACGGAACGATTGTCATGGGGACGACCGGCGTAAGAGCCGGCGTACCAAATAGGAGGATCCGACTCCAATCTCAAACAAGTTGATCAGGATCAAAGCTACGGTTCCCGCGACGGGTATGAATTTCAATATTCCCAAAAGCACTGTGCCCGCAAGGAGCGCAATGGCGGCATTGGACCCTGAGTATCCCATACCGTGGATCATTCTTCGGCCCACGGTATACATGATAACGGTTCTTCCCAGAATGAGTACCGCGAACCATGATAGAACCAGCAAAAACAGCAAGGGGATCCCGATGATCAGAAAACTGAGCAGCAAAGAGATAAACGCCATGCCAATAAATGCCAGAAGAGTTCCCATTCCGATCAGACCCATCCGCCATGGGCGGGACGAAAGTTTCTCTTCCGCGTTTATCACCGCCCGGGGAAAAAGCATGAATGTCAACAGGGCGATGACAAACCAGATGATGGATTTGACCGCCCTGAAAAATACCATCGATCGGGAATCGGAAAAGATCGGATGCAATGAGGCGCGCAGTTTATTCAAGTTATAGCGGAAATGGAGATGGCCTCCCTTGATGACAATATCATCCGCCAAATGCAGCGAACCTCCGATAAGCAATAGTTCGCCGTGAATCCGGGTCCCGGGTTCAAGGGTTATGGCGGTGGAAAAGCCGATCACATCTTTTTTTATGGTACCGGATATTGTGGCTTTTCCGCCGATTATAAACAGGGATTGATTTAACGTCCCCCGGATTTCAACCTTACCCTTCCAGGAAAGCAGATTTTCATCAACGACTTCACCTTTATCCACGTGGATATCGTCAGTGACTCGAAATCCTTGTGCCGAAGATAGTACGGATACTATGACCAGGAAAATTGAGATAAGCAATACTTTGCGGATCATTATAATGCCCGGGATTGACTTTGTCCGCGTTGTTTACGGGGAAATACACGTGAAGCCGCAAAAACGGTACCCACAGTCAGGATAAAGATTCCAAGCAATATGATTTCCCCCGGGAGGTTGATGTTTGTCAGTGCGGACAGAAGCTTTGAGATTGCTTTAAATCCCGCGTAAACACCTGAGAATATGGTGGAAATTCCCTGGATTAATCCTCCCATCAAGCGGAACAGCCTGTTGGATGTTACCTGCATGGCCTGGATCAGGCTGTTGTTGGCGAAATCGAAATAAACATAAATCCAGGTAATCAGTAACAAAAGACTGGCGGCGACGAAGGCGAATACGGCTCCATACGTGGGCAGGACCGGGAAAAGGCGACGCAAAACCGATTTTTCTATTTCCAGCGGAGGCGTAAGCATCCGGGGGCGGGAAAGGCCTTCATCCACTGCATTGAACTCATTTACCCGTCCGCGACACGCCTCACAATGGATCAAGTGATCGCGGACCAGTGCGGATTCTACTGTGTTCAGAGATTTCTCTGAATATCTGGCGAGAGTTTCATTGGGAGGACATTCCATCTTGCGAGATCTCCTTGCGAATTAAATCCTTGGCTTTGAATATACGGTTTTTTACAGTCCCCACGGGCAGGTCAGTGACTCCAGCGATCTCGTCGTACTTCAATCCCTGCTGGTAACGCAGTAGAATCAGGTGCCTGTACTTTTCCGGAATTCTGTCTACCACACTCCATATGTAGTCACTCATTTCCCGCTTCTCGAGAACGGAAAACCCATCTTCCCGTACCACCTGATCGGTTCGTGCCAATTGTTTGCGGGTCAATGGATTCTGATCGAGGGAGTCAACATAAACCGGATTTTTCCGAACATGATCAATAACCAGGTTGTAACAAATCCGGTAGGCCCATGTGGAAAACTTGTATTGAAAATTGTATTTCTGGATAACCGTGTAAATTTTTATAAAAAAGTCTTGTGTCAGTTCAACCGCCACTTCTTCATCCCGCACCATGCGGTAAATGAAGTTGAACATGCGTTTGTTGTATTGATGCATAAGCTTCTCAAAGGATGACCTGTCGCCCTTAAGAATCCGGCGGATCAATTTCTGATCGTCATCCAATATCATTTACGGACAGTTGGTTAAAAGGTTTCTGAACCATGGCTCAAGAAGATTCCGCATCCATGTCCACCACTTCAGTGCCGTTTTCCACCTGCAGGCGGAATTCATCCGCATCCGGTTTTATCCTTTCACGGAAATTGCTCAATAGATATACGTGACGAGCGCCACCGGAATCCCGATGCTCGACCCGGACGATGCGATTTCTCTTGTCAAGCAGGATTCTGAATCGTGTTCCGTCAGCGGGATCTTTTAAAACCATCTTTCCCCCGGCCGGGGGGCAATCCTCGACGATTTGCGTATCATTCGATACCAGGAGCTGCCAGATCCAGCCGCCGCGCCTTCCTTTCAAGCTTCCTCTGGTCAACTGCCCGGCTTCAGGCTCATAAAATTGATACCCTTCGCCGTTCAACAGGAATACTTTATGTTCCGGGTCCAGATAGGTCCAGCGGATCAGGCGGGGGGTGGCAAACACAAGGGTTCCTTTCTCTTCAACCGTAAGTTCTTCACCGTAATATACCTGTTGAATAAAATCAGCTCCGAATGGCTTCATTGCCTCCATTGTCGAGCGTGCTGCTTTCAGGGCCGGACACTCCCCGACGTCTTCATTACCCAGCAGGCCCGCGGAAAGATGTGGCAACAATGAGAAGGCCGCGATTATAAGCCAGAATATCCTAAAAACCGGTTTGCCGGCGGTCATCAATCCTTTTTCCCCCTTAACCGGGAAGGTTTTCCCCGCCTAGACGCCCTGGGACATCATTTTGATGAAGTCCTGGTTTGTCTTGGTCTTGGACAGTTTCTCGATCAGAAGCTCCATGGCTTCGACCTCGGTCATCTGTGAGAGAACCTTCCGCAATACCCAGATCTTGTTCAGATCAGCCGGATCGATCAAGAGTTCCTCTTTACGCGTGCCGGAACGGAAAATATCGATGGCCGGGAAAATCCTCTTTTCCACCAGCCGGCGATCCAGGTTGATTTCCATATTTCCGGTACCCTTGAATTCCTCGAAGATCACATCGTCCATGCGACTGCCCGTTTCCACCAGGGCGGTGGCCAGAATGGTCAGGCTGCCGCCTTCCTCGATATTCCGGGCGGCGCCGAAAAACTTTTTGGGTTTGTTCAGGGCATTGGCGTCGATTCCACCGGATAAAACCTTTCCAGAAGAAGGCGTAATGGCGTTGTGAGCTCTGGCAAGTCGGGTTATGGAATCCAGAAGAATCACTACATCCTTACCCATTTCCACCAGGCGTTTGGCCTTTTCCAGGACGATATCGGCCACCTTGGTATGACGCATGGGGATTTCGTCAAAGGTGGATGATATGACTTCACCGTTGACGTTCCGGGCCATATCGGTGACTTCTTCGGGGCGTTCATCGATCAAGAGAACAATCAATACAATTTCCGGGTGATTGATCTCGATTGATTTGGCAATGCTCTGAAGGATCATGGTTTTCCCGGTACGGGGCGCCGCCACGATCAACCCGCGTTGCCCTTTGCCTATGGGCGTAAGCAAGTCCATGACCCGGCCGGTAACCAACTTGGGTTCCGTTTCCTGGCGGATACATTCATCCGGATAAAGAGGCGTCAATTTCTCGAATCGTTTTTGGCGCCGGTTCTTTAAAACGAAATCCGGCTCTTCGGAGTTGATGGCTTCTACGGTGAGCAGGGCAAAATACTTCTCGCCTCCTTTGGGTGGCCTGACCGAACCGGATACGGTGTCGCCGGTACGGAGATCGAATTTATTCACCTGGGAGGGAGACACATAGATGTCTTCCGGGCTGGAAAGGTAAGCGGCGTCCTGAAAACGCAGGAAGCCGTAACCTTCATTGTGAATCTCGATAACGCCCTCGGCGAAAAGTTTTCCGTTGGCGTTGGCCTGGGCATTCAGAATATTGAAATAGAGTGCGTTGCGGTCCTTTATTTCGGCTTCGTTGAGCTTGTATTGACGCGCAAGTTCCTTGAGTTCTTGGGGAGACATTTTTTTGAGGTCTTTTAAAGAGTTCATTCTCTCTCCTTTAGTGATGCGTCTATGATGGATTCCAGTTCTTCGCGGTATGTTTCGGATTTAATGGAAAACGGAATCGCTTTAACTCCGAAACGGTCCCGTAGGCTTTGAATCTGGCGTTTGAGGGCTGAAGATCTAACTTTATCACTTTTGGTCAGCACTGTCAATATGGGAAAATCAAGGGGAAGGATTTTTTGCAGGATTTCCAGGTCGCTTTCCATAAATCCTCTACGGGAGTCGATCAAGTGTACCAGGAGGTTGATCCCCGGTGAACCATCAAAGTAGGCATCCATCAAACTTCGCACTCGATTGATCTCTAGCTTGGGCGCCCGGGCATATCCATATCCCGGCAGATCAACCAGAAAAAAGCGCTCATTCACGAGATAGTAATTGATGCTCAGCGTTTTGCCCGGGGTGGAACTGGTACGCGCCAGCCCCCGCCTTTTCAGCAGGCGGTTGATCAATGACGACTTACCTACATTGGATCGTCCCATGAATACCACGGAGGGTTTGGTCACACCGGGAATATCACCGGGCACGAATGCGGTACGGAAGAGTTCAACACTGCGAATCTTCATTCTATTCAGGTGATCACCGCTGACGCGGGTTATGCTACTGCAGGTTGGTTTCAAGGAAAGGCTTGATTACTTTGCTGGATATGTTCTTGATTTTCAGAGGTTTCTCCAGCACAAGCTCAAGCACTTCGTCAATCGTTTGTACGAAATAAATCCGCATATCGTTGCGGACATCCTCTGGAATGTCCTCACGAAAGTCCTTTTCGTTTTCTCCGGGCATCAACACATTCCGGATCCCGTACCGATGCGCGGCCAGGACTTTCTCCTTTATCCCCCCAACTTGAAGGATCTGACCGCGCAGGGTGATTTCTCCAGTCATGGCGAAGTCCGAACGTACGGGAATACCCGTCAGCAATGAGACCATCGCAACCGTGAGGGTAATGCCGGCCGAAGGGCCTTCCTTGGGAACCGACCCCTCGGGGATATGCAGGTGAATATTGTACTTTTCCAGGCCGTCGGTATCGAAATCAAGTTCAAACAACTTCAACTTGGCGCAACTGAACGCGGTTGAAGATGATTCCTTCATGATTTCACCCAGCCTGCCCGTCAAAATAAGCTCACCCTTTCCCTTTAGAAAACGCGCTTCAATAATCAGAATATCGCCTCCGGTCGACGTCCAGGCAAGGCCCATGGCGACTCCGACCTCGTTCTTTTGAAGCTTCAGGGTATTGGAGAAACGGGGAACGCCCAGGTATTTCTCCATCTTTTCCCGGGTTATCTCGACCGGCGCAGTGGAATCATCGGTATGTTTGGCCTCCACAACCTCGCGGACCACTTTGCGGATAATCATGGCGACCTGACGCTCCAGGTTGCGCACACCGGCTTCACGGGTGTACTCGTTGATAACGGCTGCCAACAATTCGTCGGAGATATCGATGCGCGCGGGATCGAGACCCGCTTTGCGGGCCTGCTTGGGAATCAGATATCTCTTGGCTATTTCAGATTTTTCGCGATCGGTGTATCCCGGAAGCTCAATGATCTCCATGCGATCCATCAAAGCGGGCGGAATGGGTTCCACGCTGTTGGCGGTGGTAATAAAAAATATTTTCGATAAATCGATTTCCAGATCCAGATAGTGATCAACAAATTCGTGATTCTGTTCCGGATCCAGAACTTCCAATAAAGCCGATGCCGGATCGCCCCGGAAATCCGAGCTGAGCTTGTCTATTTCATCCAACAGAAATACCGGATTCCTGACTCCGGCTTTCTTAAGCCCCTTGATGATCTGGCCCGGGTAGGAACCGATATAAGTGCGACGATGCCCCCTGATTTCCGCTTCATCCTTGACTCCCCCCAGGGAAATCCGGGTAAATTCACGATTCAGCGCCCTCGCGATAGAGCGGGAAAGTGAACTCTTGCCTACTCCCGGAGGTCCGACAAAACAAAGGATTTCTCCGGTTGAACGTCCGGAAAGCTGGCGTACCGCGAGGTAATCCAGTATGCGATCCTTTACTTTATCGAGTCCGAAATGATCTTCGTCAAGAACTTTGGCGGCTCTTTTGATATCCTTGTTTTCTCTTTTTTCCTTCTTCCAGGGAATCGCCAGAATCCAGTCGAGAAAATAGCGGGAAACCGTACCTTCCGCCGAAAAAGGAGGCATCATGCTGAGCCGGTCCACTTCTTCCTCACCCCGCTTCAGCACGTGGGCGGGAAGCTTGGCGGCCTGTAATTTCTGGCGATATTCCTCAATGTCCGATTCCTGGCCGTCGTCTTTGACACCACGCGGAGAATCCGAACGGGTTCCGGTTTTCAGTTTGAAAACCTCTTTTTTCAACAGGTTGAAGACTTTTACGCCCCGCTTGTGCACATCCAGTTCCTCCAGCAGGGATTGTTTGAGTTTAATGGGAACTGAAATTACGGAAATGATGATATCGCTGATTTCCGAGAGCTTGTTGGCTTCCAATTTGGCGATAATACCGTGAAGCTTGACTTTGCGCAGGCTCACATACTCTTCGAAAGATGCGATGAGGTTTTTGGAGAGTTCGAACATATCATGTTCTTCTCCAAGAAAATCCTCCAACACTTCGACCTGAACCAGGTATCGATTGGAAGAATCAACAAAATGCCGTATCCGGGCTCTTTCCAATCCCTGAATGATTACCCGGAAACTACCGTTGTTCTGTTCAACGGATTTTTCAACCCGGGCGATAACCCCAACGTCATAGATTTCCGAAGGGGCCGGAACATCACTCAATTGATTCTTTTGTACCGATAAAAAGATGTAGTTGTTGTATTCATCAGCCGCTACACGTAGAGAGTTTATCGATTTTTCCCGGCCGACCAGGATAGGAATGATTGTGGAAGGAAACGTCACCAATTCCCGGAGGGGAATCAGTGGCAGTGTCAATTCCCGTTTTTCAGGAGGCATCGCGGGTTATCCTTTCGATATGTTGCTCGTCCATGACAATCTTGCGGCGTCCTTTTTTCTTGGATGGAAGCTCAAACATCAGGTCCAGCATTACTTCTTCAAATATGGCCCGTAAGCCCCGGGCCCCCACCTCTCTGGCCAGAGCTTCACGGGTAATTTCCTTCAGAAAACTCTGGGTAAATTCCAATTCAACTCCATCCAATTGAAAAAGAGCCTGGAACTGGCGAGTGATGGCGTCCTTCGGCTGAGTCAATATTGCCATCAGGTGTTCTTCCTCCAGATCTTCCAGGACGCCAGTTATGGGGAAACGACCGACCAATTCCGGAATTAATCCAAATTTAATCATATCGTCAGGTTGGACGCGACGTAAGATATTGTCCTGATGAGACGGACTGCTTACTTCAGATTCCTGAAATCCGATGGCGTTACGTTTTAAACGACGTTGAATTAGCCTATCCATGCCCACAAACGCACCGCCGGCGATAAACAGAATGTTCCGGGTATCTATGTGAATAAATTCCTGATGAGGATGCTTTCGCCCGCCCATGGGAGGAACATTCGCAACGGTACCCTCAATGATCTTCAGCAGGGCCTGTTGAACGCCTTCACCGGAAACGTCCCTGGTAATGGAAGGATTCTCGCTTTTTCTGGAAATCTTATCTATTTCATCAATGTAGATGATACCTTGCTCCGCCCGCTGCCGGTCTTCTCCCGCGGCCTGATAGAGCTTCAGCAGGATATTCTCGACATCCTCACCCACGTATCCGGCTTCCGTCAAGGTAGTGGCGTCGGCGATGGCAAAGGGAACGTCAAGGATGCGGGCAAGAGTTTCCGCCAGCAAAGTTTTGCCGGTTCCGGTCGGTCCCAGCAGTATGACATTGCTCTTTTTTATTTCCACCGATCCAAGTTCCGCTTTATGCCGAATGCGCTTATAATGATTGTATACGGCAACCGCAAGTTTCTTTTTGGCGGTATCCTGAGAAATCACATATTGGTCAAGTTTCGCCTTGATTTCCTTGGGAGTCGGAATGGGCGTGATTTCCCGCGACTCATCAGCTCCTTCCTCACTTGCGTGGAATATGAGATTATAAGCGGTTTTTGTACATCGGTCACAGATATAAACATCCGGGCCGGCAATCAATTTGCCAACCCGGGACTGGGATACGCCGCAGAAACTACATCGGGCGTCTCGGTTTTTCTTTTCCGTCATGATACGTCCATCTTCATTTTCTGGCGGTCACTGATCACCTTGTCAACCACACCATAATCCATGGCTTCCTTGGCTCCGAGAATAAAATCACGTTCGATATCAGTGGCAATACGACGTCTTGGTTTCCCCGTGTGTTCGACAAGTATATCGATGGTGCGCTCCTTTACCCTTTTGATCTCGTCGGCATGAATGAGGATATCCGTGGCCTGGCCCTGGAAACCGCCCAGCGGCTGGTGCAGCAGAACTCTTGAGTTGGGCAGCGCAAAACGCTTTCCCGGCGTGCCGGCGGCCAGCAGAAGGGCTGACATGGATGCAGCCTGGCCAATGCAGATGGTTACGATATCGTTTTTCACGAACTTCATGGTATCGTAGATCGCCATCCCGGCGGTGATTACGCCTCCGGGAGAGTTGATATACAGGGAAATATCCTTTTCCGGATCTTCGGCTGCCAGGAATAACATCTGGGCGATGACCACATTGGCTACGTTATCATCAATGGGTGAACCCAAAAAAATGATGCCATCTTTCAACAGGCGCGAATAGATATCGTAGGCCCGTTCGACATTGCCGCTCTGCTCTACAACAACCGGAATCAACGCCATGTTACACCTCTTTAATTTTAACCTTTTCCCGAAGGATTTCCAATGCCTTGTCTCTTTCCAGAGAATCCATCAACTGGTTACGACGTTCCGCCGGAGCGTAGTATTTACGTACTTCCTTTAGCGGCACTCCAGCGGATTCCGACATTTCCTTGAGCTTTTTCTCTAGTTCTTCGGCGTCGGCCTTTATTTTGAATTCGGTTTTTACAGCTTCCAACAAGAGGGAAAAGCGAATATTTCGGGCCGCCATTGCTTCCAGTTCCGCAATCCTCTGCTCTTTCCCGGATTCATCCGGAGCGTACATCAAACCCGGATTCTGTTTGACAGCCTGCATGATTTCCTGATGAACCAGGGTATCCGGCACGGGAAAATCGGCGGCATCTGATAATTGCTCGGCTATGGCGGACATGATCCGGTCCTGTCTTGCCTTATCCGACTGGTTTTCATATTCTTCTTTCATTCGTTCCAGAAATTTCTCCCTGGAATCGAATCCAATGGATTTCAGGAATTCTTCGGTTAGCTCAGGCTTGACTTGCGTATGAACCGCCTCGATAACGGCATGGTGTTCCATTTCCTTGCCGGCCCAGGCATTACGGGGGTGATCTTCCGGGTATTTGCGGCGGAATATCAACTCATCCCCGGTGTTGCGGCCGATGAGTTCCTTGTCTATGTCGGGTATGCCTCCGGATCCTTCTTCACCGACATGGATATGCAGAGGTTTCCTGGGAGACATGCGGCGATTGTCAAGATTCATCACCTGGTGCTTTAGCACCACCGTATCTCCTTCGGCAACCGGACGATCCTTTACCGCTACCCGGCGACGGTTATGCTCCAGGAAATGATCAATCTGTTCATCCTGAACAAATGGCTTGATCTTCAACTCTTCCGCTGGAATCGTCACGGTAAAGGCATCAAGGTCCGGAAGGGTAACCTCCGGCATTACTTCCACGCGGATGGATGCTTTCAGATCACCCCCATCCTCATATTGCACGTCTTTCAATTCGGGACGGGAAACAACCTGAAGCTTGTCTTTTCGAATGCGATCGGACACAAAGGATTCAATGACCTCGGTCAACGCTTCATCAGTGATAAGCTTGCGATAGCGCTTCTTAACCACATCCGCGGGGACTTTTCCCTGACGAAATCCTGGGATCCTTGCTTTTGCGGCATACTGTTCGGCCTGAGCGTCTATGCGACGCGTTACATCTTCACTGGATGCTTCGATGTCCAATTCAATCCACAAGCCGCTATCTTCTCTGGATTTTTCGTCCGCGGTTTTTTTATCCGGTTTTTCGTTTACCGGCTCTTTATCGTTCCCTGAATCCACGGCTGGGGATGCTATCGATTCTTCGGTTTTGGCTTTGGGTTCTTTATCCATTGATTCTCTCCTGAACAGGTTGGCCTGACAAGATTATGAAATGATCAGGCCATGGCAATTGACTAATTGCGTAACATAGGCAACTGAAATGCATTAATAGCAGAAAAATCAGTTTCTGTCAATGTGAAAGCTGCCCACATCGCGTCGTATCTGGGCCACCAGTTCATCCGGGCTGTCAAAGCAGAATTCATCCCGGAGCTTGTGAATGAAGTGCAGACGCACATGGTGATCGTATATGTTTTTCTTGAAATCCAGAATATGGGTTTCAACCTGTTCAAAACTTCGTCCGAATGTTGGAGAAGACCCGATATTGGTCACCGCGTTCATGTACTTGGACTTCCATTCCACCCGGGTTGCGAAAACCCCCCGGGGCAGAATCTGGTTGTCGGTTTTCAGGTTAATGGTGGGAAACCCCAGTTTCCGGCCTCTGCCGGCGCCGCTCACCACAATGCCGTCAATAAAATAATTCCTGCCCAACAGTCTGCCGGCCCTTTCCACATCACCATTGATAAGCAGCTTTCGTATTCTTGAGGAGGAGATACGTTCCCCCTCAAAAGTCAGGGACGGGACTACTTCCAAGGAAAAATCCTCTTGCCGGGCAATGTGTGTGAGCAAGTCAATCGTTCCGGTTCTACCTGCTCCAAAGCGGAAATTTTCACCAACCACCAGGGCCCGCATTCCAAATTTTCCGATCAATATCCGGCGTATGAAATCTTCGGCCGAGAGCCGGACCACCTCGGAAAAAGAAAGAAAAATGACTCGATCAATTTGTTGTTTTTTTAATACTTCCTCTTTTTGAGAATCTGTAAATATCAAGGGAATTGCGCGACCGAAATACACCTTTGGATTGGGTTTGAAAGTTAGAGCTCCGGGAATTAATCTGCGGCGATCCGCATGCATACGCAACCTTTTCAGCAACTCCTGATGACCGAGATGGAAACCGTCAAAATTGCCTACAGCGATTGCGGTTGGAGATTCCCGATGCATGCGGATCGTTCAGGGAACCCGGACGTTGTGCGTCGGGTCGACAGTCAGGTCGGGATTGCTCAGGTTTTGACCGGTACCGAAAGGAGACCAGATTCCAGAGAGAAACATGAAAACCTCGAAAAGAATGAGAACGCCCAAAATAACCTTCATTACTTTCCACGAAGAGCTCCGTCGTTCCTCCATCAGGTTCTCATCGATGTCATCGGGTTCCTCGGGCAGTTCACAATGGCGAATGATCGATTTCATTGCCAGGCGGTACAAGCTCTTGTACACCTTGTATTCGGTAAAAACACCCAAATCGACCAGGTCCTGAACCGTGTTTCGACCGTTTATATATTTCAACAGGTTGGCTTCGGTGTCAGTAAGGAATATTTTCTCCTCATCCGCGGGTTCATCTTCGTTTTCCCGGACGATGATGATTTCATGGAGTTCCATATCCAGCGGTGCGGGTTCGAATACCATACGATTGTTGGGAACCTGTTTGCGGATCAGAGGCCATTCGTCCATCATCTGAACCCCTTCCATGATCAATCCATCGGTGGTCATGGGATTGATGCTGTGAAGGCTGGGGTCGAGATTTTCCATTACTTTAAAGTTGTATTCGCCTTTCTTCCACTTGAACAGGGAAAGAACGATCTGAACCGCCTGGTTTTTCAGGGCTTCCCGAATCTGTCCCTCCCCTATCAACCCCATTCCGGATAGGATTTCTCCGATTCTCTGATTGGTTCTTTTTTGTATGGAGAGAGCTCTCTGCAGCATTTCCTCGCTGATCAGATCCTGTTTGACAAGCACCGTTCCCACTCTCATGCCGAGTTTCTTGGGAAAAGCGTCGACCCCGACGATCATGCCGTCTTCGAGAATCAGCGTAATGAATCCATCGGCGCTGGTAAACGTAAGAATTCCGGTTTTCTTCTGCAGGGAAAACAGCTGCAATATATCGGGAACGTTGAATTCCTTGAGAGTGCCTTTAAATGCCATCTTCCTCTCCTCTCAAAGCCGCCAGATTGACCAGAATGTAAGCCAAAACGGCCAGAACTCCGACAATCTGCAGAAACAGGGGCACCACCCCGAAAGTGGTCTTGAAAGCCTGGCGGGACGTAAAATAGAAAGCAGTCAGAAAAAACATGGGAGTTGCCAGAATCATAAACAATGTGAAACGCGATCTTTCCAGCAGATTCAGTCCCGGGATAAACAGAGACAATCCCAGGACCAGGCTCTTGAACCGTCTTCGCCGGCGGATCAACTCCTTTTCTTTGATTACTTTGGCTTCAAGGAACATGACGTCCTTGATCATGAACAACTGATAGCATTCGTTGCATAGTTTGTACGAACGATGCATGGCTGTACGGTCGATGTGTTTTCCGCATTTCGTGCAACTGATACTCTTGCCGATGCCGCTGAAAACCCTGGGGATCAAGAGCAAATAAAATACAAACAACATAATCGACCAGGAACCCGGAAATCCGGCCACGGCGGAGCTCCACTTTTTCATGAAGTCTCCAATTGAGAAAGAATCCTTGCCATGACTAAACAACCGCCGCCATAAAATCATGGGATTGGGAACTGGTTCCATGAGTTGCAGATATTGTCTCTTGAGGATCCGGATCTGGGGATAACGTTGGGTGTAGGATTTCAGCAACTCGTAATTTCCGTTTTCCAAAAGCGCCAAAGTGAAGTTGTTGAGTGAAACCGGGTCCTTGTCATCCATCTGCAGGGCGAGTCTCAGACTGGCAATGCACTCGCTGATATTTCCATATCGGTATTGTATTCCCGCAAGAAGTTGATACTTGAGTTTCAGGCGGAATTCTTCACCCGTAGATTCCAGGATCTCCAGGGCTTTTTCCATGTTTCCGGCTTCATATTCATTGAAGCCCCGGATTACCGTCAAGCGGTTGTCCAATCCTACCAATTCCTTTTCATCCAGGTCTTCTCCATTGAAAACCCGCATGGTTTTTGAGAATTCTCTTGATTGATAGGAATTGTTCAAAACTTGCTGAAACCCCGCCAACAGCACCACCAAAAGGAAAGCGATCATTGCGATCAGGATGGAACGGCGCTCAGGCCTTTCCATATATACCCACAGGAATCCCATGATCAGGAAAGGAACAACTCCCCATCCGGGGCCGATTACCAGCGGCCACGTCAACAATACCGCCGAAAGCAATAGAACAATCCAGTTTATCCGCCATTCTTCATCCCGGAACAGATCATTTTGCGCCAGGGGAAAATAGCGCGTCAAAAGCACCAGGGCCACCACCAAAAACATCCAGCAAAAGGCGATGGTAAGGGAATGAAGGGTTTCATTCAGGAGCAGGAAGCTGGGAATGAAATTTCTCAACAACCGGGGGATCTGGCGCATGGTGGAGGGCAGATGAATGGGCATCCCGTTTCCCCGAGCGTGGGAATCACTTAGTTTATTCAGGGGTTTCCATCCATTTTTGTCTACATTCAGGGACTTTTTATAGAAAGCCTCGGAAATTGAGGCGTCCCCCTTGTCTCGATAGTAGTCGCCATAGCCTTCAAGGATCCGGGCAACAAAACGTTGTCTTTCCTGACTGTCCCCGGAGGTGTCCAGCTGTTCAAGTTGGAAAAGCATCATTTCGGTTTGATGCAAGGCGTGGTGATGATTGATTTTGCGAATTACGCTTAACGAGTCTTCCAAGGCGGCGGGCAATTGCAGTGCAAGGAATATCCCAATCAGAATCCAGGCTTTTTTTCTCATTCCTCTTCCCCATTATTTTTTCGGCTGCGAATCACCAGGCCCATATTCTCGATTGCCGAATTCAGAAAATCCTCTTCATCCCCGGTAAGATTTCCGCGGGTTTTCTCACGCAACACCTCCAGTAGCTGGAGAAAAACCATCGCTTTTTCTGGATCGGAGCGGGTTTCCCGGGTGATGGGATCGGGCACGGCTCCGATATTGATCATACCCTGGGTTGCCAGCAGGACGGTTATCGCATTGATGTCTTTGTTCATTTCCACTCCTCCTGAGGCTGTGGGGAATCAATTTCGCTGGCTTGCACTACGGCGGGTTTCATCATATTATCGTGGTAAAATATACCATATTCAAGGATCTAAAAAAAGCAAAATGCGAGAATTCAACCATCTTATCGGTTTAATGAAGCGACTGCGAAGCCCATTGAGAGGTTGCCCATGGGATCTCCGCCAGACTCCCGAAAGCCTGTCCAAGCATATCATTGAAGAAGCCAACGAGCTTACGGAGGCGATTCAATCCGGATCGGTACAATCCCAATTGGATGAATTGGGTGACCTCCTGCTTCAGGTTGTCTTCTTGTCGCGGATACACCAGGAAAAAGGGAATTTTTCTATTCGTGACGTGGTCAAGAGGCTTTGTCGTAAATTAATCCGCCGCCATCCTCATATTTTCGGCTCAATGAAGGCCGAAACCGCGGATGAGGTCAAAACGCTCTGGGAAAGAGTAAAACTGGAGGAAAAGGGCCGTCAGAGTGTGATCTCCAATTACCCCGTTACCATGCCGGCATTATCCGTCGCCGCCCGGATAGGTGGCCAGGCGGCCAACGTCGGTTTTGACTGGGGCCGGCTTCCTTCGGTAAGAAACAGAGACAATCATGCGTTGGCCGCTGCTCGAGCCGCCATGGAGAAAATTTCCGAAGAAATGACGGAGTTGCTTCGGGCCATGGATGACGGCCACCAGTCCGGCATTCGTGAGGAAATTGGAGATTTATTGTTTTCCGTTGTCAATGTGTCCAGGCTTCTGGGGGTCGATGCTGAGTCCGCACTGCGGGATGCCAACACAAAGTTTACCCGCCGATTCCGTGGAATAGAGAAAAAGCTCCGGGATGCAGGCCATTCGGTCAATGAAACCGAACTGGACGAATTGGAAGCATTGTGGGATTCCGTAAAAAACGAAACAAAGGAAAATCCGGACAAATAACGGTATTGCTTCCGAATCGAATGGAAGATGATTTGATTATTGTTCCACTTTGCCGAAGTCGTCCGAACACAGGGAGTTGAACCACTCTTCCATTTTTTCATCACTGTGGATGAAGTTGCAGAAGAAATCCGACAGGATGGATGTGCTGTATACATACTGGGAGATATATATGCGCGACTGATTCTTCAACGCAATGGCCACGGCGTCGGAAGGTCGGCAATCAACCACTTTCAGGTCTCCCTCACTGCGAATATGCAGCTCCGCGTAATACGTGTTCTCCACAACATCCGTAACCACGACCTTTTCCAATTGCGCCTCGAATTGAAAAAACATATTCCGGAACAGGTCATGCGTCATAGGCCGGGGGGCGGCAATATCCTCCAACTCCATGGTAATGGCATTGGCTTCATATCCGCCGATCCATATGGGAATTATTTTTTTGTCCTGCAGGGGTTTCAATATCATGACGGGACTTTTGGAAATGGGATCCATGATGAGTCCAACCAGTTTAACTTCAATTAGTTGTTCCATACTTATATCCAGGTTACTCAATGATTGCCGGTCAATCCTATATAGTATCAGAAAGGGGATTTGTCAATAAATTTCTGAATTTGGTTTTGAGCCTATCTATCGGATATATTTTGTGTTTTTACTTTCACCTTGTTCTTGAAACGAGGAAATGACGCCTTGACACCAGCTCCGGCGCTGTGGTACATTTCATTGTGATCAATATGCCTTCGCATTCTTTTAAAACACTCACAAACCAGATCCCATTTCTAAAAAGGCATATTCCAAGGAGATGAGATGAAAAACAATCAAGCGACTATTGACGGCAATACCGCGGCTTCCCATGTTGCGTACGCATTCAGCGAAGTGGCGGCCATCTATCCCATTACTCCCTCTTCGGCCATGGGAGAGCTGGCGGATGCCTGGGCCGCACGTGACCGCCTCAATGTCTTCGGGCAGAAACTCGATGTCATTGAGATGCAATCGGAAGCCGGCGCCGCCGGCGCCGTACACGGGAGCCTTTCGGCCGGATCATTAACCACAACCTTTACGGCTTCACAGGGCCTGCTTTTGATGATCCCCAACATGCACAAGATCGCGGGAGAGATGCTTCCTACGGTTTTTCATGTGTCCGCCAGATCACTGGCGGCCCAGTCCCTCTCCATTTTCGGAGATCATTCCGATGTAATGTCTGTTCGGAACACCGGCTGGGGATTGCTCGCCGCCGCCTCGGTGCAGGAAGTCATGGACCTTGCGGTCGTCGCTCATCTTGCCACCCTCGAGGCCAGAGTGCCTTTCGTGAATTTCTTTGATGGATTCCGCACATCCAACGAAATCCAGAAAGTGGAAATGATCGACTACGATACCTTGGCGGGTATGCTGGATATGCGCCATGTGGAAGCTTTCCGCCGCCTGGCTTTGAATCCCGACCATCCTTTCTCCAAAGTCGGCGCGCAGAATCCGGATGTATATTTCCAGGGGCGTGAAACCGTCAACAACCATTATCTCAAAGTTCCCGGCCTGGTTCAGAAATATATGGACAAACTTGCCGCGGTAGTCGGACGGCAATACCATCTCTTCGATTATGTCGGAGCCCCGGATGCTGAAAAAGTCATTATTTCCATGGGATCCAGTTGTGACACCATTGAAGAGACCATTAATTATCTATGCGCCCGGGGAGAAAAGGTCGGCGCCGTCAAGGTTCGACTTTACAGACCATTCAGTGTGGAAGCTTTCCTGGATGTTCTTCCCGATTCCGTCCGTTCCATCGCCGTTCTGGATAGAACCAAGGAACCCGGAGCCATTGGAGAACCTCTTTATCTTGACATAAAGACCGCCTTGTCCGGAAGAAACATCAATGTTTTCGGCGGAAGGTACGGACTCAGCTCAAAGGAATTCACTCCGACCATGGTGAAAGCCGTTTTCGATCATCTCGATGGTGAGGCTTTTCACGGATTCACGGTCGGCATCCTCGATGATGTATCCAATCTTTCCCTTCCCCTGGGAGAAGAGATATCCACCGAGCCGGAAGATGTCAAACGCTGCATATTCTGGGGACTCGGCTCCGACGGAACGGTGGGTGCCAACAAGAACTCCATCAAGATTATCGGCGATCACACCGACATGTACGCCCAGGGATATTTCTCCTATGATTCCAAGAAATCCGGCGGAATCACCATTTCCCATCTGCGTTTCGGAAAAAGCCCGATTCAGTCACCGTACCTGATTCGCCAGGCCGAATTCATCGCTTTGCACAATCCCGCTTATATCGGTCGCTACGATATACTGAAAGGAATCACCGAGGGAGGAACTTTCCTTCTTAATTCCGACTGGTCCAACGACGAGGTGTTTTCCCACCTTACCCGGGATATGCAGGAAACCATCATCAAAAAGAAAATCCGTTTCTACAATATCGACGCTCTCAGTATCGCCAGGGAGGTCGGCCTCGGGAACCGCATCAACACGGTGATGCAGGCCGCCTTCTTTAAAGTTTCCGGTGTACTGGAAGAAAAAGAAGCCATCAACCTCATCAAGGACAGCATCAAGAAATCCTACCAAAAGAAGGGCGAAAACATTGTCAAGATGAATTGGGAGGCGGTGGATCGTACCAGCGCAGCTTTGGAACGGGTTCCGGTGCCGGAAAATCTGGATTCCATCAAGGAGGCGCATGAGGCCGTTCGCCTGATTCCCGAAGACGCTCCGGATTTCGCCCGCAACGTCATCCGCCCCATCATGCATCTCAATGGGGATGATATCCCGGTTTCCCAGATGCCCCTTGACGGCAGCGTACCTACGGGAACAACCAAACTCGAAAAGCGTGGTATCGCTCCGGAAGTGCCCCGATGGATCGCGGACAATTGTATCCAGTGCAACATGTGTTCCCTGGTTTGCCCCCACGCAGCCATCCGGGCCAAACAGATTCCCTCGGAAGAGCTGAAAAATGCTCCTGAAAGTTTTGAAACCTTGAAATCCAACACAAAGAACGATAGCGACCTGGCATTCAAGGTCCAGGTGTACATCGAGGATTGCACGGGATGCGGGAATTGCGTAAATATCTGTCCCGCCAAGGACAAGGCGCTTGTTTTCAGCCCCATCGAAACGGAGAGGCAAAACGGAGAAAGGGAAAACGAAGCGTTTTTCGAAGAGCTCCCTGACAATATTACCGATGGTGTGCCGGAAACCGGATTCAAGGCATCGCAATTCCGTACACCCCTGTTCGAGTTCTCCGGAGCCTGCGCCGGTTGCGGCGAAACACCTTACGTCAAACTCCTTACGCAATTGTTCGGAGAACGTCTGGTTATCGCCAATGCCACCGGATGCTCTTCGATCTATGGAGGTACCTTCCCGACCATCCCCTATACAAAATCCAAACGGGGCAAAGGACCATCCTGGGCCAACTCTCTCTTCGAGGACAATGCGGAATACGGTTTCGGCATGCGTTTGGCCGTTGACGCCAACCGTCGCCAGTTGAAATCAAACCTCGAGAAACTGGCCGCATCCGGTTCAGAAAAAATACTGGTCGACGCAATCAATGAAGTCCTCACCAATTGGGAAGACACAGGAGATTCAAGTCATGAACGGGCACAGGCTGTAAAAGACCTTCTGCCGGCATCACTTGCGTCCGCTCCCGCAGCATTGCGGAGCGTTTTCCGCAAGGCAATTGAGTTGGAAGATTACATGGTAAATCGTTCCGTATGGTGTCTGGGCGGAGATGGATGGGCCTACGACATCGGTTATGGCGGGCTTGACCACGTTCTGGCATCCAATCGCAACATCAACATCCTGGTACTGGACACCGAAGTGTATTCAAATACCGGTGGTCAGGCCTCCAAGGCGACTCCCCTCGCTTCCACGGCTAAATTCGCCGCCGCCGGAAAACGTACCGCCAAAAAGGACTTGGGACTTATCAGCATGAGTTACGGATATATTTATGTGGCATCCATTTCACTGGGAGCCAATCCCAATCAAGCCGTCAAAGCCTTCCGGGAAGCCGAGGCCTATGACGGTCCTTCACTGATTATCGCGTACGCTCCCTGCATTGCTCATGGGATCGATATGTCGCGCACCTACGAAGAAGAAAAGAACGCGGTTCTTTCGGGCTACTGGCCTCTCTACCGCTACAATCCGACCCTTGTCGCCGACGGTAAGAATCCCTTCCAATACGAGACCAGGGATCCCAAGATGGATATGATGGACTTCCTCATGAACGAGACCCGCTATAACGCGTTGAAACGTCAGTTCCCCGACGTTGCCGACGAATTGTACCGGCGCGCGGTGGAATCCAAGAAGAACAAGCACGAATACTACAAGAAACTCAGCAGTATCTGATCCGTATCGGGGGTGGAGGCTTTGGCTTCCACCCCCGGTGCCCGTACGGAGGTCCGGATGGAACGCGCCCCAAAAGCTTATAAAAACACGGATTTTCTTCAAGGACATGACGCCAGGCCCTTACGAATCCTGGCGGAGTATATGGAACCGGAATCAAGATTCAGGGAACTGGGGATCCTGCACTCGATTGTTTTTTTTGGTTCCGCCCGGGTGAAATCCTCCAAGGAAGGCGGAGGGGCTACAGGGCGCTACTATGACGCCGCCGAATCCCTGGCGTACCTGCTTTCCAACTGGGCAAAGAAACAGGGCAGTATCGGCCGCAGTCTGGCGGTCTGTTCCGGCGGAGGACCGGGAATAATGGAAGCCGCCAATCGGGGTGCCCAAAGAGCGGGTTTTCACTCGATCGGTTTGAATGTGTCCCTACCCCATGAACAACTTCCCAACCCGTATATTTCCCCGGAACTGAATTTCGAATTCCATTATTTTTTCATGCGCAAATTGTGGTTCCTATACCATGCAAAAGCTCTCATATGTTTTCCCGGGGGGTTCGGCACCCTGGATGAGCTTTTCGAAACCCTTACTCTTGTGCAGACCCGAAAGGTTCACAAAAAGAACCTATCCATCATGCTCTATGACAGGCAATACTGGCAGAACCTGATCCACTTTGAAAAGCTCGTGGATATGGGGTTCATCTCACCCAGGGATCTGGACTTGTTTCACTATTTTGATACTCCTGAAGAGGGCATGACCTACCTGGAACCCCGGCTGTTGCGTTGTATAGAAGCTTTTAACAAGAGTGGAAA
>Ga0272442_10000583_pt1 | contig 57234 bp, 36 predicted proteins | sample SSMForm2O_FD_200262 | JGI IMG/M metagenome (GOLD analysis project Ga0272442, IMG submission 200262) | Marine sediment archaeal communities from Little Sippewissett salt marsh, Falmouth, MA, United States - SSM-Form-2O | ecosystem: Environmental > Aquatic > Marine > Wetlands > Sediment ...
TTCTTTCCAATGATGTATTTGAATTCACGATGCACAGCCCGTCTATCGACCCAGAAGATGCCAAAGTCGATCTCGATGATATCCGTGTTGTTCCCAATCCCTATATTGTCAGCAACAGCTGGGAACCGCCGAATACATATGCGAACGGACGGGGACCGCGGGAATTGCACTTTATCAATCTGCCGAATCAGTGCACCATTCGAATATTCAATATCCGCGGCCAGTTGATCCGAACCCTCGAGCATGACGCAGGCAGTGCCAGCGGTACCGTCATCTGGGACATGAAATCCGAGGAAGGTCTCGACATTGCCTACGGGATCTATATCTATCATGTGGATGCTGGCGAGGTCGGTAACAAAATAAGCAAATTTGCGGTGATCAAATAGTGAGCGTGGCAGCCATGATGGATCATCATGGCTGCCGGGTTATCACTTCAAGATAAAAGGAGACAAGGAATGAAAAAGACGATTACAATCGCGCTCATTCTGATACTGGCCGTGTTCCCGATGTATGCCCAGAATATCTCGAAGATCGGGACCACAGCGGCCGGTTTTTTGAATATTGATGTGGGAGCAAGGGCCGTGGCCATGGGGTCGGCTTTTGTTACTGTGAGCGATGATCCGACAGCGGTTTACTGGAATCCCGCGGGGCTTGCGAATCTGACGTCCACCCAGGCCATGTTCAGTCATACAAACTGGCTTGCAGACATTACATTTAACTATGCTGCAGTGGCAGTTCCCCTCCCGGGAATGGGTACAGTGGGTGCCTCGGCTGTTTTTTTAACCATGGATGACATGGAAAAAACGACCATTGAGGCCCCCATGGGAACCGGTGAAATGTTCGGTGCGGGCAGTTACTCGTTTGCACTTTCATACTCAAGAAAACTGACCGACCGATTCGCTATCGGCGGGAATATAAAATATGTCAGTGAGAGAATTTACCATTCTTCAGCCAATGGTGTGGCCCTGGATGTGGGGACTTTGTTTGAAACACAGTTCAATGGTTTGACGATTGGCATGAACATTTCCAATTACGGTACCAAGATGCGGATGAGTGGCCGGGATATGCTGATTCAGACAGATCCAGATCCTTCCATTGGCGGGAACAATCCCAATATACCGTCCAATATGGAGACCACGGCTTTCAATATGCCCCTCATGTTTCGTGTGGGTGTGGGCATGGATGTGCTGAAGGGAAAGGGAAACAGCAATCTGATTGTTGCTGTGGATGCGCTGCATCCGAATGATGATGTGGAATATATGAATATCGGTGCCGAATATACGTTTAATCAATTGGTCTCGATTCGGGGCGGGTACAAATCCATGTTTAAAGAGGATTCGGAAGAAGGATTGTCATTGGGCGGCGGCTTGAAATACAGCGTGGCCGGTGTTTCTGAATTGCGGCTGGATTATGCCTATGTGGATTTCGGCCGGTTAAATAACGTACAAAAATTTACACTGACACTGGGATTCTGAGAAAAAACAGTGGCTTATCCTTGAATCAGCTGTTTTTAATTAAATCAAGACGGGTGCAGAAGGATTCGATATCTGCACCCGTTTTTATTCCAATGATATATTTTACCAAGGATGATGGATTTTATCATGATAAAAAGGACAATTCATATCAATATCCATAAAATGGGCGACCCGATATGGATCGGTTTTGTTTTTCTTCAGATATTTTTCGGGTGCGCAAGAAAGACGGAAGAGTTGTCTCAGCCGCTTGTGCTTGCCAGAATTGGATCAGAAACAATTACGGCTCAGGATTTCAGATACCGGGCCGGATTGACAGTTCGACCCGGCAGTATCAGGACTGTGAACGCCGTCTTAAATAATCTGATCGCCGAAAAGTTACTGGCAAACGAAGCCGGAGATACGTGTGAGCTGGCAAAAAATCCCGCATTTCAGGCATTTGTTCAGGGTATCCGGGAACAGGCAATGCGCGAACAACTGTACCATGAAATCGCATTAAAGCAGGTCAGGCTCAGTGAGGACGAGATAAAGAAGACATACGATTTGTCACAGAAAGTATATGATCTCGATTTTTTTACTATTAATAATCCTGAAATTGTTGAACAGGTACAATTACAGCTGAGTACCGGCCAAAGTACAGTCTCTGAAATATTCTCATCCCTGAAAGCATTGGGGGAGTCGGGGCAGCAAACCGTGAAATGGCGTGATCCGGACAACGATCAGATCCATAAGGCGCTGTTCAACCGGGAACATGATATTGGCGAAATTATCGGTCCGATTCGTTTCGATATGGGGCGATGGATGATGATGCGGGTACTGGATTCCCGGACAGAACCCATGATAGGACCTGAAGAATTCAAAATGCGAATCCATGAAGTCCGTAAGAAGCTGACCGAATTAAAAGCCCGGGACATATGGCATAATTACAAAAATACAATGATGCAGGGTAAGGAAATACGGTTTGAGAAAGCGATTTTCGAAAAGATCGTGGAACTGTTTTTGGAGGAAAGGCAGAGTTCACAGGATCAGGAAATCCCTCCGCCGCAAAAGAGCGAACCCGATACCCACCTTGTTTCTCAAATTCCTGATAAACTCGATGCCATGCTGGACCAGCCATTTTTCCGGCTGGATGGAGAGACATGGACGGTGGGTGATTTTAAACGGGCGATCATGTCCCATCCGCTTGTTTACAGAAAAAAGATGCATCCAAATGATCGGTTTCCTTCTTATTTCAAACAAGCCATTGCTGATCTGATCGTGGATCACTATTTAAACAAAGAAGCATATCGGCGCGGACTGAATAAGCATCCGGAAGTTCAGCGACAGGGTCAGCAGTGGAAAGACTGTTATCTGGCAAAAAAACAGATCAATCAATACTTAAAAAAGATACAGGTGCATGAGCTTCAGAAAAAAGATCATACCTATTACGGTCCCCGGGCGGTCAATGAATATCTGGCACAACTGAATCAGAAATATTCAGGTCATATTCATATTAATAAAGAAAATCTCAAGGAACTCGATCTGAATAAAACAGTCCCTGTTTTTGTTATGCGTCCGGGCATGCCCTATCCGGTTGCCATACCGCCGTTTCCGCATTTTACAAATACAGATTCCTTGCTGTTCGGACGGGAAAGTCAGGATGCAATCGGCAGTCTTTAAAAATGAATGATTTGTTGAAATAACAATAGCCACCTGATCATAGGCAATATTGGATCAGGTGGTTTTTTTTAATCACTTTAATTGATCATTGCATCTGACCGGAACACTTGTAAATAGTGATCTGTCGGGTATTAAAATACCGGTTTAAGACCAGACGCCAATTATTTATATACGTCTTCTATTCCATCAGTAAATAAAATCCATCGTCAAATCGTTGCAAAATGTTATTTTTTTTCTTGACATTCGATTTAATTTTTTTATATTACAATCGTTTCCGGTAACGTTATCGGAAACGATTGCGATTAAATTCTATACATCAATGATCACAATAAAAGACATTGCTTCACACCTGAATATTTCGGTTTCCACCGTTTCCAGAGCTTTGCGGAATCATCCGGATATCAGTGCGGAAACCAAACGCAAAGTGATGGATATTGCCAAGAAGCTGGACTATCATCCCAATGCCATTGCTCAAAGTCTGAAACGGAATCGCTCCAATTTAATCGGCGTCATTGTTCCTCAGGTAAAGCATGATTTTTTTGCGACAGTAATGAGCGGCATTGCCGATTTTGCGTATAATGCCGGATATGCGGTGATGATTTTTCAATCCAATGAAAACTACAATCGAGAAGTGTTCAATGTTAAGGCTGTTATGGCCCAGCGGGCGGCGGGAATTTTAGTGTCTCTTTCCAAAGCCACAGACAACTATGATCATTTTCTTCAATTGATCGACAAAGATATTCCTATTGTATTCTTTGATCGATGCAGTGATGAGATACCTGTGCCTCAGGTCGTTGTGGATGACCGGGAAGGTGCGTTTTGCCTGGTGAATCATCTCATTGAAAGCGGATATCGCAAAATTGCGCATATAGCAGGTCCCACATTCTTAAGCATTGCCAGCGAACGTTTGAAGGGATATCGAGACGCCCTGCAACATGCGGGTATTCCTTATGATGAGTCGCTGGTTGTTTTTGGCGGTTTGAATGAAGAGGATGGGCTGAAAGGATACGATGCCTTGGTGAATCAGTGTGACCGGGTTGATGCAATTTTTGCAGTCACAGATCCTGTGGCGTATGGTGTTTTTCAAAGATTGAAGGAACATCGGCTTCATATCCCTGAAGATGTCGCATTAGCTGGTTTCAGTGACAGTAAGATGGCCTCGCTTTTGGATCCCCCGTTGACATCAGTCAGACAGCCGACATATGAGATAGGACGGGAGGCGATGCGTGTACTGCATGATCTGATTCAGCAAAAAGAGAGACAGTATCAATTAAATAAACATGTATTAAAAACAGAACTTGTTGTACGAGAATCGACAATTAAATAAGGCTATAAAAGTATAGGAGGAGACTCGTATGAACCAAAAACGAATGCGTGTTGTGTTGTTTTCGCTGGTTTTTATCATGTTTACTGTGATAGTACTTGCGGGAACAACAGGAAAAGTAACCGGACGGGTGATCGATCAGACCACAGGGGATCCATTGCCCGGAGCAAATGTTATGATTGTGGGTACAGGATTGGGAGCGGCTTCGGATATTGACGGCTACTATACAATTTTGCAGGTGCCGCCAGGGATTCACTCCGTTACTGTATCTGTGATCGGGTACACAGCGACGACGGTGCAGGAAGTGCGTGTTCGCATCGATCAAACTGCAGATGTCAATTTTGAGTTAAGCATGGAGACCCTGCAGGGAGAGACTGTCACTGTATACGGGAATAAAAATGCAGTGAAAAAAGATGTGGCGACAAGTGTCACTGCATTTTCCACACAGGAAGTGGCGGACATGTCGATTGACAATGTGGATGAAATGGTCGAGCTGCAGGCAGGTGTGGAAGATGGTCTTGTCATCCGGGGAGGTGAAGCCAGTCAGGCTCTTTTCCGGATCGATGGATTGACCATGCGAGATCCGAGAAACAACCAGCCCATCACCGGTATTGCGATGAATGCCATTCAGGAAATTTCTGTTGAGCGGGGTGGTTTTAATGCGGAATATGGTCAGGTCCGTACAGGGATTATCAATGTGGTAACAAAAGAGGGAAGCAAAAAGGCGTATCATGGCGCTGTCAGCGCAAAATACAGCCCACCGGCGGCCAAACATTTTGGTGTTTCACCGTTTGATCCAAATTCTATGTGGAACAAACCCTACCTTGATGAGGATGTCTGCTGGTCGGGAACAGAGAACGGTGTCTGGGATGAGTACACCCGTCGGCAGTATCCTTCATTTGTGGGTTGGAATGAAATTTCAGAGGGAATACTTTCCGACAATGATCCTGATAACGATTTATCACCGGTTGCTGCACAAAAGGTGTATACCTGGGAGCATCGGCGGACTCCGGTGAATGATCAGCCGGATTATAATGTTGATGTCGGGATTGGCGGTCCGGTTCCCATTATCGGGAAAAACCTGGGGGATCTTCGTTTTTTTGCCAGTTATCAGCGGGAGCGGGAAATGCTGCTGATTCCTCTTACACGGGATGATTATTTAAATGATAATTACAGCCTGCAGCTGGTTTCGGATATCAGTTCTTCTATGAAACTCACAGTCACTGGATTTATGGGAACAAATTATAATGTTGCCATTAATGATGGTGATGAAGGCTACATCACCAACGAGTTCGGTCCCAATGACAACCGGCCCTATATTCTCTGGACACCGACCAGCTATATCCGTACTCCCGAAGAAATTGCAAAAGCGACGGCCGAGAGAAGATCGGGACGCGTTTTTTCAGATGGATGGTACAACAATGCCGCGGTCAGCCATCAATCGATCGGTGCCAAATTGACACATACACTGAATCCAAGCACTTATTACGATCTGACTTTGGAACATATTACACGAAAGTATAAAACCGGCCCCATCGATGAGCGGGATTACACCAAAGCATATAAAATTATCGAAGGATATTTCGTTGATGAATCACCATTCGGATGGAGCCCCTATTCGGCAAATGCTCTGGGAGGAACAGAGCCGTTTTCAGGAGGCCATACCGGTGAAGCGCGTGATTCAAGTCAAATATCTTCGATTAAATTGAACTTTGACATGACCAGTCAGGTGAATCACAGCAACATGATTAAGGCCGGATTTGAAATGGCTTATCATGATCTGAACCTGGACTGGGGCCAGGTCAATAACTTTACAAGCAAAGTGATATTTAACCGTGAACATAATTTTCCATTTCAAGGCGCCTTTTATCTGCAGGACAAACTGGAAGCCGAGGGATTTGTGCTGAATATGGGGTTGCGCCTTGATTTCAGCAATGCCAACACCGAATGGGTAGATGTGAGTGAAATCCCCTTTGATAAAGACTATTTATCTAATCGATACAATCCTTCTGAAGACTATACCACGATTAAATCAGAAACAAGATGGTCATTGAGTCCGCGTCTTGGGATTTCTCATCCGATTACGGACAATTCGAAACTGTTTTTCAACTACGGGCATTTCAAACAGCTGCCCACATATGAAGAGTTACTGAGGATCAGCCGGACCGTGACCGGCGGTATGCAAAATTACGGAAATCCAAATCTCGAAATGGCCAAAACAGTGGCATATGAACTGGGGTATGATCATATCCTGTTTACCAACCTGTTGGTTCAGGCCGCCGCTTTTTATCATGATATAAGCAATCAGCAGGCATTCACCAATTATGCAAGTGCGGACGGCTCGGTTATTTACGCGGCTAACAACAACAACAGCTACGAAGATATCCGGGGGTTTGAATTGACCTTGAGAAAGCAGAGCGGTCGCTGGTTTACCGGATTCGCCAATTATACGTATCAGGTCAACACGTATGGATTTTTCGGCACTCGGAATGTATATGAGAATCCATCTGAACAGCGTGTCTATAACCAGCAGACCCGGAATCTTTACCAGGGGAAACCGCTGCCGCAGCCCTATGCCCGCGTCAGCCTGGTTTTTCGAACGCCCTCCGATTTTGGGATGAAACTCCTTGGCGTGAATCCATTAAACAACTGGACCATGAATATGATCTATAATTGGAAGGCCGGAGACTGGATTTCATGGAATCCATACGAACAGCTGGATATTTATGACAACGTTCAGGTGCGGGGCAAACATGATGTCACGCTTCGAATCAACAAGGCGATTCCTCTGAAAAAGTTAACAATCACATTGTTTATGGACGTGGAGAATCTGCTGAATACAAAAAATTTGTCCGGAGCCAGCTTTTATGATATTTTTGATTACCAATACTACATGAGTTCGCTGCATCTGCCGGAAAGTGAAGACTGGGACAATATTGTGGGGGACGACCGGCCGGGTGATTTCCGAAAAGAAGGCGTTGAATTTACGCCTATCGAAATCAGAGCCAATGTATTGGAGGAGCCGAATCCACAAGAGGACCTGATCTATTACGGACAGGAGTGCGGCCAGTATCTTGAGTATTTGGATAATACCTGGGTGGTCGTTAATCCGGAGCGAGTCAATAAAATTCTTGAAGACAAAGCCTATATCGATATGCCGAATCAGAGTTCTTTCAATTTTTTAAATCCACGGCAGCTTTTCTTTGGCGTAAAATTAAGCTTTGACTTGAATTGATTCTCTTCATTCATGCGAACAATAATAGGAGTCAATATGATGAAGATGTTTGAAAGAATAAAAACAATGACGGATCGAATGACAGTTCTGTGCATTATTCTTATGATGGCGGCAGGCAGTCATTTGGTTGTCGCACAGGAAGTGATCGGCGCCCAGGAATTGCGGTGGCTGCGTGTTGGCGAGTTGCATTCCTGGTTCAGCAATTCCGGTGCAGAGGTCGAATACGGACGCAGGGGCAGGGCGTGCTGTGAAGATCAAGACCAGGGAGATAATATGTACTGGGAAGGTTTGTATCTGAATTCGGATAAAAATGCATCCAAAGGTTTTTGGCTTGCAACCACAAATTTTAAGGATCCGGTTTCTGGTGAAACCTACGAATACAAAGTGGTGCAGGCGGGTCCCCGGTTTGCAAATATGCTGACCAATGTCATGCCGGAACCGGGAGTTTTTAAAATGATCGGCCGATATGCTGCGCCGGTCGTCGTGGTTGATGGCGATGTGGCTACGGAAAATTATTTAAATGATCTGGTGGATGAGATTGATCCGAATCTGCCCGCAGACCGGATGATCGTAAGTATGCTTCACTCGAATATCGGCATCACCGTAACACGTAAAATGATGGCTTTCAGCCAACAGTATCATAATAATTATCATATCATCGAATATGTTTTGAAAAATACGGGTATTATCGATGCAGAAGGCACAATGGCCCCTCAAAAATTGACGGATGTCTATTTTCAATTATTGTGGCGCCATGTTCCCGGCTGGGAATCCACACGATTTACAGGCTGGCGCAGCGGTAATATTGGCTGGGGCCGGAATACGCTCAATGCTGTATTTGGCCAGGATCCCAAAGCAAGTGATTTTGAAATGCGGGGATATTTTGCTTATTACGGACCCCATGCAGCTTCAGGGCTGACTTACGAAGAAGACTGGGGCGCACCGAGAACGGATCGGATTTCCGTGCTGGGGGCCCCGGCATTTGTGGGTGCAGTGACCCTTCACGCGGATAAGGGGCCCGGCGATCCGGCAGATGATCCGTATCAGCCGACATCCACGCCGTTTTTAGGTGCGGATGCTCAAATTACATCAGAAATCGATTCCTATAATGAAACCATTATGACGAATCAGTATAATGCAATTCTGACCGGTCATCCGGCAGAAGGGGATCAAGCCACACAGGCCGGTGATGATTTTGCGGATTCATTCGGAAGCGATCCGGGCGGATACATGCAGTCCCTCGGTTACGGCCCCTATGATCTGGAAGTGGGAGACAGCATCCGTATCGTGGTTGCAGAGGCTGTGGATGGTCTGGACCGGGCGAAGAGTCTGGAAGTTGGGACTGCCTGGTACCAGGATCTGAAATCCTATACACTGCCCGGTGGTGAAACAACGGCGGACCGCGATGCTTATAAAAAGGCCTGGGTCTGGACGGCCGAAGATTCGATCATGCAGACCTATCGAAGAGCCATTGCGAACTTTAATAACGAATATGATATTCCTATACCGCCACCTCCGCCCTCCACTTTCGAAGTCCAGTCCGGAGGAGACCGGATTATTTTGACGTGGGCGGAAAACGCCGTGGAATGGCCGAATTTTGACGGATACGAAATTTATCGGGCCATCGGACGGGTCGATACATTTTACTCACGGATTTTTAAATGCGACGCTTCGGATGTCGTACATAATTTTGAGGATTTAAATGCGCAGCGGGGAGTCGATTATTACTATTACATCCAGACAAAAGATGACGGCTCCACCAATGATATCGAACCCGGTGTTCCCCTGAAAAGCAGTAAATATTATACCGTGACCAATGCACCCGCCTATCTTCGACGTCAGGCGAAAGAGGTTCTTGATTCCATTCGCGTGGTTCCCAATCCCTTTCATATCCGGGCCAGAGCGATTCAGTTTGAAAATGCAGACGACCGTATTGCCTTTTTTGGATTGCCGCCCAAGTGTGATATTCGTATTTATACTGAACGGGGGGATTTGATCAATACGCTGAGTCATGTAGACGGCAGCGGTGACGAGCTCTGGAATTGCACGACTTCTTCGAATCAGATTATTGTCAGCGGATTATATATCGCCTATATTGAAGTAACCGAAGATGTGATCGATGAGAAAACCGATCAGGTCAAATTACGAAAAGGTGATTCGATTACGAAAAAATTTATTGTGATTCGCTAATCAGTTCATATAATTAAAGACAGGAAGATCAAGATGAAGAAGATATTAATTCTCTGTTTCGCCGCGACTATCGTTGCCGGATTGACTATCCGGATCAAGGCCGCGGAAAAGAAAAAAATAGCGCAGACAGGATTCCAGTTTCTCAGCGTGGTTTCAGACGCACGGGCAGCTGCGTTGGGGGGTGCTGTGAACAGTCTTGAGATGGGATCCAGTTCCTTGTTTTTTAATCCGGCCAATATGGCGAATATGAAATGCCGGTTTCATGTATCTGCGAGTGATAATGCCTGGATAGCAGGAATACATCACAATGCTTTCAGCCTTGCATTGAATCCCGCTCCCAATACAGGAAATACCTGGGGCGTGATTGGAATTTCCGTACAATCGGTGAATTACGGGGATGTGGAGTGGACAATCGTGGATCCCGGTGAGGACGGATATCTGGATCTTGGGATTATTACGCCCAGTGCCACAGCGATCGGTGTGGGCTATGCAAAGGCGTTGTCCACACAGTTTAGTGTGGGAGGCCAGGTGCGATGGCTTAAACAGGATTTGGGCGAAAGTTATATTGCATCTCCGACATATTCAGAAGATGGTGACACACTTACAGTTCGGAATAAAATCACACCTGTTTCTTTTGATTTTGGAACACTGTTTAAAACCGGATTCAAGAGTCTGGTATTCGGTATGTCCGTCAGGCATTTCTCTGAAGAAATCGCTTATGAAGAAGAGGGTTTTCAGCTGCCTCTGGTCTTTACAATCGGTACTTCCATGGATTTGATGGATTTTATTGATTCGGAAATGATCGATCAGAGCCTGCTGCTTTCGGTGGACGCCACACATTACCGGTCTCATCCAGAGCAGATTATTGTAGGACTGGATTATACCTTAATGAAACTTCTGTCTCTTCGTTGTGGATATGTCAGCAGCAATGATGAAGATGGCTTCAGTTTCGGCATGGGCGTGGGACAGTATGGATTACAACTGGATTATGCGTATACTCCGTTTGGCGTGTTTGATAAGGTGCAGCGCATGACCGCACGATTTTCATTCTAAACCGAGTGAATTTAATCAGTGAAGGAGAACACTTCATGCAATACAAGACATTAATATTAACAGGTCTCATCGGAATCGGAATCCTTATCATTGGGATTGGATGCGAGTATGATGCACCGTCTTCAGTTTACAATCCCGATTCTGCTGGCGATAAACCGGAGGCAGTCATCAGTCAGATTGTCCCTGAGCAAGAAGCGGGCGGAGGCAATGAAATCGTGATTCATGGTGAGAATTTTGCTTCGGAATTATCAGACAATGCAGTTTACTTCAACAATGTTCAAGCTGAATTAGTTTCAGGAGATACGACTCAACTGGTTGTGCTCCGGCCCAATCTTGTCGAAGATTCTATTACGATTAAAGTGGTTGTTCCGGGCGCATTGAATATAACCGAATATTCTCCCTATAATATTTTACCAGTGATGAAAAATTTTACAAAAGATTTTGACGGGATAAAAAATGTCAGTGGTTTTGCCATCGGCAGTGAAGGCAATTTTTATTATTATATGGGTAATGACAGAACATTACACAAACAGGATGCGGGAAGCACTGAGAAAGAAGCGATTCTCGATGTGTCACAGCGGTCTGTCGGGCGGCTGCGTTTCGGGCCCGGAGGAGATCTCTTTTATACAAAGAAAAATATTCTTTATGTCATTTCATTTGAGGAAAAAATCGATTCGATCTATGCACTTCTTCCGGAAAGAACTGAATTTTTTGATTTTGATGAGAACGGGTATGCCTATTTTGTTGGTGATGAACTGAGTATGTATATTATGAAGTCACCAGATGAAATCACAACAGGTGATGACTATTCGGAATTCGAGTGCCTGGCGCTTCGTATCTATAATAACGCTGTGTATGTATTGGCAGAGTATACCGGTGACGATGAAGCCATTCCTGTTATGGCTGTCTGGAAAAATGAAATCATCGAAAATGGTGTTGAAGTGTCGGAAAAAGAATTGTATGTGAACTGGACGGATACGGAATATGGAGAAGCCACACCGGTTGATATTGAATTTGGCGCTGATGGCGCGCTGTATATTTCCAGTGATTATGAACAACCCATTATTAAAGTGAAAGATGGTCTGATTTATCCCTTGTATATCAACATGCTTCCCAGTCCTGTAACCTTGCTGGATTGGGGACCAGATCAATATCTTTATTTTTACTATGATGCTGATGATGCTGATGAGCGTCATATATATCAATTGGATATGGGGGAAATGGGTGCACCCCATTACGGCAGATAAAAGTGTAAGCCAATCACAAATGGAGGCAGCGGTATCGCCTCCATTTTTTTATTTTATCTCATTTTCCGTCGGGACATTATGCTTGACAAAAAGAGTTAACTTTGTTAAATTTATTTTCCGAAATGGGTTGGCCACCCTAGCTCAGCTGGTAGAGCAGCTCACTCGTAATGAGCAGGTCGTCGGTTCGAGTCCGACGGGTGGCTCAAGGACAATGATTCATCAACGTCCTATTTATTTTGGGAGTCTTGTTCATGAAAACGTATACGATTCACACAGCCATATTCATTATTTTATCATCGTTATTGACGGCATCTCCGAATTCAAGCTTTGAATTTTTAAAAACCAATTTTGGCGCCCGGGCGAATGCCATGGGCGGTGCTTTTACAGGAAGTCAGCAGGATTTGATGGCATTGATGTATAATCCCGCCGGTTTACTGGGGATTAAAGACAGAAAAGCGGCTTTCAGCTATCTGGATTATTTTATCGATTTAAAAGGCGGGCTTACGGTTTATGGACAACCATTATCCAACGAACAGGCCGTGGCGTTTTCCATGGCTTTTATGAGCTATGGAGCCATTGACAAAACGGACATTACAGGGCAGAGTATGGGTTCATTTACTCCCGGCGATTTTTTAATCAGCGCAGCCTATGCAGGACAATCCCGACTGGACATTCAGTATGGTATCGCAGCAAAATTTATACAGTCTCAAATCGATCATTTTCAATCGAATGCTCTGGCATTTGACGCAGGTCTGTTATACCGGATCGAAACACAACAGATGGATGTCGGCATCCGTATCAGCAATGCGGGCCTGGCATTGTCTGCTTATCACGAAGAAAAAGAGAATTTGCCGACCGCTTATCATGTTGGCGTGTCAAAATCGCTGGCTCATTTGCCATTGACAATTCAGTTTCAGTTGACACGTTATCAATTTCAGGAGAGCGATCTGTTCGGTGGCCTATACTGGGCACTTGGCGGAGAATTTCAACTGGGCGGCGTTTCATTTCTGAGATGGGGATACAATTCCATTGGCAATGAACAAAAAGCCGATTCCGATATTGATCGATTTACCGGAGTTTCTTTTGGATTCGGAACACAGGTGAACCGATTTATCATTGATTATGCGTTTTCATATCATGGCGTTCTGGGCAGCACCAGTCAATTTACTGTTCAAATAACTTTTTAAACTCCATGTCAGGAATACGCAGACTTTTTTGCATACTTTCCAGGTATTATTTTATCGTAATCAGTGGCACACTTTTTATTACACCCATTCATGCCGATTATTTGACGATGCGGTACGGTTCCATTCAATTGAGCGCTCATGAACGTGACTGGAAATTTGGAGAGGATGTTGTTCGGATTTCCCGGGCGCTCATGCCGACAATCAAAGTGAGTTTGGGGATTTCGAGCGATACTCCGGTCCACATTGTGATTGCAGACACAGAATCCGCATTTCAGCGAATGACCGGAAATCAAATACCGGAATGGGGAGTTGCTGCAGCGGATGCCTATAAAGGAGTCATTTATTTTAAATCTCCAAGATTCAACCGACTGGCCGTTGGCTTAAAAATCCTTGTTGCCCATGAATTATGTCATGTTATCATGGGTCATGCGGTTGGAAAGCATTCTGTTCCAAGATGGTTTGACGAAGGTTTTGCATTATACATTTCCGGCGAACTCGGACTGGAGGACAATATTGTTCTGGGCAGAAGCCTGATCGGCAACCAGATCATTCCGCTGGATGCGATTGATGATGTGCTGGCTTTTCAGCAGCAAAAAGCCGTCTTGGCCTACCGCGAATCATTGGCAGCGATTCAGTATCTTATTGAGCGACATGGTGAGGCAGTACTGGCCAGATTTGTTATGGCGCTTTCAGAAGGAAAGCGTATGAACCAGGCTGTTTATTCGGTCACAGGAGTCTCCATGGCCACTTTTGAGAATCAGTGGATCCATTATCTGCGGCAAAAATATCTTTGGTATGCTGTCTTAGACACACGATTTATTCTGAGTTTTTTGTTTGTTGTATTATTTTTATGGGCCTGGACAAAAAAAAATATTCGATCCCGCAGGCAACAGGCCGTTTGGAAACATGAGGAAGATTATGAAAACATTATCGATTAAGAAAATTCAGCATTGGATTGAGTATCTTGCTTTACGATGGATGATATTTTGGATATGGCTTTTACCCTTACCGGTTATTTTTCAAATTTCGGATATACTGGGTTGGTTCGCATTTACAGTATTAAAAATCCGTCGACGGGTGGTGTATCACAATTTAACGCGGGCTTTTCCGGAAAAATCCGAAAAAGAGAAAAACAGAATCGGTCTTCAAGCCTATCAGAATTTTGCTAAATTCACCATGGAATATATCCGGGTGCCCATAGAAAAAGAGACAATTCTCAGGCGGTGTGATGTTCATGGTCTGGAGCATATAGACGATCTGTTAAAGCGGGGTAAAGGTGCGGTGCTGGTCGGCGGTCATTTCAGCAATTTTGAATTGATGGGGAGCATAATTCCTCTCATGAATTATAAAACCGCATTTCTCGTCGGACGGCAGCATAACGGAATGGTTGATGACATGATCAATGCCAACCGTGCTTTATCCGGTGCGGAGATTATCCATATGGGAGTAGCAGTTCGCGGCGCTTTAAAGGCACTTCGCGCAAATAAAGTTCTTATATTTTTATCTGATCAGGACGCCCGGCAGGATGGCGTATTTGTTGATTTTCTTGGCACGCCGGCATCGACGCCTCAAGGGGCTGCCGTGTTTGCATTGAAGACAGGAGCCGGTCTGATTTTTGGGAATGATATTCGAAAGTCCAACGGGCGGCATTGTATTGTTTATTCACCCTGCCCGATCGAAGGAATTGAAGGAGCAACCCCGGAAAATATTCGGGCAGTCACGCAAATTTATACATCCCAATTGGAAAGTTGGATTCGTAAATATCCGGAACAGTATTTTTGGATGCATCGCCGATGGAAAACTTCTCCTCAATCAGATGGGTAATTTTTACTTAAAAAATGATTGAAAACAACCGATAAAACTGTTATATTGAATTAAATGCAGAAAGCTCAATTGAAAGCTCATGATTCTGATGCCATTATCTATTCCCGGTATTTTGAGAATCATATTCTGGTCAAACTGAGGGATTCTGTCAATTCCAACAGTGTTCTTGATCGTTTGCATCTGTTCTTTGAAAAATTGCAGAAGGAGGGTACAAAGCATATTGTTTTTAATATGGGCAATGTTCCTTTTCCCAGCGGCAGTTTTATTGCGTTTTTAATTGCCAAAACAAACGAATTACGGTTTCGGGGAGGGGATCTTCAAATTATCAATTTACTGGATACGGCGAGAAATAATTTTTCATTTTTTACACCGTTAACCTTTTTATCTATTGTTTCAGATGCCGATCATTTCGAACCGAGCGCTCCAGGCGCGCCTCAGAAAGCCAAGCTGACTGATATCTCCTTTGATGAGACAGACAGTATGCCCCGCAAGATACGGGTCAATGCGACTGTGGATGCGGTGCGGGATGTTACAGATTTCGTGACAGCCTGGGCGAATCGTGAGCAGATTGAAGCCATCACGCTTGGTAAATACAGGATTGCTGTTCACGAAGCCTGTATGAATGTGATCGAACATGGCTATCGGTTTGCTGAAGGCAAAGAGTTAGAGATTGAAGTATGCGCGGATGATCGGTATTTTATGACTATGATTTCAGACTGGGGTATTCCGTTTGAAAGTTTCGGAAAACGAGATTATAATGTTCAGGAAGCATTTGAGAAACAGCAGCGGGGCGGTTACGGATTTTATATTATGCAGCAGTCTGTTGATGAAATCCGTTATGAATTTGGAGAAGACGGCAATCGATTAACCCTGGTGCTGGAGTATCCCGTTCCGGAGGAAGATAACAATAAGGACGATTAGCTCAGTTGGTTAGAGCGCTGGTCTCACATACCAGAGGTCACTGGTTCGAATCCAGTATCGTCCACTACCTAAGTTCTAGAAAAATAGTCAATTGTAGTTATGTTCTTTTAGATTGCATTTGTACCCATTTGTGCCAATTTATATAGAAAAATGGCACAAATCTGGCACACTTATTAAACCTCCTTGTGATGTATATCATCTAAGGAGGTTTTTTATTTAAATATTGAGATTATATTAATCAAAAAGAGCAAATATAGATTTTACTTATATATGTCAAGATTAATGTTTGGGTAATCAAGATCATAATGATGAAAATATACAAAAGAAGTTTTTTATGCTAATTTGTCCACATTGCGGTTATAAATACAAGGCAAGAAAAATTGATAAAAAAATATTTATACAATTTACTACTTACTATTTATATTTTAGAATCTTTTTAGCCAACATGGCCAAGGAGTCATTCAAAAACCGTTGTGATACAGCTCGCGGCAGCAAGTCTTATCAATCAAAAGGTCGTTCAAGAAAACAACTTAAACTAACTGCCAATCAGTCCTGTCCTTGTTTTTGCAGGGGCAGGATTTTTGGTTTAAACTTTATGCTTATTAAACGAAATAATTAGATTTATTAAAAGTTTGTCATAATAGATGATAGCGATAGTAAAATTAAATAATTACTTGACTAACTTTATATTAATTTATATTTTTCGTTAATATCTTCGATATTTTAATTGGTATTTAAATGTGTTGTCTTAAAATATAGGGCACCTGATTGTTGGGGTATTATTTGTTAAGTTTATAATATTTTTGGTTTAAGATAATTTCTTTATATAAAAATAGTATTTTTAAATGAATTAATTTTTTATTGGATTTTGCCAATGAAATTATTTAACAGAAAGAAAAGGGGGGAAAAGGAAAATAGAAAACTATATACTTCTAAAGAATATAATTTAAAGATCATCTCATCTGTTAGGCAGATATGGATTTTGGTTGCCAGTGGCTTCATTTTACTATGCTCGATTTCAATATTAAATGAATTTTTTAACATTCCTAATCATCTTTTCAAAATTCTAAAGACACCGGCAAATTGGATTGAAGTTACGATTGAAATTGGAATGATAAGTTTAATTAGCATAATCTCATTAATTATCCTGCTTCGTCAAACCAAAATTATTCATCTATCAAGAAAAGCATTATCCGAATCAGAATATAAATATTCATCTCTGGTTGAAGAATCCAGTGATGCGATTGTCATTGTTCAGGATACCCTATTAAAAGTAATTAATACGGCCTCAACAGATCTTTCAGGCTATCCTTCTGATGAGCTGATTGGAAAATCTTTTAGGGAATTGATTCATCCAGATGACTTAGAATTTGTATCTGACATATATGCTGCTCGTATAGCACGTAAAAAAGATATACCCACGAGTTATGAAATGAAAATCATTCGTAAAGATGATTCGTTCGTACCCGTCGAAGTGACTTCAACAGTAATTGAATATCAAGACAAACCAGCTGTACTGGCAATTATTCGGGATACTTCGGAAAGGAAACGCGCTGATGAACAGATTCAGAAGGATTTAAAAGAAAAAGAGACGCTGATTCAAGAGCTTTATCATCGGACAAAGAATAATATGCAGGTTATTTGTTCGATGTTGGATTTACAGACTTTAAAGCACCATAATCCAGAAATAAAAACACTCTTTAAGGAAATAAAGAATAAAATATTTTCAATGTCTCTGGTACATATGCATTTGTATGATTCAAAGAATTTATGTCATTTAAATTTAAAGGATTATTTAAACAGCTTACTTAACCTATTTAAACGTAGCTATGTTGATTCAATTCAAAACATATCTATTCAAACAGACATGCAGGATATCAATGTCTTGATGGATTCAGCAGTTCCCTTGGGGCTGGCCTTTAATGAATTAATTTTAAATATAATTAAACACGCTTTTCCCAATAATCGTTTAGGTAAAATTAAAATTCAATCCTATTTGGATAATCAAGAAATGATTGTCTTACAAGTCTCGGATGATGGCATTGGTCTTCCAAAGAATTTCGATTTTAAAAAAGACATTGGTATAGGTTTGGAAATAATGTTTGGACTGGTTGAGGATCAGTTAGGCGGTAAGGTTGCGATTGAGAAAAATAATGGCTTGACATATACGATCACCTTTAAAGATGCACTATATCATGCCAGAGTAGAGAATTATGAAAGATGATTTTAAAATTTTAATTGTTGAAGATGAATCTATATTTGCTAAAAATTTGGCCATTATCTTAGACAAATGGGGTTTTGTTGCTTTAAAGCCGGTTGCCAAAGGTGAAGATGCTGTCAAGGTTGCCTATCAAGAAAAACCATCACTCATATTAATGGATATTCTTTTAGCTGGTGAATTAGATGGAATTGAAACAGCTGAAAAGATATCTCAGCAAGAGGATATACCAATTCTTTTTATGACGGGTTATTCAATCGATAATATTGAAGAGCGTACAATAAATATTAATTCAATTGGTTATCTTGAAAAGCCGATAAACTTAAACGAATTAAAACAAATTCTCAATCGATTGAGAGATAAATGATGTTTTAAATATTAGCCTGAATCATTCACAAAAAAAGCTGTTTCATCTAATAAAGCATTGTTTTATATTGTATTAGAACTACAACAAAAAACAACTTTAAAGAGAAACAGCTATGACACAAAATACAAAACAAATGATGCTTTTTAAAGACATTTTTCACAAAAAAGTAACTGCCGATTTTGACGGAGGCGATGTTTCCTCGGATGGCGGTCTTCTGTTTTTGAGGGAAGTCGAATCCAAAGTTAAAATCATCAAACGCATCACGGATGTGCTTAACGATAAACGACATCCAGGATATGTCAAACATCAAATAATTGAGCTTTTGACTCAGCGTGTTTTTCAAGTGGCCTCCGGATATGAAGACGCCAATGATTCAGACAGTTTAAAAGACGATCCCATTTTGAAAATAGTATGTAATAGATTAACCGGATCTTTAGCCAGCCTACTATGAGCCGGTTTGAAAATTCAATATCCAGAACCGATCTGTACCGCATTGCCCAAGCCTTTGTGGACATTTTCATTGATTCCTACAAAAGACCGCCGAAAGGTATTATTCTGGATATAGACGACACGGAGGACAAAACCCATTATTGGGTGAATTCTTTTACCAGGCCGGATCATGGACAAAACGAGAGCGCATCATCTACAAAGCTGAACAGAATGACAAGGTTTCCAATGTTCGTGCGATCGTGACCAATCTTGAGAACAGCAACCGACGCATGATTTATGATACCATTTACTGCGGCCGCGGTGCTATGGAACTGATGATCAAGGAGCACAAAAATCATCTCAGGTCTGACAAAACGTCCTGTTCAAGTTTTCTTGCCAATCAGTTCCGGCTTTTCATACACAGCATGGCTTATGTGCTTTTGCATGCATTCCGGGAAATTTGTCTTCAGGGTACCCAGTTTGCCAAAGCACAGTTTGATACGATTCGGCTTAAGATATTGAAACTGGGTGCAAGGGTCATTCATCTTTCAACAAAGGTCAAAATACATCTACCCACATCCTGCCCTTATCAGGAGGATTTATTTCGAATATGGCAGTTCTGTATCACATAGCAGTCCCTGAAAAAGTCTACAAGTTCAGTTTCATGGGAGTGGTGCGTCTGGAATTGTTAAAATGCAATCCAAAATATATCGGTGGGCACTTTAAAACCGGCCTCTTATCAGTTTTGGATCGAATTTTCAAAGAACTTGTTTCTAATACATCATTGGTTATGTTTTCCGTTGAATACCCAACACTCTTGGCGATACTCGCAGTCTATGACAACATATAAATTTTCAAGAAACAATCTGTCTAAATAATCCTTGATCTTAATGATGAATTTAATAATTTAAGATATACAATCATCGAATAATAAATATCAGGAGTTAGTGATGACCGAGCCGCAAAACGAACATCAAGAAGTCCTTAAACAAATCATCAAAGATCTTCACAATGGTGTTCCTGTTGATAAGCTTCAGAAAACATTTGCGAAGATTATTAAAAACACTTCCCCAGAAGAGATTGCCAATATGGAAAACGCGCTCATTCAAGAAGGATTTCCGCCTCAAGAAATTCAAAGACTATGTGATGTACATGTGCAGGTGTTTGAAAAATCATTAGCTAGGGTTGGAAAATCCAGCAAAATTCCAGGACATCCTATCCACACATTTATTGAGGAAAACAAGGAAACCAAGCGACGATTAAAAGAACTTGGCAAAATCCTCAAGAAATTAAGAAAAGAGAAAAATATTACAAACCAGATGAATGAATTCAAAGACAAATGGAATCAATTTAAAGAAATAGAATACCACTATCAACGAAAAGAAAACCAGCTCTTTCCTGCTCTGGAAGTTGTAAAATTTACAGGCCCCACTCAGGTCATGTGGGGCAAGCATGATGAAATCCGAAGTACTATAAAAGAAGTGGATCAGTCCATTTCTAACAACAACTGGGACAATGTAACTAAATATTTTAAAATACTTGAATCCACTGTAAAGAAAATGGTTTTTCTTGAAGAAAAAATTCTCTACCCCACATCAGCAAGAAAATTATCAGAATCAACGTGGGCGACAATCAAACAGGGAGAATTGGAAATCGGATATGCGTGGATCAAACCTTCTGGCGTTTATGATACCCATATCGCAAAAACGATTGATGGAGTTCAACCTAATACAAATATTTCAGGTAAAAAGGAGGATATCGAGATGAGCACTAAATTACCACTATCACAGGGTCAATTAACTGTTGAGCAGATTAATCTGATGCTAAAAAATCTGCCATTGGATATTACGTATGTGGATGAAACAGACACTGTCTGTTATTACAGTGATACAAAAGAGAGGATTTTTCCTCGCAGTCCAGCTATTATTGGAAGAAAAGTGCAGAATTGTCATCCGCCCAAGAGCGTTCATGTTGTGGAGGATATCATTCAGAGTTTCAAGGAAAAGAAGAAGAAAGTGGCCGAGTTTTGGATTCAAAAAGAAGGTCTGTTTATTTATATCCGATACTATCCTGTATACGATGAAACAGGGAATTACAAGGGAATTATTGAAGTTACCCAGGAGGTTTCTTCAATCAAAGCCCTTGAAGGAGAAAGACGGATTCTGGATTGGTAATGGAATCATCTAGGTCGGTTAAAAAACCAGGAAATATTTGGATCGTACTCACAATAGTGAGTCTCGGTATACTGACCGGACTTGGCGCATTTACGTTCTTTTATGCCAAAGGCCACTCCTATTTTATAGATAATCCGAAAGCATGTGCGAATTGCCATATCATGCGTGATCAGTATGACGGCTGGAACCGTTCCAGTCATCATGATGTTGCCACATGCAATGACTGCCATACACCTCATGATCTTATCAGTAAATTTGCCACCAAAGCAATCAATGGCTGGAATCATAGCAAGGCATTCACAACCGGACAATTCGATGAGCCCATTCAAATTCACAATTTCAATATGAAAATTGCCCATGAAAATTGTATTGATTGTCATGGAAATTTGGTTTCCAGAATGCGCACTTATGCGACTCCAGAAGAAGTGGATTGCTTTTTTTGTCACGGTAATGTGGGGCATAATAATCGTTATTAAGGAGATTGAATTATGTCTGTTCAAGACTGGATGAAGAAAAGCCGGATTTCTATTTTTATATTTTTGAGCACAATGATCAGTACAGTCCTGATATTGATGTTTCTCTTCAGTATCCGAGAACGAAAACAAGAGGCTCTGCAATATCCCTTTAAAGTCATCGAGATTGGAGAATATGAAATCGATCCTGCTATCTGGGGTAAAAACTTCCCACTGGAATATGATACATTTAAAAAAACTGAAGAGGATTATGGAAAGACTAAATATGGAGGATCTACACCTTACAGTAAACTTGAACGCTATCCAGTCATGAAACGGCTTTGGGCTGGATATTCATTTAGCAAGGATCATAATGAGGAACGCGGCCATTACTATGCTGCTATTGACCAGGTCAATACCATGAGGACGAAGATTGTGGAGCAACCTGGTGCCTGTATCAACTGTCATGCAGCAGAAACACCGGCATTGATCCGTGAATTGGGATGGGAACAATTTAATGCAACACCTTATAACGATTTGAAGCCTCGACTAATGACCGGAAGTTCATGTGCGGATTGTCACGATCCCGAAACCATGGATTTGCGGATTACGCGTCCAGCATTTATAATTGCCATGGAAGAGGCGGGTGTGGATCTATCCAAAGCGACTCGACAGGAAATGCGATTCTATGTTTGTGGGCAGTGCCATGTCGAATATTATTTCAAAGGTCCAAATAAAGTGCTTACTTTTCCATGGAGTCAGGGGCGTACTATTGATGCAATTGAGGAACATTATGAATCATACGGTTTCAGCGATTGGACACATGCAGAATCCAAAGCGCCCATGTTAAAAATGCAACATCCTGAGTTTGAATTATGGGGTACTGGCATTCATGCCAGATCAGGTGTCTCCTGTGCGGACTGTCATATGCCCTATATTCGATGCGGTAGCGTGAAAATCTCTGATCACTGGATTAGAAGTCCTCTGGAAAATCCAAACAGTCATTGCCAAACCTGCCATCATATCACAAGAGAAGAACTGGAGGATCGGGTCTTAACTATTCAGAATCGAACTGCTCAATTGCTGCGCCAATCCGAGGAAGCCATTCTGGATGCTATTGCTGCCATTCAAAAAGCGGAGGCAAAAGGTGTTTCCGATGATAACTTGAAACGAGCAAGACACCTTCATCGACGTGCTTCAATGAGATGGGATTTTGTTTCCTCAGAAAACAGTACGGGCTTTCATAGCAGCCAGGAGGCGGCTCGGATATTGGCTGAGTCTATTGATTTGGCAAGGCAGGCACAGATTGCAGTTTTAACAGATAAGAGCCATGGTGGTTAATAATTAATTTGGATGTCGAATTCGATTCTTCTTTATAGTAACTATATTAAGAATACATGATTTCACATACTATTTCTATTTATGGAAATATAATTGTTATTCAAAGAGAGGTTTGTAATGGGGTCATTGATTTCAATGATTGGTGAGACAGCTTTTTCAATTATTCTCCTTATACTTGCTGTGTTGTGGATTCTTACTCCACTTGCTGTTTTTTCGATTAATGATAATCTAAAAAAAAATTCTTAAGATATTGCAGGAAAAAGAGAAATAAAAGCCAGCATTTCTGCTGGCTTTATGTCTTTTCTAATTATCACCTCCTTTAAAGTTATATTTCCCATTGAATACCCAACACTCTTGGCGATACTCGCAGTCTGAACATAACCAACCGGGATTGGGGAAAAAGACCTGATTCTGTATCTCACAGATAACCTGTTTGGCAATGTTGAAAAAGACGCGATGATCTTTGTGTGTTCGGGTGGTTGGCATTGGCTCGAATTTTGGATTGGTTTTGTATTTTAACAAAACATCCAATCTCAAATCGGGCAGCTTGTTATTCTTCATCCAATATGCATAGCTGTAAGCTGTTATTTGCAGATGAATATCAACATCCTCATAGATCATCTTACGACCAGCTGTTTTCAGATCAGCTATGGTCGGTCCCGATTCGACTAAATCAAAGATTCCCACCAGGGGAAGATCAAGGGTCTCGCCTGTCTTATCATTAATCAACGGGACTTCGAACGGGTATTCAACCGCGATAACTTTTTCTCCATTGGTTTTGTCATAATACAAACGTAATAGACTTTGAACGGTCAGAAAAAGTGATTCTTGGTTGTCACCATTCTTGTCGCTAATCTGATCACAATTCAGAGATGTCCAGTCAGCTTCGAAAATATCCAGAAGCTGATCAATGGAAGTCTCTTCATTTTGCATCCGACGTTTGTTGAACCATTCGACTGCTGAATGAACTGCACTGCCAAATGCCAGCCCGGACGACTTAAAGAGTCTGGGCTTTTGATCAATATAAATGAATTTGTACTTAAGACTGCACATCCTAATGTTATTAACATTAAAAAGTGTCCGCTTTTGGGTGCCCTCCGACCTTTCAAACTGCCCATTTACTTTAACTGGCATTTACTGAAATTTAGTGTATCATATTGCTGACACTCACAATTAATTGTATTTAATTCGATTAATTATTTCTTTTAATAGAAACGTCAGCTAATAGATACATTTATTTAAATACATCACAAAATTATATACTATCTTAATTAATGTTATTATTACCCTTATGGCATTATTGAAAATCTTGGTACAATATTGGCGTGACAGTTATATATAGAAAGGGTTGGTAAGCCCGATTATGAAAGATCAAATTCAAATATTCTTCATTATTTTAAATATAATTTTCAATTGTACTATTTCTGCACAACCGTGTGCTTCACATCAGATAAGAATCCGAATCTTACAAATCAATGAATTTGATGTTCAATATCCAGAAATAGTAGCTGATCAACAAAATATGAATATAGAAGGGTACCAATCAGAGTTAGATATTTCTTGTACAGTTGGTAATAGTAATAAAAATATTATTGCTTCAATTGCTTCTATCAATGAGAATGAATCAGTGACTTTAAAAATTAATGGTGTGCCAATTGAAATACACAATTATTGTATAGAAATAACTCCTGATAAGTTAGAAAAACAGGGGCATTTTCACCTGAATTATATTTCGTCGAATGTCAAGGATAATGATACTACACTCCTGTTTACCATGATGGATAAATAACTATCTGTTTAAAAAGTCAATATACATATTCCAATATTATTCGATTCATTTTTATACTTTTCTGTATTTGCCCCTGTTGGCAAACTTACCCCTCTTTCAACATCACATAATTACTTGATAAACATTTATTATTATAGTATATTCGAATATAGCCATTCATTTTATGTTTGCGCTTTGATCATTCTGTAAATTGTTTGGAATCCAGATCAAGGGCAAGTGTATGACCGTTCCTGCTTATTTCAGATAACGATTTTTGAAAAATCGTGTTTTATTCTCAGAATTACCATTAAACTCAGGCAATTCTGCTGTAAATGCCAGTTCCTGAATTTTCGGATGAGGGACATTTAAATGAAAAAACAATGGATCATTATTATTTTTCTTTTGTCTTGCTTTAGTCATGCGGCACAATCAGGGAAAATGGTATTTAGAAATCTGACACCTGAAATGGGCTTGTCGCATGGCGATGGTTTCAATGTTTTCCATCCGGACAGTATCAAAGACAATGATCATGTGCCCCGCATTTATATGACCGATTTCCTGCTTTTCAATAAACCTGTGATCATTGGTGCCTTGGATTGCCCGCTTAAAAAGCACATTTCACAGACCAGTGAACTGGTACTGAGCCATAAACAGAATTTTTTTACGTTCAGGTTTATTGCATTGAATTATATTTTCAGTGAAAACAATCAGTATGCTTATAAAATGGAGGGTTTTGACAAAGCATGGAATTATGTGGGTAATAAACGAGAAGCCACCTATACCAATCTGAATCCCGGCCATTATGCGTTTCATGTCAAAGGATCCAACAATGACGGACTTTGGAATGAAAAAGGAATATCTCTGAGAGTTATTATTACACCTCCATTGTGGAAAACCTGATGGTTTAGAATTCTGCTCCTGTTTCTGCTGATTGCGGTTGTGCTTGGATTTATTGAATTCCGATTATATGGCCTGGATAAACAGAGGAAAATACTTGAATTATTGGTTGAAGAACGCACAAAAGATCTGCAGAAGACAAATACGGAACTGAAAAACAGAGAAGCATCCATAAAAGAATATGCCAGGGCATTGGAACAATCAAATAAAGACCGGGAAGCATTCAGTTATTCTGTCTCACACGACTTACGGGCACCCCTGCGCAGTATGAGCGGTTTCAGTCAATATTACTTGAGGAACATTCCATAAATCTAAATGACAAAGGGAAGGATTATCTGGAGCGGATATATCTTCGTTGTCGTGAGATGGGGAATCTGATTGACAACCTTCTAAATCTTTCATGGTTAAAGCGGAATCATTTGTATATTGAAGACGTGGATTTAGGTCTGGAAATTCAGTCAATTGCCCGTGAATATCAGCAGATGGATCCCGCGAGAAAGGTTCAATGGGTGGTTGCTGAAAATCAGATTGTCAAAGGAGACAGATAATTTTTACAAATCATGATGAGAAACCTGATTGATAATGCGTGGAAATTTACTTCCAAGATTCCCAGGGCCAAGATTTAGTTTGGTTTCATTCAGGATAAAAATAAAACAGTTTATTTTATCCGCGACAACGGGATTGGATTTGATTTGAATTATTCGGATAAATTATTTTGAAATGTTTCATCGTCATCAGGGTCATTTTGAAGGGACAGGAATTGGACTGGCCACGGTCAAGCGTATTGTCGATAGGCATGGAGGCAAAATTTGGGCGGAAGGTAAAGAAGGGCACGGTGCGACGTTTTATTTTAAATTTCAGGAAGATGCTTCGGCCATGATATAAATCAGGATGTATTCGTATTCAGTATAAGTTGATTATGTCTCATTGTTTTAGGTTGTGTATAATACATTCCCGAATTTCATTTAAATCGTCATTGTCTCGTTCATTCACAAAAATTATCAGTGATTCCTTTCTGGAACCTTCTGTTCCTCTATTGAGTAAAATTTTAAGGCTTCAAGTGAACATGTCATGAAATATGGAGGGCATCCAATTAAACTATTTAAACATGTTTTACTGCCGGTGATTATATTACCAATCCTGATGTTCGCGCGCGAAACCGGATCGATCCGGGGACGAGTGATCGATGCGGAGACCAAACAGCCCTTGTTCGGCACCAATGTACTGGTTTTGGATACACAGAGGGGTGCAGCGACCGATGATCGGGGTGAATATCGTATTGACAATGTGTCGGTGGGTACATACCGAATTCGGTTCAGTTATATCGGGTATGAATTGCTGGTCAAGACAGATGTCGTTGTGAAATCTGCGGCTCCGGCTTTTGTGAATGCCGAACTGGCACCTGATATTGTTGAGGGAGAAAATGTGACAGTTACAGCCGGATATTTTCAATCACGAGCTGAAATTCAACCCAGCACGATCGGACTGTCCCGTGAGGAAATCCGGCGATTTCCAGGCGGCTTTGAGGATGTTGTACGCACCGTTTCCACACTACCTGGAGTAGCCATCAACATGGCCGGTGGACGCAATGATCTACTGGTCCGGGGCGGAGGTCCATCCGAGAATCTTTATCTGATTAACAATATTGAGGTCCCGAACATCAATCATTTTGGTACGCCGGGCAATACCGGCGGCAGCCTGAGTTTTGTCAATCTGGATTTTGTGGACGATGTGACTTTTTCCACGGGCGGTTTCGGTGCCAGATACGGAGATAAGATGTCTTCGGTGATCTCGCTGACTATGACCGATCGGGTGCCGGATCAGTTTGAATCCAAGGGTACGGTTTCGGCTACGCAATACGGATTCGATTTAGAAACGCCTCTAAAGCAGCGGGGCAATTTCATTTTTTCAGCCCGAAAAAGCTATCTTGATTTAATTTTTAAGGCGGCCGGGCTGCCATTTATACCGGTGTATACGGACTTCAATGTTTTAATGAATGTCGATTTGTCTCCAAAAGACAGGCTGTTCCTTATCGGACTTTCTGCCATTAACAATGTAGACCGGAATCAGAGCACAGAGGAGAACCGGGTATTCAATGCAGGGTTGCTGGACAACACACAGTATCGCGGGATCAGCGGAATGAACTATCGGCGTCTGCTGCCGCAGGGATATATGGATGTAACAGTGAGTGTGAATTTGTCCCGGTTCCAGCTGAGTCAGATAGACGAGTATGAAAACGAATACTTTTCCAGTGATGCGGATGAATGGGAATATGCGTTCAAAATGCAGGTGTTCCGTTCGCTGGGCAGGCAACTCAATCTGCTTACCGGACTTGCTTTGAAAACGGTACGCAATGAGAATACAACGGTGTTCGCGGATACCATCTATGACCGATCCGGCAACCGGGTCCCGATTGCTTTTCTAGGATTGCATCCCGAGAATCGAGAAAACGCATCAGCCCGAAAGACCGCCGGATTTCTGGAGATGGAGTGGAAACCCATTCCCGGTCTGACACTCGGTCCGGGCATTCGGGTAGATCATTACAATTTCATCAGTTCCCCCTTAACCATTGCCCCGCGGTTTTCCATACAGGTTAAGCCAAATCCCTTGTTTCGTATGAAGGCCAGCGGCGGTCTTTATTATCAGTCTCCTTCTTATGTATGGGTGGTGAATCCGGCCAACAGGGATTTGCGGGCGCTGAAGAACCAAATGGTAGTTCTCGGAGGAGATTATCTGCTGCGCAAGGATACAAGGATTTCCTTGGAAGGTTATATTAAAAAATATACGGACCTGCCTGCGGGTAATCTCCAGGGAGTCAATGATTATATTGTAATGACCAATACGGGTGCCTCATTCGGAGGCCGAGAGGATGATTTCCAATCCTTTGGATTCTATCCATTGGTCTCAGAAGGGAAGGGTGAATCCCGAGGCGTGGAACTATCCATACAGAAAAAATTCTCAGACAGTCCGCTTTACGGTCTGCTCAGTCTGGCATATAATGAAACAGAGTTCACCGCACTGAACGGCAATGTTTATCCGGGGCAGTATGATCAGCGGGTCATTGCCAATCTGAGCGGCGGGTATATTTTTAATGACAAGTGGGAGTTTTCGGCCAAGTTTCGGTATTTTACAGGCGTACCCTATACACCGGTATACCGGCCTTCAGAAAATCCTGTGCATACGGGAAAAATTCAGAATTTGCCGCAGGAATATCTATCTGCTCGTCTAAAACCCGGGCATCATCTCGATGTGCGTATGGACCGCTATTTCAATTTTTCCAGGATCACACTGATTGTTTATGTGGATATCCAAAATGTCTATAATTTCAAGATTCCAATGAGGCCTGCCTATGATTTCTGGAATGATAATATTGAAAATGCAAGCGAGATCGGAATTCTGCCATCCATTGGTATCAGTCTGGAGATTTGAGGGGGATCTTTGGAATAGCGGTTGAAGGATGCAGGGGAGAATTCCCTGCCAGCTTCGCCGGGGATCCCCCTTATCTGGGGAAAACCCCCTACCAGCTTCGCCGGATCCCTCTTATCAGGGGGATTGAAATTCAACAGGAATGGTGAATATAAATGTGCTGCTCTTACCCTCGCCCTCCGATTCCACCCAAATTTCACCGCCGTGACGCTTGACGATTTTTTTACATACTGCCAGTCCGATGCCCGTGCCTGAATATTCATTCCTATGGTGGAGACGTTGAAAGATAGTGAATATTTTGTCTTTGAATTTCGGATCGACACCAATGCCGTTGTCCTGAATGGAAAATTGATATAAATTATTATTTTGTGAAACGGAAATGTGTATTTTGGGACGGGTTTTACAATACTTTATAGAATTGTCTATAATGTTTTGGAATAGACGCTCAACTTGTCGTTTATCACACATGACAGATGGAAGGGAATCAAAGGTAATCATGGCTTCATGCTTTTCAATAACAACTTTCAGATTAATAAGAACATGGTTGATGATGGTATTCAAGTTCGTATTTTCAAAAGGATTGGCTTGAGTGGATAGTCTGGAAAAAATAAGCAGATCATTAATCAGTAATTGCATGCGTTTGGCGCCGTCTATCATGTAAAAGAAAAATTCCTGCCCATCTTTATCCAGTTTGCCCTGCAGTTTCCTTTCTAAAAGGCCAGCATATGTCCCAATCATTCGTAAGGGTTCCTGTAAATCATGAGAAGCTGCATAAGCGAACTGTTCCAGTTCAAGGTTGGATTGTTCAAGGTCGGCCATCCGTTTGGGTATGAGCATTTTAAGATTATGTTTTTGATTCTTTACTCTCCAAATGAGGTATCCGTGCATTCCAATTAGTGCCATGCCAGCCATCAAAAACAGAACGATTCGAAACCAACAGGTTTTCCAAAACGGCAGCGTAATTGTATTATTCAATGTGGCTTCGGTTTCGTTCCGGATATGATGGGTACTGTCGGTCAGGACATGTTCCTTATAAATATCGCTGAAATTTTTCGGATCGTTTGGATCCGACGCATAGCAGTCAATTTGATTGTTACACCGGTCATAGTAGATCAATCCCGATTCTGTGGTCAGCCAGAGATTGCCCAGGATATCTTCGGCAATGGATCTCAGTATGCATTTTTTATTACAGAGTGCAGAGGTCGAGTCCAGCATCAGATTATAGAAATTATCATGATTTCGATCATACAGGCTCAGCCCGTTAGATGTGCCGATATACAAGTTGTTCCGACTGTCTTCAAAGATTGTCCAGATCCTATTGTGACCAATACTTGTAGAGTCTAACGGATGATGCTGGTATATCGAACTGAAAGCCGTCATATCTGTTCAGGCCATTGTATGTTCCAATCCACATAAATCCATAATGGTCCTGTAGAAAGCAAGTCACTGTAGAAGAAGACAATCCTTCATCAGAGGTAAATTGCCTGAGCTGCAATGGTTCCGGTTGGGCAACTATTTGAAGCGCAATAACCATTAATCCGTTAAACAGGCATTGTATTGGATTCCGCCTTAACGATTCTAATCGTAATTTTGATATCATTGTCAATAATATATATTATTACTTCCTTTTCATTTTGTCCTATCTTCCCTGGACTGGAATGGTGAAGTTAAAAACACTTCCTTCTTTTTCTTTTGATTCAACCCATATTTCCCCACCGTGCTGTTCCACAATTTTTTTGCATATCGATAATCCGATACCCGTGCCTGAGTATTCATTTCTTCGATGAAGCCGTTTAAAAATGCCAAAGATATCATCTATGTATTCACGATCAATGCCAATGCCGTTATCTTTGATCGAAATTTGCCAGGTTTTCTCTTTTTTTGCAGCTGTGATTGAGACCCTTGGTTTATTTTTACAGAATTTCAATGCATTGCCGACAAGATTTTGAAATAGTCTTTCTATTTGAACAGGATCGCATACAATTTCAGGTAAACTGTCCCATTGAACTTGTGCATCTTTTTCATTGATGATTAATGAAAGGCTTTCAGCCACCTTACTGAGTATTTTGTTTAAATTTGTCTGTTTAAAAAATATTTTCTGGCTGCTGACACGAGAATAAGTTAATAGATCGCGGATCATTGTTTGCATACGCTGAGAACCGTCGATTAAATAAAACAGAAAGAGTGCAGTATCATCGTCCAGGTGTTTTGTTATTTTTTTCTTCAGGAGTTGTGCGTATGATGCAATTGTACGTAAGGGTTCCTGCAAATCATGAGAGGCGATATAGGCAAATTGCTCCAGTTCTGCGTTGGAACGTGCAAGTTCTTTTGCTGTCTGCTGAAGCTCTGTGAAATAAATAGCGCCTTTTAATGCGCTACTGATTTGGTAACGTAATGTTTCATATATTTTTCGTATTTCCGGTTCAACTTCAAATAAAACATATCCCAGTTGCATTTTTTCCACAAAAAGAGGGAAGACAGCCAGAGCATAGGTCCTTTCATCAGACAAAATGTTATCAGGCAGCAGTTGATTTGAAGGAAACAGCCGGCCGTTCTCTTCCAGATCCTTCTGTTCATATTCATCATAAGCTAAAACCAACCTGGACCATTCTGAGGGAGCGCCTTTCTCTGTATCGCTGTATAACACAAGATAAGCGGATTGAATATTTAATCGAAGTAATTCCCGGGTAATGGTTTCCATCATTACGGGGATTTTAAATGTGGTAATCAGAGATGCGTTGAACTGACTGAGTGCAATTGAGCATCTTTCCGCTAAAAAGGTTTGATTGCTTATCATCCGCTGATAAAATTCGTCAATAAGAATTCGAGTCTGCTGATATAATCCTGCAGCAACGGACATGGCCTTTGGTTTTTTTTCGATTTCCGGTAATGTGTATTGGTAAAGAATAGTAATTATTTTATGCCATATTTGAATGACATTCTTATTTAATCGCATATTGCGTAAATAGAAATCAAGTAAAGAGATAAATGAATCATCTGATTTTCTGTAAACATCCGAATAAAAGCAGTTCAGCAATTGTTGGGCCCAATCTGCCGGCAAACTGTCCGGGGGAACGGCCAGTGTGTCCTGAATTATTTCCACGATTCTTTTTGAGGGATGGACTCTATTTTTTTTGTTGACGTGGATGTCGTGAGTCTTGATTTGTTGAATGTTATATGAAAAACAGCCACAGGAACCGCGGACCACCAATCGTGTAGGCAGGATCATTGTTTTCTGATTGATGCTTCCCGATAACAGTGACAGCAACATCTCAGCAGCGTGCTTTCCCAAGTCCTCCAGGGGTTGTGCTACAGTGGTTAAAGGTGGAAGGACCAGTGTGGTTTCTTCGATATCATCAAAGCCGACAATAGCGACTTCATCCGGTACCCTGATCCCATTTTCTATCAACGCCTCAAGAGCGCTAAGTGCCATAAAATCATTGGATGCAACTACCGCTTCAAAGTCTTTTTGGGGCTGCTGCTTTCGAATCTTGAGCAACTCGTATATTGCTGTGGCACCAGAAGTCCAGTAAAAATCACCATTTAATATCAAATTTGAATTGATTGGAATATCATATTTTAAAAGTACATCCTGATAGGCCTGATATCTTTCTTCGGCTTCTCGATGTCCTCGGGGACCGCGAATGAAAGCGATACGATTAAAACCGTGAGTTTCAATCAGATGGATCAGGGCTTCTTTCATGCCTTCTTTATTATCAACAAGCACACTTGGGAATCCTGCAATTGGAATTCCGATGCTCGTCATCGGCAAAGGTTGATATTTTTCGATAAATGAGATCAGTTCCTGATAATCAACGTAGTTACTCAGGGCCCCGGACATGACAATCAGTCCGTCCAGTTTTGCAGGATTGATCAAGTCAGCGATGACATTCCGCTGTGCGATAAACTCATAAGGTTCCTTGATTGATCCAATCACAAATGAGATGAGGTTTATATTCTGTTTTTCTAACACACTTGAAATTCCGTGATAAACAGCGGCTTGATATCTTTGTTCAATCCAATCGGTGATAAATCCGATGGTGATGTTTTTTTTACGATGTTTTTTTTGAGCCATATTTTTTTATCGATAATTTTTATAAATGAAACAGAATTTATTTTTATACATTGTCATTTGTTCCGGTTGTAGGCAACTGAACAATGGTCAGCCAAAATTCACCGATCAACCGAATCGATTTCATGAATTGATCGAAATCGGCCGGTTTGTTGATATAACAATTCGCATGCAGATTGTATGTTTTAAAAACATCTTCTTCGGCCTGGGATGTGGTCAGGATGATAACAGGTAAACGTCTCAATTTGTTGTCCTGCTTGATTTCTTCAAGGACTTCGTGACCGGTTTTTTTGGGAAGGTTCAGGTCCAGCAATATCAGGTCTGGGTGGGGTGCATCCTGATAAGCGCCATTTTGAAATAAAAAATCGATGGCTTCCACACCATCAGTCACCACATGCAGGTTGTTATTGATTTTATTCAGCTTAAATGCTTCGCGGGTCAGCCGTACATCTCCGGGATTGTCTTCGACCAGCAGGATATCGATGGGCCTGGCCCATTTATTTTGATTCATGCAGATTCTCCTTGGTTTGACAGGGTAAAAAAGAATATACTTCCTTTGCCTTCACCTTTCGATTCCACCCAGATTTCACCGCCGTGCCGCTCGATGATTTTTTTGCATATTGCGAGTCCGATCCCCGTACCAGAATATTTACTTCTGCCGTGGAGTCTTTCAAAAATGCCAAATATTTTATCATGATATTGCGGATCAATTCCAATGCCGTTGTCTTTAATTGAAAAAATCCACTCATTATTTTTCTCTTTGGCTGAAATTTGAATTACAGGTTTTTTATCAGAATACTTGATTGAATTGGTGATTAAGTTTTGGAATAATTGTACCAATTGGGAATGATCAGCCATAATAGTAGGAAGATTAGAACAGGAAATTTCCGCATTGGATTCATTGATTATGACGTGTAAATATGTTATCACACTATTAATCACACCTTCACAATCTGTTGGTTCAAAAGATTGTGTTTTTTTTGTGATTTTGGAATAACTTAACAGGTCCTCGATTAAATTATGCATTCGTACGGTACAGTTAAGTGCTAATTTGATATATCTATTAGACGTTTCATTTAATTTTGAGGCATTTTCTTCAGCCAGAATAGAAATATATGATTTTATATTGCGTAATGGTTCTTTCAAATCATGCGAGGCAACATTTGCAAACTGTTCCAGTTCTTCATTAGATTTCTTTAAGGCTTCAGCGTGCTGAGAAATATTTAATTTCTGTGTTTCCAATTCAAGATTGGCAGTTTTCAGGTCTTGCGTTCGTTCTTTCACAAGCGTTTCCAGCTTTTCCCTTTGTTTTTTTATCCCATAAATTCGGTATTCAATGATTCCATATATTGAAAGTGCGAGAAAGATCAGGCATAGTATTCTGAACCACCAGGTTCTCCAGAAAGGGGGAGTAATGATGATTTTAATTGAAGACCCCTGTTCATTCCAGAGGTCATCATTATTCGATCCTTTTACTCGAAATACATATTTCCCCGGCTTTAAATTTGTATAGGTTGCTTCTCTTTTATTCCCAACATAATTCCAAGCTTTCTCAAAACCTTCCATTATATACGCGTATTGATTTTTCTCAGGATGAGTATAATTTAAAGCTACAAACTCAAATGAAAAAACCAATTGCTTATAGGAAAGCGTCATTTCTTTCGTTTCAATAATATGTTTATTAAGTGGAGAGCCTTCTATCCCAATACCTACTGATTTATTATAAATTTTTAAATCAGTAATATAAACAGGAGGGATGAAAGGATTATCTCGTATACTATCCGGATGAAAAACATTAAATCCCTGCTTGCCTCCAAAAAACATTTCACCATTATCACTTTTATAAGACGCATTTCTTTCGCTGAATTCATTACCCTGAAGTCCGTCACTCACATCATAATTTCTAAATGTCTTTGTATCAGGATTAAATTTGGACAAACCATTCAGAGTACTTAACCAAAGATTTCCCTGATCATCTTCTAATATGCCATGAATAATATTACTTGGCAAACCATCTTCTTCATGAAAGACCGTAAATGTATCCATATCCCTGCTCATCAAATTAAGCCCGTTTGTCGTTCCAACCCATAAATTATTACGGCTGTCATTGTAAATGCTTTCTATAAAATAATTGCTTAATGAGCCCGGATCCTTTGGAACATGTCGATAATGAGTGAATGAAACCTGCCCTGATGAATTCTTTTTCAGTAAATCCAGACCGCTTCCTTGTGCTCCCATCCAAATTTGTCCCATATTATCTCGATATAAGGGGGCAATTGTATTTGCAGCCAAACTGTTTTCATCCAAAATATCATAGATGTAATGGGAAAAACATTTTTTTTCCGGATTATATATATTTAATCCACTATCGTGCGTGGCGATTATGATATTACCGTTATTATCGCCAATGATATCAAGTATATAATTGCTTGTCAGACCACTATTAGCTGTATTATAATGTATAAAAAGTCTCTCCCTTTTGTGCATGACATTAATCCCACCTCCCCAGGTACCCACCCAAAGATTGCCCTTGATATCTTTAAAAAGAGATGTAACAGCGTCATTACTTAAACTGTTAATGTTTTTTTTGTTATATCGATAATGAACAAATGACTTTGTTGTTCGGTTAAAATAATTGAGTCCCCCTCCATTTGTGGCAATCCATAAATTACCCTGTTCATCCTCAAGAAATTTTGATACAAAGTTATGACTTAAACTCTTTTTATTATTGTTTTGTCGTCTGTATGTGATGAATTTTGAGTAATATTCATCTATCACATTTAGGCCGTTATCATACGTTCCAATCCATACTCTTCCATTTCGATCTTGATAAATTGACCAGATCGAATTTCCGCAAATACTGTACTCATCGCTGGGATCATGTTTGTAATGTTTGAAGGATTTTTTATTAATGTCGAATATGTTCAGGCCGCCATTTTCGGTTCCTATCCACAATCGATTCATATTGTCCATAAACATAGATAAAACATTATTATTCGACAGGCTGTTATCAACAGTATCATTATGTAAATATTGGGTATAATGGATGTGACTATCATAATAACTGTTTATTAAAATAAGACCCGATCCATAAGTGCCAAGCCAGACATTTCCATTTTGATCCTCAATAATACATCGGATTTCTCCCGGAATTAAGCGACTTATACCTCCATTATCAAATCTGAAATGAATAAAATTATTATTATTGTAGTCATAAAAGTTTAATTGTCCATCATCAGTTGCGATCCAAAGATTCTTATGACGATCTTCAAATATATTGCGAACCATATTACTGCTTAAACTCGTACTATCATTAACATCGTTTTTATAATGAACAAATCGATTTTCATGTTTATTTAATCGATCGAGTCCTCCTAAAGCTGTTCCAACCCACAAGTTACCTTTTGAGTCCTCTAAAAGCGTATTAACAATGTTATAGCTCAAACTGCCGTTGTCATTACTATGAATATAACGGATAAATTTGTTTGTCTCTCTCTTATATAAATTTAAACCTCCTGAAGTAGCTATCCACAGATTACCATCCTTATCTTCCAGTATATCATGAATCCTGTCGTTGCTCAAACTGTTACTGTCACTATAAATATTTTTATAAATAACAAACTCATATCCATTATACTCATTTAAACCAGCACGTGTACCAAACCACATAAAACCCTTTCTATCTTGCAGGATGCAACTGACCAACCTTTGAGAAAGACCTTTAAAAAGATGATTGAATTTGATATCATCCATCTGGGGATACAGATTGCTTGACAGAATAAAAATATTGATGAGTACAAATATACGGATAAGTTTGTTCGCCTCTGGCAGATTATTTATTAATTTCATATTCATGATTTTCAGCGATTTATATTTCATTCATAGTAAAATAAAACGTACTCCCTTTGCCTTCACCCTCCGATTCAACCCATATTTCTCCGCCGTGCCGTTCCACAATTTTTTTACAAACCGCCAGGCCGATGCCTGTGCCAGAATATTCATCGCGGTGATGCAGACGCTTGAAAATTCCAAAAATTTTATTGTTGTATTTCGGATCGATGCCGATGCCGTTGTCTTTGATCCCGATCAGCCATTTTCCGTTCTTTTGAACGGCAGAAATGTGCACTTCCGGTTTATTTTCGCAGTATTTGAGGGCGTTGCCAATGAGATTCTGAAATAAACGTTCAAATTGCACAGGATCGCACATTACCGCAGGCAGCGAATCATGGGTGATTTTCGCCTGTTTTTCTTCGATGGTGAATTTTAAATCTTGCAGGACCTGATTCATGAGAATATTTAAATCCATTTTTTCAAATGGTTTTGCCTGACTGGTCACCCGTGAGTAAGTCAGCAGATCGTTGATCAATGTCTGCATACGCTGTGCGCCGTCCGTAATAAAAAAGATAAATTCATGGGCTTCGTCGTCCAGTTTTTCTTTAAGTTTTCTCTCTAAAAGTGTAATATATGAAGAGATTATCCGCAGCGGTTCCTGCAAATCATGTGAGGCCACATAAGCGAACTGCTCCAGCTCTTTATTGGATTTTTTCAATGCCTGTGCATAATTTTGAATGGAGGCTTTTTGAACTTCCAGTTCCTGGTTTGCAGTTTTTAAATCAATTGTTCTTTCCTGAACTTGTAATTCCAGTTTTGTTTGTTGTTTCTTTATATTTTTTATTCGTAATTCAAAAATGCATGTCACAATGAGTCCAATGATGATAGCAACTATAACACGAAACCACCAGGTTTGCCAGAAGGGAGGTGTAATAATAAGCTTTATAGAAGTTCCCTCTTCATTCCATACACCATCATTGTTGGATCCTTTTACATGAAATACATATTTTCCCGGATCAAGATTGGTATAAGTGGCTTCCCTTTTATTTCCAACATAATTCCATTTTTTATCAAATCCTTCCATCATGTATGCATATTGGTTCTTCTCTGAGGATAAATAATTAATCGCTACAAATCCAAAAGAAAAGATAGATTGTTTATAAGACATCACGATCTCTTTGGTTTGACTGATATGCTTTTTCAGGGGAGAGTCTTCCGCATCGATCCTTACAGGCATATTAAATATCTGAAAATCTGTAATCACAATCCGGGGAATGGTTTTATTATCTGTGATGTCTTCTGCGTCAAATACATTGAATCCGTTGATCCCTCCGAAATAGATATTTCCTTCTCTGGATTTGAAATGGCTTTTCTTGATAAAGGTATTTCCCTGCAGGCCATCCTCTTTTGTAAAATTTTTAAAGCTTCCTGTTTGAAGATCAAATCTGGAAAGCCCGCCATTCGTGCTGATCCATAAAAATCCTTTATTATCTTTCTCAACACCAAAAATCAAATCATTTGGTAAGCCATCCGTTTTAAAGTATCTCGTAATGGTTTCTGTTTTTTTATCTATCTTGTTAAGACCATTTGATGTAGAGACCCAAATTGTAGTACTGTCCTCTTCGAAAATAGAAGTGATATAATTATTGGATATCGAATTTTTATTCTGAGGGTCATATACATAATTCATAAACGTTTCATTTTTCGGATTGAAGACCACAAAACCTTCAACCGTGCCCATAAGAATATTTCCATAACAATCTAATTGAATCACTTCAACAAAATTACTGATTAACTCGCTGTTATCTTCAGTATAGACAACAAATGAGTTGTCTCTTCTATTAAATCTATTGAGGCCTTCCTGAGTCGCAAACCAATAATAACCATCTTGATCTTCCAGAATATCAAAAACGTTATTATTAGACAAACCACTGTTCTGGGCGGTAAAGGTCAAGAACGACTTCTTCTCTCCATTAAACAAACCAATTCCACCCGTCCAAGTGCCAATCCATATGTTATCTTGGGAATCCACATAAACAGTCAACACAGCATCTGAAGATAGATTTGAATTTCTTGAATTGAAATTTTTAAAATCTCCGGTTCTCGGATCGAATCGATTCAATCCCCCGCCATCAGTTGCGATCCAGATATTTTCTTTGCTATCCTCATTAAATTCCCAAATGTTATTGTTGTTTAAACTGTTGGGATTACCAGGCAAATTTTTAAAATGCCTAAATGTCTGTTTCGCCTTGTAAATGATATTTGCTCCCCCTGAATAAGTGCCTATCCACAAATTGCTATTTTTATCCTGAAAGAGTGATTGAATGGAATTGCCACTCAGGCTGTTTGGATCATTTGGATTACTTTTAAAATGAACGAACGTTTTCATATCTGTTTCTAGAAAATCCAATCCTCCATTTTCAGTTCCAATCCAGAGCCCTCCGTCCCCGTCCGCACAAAGCGAAAGGATTAGATTATTCGACAGACTGTTTCTGTTTCCGGGATTGGATTGATAATTGGTAAAAAGAGGTGTGTCAATATGATCCACATGGATGCGCGATAGTCCTGCTCCGTAGCATGCAATCCAGAGATACCCTTCCGTATCCTCAATGATTGCATAAATGGTATTTCCGACCAGACTGCTGGAATTTTTTCTCTGATTCAAATAACGTTTAAATGTCTGTTTGTCACGGTTAAACAAATTCAATCCGCCACCCTCGGTACCAATCCATAAATTCCCCCTGCTGTCTTCATAGATTTGCCTGACAATATTGCTGCTCAGACTGTTTGGATTATCAAGATCATAAGAATATTGTACACTTTGATTGTTCTCTGGATCATATCGATATAATCCATTTCCTGTACTGCCAATCCATAATTTCCCTTGACTGTCTTGAAATAGATTCCAAATGTCAAAACTGTCTAAGTTAAAACCATTTTTCCAGTCATAGTTCACAAAAAGATCCCGCTCCTGGTCATATAAACATAATCCCTGTATAGTAGCAATCCATAGATTTCCTTGACGATCTCCACAGATCGATCGAATGACATTTGATGTTAAGCTGTTTGGATTATCGAGTTGATTTCGATAAACAGTGAAACCATATCCATCATATTTATTCAATCCGTCAAACGTGCCAAACCACATGAAGCCCTGTTTGTCTTGGAAAAAACATCTGACATATGAATAAGACAAACCATGATCAGTTGTGAGATGTTTAAAATGTATATTCCGGTCATATGCAAAATTTGGCGAAGAGGAAATAACCATCAATATAAAAACGGACGCTATTATCTTCGAAGAAAATCCATTGATATTACATATCAACTTCTTTTTCATTCGTATTCCCCTGATAGTTGGAAATCTCTTTTGGACATCGTAAAATAAAACGTGCTCCCTTTTCCTTCTCCTTTCGATTTCACCCAGATTTTTCCACCATATTGTTCCACGATTTTTTTACAAATTGCCAGTCCAATTCCGGTGCCTGAATATTCCCTGCGATTATGAAGACGTTTGAATATGCCAAATATTTGGTCTTGATATTTCGGATCAATACCAATCCCATTGTCCCTGATTGAAATAATCCACACACCGTTTTTTTGTTTTGATGAAACATGTACTTCAGGATTGTATTTACAATATTTAATGGCATTCCCGATAAGATTTTGGAATAAACGTTCAATCTGGACAGAATCAGCCATCACTTCAGGAAGGACATCATGCGTAATTTTGGCTTTTTTCTCCTCTATGGTCATTTTTAGGTTTATTTTTACTCTTTCAAGCACTTGTTCCAGGTTTATTTTTTTAAATGCTTTTGTTTGTATGGAAATCTTTGAGTACTCCAATAAATCATTGATCAATACTTTCATCCGTTCTGAACCATCAATAACAATATTAATGAAATGTTTTGTTTCTTCATCAAATTCGTCACCTTTTTGCTGTAATATTAGAGATATGTAACTTGATATCGATCGCAGAGGTTCTTGAAGATCATGAGAGGCCGCATAGGCAAATTGCTTCAGCTCTTTATTCGATCTTTCCAACGCATCGGCATGGGTTTTTATTTGTCGTTTTTGAGCTTCCAGTTCGGTATTGGCCAACTGAAGATCGTGTGTCCGTTCCTTAACCTGTTGTTCCAGTCTGTAATGCTGTTTTTTCATGCTGTATATGCGATATTCCACAAATGTGAAAATCGAAACACCCAGGAGGACTATTATCATGATTCGAAACCACCAGGTTTGCCACCAGGGAGGAAGAATAGTAATCTTTAAAGAAGTACCTTCTTCATTCCAATAACCATCATTATTTGAAGCTTTTACCCTGAAAATATATTCTCCCGGATCTAAATTCGTATATGTTGCTTCCCTTTTATTCCCCGCATAATTCCAGTCCCTATCAAATCCTTCTAACATATATGCATATTGATTTTTCTCAGGATGTGTATAATTGAGAGCCACAAACTTAAATGTAAAAACCGATTGCTTATGAGAAAGCGTCATTTCTTTTGTTTCAGTGATGTGCCTGTCAAGCGGAGAACCTTCTGTTCCGATATCCACAGATTTGTTAAAAATCTTAAAATCAGTAAGATATACCTCAGGGATAAATGGATTTTCTATGACGCTGTCAGGATGAAATATGTTAAAACCTTGCATGCCTCCAAAGAACATTTCACCACTTCCACTCTTATATGCACGACCTTTATCAATAAATTCATTCCCCTGAAGTCCGTCACTCACATCATAATTTATTGAGGACTTCGTCTGAGGATTAAATCGAGACAATCCATCCAGAGTACTAATCCATAGATTGTCGTGATCATCCTCTAGTATTCCACAAATCGTATTGCTGGGCAGACCGTCTTCTTTTCGGAAAACCGTAAATGTCACATTTTTTCTATCCATTAAATTTAATCCATCACTGGTACCAATCCATAAATTGTGATTGCTATCCTCATAAATACTCTGCACGAAATTGTTACTCAAACTATGTGGGTTTGATGGATCATGTGAGTAATGAATAAATAAGATTTGACCGGACTCATTTTTATTTAACAAATCCAGCCCATTTCCTTCTGTGCCAATCCAAATATGACTGCTTTTATCTTTATAAAGAAGTGTTAAATAATTAGAACTTATGCTGTTGTTATCCAATTCATTATGTGTATAGTAATAAAATTGATTCTTTTTTGGACTATAAATATTTAGCCCTCCACCGAAAGTGGCTATGAGGATATTGCCGACATCATCATCAATGATCCCGAAGATGTTATCATTATTCAAACTGGTGTTGGCTGTATTATAATGTTTGAATGTTTTCTTGTCTTTGATTAATACATTAATTCCTCCGGCCCATGTTCCAGCCCAAAGCTTACCCTTACTGTCCATATAAAGCTTTGTAACAACATCATTGCTTAAGCTATTTTTATCTTTTTTATTATGCAGGTAGTGAACAAATGATCTTTTTTTTCTATCAAAATAGTTAAGACCTCCTCCATTGGTCCCGATCCACATATTGCTATATGCATCTTCAACAAAACTCGTTACAATGTTATTACTCAGGCTATTTTCATTATTCGGGTTATATCTGTAAGTCGTGAACTTTTCGTGATACTTATCTATCACATTTAAGCCATTCGTATAAGTGCCAATCCACATCCTTCCGGTTTGGTCTTGATAAATTGACCAGATAGAATTGCAGCTCAGACTAAGATCATCCCTAGGATCATTTCTGTAATGCTTGAATATTTTTGTATAAATGTCAAGTCTACTAATCCCACCATTTTCAGTACCGATCCACAAGCTTTCAGCTTTGTCCAGATACATCGACATGACGTTGTTATTACACAAACTTTTATCATTATTAACATCATTTGTATATTGAACAAATCGGATATGGCCCGAATCATGGCTCTTGACTAAAATAAGACCTGTGCCTTGAGTGCCAATCCATAGTCTGCCTCGATTATCTTCCAGGATACTTCTAAATCGCGCCGGATGCAGGCTGCTTGCACCATCATTATCAAATTTGAAATGGGTAAAGCTTTGATTATCTCTATTAAATAAATTTAACAGCCCGTCTCCAGTGCCAATCCAGATATTCCCTTTACGATCCTCATAGATGTAATGAACCGTATTGCTGCTCAGGCTTGTATTGTCCTTATGGTCATTCATATAATGAATAAAGCGATTTTCAGCTTTATCCAACAGATTGAGCCCACCTTGATCTGTACCGACCCATAAGTTACCTCTTGAATCCTCCAAAATTGTATTGATATAGTTGTGACTCAGGCTGCCTGGATCATCCTCATTATGTACATACCTGATGAACTTGTTTGTATCTCTGTTAAACAGGTTCAAACCATTGAAAGTAGCGATCCACAGATTGTCATCACTATCTTCAAGCATACCATTGATCCTGTTATCGCTCAGGCTGACGCTGTCATTAAAAGTCTTTTCATAAACAATAAACTCATAGCCATCATACCTGTTTAATCCTCCAAGTGTCCCAAACCACATAAAGCCCTTTTTATCCTGAAGAATACAACTAACAGTGCTCTGGGAAAGTCCTTCATGCAAATGTATGAATTTAATATCATCATTTTGGGCGTACAGGCTGGCTGGCAGGATAACAATAATCATGAATCCAAATAACCTTATAAGTTTGTGCACGTTTGGTGTATTATTTATTAATTTCATAGTCATGATTTTCAGCCATTTATATTTCATTCATTGTAAAATAAAACGTGCTCCCTTTGCCTTCACCTTCCGATTCTACCCAGATTTCACCACCGTGCCGTTCCACAATTTTTTTACAAACCGCCAGGCCGATGCCTGTGCCAGAATATTCATCCAGGTGATGCAGGCGCTTGAAAATGCCAAAAATTTTATTATTGTATTTCGGATCGATGCCGATGCCGTTATCTCTGATTCCGATCAGCCATTTTCCGTTCTTTTGAACGGCAGAAATGTGCACTTCCGGTTTATTTTCGCAGTATTTGAGGGCGTTTCCGATGAGATTCTGAAACAAACGTTCAAATTGCACAGGATCGCACATTACCGCAGGCAGCGAATCATGGGTGATTTTCGCCTGTTTTTCTTCGATGGTGACTTTTAAGTTTTGCAGGACCTGATTCATGAGAATATTTAGATCCATTTTTTCAAATGGTTTTGCCTGGCTGGTCACCCGTGAGTAAGTCAGCAGATCATTGATCAATGTCTGCATGCGCTGCGCGCCGTTTGTCATATAGAAAAAGAATTCCTTTGAATCGGAATCTAATGAATCCTTTAGTTCCTTCTCCAGAAGCTTGGCGTATGAAGAGATCATCCGTAAAGGCTCCTGAAGATCATGGGAAGCCACATAGGCAAATTGTTCCAACTCCTGGTTGGAGCGTTGCAATTCACGATTGGTTTTGGTCAGCATCTCCCTTACCTGTTCTAATTCTCTGTTGGACTGTGTTAATTCCTTGTTGGATTGCTCCAGATCTTTTGCTGTGTGTTTTAATTTTTCTTCTGCCTGTTTGCGTTGTGTGACATCCTGACTTAGGCCAAATGTTCCGATAATATTACCTTTCAGATCACGAAGGGGCATTTTTGAAGTGGACACCCAGGTGACATGACCATCGGGCCAGGTTTCTTTTTCTTCGAATGCTTCCAAAGGTTTTCCGGTCTGAATAATGTTTTGTTCGTCTTCGTATGCTTTTTTGGCGTGATCATAGGTGAAGAAATCAAAATCTGTCTTACCGATGACATTACCGGGATCCCTTTGCTTAAACCATTTTTCAATATGCGCTTTGCTGTTTCTGATAAATCGGCTTTTTATATCTTTGAAATAAATAGCATCAGGGATATTTTCCATCAGGGTATTTAATAAGTAACTTTCCATCTCATTTGATGATTCTTTCTTTTTATTTTCAGCTTCCAGTTGTTTGACGCGTTGCTGTAAAATTTTAAACTCATTTAGCAGTTGTTTTCTTGTGAGTTTTTCAGGGTGCATCAAGCTCCTCCCTATTTCTGTTTTTCTCAATTATCATTGCCGGATAAATAATCTTTAATCAAACTGAGTAATGGGTTGAAATAGAAAAAATTAATAATATGCAATGAATTAATCGTTACTATCTTTTTCATGATGTTCAATGTAATTATAAAAATATTCAAGGGCTTGAATCAGTTCGAATTCTCTTACCCATGCATTGAACTCCAGAAGTCGGTTCTTCAAAGCAGTACCAATCCATGCCCTTTCGTAATTAACCTTTTAGGCAGGCAACTGAACAATGGTCAGCCAAAATTCACCGATCAACCGAATCGATTTCATGAATTGATCGAAATCAACCGGTTTGTTGATATAACAATTCGCATGCAGATTGTATGTTTTAAGAACATCTTCTTCAGCCTGGGATGTGGTCAGGATGATAACAGGTAAACGTCTCAATTTATTGTCCTGCTTGATTTCTTCAAGGACTTCATGACCGGTTTTCTTGGGAAGGTTCAGGTCCAGCAATATCAGATCTGGGTGGGGTGCATCCCGATAAGCGCCATTTTGAAATAAAAAATCGAGGGCTTCCACACCATCAGTCACCACATGGAGGTTGTTGTTGATTTTATTCAGCTTAAATGCTTCACGGGTCAGCCGTACATCTCCTGGATTGTCTTCGACCAGCAGGATATCGATGGGTCTGGCCCATTTACTTTGATTCATGCAGATTCTCCTTGGTTTGACAGGGTAAAAAAGAATGTACTTCCTTTTAAGCGGCTGGACATGTTTATATGGATTCAGCCGATGTGGTTTGATTTCCCATCAGATGCTGCATGGCTTCGGTTAATATATTTACCAGTAGCCGAAGCTGTTCGGCATTGGAAGACAGCTGTTCAGCACGTTCTACTGTTTGATTGGTGACATCGGTGCTGACTTTCATCACCTGGTTCAATTGCTCCACGCCGGTGTTGATTTGATCGATTCCCAATTTTTGCTGTACTGAAGCTGCCGATATTTCACTCATGAAACCGGTCACCTTTTCAACATATTGTCCCAGAGTCTTGAATTGCTTTGCAACATCATGATTGATTTTTATTCCAGTTTGTACATGTTCTATTGCATTATGGATCAATATTTTTGTGTTTTGTACGGCGGATTCACTTTGATCCGCGAGTTCCTGCACCTCTTTGGCCACAGCCTGAAATCCTTTACCGTATTCACCGGCCCGCATGGCTTCGATTGATGCATTGACGGAAAGCATTTGAATCATAGTGGCAATTTCTTCCATCGTTCTGATAATGGCTTCGGTTTCATTGGTGGCATGATGGATCCGTTTGATTATCGTAGACATTGTATCCATGTCTTTGTGAGATTTGGACATCAGGTCTTCTGCCTGATCTGTGATGAGTTTTGCCTCTTGTGCATTTGAAGCATTGGCCGATGCCGAGGTGAACAATTCCTGCAGGCTGCTAGACATTTCTGAAATACTGCTGGCATGTTGCGATGAGCTTGTGGCCAGCTGCTGACTGGTTTTATTAAAATCCGTAGATGTATTCGCGACTGTATCTGCCAGGGTAGTCATTTTATCAATGCTTTCATTGATTTTTGTGACAGCCGTATTCATGCGGTTATATGCCTGTTCTATTTCGTCTTTTCTTTTTATGACTTCGTCGGTTCGGGCGGCGATTTCTGCTTCTAACTGTTCATTTTTTCTGCGAATCGCATGGGTTCGCCACTGATAGGCCGCAGTGATCAGCAACATGGAAGCAATAACAGCCGCAATTTTGAAAAGAAGCGTCTCCCAGAAAGGAGGCGTGATGATGATGTTAATTGATGCTGGCTGATCATTCCAAATACCGGCGTTATTGGATGTCTTGACCTGAAATACGTATTCCTTCGGGTCAAGATTGGTGTATGTGGCTTTACGTTCCTTTCCGGAATAATGCCACTCATTTTCCTTGTCAAAATTATCGAGTCGGTACGCATATTGGTTTTTTTCAGGCTGGGTGAAGCTGATGCCAACAAATTCGAATGTCAACATGGATTCCTGATAGCCCAGGACGATTTTATCAGTTAAATAGACAGGTTTGTTCAGAGGAGAACCGGGATCCTGAAAGGAGACAGGTTTCAGGGAAAGCTGAAATTTATTGATGAGTATTTTTGGAGGAACTGGATTGTTACGGATGTCTTGAGGTTGAAACCAATTGAATCCGTTCAATCCACCGAAAAACATCACGCCTTCACGATTTTTAAAAAAGGCCCATTGACCATATTGGTCTCCCTGCAGTCCGTCCTGCAATGTATAATTGGTACATTCGATGCCTGTTTTGTCTCCAGTTTCAAGAATACTGATTTGACTCAGACCCTGAATGGAGCTGACCCAAAGATGACCACTGTTATCTTCCAGTAGGCCATAAAGTGTTTCGGCAGGCAATCCGTCTTTTTTATGAAAAGCAGTGAATATTCCGGTTTCCGGATCAAACCGATTGAGGCCGTTGGTCGTCGTTACCCAGTATCGGTCCTGACTGTCTTGAAGTATGGAGATCACATAATTGCCGCTGATTGTTGAGGAATCTGTATCATTGTTTTGATAATGAATAAAACGATTTTTTCCCGGGTCATACATGTTCAGACCCTGGCCTTCCGTGGCCAGCCATAACCGGTTGTTACTGTCTTCATATATACTAATGATTGTTTCACCGCTTGTCCCGGAACTGTCTGTTACATTGCAGGGATAGTGAATGAACCGGTCGTTTTCCCGATGATATCTGTTCAGCCCGCCAGTCCAGGTACCAACCCAGAGTTGGTTCTGATGATCTTTGAAAAGATAAAAAATATTATCACTGGAAATGGAACCTGGATTGTCCGGTTGATTTTTATAATGTTTAATTCGTCCGGATTGCAGATTATAGCGATCCACACCACCACTCCACATACCAATCCATAGCGTATATGGCGGCTCAAACAGAACAGAAAGTACTTTGTTGTTCGACAGGCTGTTTGGATTGTTTGAATCATGCATCAGATAATTGAATTTTCCGGTCTGAGAATCCCATATATTGACACCTCCACCATCAGTCCCAATGAAGATCCGTCCCCGGTTATCTTCAGTAAAGCTGGTCACATTGGCATGGCTCAGCCCATTTCCGTCTAAAGAAACAGCCGTATATTTTCGAAATTTACTGCCATATTTATCATAAATATTGATACCACCGAACCGTGTAGCAAGCCATATTCTGCTGCTGTCCACCCAGATTTTTTGTATATGACTGGCAGATAAAGCGCCACTTCTATGGGCATTTTGCAAATATTGATAAATTTTTGAGTCCTGGATTCGGCTTCGATTGATTTCGATAAGGTTGAGGCCCTCAGTTGTGGCTACCCATATATTGCCGTCCCAATGAAAGGCGAGGTCATTCACCTGAAAATGGGAGAGCGCATTCTTCTTGTCGAGACCGCAGGGGAAGTGGATAAATTGTTTTTTATATGTGTCATAATAATTCAGTCCCGTTTCATAAGTACCAATCCAGAGATTGTCCTGATCATCCACTAAAAGAGACCGGATATAATTGGAGCTCACTGTGTTTGATCGGTTCGGGTTCGTAAAAAAATAACGAAAATGACCGGTGTGCGGATCCAGCAGATTCAGACCGTTTTCAGTGGCGATCCATATCAGACCCTTATGACTTTCCGCTATTTGATAAACCTTTTTATTGCTTAAACTGTTGGGATTTTTTGGATCGGCTTGATAATGCTTAAAGATCCCGGTGGCAGGATTCAGGCAGTCTATGCCGCTTTCACCACTGATCCATATATTGCCTTCAGCATCTTCAAGTAAGCATTGAATATCGTCATTTATTGATTTCAGCGAATCATTATTTCCGCTCGGGTATCGGATAAAATGATCTTTATCCGGGACATACCGGCATAATCCGTTTCGTGTGGCTATCCAGAGACGGTTTTCCGAATCATATAACAGGGCGCGGATGAAGCTGTTGCTTAAACTGTGCGGATCCTCTTCGGTTTGTCTGTAAATCACGAATTCGTAACCGTTATAGCGATTTAATCCATCTTCAGTACCGACCCACATAAATCCGGTTTTATCCCTTGCAATGGCATTCACATTATTCATGGAAAGTCCCCGGGACGTACTGATATGTTCAAAGTAGACATTGGGATTCTTACCCAAAACAAAGGAATTAAACAGAAGTATTATCCAGATTATGGTTGTCAGCGGAAGTTTTGAATTTTTTAAAATCGAGTCTGTTCCACGCACTTCCATGGTAGATCTCCCTTTTATTGTTGCAGTATGAGCGAAGCGCAGTCATCAATGTTTTTAAGGATGAAACAAGACGATATCGAATATAAATCAGGTTTCATGGATTGGTCTTTATCCTCCGTTTTTCAATTCACATAAAATGTAACACCATTTTACTTGCGATGCACTTCAAGTGATTTAGCCAGCATAGAGAGCGCTTCAATTCTTGTTCCAACTTCAGTTGTGCTGGCATTCACTTTTTCCACGGTTTCTTTGTTTTTTTCACTCACTTCGGTCACACTGTCAATTGAGGTTTCCACTTTCTTGGATAGCTGTTGCATCTCATTGACTTTGGTAACAATCGACAGCAACCGTTCTTTCTCAGCTTCGACCGATTTGCATATTTTATCCAGAATGGCGCGTCCCTGATGTGTGACCTGCGATGATTTTTTCACATTGCTCAATCCCTTTCGGGTGATTTTTTCGATATGAGCCACGTCTCCCTGTATCTGGGCAATTGTGTCGGCGATTTCATAGGTCGATTCTGTGGCCCGTTTAGCAAGATCCCGGATTTCATTGGCCACGACTTTAAATCCAAGGCCCAATTCTCCGGCTTTCACGGCTTCAATCTGTGCGTTCAGTGCCAGTACATTGACCCGTGAGGCGATATCCTCAATAAATTGGATCACTTCATCAATTCGGGTGGAATGCTTCATCAGGCTTTTCATTACATTCCAGATTTCCTCAACATTTTCCTCGATTTCCTGCATGCTGTCTAAACTTGACTGCATTGAAGTGGTTCCGTTTTGAACCGCTGTTACTGTGTTTTCCGCAGCTTTGCTGCTGTGTTTGGTTTGATAAGCCACTTTTTGAATGGTATTGAGCAGATTATTAACGATTTCTCTTGTTTGCATGACAAAATCGTTTTGAGAAATGGCTCCTTCTTTGACCTCTTTCATCGCGGCGTTGATCTGCGCAGTGGCCGTATTGACTATTTGAGAGTTGGAGGCCAAATGCTGACTGGTTTCGGATAGTTTTTTATACGAATCCTCGATTTCGTTTTTCTTTTGCATCAATTCTGCTGTTCGCTCGTCCACCTGAAGTTGAAGCAATTTCTGCTGTTCGGCCAGGCTGCATACACGGATTCGATAGATCATGCCTATTAAAAAGACAATGAAGCCAAATGTTATTGTTCGAAACCACCAGGTCGCCCAGAATGGGGGAGAAATTGATATTCGAACCGATGCACCTTCTTCATTCCAGATCCCGTCATTGTTTGAAGCCTTCACCCGAAATGTGTAATTTCCCGGATTCATATTGGTATAGATTGCTTGTCTCTGCGTTCCGACATAGTGCCAGGCATTTTCATCATCATACCCTTCAAGGATATAGGCATACTGATTTTTTTCAGGGGCTGTGAAGTCTAATGACACAAATTCAAATGAAAACTCATTCTGCTTATAATTCAATTCAATGGCCTCAGAAATGCTGATATGCTGTTTAATCGGGGATCCCTTTTTACCGATGGAGACTGGTCTGTTGAACAACTGAAAATCCGTGATAACAACTGGGGGCGGATTCTCATTCAGCTTTAAACTGTCCGGATGGAACACGCTGAAGCCTTTGATTCCCCCAAAATAGAGATGGCCTGAATTCGATTTCATGCCGCTTCTGCGGTTGAAATCATTGCTCTGCAATCCGTCGGAATGATAATAGTTTTTAAATTCACATGTTTTTGGATTAAAGTGGGAAAGTCCCCGTTTTGTGCTGATCCATAAATCGTGATGATCGTCTTCCACAACATGCATCACACTCTCATTGACCAATCCATCAAATTCATCATAGGTTTTGAATGTTCCCTTTTCTTTATTAAATCGATTCAGACCCAGTTGTGTACCCACCCATACAGTTCCATCCCCGGCTTTGAAAATCGAGGTCACCACATTGCTGCTGATACTTGTGCTGTCACTTGCATCATGAATGTATGTGGTAAACCGGCGTGTTTCGATATTAAAAATGCAAAGACCATTATAACCGCCGATATATATGTCTCCGTCACAAGAAACCTCGATATCTGTGAGAGACATATCGTGGAGATCACTGTTGTCTGTTGTATAATGGATCACGGAATATGTTTCCGGATTGAATTCAACGAGGCCTGTTCTGTTGGTGGCAATCCACAAATTTCCCTGATAATCTTCACCCAAATTCATGATGTTATTGCTGATGATGCCTGCGTTTTCTTTTGTAAAGGTTTTTACCTGCCCGTTTCGGGGATTAAAGCGATTGACACCTCCTCCCCAGGTACAAAGCCAGAGATACCCCTCTTTACTTTGGCTGATATCCAATATGGCGTCCCGATTCAGTCCCGAGTTTTTTGTGTTGAAGTGACGGTAATTGCCGGTCTCCGGATCGTACAAATCCAGTCCGCCGCCGTCGGTCCCGATCCATATTTTTCCACCTTTTCCTTCGATAAATGAAGTGACTGAATTGTGACTCAGACTGTTTGGATCGCCTTCCATCATCCAGTAGCTGTGAATGGCTTGTTTGTATTTTTTAATCACACTCAAGCCAGCGTTATAGGTCCCGACCCATACGTTGCCTCCCTTGTCCGCACAAATTGAATGAATGGAGTTGCTTGACAGACTGAACGGATTGCTTTTAACATTTTGAATATTTTGAAATGTTTTGCTCTGAATATCAAAAATATTTAATCCTCCGTTGGATGAGCCGAGCCAGAGTTTTTCGCCACTGCTTTCGATGAGTGCATATACATTGTTGTTGGAGGGATTGGTCCCATTTTGAGACAAATCGTGATGAATAAATCGATAACGGCCATTCTTGTCTTTTTCACAGTGACTCAAACCTTCATACCGATACCCAATCCATAGCGTCCCCTGATGGTCCACAATGAGTTTGTTCACGTCATTCGATTTCAGACTGTATGAATTCTTGGGATCATGCCAGTACTGACTGAATTTCATGGTGTTCAAATCGAGGCAGGTGAGTCCTTTGGACGTTGCCATCCATAAGCGGTTGTCGCCATCCTCTGCTATATTTATGATACTATTATCTGTCAGACTGTTGGGATTGCCGGGTTCCGCCACAAAATATTTAAAACGATTATTCTTCCGATCAAACAGATTCAAGCTTTCAATCGTTCCAATCCAAAAATTATGTTGACTGTCCTCAAAAATGCAATTCACAGAATTGTTGCTGATCCCTGATCCGTCTGCTTTGGTCTGATATCTGATAAAATTATCCTGTTCGCGATTGTAGAGGTTCAATCCCTGATCGGTTCCAACCCATAACTGACCGGACCGATCCATATAGAGTGTTGAAATCCGATTGCTGGTCAAGCTGGTCGAATCGGTCCGATTGTATTTGTATATCTTGAAATTGTATCCATTATACCGGTTTAAACCATAATCGGTCCCGATCCACAAAAATCCCATTTGATCCTGAATCACCGCGTTTGCCATGGATTGGGACAATCCCTGATCCACGGTGATATGTTCGAATCGGTAATTGCTGTTGGCATTGATTGTTATTGAGCCAAATATACTGTAAAGTGTGATGGAAATAACGAGTAATTGTTTGAACCTATATCTGAACATGGATTGCCCTCATGGTTTTTTTATTCAATTCATTTCATCGTTGTTTTAATCGGATCGTTATTGGTTTGTAATATTCTCCAAAGATGGTGAACTCAAATCAATAAAATATTGAACTTATGTTGCAACAGGGTAAAACTTTCTTATCATCCGTGTAAATAATCGGTCAGTACATTCCAAAATGTGATAATAATGTTCCTGTCAAAATTTGAAAAAGTGTATTTAAGACCAAGTAAAACAGCAAATAAGACAGGACTGATCATATCAACAGCCAGCCCGGTTTTTAACCTGCTTGTAGAGATTTGCAAAAAGCGTTCCTTGATTTGAAAAAACCATCCACTGAAAAAACAATGATTTTTATAGTCATAGATCGCATTATTGGCAGCACTTTATGCAAAGTCTGTATGCTTGAAAATATCGGGTTGAAAATTTTAGCCTGACACAAAATTTATCTGATCTTTGATGTCTGCCCTGTCTTCATCGTTGTTTATTTTATTATAGGGATGACCTTAAAATGTTTTTATCTATCCGCAGAATACGTGTAATTGTATTATAACTAAAATTCAGCTTGAAAAAGATATTTGGATATTGTATACTTTCAATGACATTCATATTGTGTTTAATAACTGAAAATAATCATTACCGGGAAAAAATACCAGCGCCTTTTTCAAAGATAAAGATGAGGGCGCCGTTTGTAAAAAGCGCAAGTAATTTCAATTTAAAGGGGTTCAATATGAAATTCAGATTTCGTATCTTCCTTTTACTGCTCATGCTGACAGGAACAGCATGTAATCCGTTCAAAAAAACGTATCCTGAGTCATTTCAATGTCGTATAATCAATACAATGTCTATGCAAAGAAAGGATGCAGCGGTTTCTTTCTGTGTCGACACATTAAAAAAATCGCATCCGGATTTTAATCCAGAAGCCTATGTTGTCTTTTCAGAAGGTAAAGAAATTCCGAGTCAGACCATTGATCAGAATAATGATGGCACTCCCGATAAAATCCTGGCAGTACATGATCTTTCTGGGAATGACAGTATCATGATCGCAATACGCTATGCGGTGGACGGCCAGCGAAAGAATGTATATCCTAAACGAACCCAGGCGGAACTGTCTCATAAAACCGGAGGGAAGTGGGTGGGTCATATCTATGAAGGCGGGACTTTCCGGAACATTCAGCGACTTCGAGTTCCGCCTGAACATACGGATCATTCCCTCTTCATCCGATATGAAGGTCCCGGATGGGAATCAGACAAAGTGGGTTATCGTTTTTATCTCGATTGGCGGAATGCTATTGATATTTACGGAAAGAAGATACCGGATATGGTGTTGCAGAATGTCGGTCAGGATGGATTCGAATCTTACCACGAAATGTCAGACTGGGGAATGGATATTTTAAAAGTGGGTGAATCCCTGGGCCTGGGAAGTATCGGTATGTGGATCGATAACCGTGCCGAGCGTGTGTCTGTCACAGACAGCATTGTTTGTGCCATTGTTGAAAACGGACCCCTATATTCCCAGATTCAAACCCGGTATTACGGCTGGAAAACCGGGTTCCTCTCATATAATCTGACTTCAGATCTTTCGATTATGGCGGGGAGCCGGATCACGAAGCATGATATTCGGATCTCGGGAGATCCCCCTAATTTATGCACCGGTATTGTTAAACATGACAGCACCGAAGTGTTTCAAATGGCAGGTGAAGCCTGGTCTGCATTCGCGACCTGGGGAAAACAAAGTCTGGCAGAAGATAAATTGGGCATGGCCGTTGTATTTCACAGGGACAATATGATCCAAATCACAGAAGATGAATACAGCCATGTGATTGTGCTTCGACCCAAATCGGGAAGGCTGACCTATTATTTTCTGGCAGCCTGGGAGAAAGAACCTGAAGGCATTCAATCCAAAGATACATTTACTGAGTTTCTGGAAAATACATTGATAAAATTGGACAATCCTTTAATGATCAGTGATGAATAAATCAGAAAACGTATTCCAAATTCTTCAGAAAAATCAGCTAATCGCGTTTTTGGCGCCGAAATCGGCCAGGGACTGCCTTGTTGCCTATGAAATCCTGTCCCCGTTAGGTATTGTATTGGAAATAGCCTTTCGGACCCAAGCTGCATTGGAAGGCATCAAGCTGATTTTAAGTCAGTATCCGGATGCATTGATTATGGCGGGTACGGTGATGACGCCGAATCAGGCAAACGCTGCAATCGAAGCCGGTGTTGCCGGGATCATCTCTGCAGATTATATTCCCGAGGTTGTGAAAATTTGTGTCAAGTCGGATATTATGTCTGTCCCCGGAGGACTGAGCGACGCGGGTAAACAGCTCGTTCAAAAAGCAGATCTGTACGGATGTTCATTGCAATCCATGAAAGATCGGTATCCTTATCAATGGATTTACAAGCTTTTTCCAACTGCCACTTCGGAACTGACATTAATTTCTCTTTCAAAGCCTTTCAAGGCTGCTTATAAGGGATTACAGATGGTTTATACCGGCGGGATTTCTCTGATTAACCTGCATGAATTGGTTCAGTATGATCCGGATGGTATTTTTTGTGGATCAGCAGTCACTCAATCCATTGACAATCCAGAAAAAATGAAAGAAGAAGCCAGGAAGTGGCTGGATATCATTCATCGTCAAGCGTTCTCTTGATGACTTAATCTGAACCAGAAATGAAAAAAAATGATAAAAAACAGCATCCATCGTACCGTGGGATTTCAATTCAGTAAGATGGAAATCAACGATTCAAAACAGTAATAAGGAAAAGAAGTTGTGTTTGAAATGGGTGTGGCTTAAAAAAACCTTCGGGAAACAGCGTTTCCCGAAGGTTTTTTATATTAAAATTTGTAAATGAACGGCTATTCTTTTTCTAATAAGGAACACCGGGTTTGCCCATATCCACGCGCATCAAATCAAAAAGCTCATCTGAATTGCCCTCTTCATCTTCATATTCATCTTTGAGATAATAGAGATGATTTCCGCTTCCCCATGCCATTTCCGCGATGACGCCTGTGAGAATATCTTTGTACATGATATCCTGAGTTCCGTTTTCCAGATCAATCATCAGTATCGGATTGAGATTGTCCGTTCCGACAAAGAGGATGCCGTCCTGAGAAAAGGCAAATGCAGCAGGCGTCGATTCAACATAGCTGTCTGTCAATGCCCAGTCAAAAACCACTTCTCTTTCGCCTAACGTTCCGTTGGCGTCCTGAATTTCATGTCTGAATATACCCAATTCAGGGGTGTTTTCATCGGGGTCGTCGATTTCGGCCAGTATATATACATAATTGTCACCATCATTGTCGACCACCCGGATATACAGGATTTTATCACTGCTATAGAGGTCAGTTTCCTCAAAGCTGTTGTCAGGCCGAACAATCATCAAGTCCGAACGCCTGCCGCCTCCGGTAAACAGATTTCCGTTTTCATCATAATCACCGAATTCGGCATTTTTTTTAAGTTCAACCAGGGTATCATTGACGCCTGTGATCAAATCTACCTGACGGATCCTCTTGTCTTTGAAATATGTCAGGTTGCCATTCGGGGCTATGACTGCATGAGTGGGGATGGAGACTGTTTCCCCGATGACGGTTCGTCTGCCATCCGGTGTAATTTTGTGAATGGATTTCGGATCCCTTTGAATGACATAAAGGGTTCCGGTATCATCGACAGCCAGGGCTTCAAGCTCCTTATTTTCAACCATATTTCCGTAAGTGGAAAAGACCGTATCAACCTGATAGGATTCATAGGTCGCGACAATGAGTGAGTTATATGCCACGACATTGATCGTCAGACTGTCTCCGGAATTTTTAGGCCGGCGGACCGTAAGAGAAGTGGGTGTGCTTTCGATAATATCAACCTGTATATTATCAAAGAACACCTGGTTTGCAGTTAGAGAATCTGCAAAGTTTTCTCCCAGAATTGTAATATAATTGACGCCTGCTTCAGCCGATTCCGGATCGATCCCGCTGATACTGGCATTGGGATAGTCGGGTTGGGCCTGGTTGTAGACAGCCGTGGGCCCATCCCATTCACATCCGGATATGACCAGTAGAGCCGCTGTAATGCTGATCAATAATTTTACATATGATTTCATTGGATTGACTCCTTCTATGTTTATCGTCTCTTCTCTACATCTTTCAAACCCCCTCAGGGGGAGCGAGGGGATTCCCTGAGTCCCCCTCTGACAAGGGGGACCTCGATCCGCTCTCTGGGAATCGAGGAGGGGGTTACAGCGAAAACCGCGCGGTCATCCGCTGCACTTTGTCAAAGACCCCGAACGGCGTATACGCATA
>Ga0272442_10000585_pt1 | contig 57118 bp, 41 predicted proteins | sample SSMForm2O_FD_200262 | JGI IMG/M metagenome (GOLD analysis project Ga0272442, IMG submission 200262) | Marine sediment archaeal communities from Little Sippewissett salt marsh, Falmouth, MA, United States - SSM-Form-2O | ecosystem: Environmental > Aquatic > Marine > Wetlands > Sediment ...
GGATTGTTATTTGCAGTTTGCTTTATTTCGAAATTTAAACTGGCCCGATACCATGAGGGTCGAAGTTTCTATTGACGGTGGTGGAATTGGTGGCACATGGAATGAAGAAGCTCAATATAATCCTACTAATACTCCAGCATCGGTCTGGGATATAAAAACTGTTGACTTATCCGCTTACGATAACAACTCGAATGTCAGGATAGCTTTTAGATATACTCAATTGGATGGTAATTCAGGCGGTGTGGATTATGTCAGAATTAGAGGGACACCGGGTGCATCCTCAGGAATTGTAACATCCACAGCAATTGACTATGACGATAATCCCGGTGTAACATCGGACTGGGGAACACTGTCGTGGGGCGAAAATTTAACTTTCGGCGATATAACTGTTGATATTCAATACTGGAGCGGTAGCTGGGTGAATACTCCACTCACAGGAATTACCGATAACACCGATTTTGACATATCCTCACTCGACCCGATTACTCATAACCAGATTCGTCTGGTTGGGAATCTAACTGAATCGGGTGGTTCACCAATACTTGAGGACTGGACGATAACATGGAACTATGGCGCCCCGAACAATCCACCGGTTGTAACTAATGTATCCGGGGCAAGCGGCTGGCAAACCGGGGATATCTCATTTACTTATGACCTCGCCGATGCCGATGCTGAAATATGCACTATGAAATGTGAGTGGTTCGATGGAAGCTGGCATTCCACAACCAATCTTTCCGGGACTGGAATTGATGCTCCTACAATGCCCGGAACGGGCAAAACTCTGACCTGGCATTCTGCATCGGATTATTCCGATGAAAGTTCTTTAATCGAATTCAGAATTACACCGAATGATTATACTGAAGATGGCACACCCGGTGAGGATAATAATTGCGATGTTGACAACAAAGCGCCTGTGGTTTCCGCGAGCGGTGTAAGCGGCACATGGGATTGCCTCACAACCGACGATATCACGCTAAACGGCACCGATGGCGGTTCCGGTTTTGCAGGACTTTGCCCGCGATATAGCTGGACTGCTGCACCGACATCGTGCATACAGGGTATCGGCTATACCAATGGCTCTCATCCATCTTCAATCCCAAGCGATGAAAATACACTATATATATACGGCGAGGATGCTGTTGGAAATTCTGCAAGTACCAGCTATACAAGCCGTCAGGATTGCGACCCCCCGACTCAGCCAGGAACACCGACAACTTCCTCCCCGACATGCGACGATACACCGATATGGACATGGACAGCATCAACAGATGCTCTTTCTGGGATGCGAGCAAGTAATACTTATCATGTCTATTGGAGCACAACACCAGGTGGCGAGGATTTCAATGCATGGGTAGATAGCCCGATATACACTCACAGCGTCCCGCTTGCATCACCGGATACATGGTATTGCAAAGTAATCGGCTACGATGAGGTAGGAAATCCATCTACCGCAAGCGATAATGGCTCGGTTGATATTCTTGAAGTTCCCACTGCGATTTCATTCGATACACCCGGAAAATCTACAACCTCATTGACATGGAACTGGTTCGCATCATCCGGCGCGACATCGTACGATGTTAATTACGATGCGGGCGGATGGAGCAATATCGGAAATGTCCTGACATATCCGAAGACAAGCTTAGGCGTGAATACACAACACTGCTTGAATGTGCGTGGTCAGAATGCATCATGCACCGGTACCGAATCGGGCGATAATTGTATGTACACATTGGCAATAGTTCCCGATGCTCCCAACTGTTCCGTAGCAGGTGAATTCTCCATCTTCGTTGATGTTGAACCGAATGGTAATCCTGCAACGGTTGAATTTGCAATCTACTGTGTTGAAACCGGGCAATGGGTTCAAACCGGCGGCGCACTTGGCGCAAGCGAAAACTGGCAGACCGATGCGGCATGGGATGTTACGACTGTTACCGGATTGAACTGTGCCTCAACCTATAACTTCCGTGTGAAAGCCCGTAATGGTGACAATGTCGAGACTGTTTATGGTTCCGATTGCACATCCACGACAGCTGCTTGTGGAAATCAAGCTCCGAATGCTCCAACACTTTACAATACTGGCGGCAGCGACCAGATTGTTTTTAACAATGCCCGACTGACCGACCAGAATGCTGCAGGTGGTATCCAACTTCATTTCAGGATTGATGCAGTTGACCCGGATGCTCCCGCAGATGATGTCCAGTATTATATACAGGTAAATTCAGCTTCGGATTGGAGTGGAACGAATATCTACGATGCCGATTTATCCGGGATTCATACATCCGGAACTACCGTGAATAAGCTATTTACCTGCACCATAGCTCCGACCGATGCAACTACTTATTATGTTAGATTGAAAGCTAAAGACCCTTATGGTAGTGGCGGTTATGGCGCATGGTCAACCGATATATGGTCATTCACATATAAAAACACCGGCAACCCGGAATGGCATCAGACTGAAGATGAACAGTTCGATACAGCCACGCTGACCGATACCGAAACCGATGGCTCAGGTAATGTTCAACTTTCAGGTGGTGTTCCAACCGACCTACTGGTTAATACAACTTGCGGTGATGGAAATTATCCTAATGGTGAAAATTATGAGTGGTATAGCATCTGGGCACCATCCGGTTCGGGAACGGTAACCGTCACCAAACTCTGGTTCTGGGATGGTGATGGTAGTGTAAGTGGCAGTGAATCAATTTATATGGCAATGTATAATGATGGTGGTGGTTACGCCAAGATAGCAGGTTCAGATGCAACACTAACCGGAACAGGGACAATCGGTTGGATATCCGCAGATGTCGCTACACCATTCGATATAACATTAGGAAACAGTTATTGGGTAGGTGCAACTAGTGCCAGCGGAGGAAGTTATCGAATCTATCGTGATAGTAATGCTAATTGTGCAGGTTACCCACCCAATGGGACAGGCAGTTACTACCAATCCAATAATAATGTATTAGATGCCAATGTGCCTACCGGTGCGAATCAATCCAGTAACAAGTACATTATACCCGGAATCACTTATGGAACTGGAACTACATCCGGTACAATCGCATCACCGGCAATTGATTACGATAGCTACTATGGAGCAACAGATTGGAATGAATTGCTGTTCACCGATGATGAGACGAATGGCACTATCTCATATGATGTGGAATACTGGAATGGTGGAAGCTGGGTAAATACACCTATCATCGGGCAAGGAAGCTCACCTGTTGACATAAGCTCACTCGACCCCGCGATACACGATTCCATTCGTATTGAAGCGACGCTGACAAGAGGAACCGATACACCATATCTTAATGATTGGACGATTACATGGGAAGTGGGTGTAATTGGCGTCGAGCTTTTCGAGGATGACCAGACCACTCCTTACGGCACCTGGGCACTAGGTAATCTCGACCCCAGTGATGTAAGAATAATGAATGCTACGGATAGAGTGTATGTGAAAAACACTGGTTCACAGGCGATAGATATTTCGATTCAATGCTCCCCCGTTCCACCATGGGTTTATTCCGATGTTATCGGAACTACGGATGAATTTGTATTGATGGCATTATTCAACAACACAATTGTGCCTGTCGAGGGGGATTTCTCGACAATTTATGATACTCTTGGGACAAATGACCGTTCAGCGGGAACAGGCGCTACTGGTAAATTCGCAGGAATAAGTGATGGTGTGGATATAGATGTCGGTATCGGCGAGGAGCTTTATTTCTATTTCAAAGCACCTGACCCAAATACCGAACCAAACGAGCAGGATATTAATGTAACTATCACAGCGGTAGCTCATTGATGTTCAAATAGTGAATGATTATTATGCGTAGGATTTTAATATACATAAGCATTTTAGGGGCGTTTATTTCAGCGCAGGAAGCGCATTTCAACATTCATGTCAGTGTTGAGTTCATTTCGCTCGAACTCAAACACCTGGATGGATTTCTTTATACTGTGTATATGACCGATACACTCGACCCCGGCGATACAACTGTTTGTGATTCTATCGATGGCGTATGGATCGATAATCAGAGTAATATCCCGGTCGGGATTATCGTATGGGCTTTCGATGATTCCGGTTTCTGTGCTCCGGATTCGATTTGGAGAGTTGATTCATTGCCCGGAAATGATACTTGTTGTGTAGGTATATCCCTTTACTCATCTTCTCGTCCACCGGATATTGCATCTGCGCTTTGGCTCGATGAAATATCGCAAATTATTGAAACACCACTTATTCCCGGCGAGGATAGGTATGGATATATATATTTCGTCGCTCCGACCAATCCGGCTGACTATGGTGAGCGACAGCATAGAATAATGACAATAATCGGGCTTGCTCCCGAATAAATTATTAGAAATAAAACTCTCTAAAAAGGAGGTTAATATGAGAGTGTTTATCTGTGGACTTATGGCTGTGATGCTGGTCTGTGCTGCATGGGCAGCGGATAACGACGACTTCAACATCACGGTAACGGTGAGTTTTCTGGACATCTCGCTGAAGCAATCCGCTGTACCAGCTAACGACTTTGATGTATGGGCGCTTGGTTCCCAAGCACTGGAACAAGAGACTGAAATGGGCGCCGGAGACCATATCCTGGTTCTCAATGGCTGTAATGTGCCTATCGACCTCAAAGTTTGGAGCAAGGAAGATGCTGCACCGGCATGCGCTTTTGGTGTACCTACGGCATGGGGACCTACTATGGCTGTGGGGGCAGATGACTTTTACTCCATTTGGTGCACCGATGTATTTCCATGTGTTTTCGACCTTACGAATGTTTGTCCGGGAAACGACCTACCGGGTGCTACTACCATCACAACCGCCCCAGTTGCTATTGGCATTGACCCGGAAATTTATTTCAAATTCCAGGTTCCGTCTGGTGTTTCCGATGGTTGTGAACATACTGTTCATGTGAGAGTTGTTGCAATACCGTAAGTTCACAAAACCAAGGGTGTTTGCCTACGCCCTCATCCTTATGGCAATTCAGGCTGTATTCGCTATACGGGTATCCCCCGGTATTATTACTATTCGGGGGATACCTGTTGGCGTGGATACATCACTGGATTTTCCGCTGTCATGTTATAACGACACAGACGATACACTGGTATATTCTATTCGAGTGATAAAACCCTCGCAGGTCAAGGAGCGCTGGCGCGATGGATACGAGGGAATTCCCGATACTACATGGCTCTATCTCGAGGATGGCAATGAGCTTTTAGCTCTACCAAATAGTAAAGCAAAATCGATGGTTCGGATTAATATCCCCGATTCCGATGTTTACTACAATCAAATGTGGGCTGTGTATATGCTTGTAACACCGGAAAAAACGGGTATGTTCACTGCTGCCGTAGCGCCATTATTTATGCTCGAGACAGAAGTACTTCCTAATCCTGAAGTTCCTCCGGCAGGCATTCCGGGAATCGCGCCAGCGGCAATTACATTACGGAATGATTCCACGAAAGCTTCGGTTATGCTTTACAATACAACCGATTCAATTTTAAGTCTCACGCTTTCCACATACATACCTGATACTGAAAAAGGTAGCGCAGAAATTGAAGCAACCGGAAATTGGTATTTCGATGAGGATTTTAAAAATGGATTTTCAATAAGTCAAGAGATAGTTGAAATACCTCCCAATGACAAAGTTATACTAATGATTTCCACAGATTACTTTCCCACAAAACGCTGTCAAGCGTTAATTCGCATCGAGGGAGCGCCGGTCGTAAGGTTTATAAGGGTGTTCTTCAGTCCCATATAGAATGAAATAATCCCATAAATTATAGCTTTTTTTCCGTCGATAGCTTGCCGCTTTTCAATCTCAATATTACCTCCGCAAACTTTGCGACCTGCAGATTGTGAGTTGCTAATATAACCGCAATACTATTTCGCTCACGCATCATCCCGATTATATCCATGAATTTTTGCGCATTATCTGAATCGAGATTGCCGGTCGGTTCATCGGCGAGTATAACTTTCGGTTCGTTAATCAATGCGCGTGCCAATGTCACTCGCTGTTGCTCGCCGCCGGAAAGCTGCCCCGGGAAATGCTTTGCGCGGTCGGCAATACCAAGCGAATCGAGAAGATACATTGCGCGTTCCTTTGTTCCAGCGCCGTTACATCGAGTAATTTTCTGCGGAATTAAAAGATTCTCGAGTGCGGTGAATTCCGGCATGAGATGATGAAACTGGAAGACAAATCCAATCGAATCGACCCGGATATGCGCCATTTGGTCATCGGACAGATTTGCCACACTTTTTTCTTCGAATGTAACATCACCTTCCGATGGTGTATCCAGCAGTCCGAGTAAATGCAGCAAAGTGCTTTTGCCTACACCCGACGCTCCGACAATTGCTACAAATTCGTTTTGTGTAAGCTCAAAATCAATCCCGCGTAGGACTTCAAGCCTGCCATCGGGCGAGGGATACCATTTCCAGAGATTTTTACATGATAATAACGCCATAGAAATAAGATAAGATTAAACAGCAAAAAGTAAAAGGGAAAAGTGAATACAGAATTAATTGTAAATAATTTGTAGTTTGTCCACCACACACAATTGTTGAATACAAAACGCAGAGACATCTGCAAAACAGAAATTTTGCTTGTTTTAAGCTATATAGGTGAGTAGCCCATTATTCTTTTCGCGTAGATTGCTAATTGGAAACTATTTAAGAAAGATAACCTGTTTCATAGCCGATTTTGCGCCTGCGGTTACCTTAATGAAATATGTGCCACTGCTTATGGATTCATCGGGTTGCCAGATGAATTCTCTGTCGGTGGTCGTTTCGGCTCCGTTTAACGACCGGTGAGTACTGGGCACTGAGCGTAGCCGAAGTGTCCCACTCAAATCAAATATCTCGATTTTAATTCCCTGTTCGCTGAAACCTGACAAATGAATCCTGCACGATGTATTGAATGGATTTGGGTATGCATTTATAGCAAAAGTTTCGAGTAAAGAATGTTGGTTTACTACAAGTCCTGTTCCTGTCATATATGAATGAAGAATTCTCTGCATAACGGTATCTTGAAATTCCGCCATTTCCAATGCTGACGGTGGTGAGTCAATCCATGATGAAATCACGATTTCGACAGTATCGAAAGCCCATGCGGTTGTCGGCAGGATATAATTCCAGATGCCCGAACCGGTTTCATCCAGCAAGTAGCGCGTGTCGAACCATTCCTCATTCGAGCCGTCTGTGAATGCGGAATCGTATTTGGCATGTGTAAGCTCAAGCATCACCGATGGGTTGCCGATACATTCATCCGGCTGTGTATGCGATGCAGGGAATATTGGAAATGGGATCGAAACCGCCGGTGTGGCAAAACAGCACCACATAAGAGCCAATTCTTGCGGCATATCGGGGGAAACGCCTTGCGCAATACATGAGGCAAGGCTTTTCCAGTTCGATATTGTCTCGGCACCATCCGAACCGGTATTCACCCATCCTGCCGGTAAGCCATCGAAAGCGCCTGTCCAGGGCAATGGATACGGGTCTTCGCCCTCGCGGTAAAGGTCGGCGATTAAATGATTGGCGACAAACAATGCATCTAACGAATCACCGAGCGCAGCATCGCCAAGCAATCGATAGGCGCGGTTATACCGCTCGATTCCCGTTCTTCCGTCATCGCCGATATAGGAATAATTTGCACGAACAACAATTCCGAGCGAGTCGGGTTCATATTTCAAATGCTCCCAATTAGCGACCTCGAACATTGCCGCGCCATCATGAGCATCGATAACAGCGTAATTCGCACCCGTTGACCTTCCCGTAATATCAGTGGAATCGAGAATAGTCTCGAACTCTGCAATCGTCTCACATCGCTTTAGCGCAAACTCCATAAGTGTTGCGTTCCCAAGTCCCCATCCGCCCTCGTAATCGATATTATATGCCGCAGATTGCACTATCCCGAAACCGACCTCGTTTATACCCATCCAGGGAGATGATGAACCGTAATAGCTATTGATAACATAAGCATAATAGCCATCGGGTGTAAGAACTTTGAACTCGGTATCCCAGTTTGTGATGTCCCTATTTTTGAATATCAATGGATGACCATTATTGGTGGCTTCACCTGCGATTACCGCTATCGTGCATGCTCCCGAAATTGCGACAATAACAATTATTGTGATAAATATTTTTTTCATGTTCCCCTTTTTTCTTGTTCCAGCGGTCTCCCGAGTATCGGAAGGAAGGATTCAATGTAAATTATCAATTTGCAGTGCAAAAGTGCAACGCACCGCACCCGGTGCAATCGGGTTGGGTTATTTTGAATTGTAATGTTGTATTGTTAATTTAGCATTGCTTCTTTTTTCTTTGCTTTCTGCGGCTTCTCTTTGTTTTTCATATTCAGGATGGATGCTATTTTCGTCCATCTCATTTAAAATTACAATAGTTCTAATACTTATAAGTTTGTGAGATATCCGTTTAAAACAGAAAATTAAGTTTTATTTTGCTTTCATTCCGTCCTGCAGATCTTGCCGCCATCGATGCTAGATGGTCTGCGGTTTTATTTAATTCGCGTCTGATATGAATAAAAGTAACCGACTTATAATTCTTCATCAGGCTGTGTGCCTGTGCAGCGATTTGAGCAAGCGTCTGATTCTTAATTTTATACACTCCGGTCATTTGCCTGACTAACAACTGGCTGTCCGAGCGTATTTCGAGGTTATCCGCATCAAGCAAATGAGCTTGCTCGAGCGCAAGAATTAGTGCTTTGTATTCAGCAACATTGTTGGTTGTGTTCCCCAAAAAACTGGTGAGTCGACTCAATTCATTACCGGTTTCATCGATAATATAGGCGCCTGCCCCCGCAGGACCGGGATTTCCGCGTGATGCGCCGTCGATGTAGCAAATCAATCGCATTCAGAATTAATCCTTCGATTTCATTGCCTTATCATATTCGATATCTACAATAAGTCTTCCGCAGCTTTCGCATATAACAAGCTTACCTGCACGTACTTCTTGGATTGTCTGTGGTGGCAATGAGATTCTGCATCCACCGCAGGCTCGCTCAACAATAGGAACTACAGCAATACCTTCCCGTCCACTCCGTATTTGACGATAGCGATTTAGAAGTTGAGGAGATATTTGCGATGAAACCTTGTCGCGCTTCTTCTGGATTTTAGCAATGACAGAGTCAATTTCTTGAGAATTGCGTTTTATTTCCTTGATACGGTTTTTATTTTTCGCGATAGTCTCTTTAACTTCGGTTTCAAGTTTCTCTACATCGCGCTCGAGGTTTTCTTGCTCATCCATAAGGACTATTATTCTTTGCTCGGCTTCACCTATTTTAACCTCGTGGGTTTGAATTTCGAGTTGAACAGCATCATATTCCTTGTTTGTTGTTACTTTCGTGAGCTTTTTCTGCGATTTTTGGAAACCTGTATTCTCACTTTCTACCTCCAACTCAAGAAGCCCTATTTCCTTCTTAACTTCGACAAGCCGTTCCGCTTTTTCACCAAATTCCTTTTCAAGCTTATCGATTTCTTCCTGAAGTTGTACCAGAAGGTCGGGGAAAAATGCTTTCCGAAGGTCAACCTCAAGTAGCTGGCTGTCAAATTCTTGAACTTTCAGCAAAAGCCTTAACTGCTCCTTCATCGGAAGTTTGGTCTTCGATTTTGGCATAGCCATCTCCTCTATATTTATTTTTTTTCATAATTATCAGTTGCTTTAAATGAATGAAAAACCGTTTCCTCACGATCGGATATTTTAATCTCACCATGTTGTTCGAATTTTTGTAGTATTTGTTCAGCAACTTCTTTAAGCCTCGGGAGTACAACCCACTCGGTAGGGAAATGCCCTGCGACAACCGATGCAATTCCTGCATCGAGCAACTCTAGCGCTGAACTATGCTTGAGTTCCCCGACAATAAATACATCGACGCCCGAGTTTATTACTTCATTTACAAACGAATCACCACTTCCAGCAAGAACCGCTGTATTATGCGCAAATTTTTCACTATCGCCCGTAAAGCGTACTGCTTCGGTCGGCAATTTCTCGGCGCACATTTCTGCAATATCGGTAACGCGCATCATCTTGTGCAGTTTTCCTACCGCGCCGAATCCACCGCGGATTTTATCATTTTCGAGTGGATAGATATCGAATGCAGGTTCCTCATAAGGATGACATGTGCGAACGGCTTCCAGTGCAGCATCTAGAAGATGATTTGGGACAATCGTCTCGAAGCGCAGTTCTTTTACAGTCTCGAGTTTGCCCACTTGTCCAATGAACGGATTTGCACCATCGAGCGGCATAAATGTGCCCTCGCCAGGTACCGCAAAGCTGCAATGGCTGTAATTGCCGATAAATCCGGGTACTTTGTTTAATAGGGAACGACGGAAATTCTTAAAACTATCTTTTGGCACAAAGACTACGAGTTTGAATAGTTTCTCGGAGGTTTTTGTATAAAGAGGTTTTTCGACAGCGATTTCAAGGATGCCTGCGAGTGCTGTTGTTACGCCATCGGCTGCAAAATCGAGATTTGTATGTGCAGAATAAATTGCGACATCATGCTGAATTGCGCGGTATATTCTGCCTACCGGTCCCTGTCCGGCAATCACAGCGGAGAAATCGGAACGGAGCGGTGGGTGATGAGTGAGCAGCAAATCGAAACCGCCTTCGATAGCCTCACCGAGTGTGGAATCCGTGATATCGAGAGCAATTATGATTTTCTCTATACCCCGTTTCAGGTCGCCGCAGAAAAGTCCCACGCGGTCATCTCGCATCGCCCAATCGGGCGGGTAGCGAAATTCAAGCTCATGTATGAATTCATCCAAGCGCATATTACAAATAAAAAAAGTGCACCTCCGCAAAAGATGCACATGCATTTATCCAAAGTATTGTGTCAGTGGTGGGCGATAGTGGACTTGAACCACTGACCTCTTGCATGTGAGGCAAGCGCTCTACCATCTGAGCCAATCGCCCTCCTTTGTAAAGTTCAAATAAAATTGGACCCACCAGGACTCGAACCTGGGGCCAAAGGATTATGAGTCCTTTGCTCTACCAACTGAGCTATAGGTCCGAATTGGAAAGTTATCGCCTGTATTTTCAATGTCAAGTTTTTTTTGCAGGCATGTTTTATATGAAAATGCTAAATGCTTGCGGAAAGTTATTATATCTATGTTTGAGAATTTGTATTGGAAGATGTAGTAGCAGGTATAGACCACCATCGAGGTGGACTACACCTGACAAAAAACCTCCCGAAGATTTCAATCCTTCAGGAGATTTATAATCGAATTGGGCAATTCTATTTCACCAGTGCCATCTTTTTCTTAGGTCTAGTAGACAAAAAGTGGTTGCTATTTACGCAAATAACTCATTGACTTTTTTTTTCCTTTCATCCTTAAGTCCAGAATGTAATCTTAATTTTGATTTCAGATTTAAGAACACACCCTCCAATGAATTAGTAGTATTTGGAACTCTGAACTTTACAATCCGCCTTTGCGCTGATGTCCCTGATTTATCTGGTCGATATTGGATGGTGGAATCGAATCCTGCGGTGTCCTTCGCCGAATCTTATAATCCAGCAGAGTATCATCATCGGTGTGCGAAAGCGGGCAATACTGGTCGGGGATAGGATTCTTGCGTAAAAACGCCTCGTGCGATATATGAGGGCATCGTTGCGTTGCTAGATAGCCGGTCTCACTGCAAACATCAAGAAAAACAACATCGGCGTATGGCACAGCGAAGCTATCTGCTTTAGTCGGTCCTTTGGGATAGTATTCCAACATGAGCTTTGTCCATGTAGGCAGTGCGGCTCGTGAACCTGTCATGCCTTCGCCTATCGAGGTAAGGTCATTGAATCCGATACATACGCCGGCGGTTATTTTTCTTGTGAATCCTATGAACCACGCATCGGTGTAATCATTTGTTGTTCCTGTCTTTCCACCTGCTGGATGCAAAAAACCGAACATTCGCGCTGCGAAACCGGTGCCGTGATTTATTACGCTTTTGAGCATCGAGGTCATCACATAAGCCGTGCCTTTGGACAAAACTTCGACCTTTTCGGTTTTTTCCTCATAAATAACTGTACCGTCCCTGTCGATTATCTTATCGATAGATACCGGTTTCACCTTGAGTCCCTGGTTTGGGAAAACCGAATACGCAACGACCATATCCCACAATCTTGTTCCACTCGATCCCATCGCCACAGAAAGCACCGGATCCATCGGTGTTGTTATGCCCATCCTGCGTGCGAAAGCTATCACATTAGCCGGTCCGACCATCTCGCACAGACGTATCGATGCGAGATTTCGCGATTTCTTAATCGCTTCGCGCAGTGTTATCTCGCCAAGATACTTATGGTCGTAATTGTGCGGTCGCCACAGTTTGTTCCCGACCATTGTCCATATCCCGGGAGTGTCCTCGATATAATTGGATGGCTGCCATCCATTATCGATAGCAGCGGTATAGACAAACGGCTTAAAAGCCGAACCGGGTTGTCTTATCGCTTGATTAACGCGATTGAATTGACTCACCTGAAAATCCTTTCCGCCAATCATCACAATGATGCGTCCGGTTTCATTCTCGATAGCGAAAACTCCGCCGGTTACCGGTTTCCAGATACGAATGCTGTCGCCTGTCGTTGTATCGAGTAACATCTCGGTATATTCGGCATCATCGGGATGATGCGTAATCTCGATTTTTCTCTGAATGAGATATAATCTTCCTCGCAGAGTGTCCTCGACTGTTTTTGTGAGATTGTATTCGAGAGTCGTATGGACGGTAACGCCTTGAGTGTACAGCCAGTCGCCACCGTATTCCGCAGAAATCTTTTGACGAACGAAATCGACGAAATACGGCGCTTTCCAGCTTTCCCCGCGTGTTCTTTCATGGAATTCAAAAGGTATCGAACAAAGCGAATCTATATTCTCACTGGAAACATTGCAGACTTCAGGCATGAAACTCACATTCTCCATAAGACTCAGTATAAGATTTCTTCTCAGTATCGCTCTCTCGACCTTTCTCGTATATGCCGATGGCGCAGGTAGAACGGCAACTATCAACGCTGCTTCTTCTGGTGTAAGTTCAGAAGCATCTTTGTCGAAATAAATATTTGCAGCGGATTGAACGCCGTGCGCGCCTTTGCCCATATATACCTGATTCATATACAATTCCAGAATCTCCGATTTGGAATATTTGTGTTCGAGACGAATTGCGGTGAGAGCTTCTTTAATTTTTCTTATCAAAACTTTTTCTCTGGTCAAGAAAAGCGTTCTTGCAAGCTGTTGAGTAATCGTGCTGCCTCCCTGAGCAAATCTTCCGGCTTTAATATTTGCCACCATTGCCCCAGCAATCCTGAATGGCGATAAACCCCAATGATTGAAAAATCTCCTGTCTTCAGTTACAAGGAGAGCTTTTTTAAAACAAAGCGAGACATCATCGATAGATACCCAAATTCTTCGCTCACTTGCAAATTCAGCAAGCAAAACACCGTCGGCGGAATACATCTTACTCACAAGAGTGGGCTGGTATTCCTCAAGAATCTCAGGGTCGGGCAACTCGGGAAGATACAGGACATATACCACAAAAAGCAGAATACCCGGTAAGATTATCCCCCCCAGAAAACCGAGAATAGTTGCAAGTGCGGCGGTTCCCCAATTGAATGGTTCACGAACCCCCACGAGAATTTTTAATAAATGTTTCTTTGCATCATTCATGATTTCAGGTTTCAGGTGCTAGGTTTCAGGTGTTAGGTGTTGCAAAAATTTGCAATAATCTTACTTGTATCCTTCTGCTATGTCGGAGCGGTAAAACGACTTTTCAAAATCAATTTTTCTCACTGCAACATAAGCATTCTCCGCGGCGGTTGAGAATGAATTGCCGATACCCACCACATTAAGCACCCTTCCACCGTTTGTAATCACAGAATCTCCTCGAAGCGCTGTACCGGCATGGAAAACCAGCGAATGTTTGTTGCTTTCTTTCTGCAGTTCCGCAATTCCTGTGATTGGGTAACCTTTTTTGTATCTTTTCGGATAACCTCCCGAAGTCATAACGACACAAACAGTTTTTTTGTCGAGCCATTCGGTGTCGGCTTCAAGTATTCTATTCTCAAGAGCAAAAAGCATCATTTCGAGCAGGTCGCTTTTTAGAAGCGGAAGAATTGCTTGAGTTTCCGGGTCGCCGAATCGGCAATTAAACTCGAGAACCTGAGGACCGCTTTTGGTTAGCATAATTCCGGCGTATAAAATGCCCTTAAAAGGCGAACCAATATATTTCAATCCATCGATTGCAGGTTGAATGACTTCATCGAGCGCTATCTTTTTAAGTGTTTCATCGAAAAGCGGATGTGGTGCGATACAGCCCATGCCTCCGGTATTAGGACCGCTGTTGCCTTCATAAGCGCGCTTATAATCCTGTGCAGGTTGAAGAATAACTGCGTTGTCCCCATCGGTCATAGCAAGAATTGAAATTTCGGTGCCTTCCAAATATTCCTCGATAATAACAGTCTTTCCAGCATCTCCCCATGTGCGCTCTATCATCATGTGAACAATTGCATCACGGGCTTCCTCGATATCGTGAGCTACAATGGCGCCCTTTCCGCCGGCAAGACCATCGGTCTTTATCACTATCGGGAATTCATGGTCCTCGACAAATTTAACCGCGCCTTCAGGTTCATCGTATATAACATAACTGGCTGTCGGGATATTGTATCGCTTCATAAAATCTTTCGCAAAAACTTTGCTTGCCTCGATTTGCGCGGCTTTTTGCGAGGGACCGAAAACGGCAAGTCCACGCTTTGAGAAATAATCTGCAATACCGTTTGCAAGCGCGTCTTCGGGTCCGACTACCGTGAGGTCGATACTGTTTTGCTCGGCAAAACTTGCGAGTGCGCGCAAATCAGTTTGTGGAATATCTACTGTTTTAGCAATATCTACAATACCTGCATTACCCGGAGCAACAAAAAGCTCATCAGCATAAGGGCTTTGCGATATTTTCCATGCAAGCGAATGCTCTCGTCCACCACCGCCGACTATTAATACTTTCATGTCATGACTCCTTGTGAACATTTATTATTAGCATTTTAACACATTTATACAAAATGTTTAATCACGCATCAATAAATATATTTGTTGAATTTTTTTATGCAACAAGGAAAAGAAATTGCATAACCTGCATTTTTCACAAATGAGCTGATTGATGTTACCCCGATTTGATGGATACAGAGAAAGGTATTACATTGCCTTTTAAAGGAAGTGTCCAAATGGGGACCAAAAAACGACGGCGGAATTTTGACAGGGAATTCAAACTGGTTGCTGTTTGGTTGATTGCTAACGGTGGATACAAAATTTCGGAAGTTGAGGAAAATCTTGCTGTCATAATATGCACATTTAAGATTGTTTCGTTTATCCGATTCAACCTCGATATGCGACTCATTTCTACTTATATCAATACAACTTTTTTACAACTTTTACTCGACAAAATCGCTATAATTGTTTTATTGTTATCATTGCGGAATAGAATGTTAACGGTTTTTAATTCTTTAAAGTATAACTCGATAGTTTCTTTCCGCCACTGATTCTATACAATTTAAACTAACAAGAAACTTAGCTTATAACTCATAACAATGTATCGAGGGAAAAAAATAGGCATCGTTGTGCCGTGCTACAACGAGGAGACTCAAATCGAGCATACAATCACAACTATGCCAGATTTCATCGACCGGATAATTGTGGTTGACGATTTGAGCAAGGACAGAACTCACGAAATTGTTGCCGGGCTTGCAAAGAAGGATAGCAGAATTATTAGTATCCGGCACGAGAAAAACCGCGGAGTCGGCGGTTCGATTTCCACAGGATATGTCTGGTGCCGCGATAATGATATCGATATCGCAGTCGTGATGGCTGGCGATGGTCAAATGGACCCCGACGACCTGCCGGTACTACTCGACCCGGTTGTCGAAAATCGCACAGACTATGCAAAAGGTAACAGACTTATCACAGGCGAGGCATGGAAAAAAATCCCGAAACTCAGGTATCTCGGTAATTCAGGGCTGACTTTCTTTACGAAAATCGCATCGGGATACTGGCATGTTACGGATTCGCAGACGGGATATACAGCACTTACCAAAAAAGCCCTGCATCTATTGCCACTAAAAGAAATATATCCTCGATACGGTATGCCGAACGATTTCCTTGTAACATGCAATATCTATAGTCTCCGCGTGCTCGATGTGCCCATCAATCCGGTTTATGGAATCGGCGAAAAAAGCGGTATCAAAGTTAGAAAAGCTCTCTTTTCGCTGACATTTCTGCTCATAAGGCTATTTATCCGGCGAATGCTCCAGAAATACATCATCCGCGATTTTCATCCACTCATCTTTTTCTATGCATTCGGGGCGGCATTGCTCGCGATAGATATCCCGCTCATTGTGCGGCTAATATACTATTGGACGCTGACGGCAAATATCCCGAAGATTAACGCGCTTTCAATTATGTTCTGCACTTTTATGGGATTCCAATCAATCCTGTTCGCAATGCTGTTCGATATGGAAGCGAATAAGGATTTGAAAGGAAATTAATTATAACCAGAAAAAAAGTAACAGTATGGAATCCACGTCATAGTTTTACAGAAACAATTTATGAAAATCCTTATGTTGACAACAAGTTATCCTCGTTGGAAAGACGATAGTGTAGGAATTTTTGTCGATGGTTTATGCAAACCCTTGGTTGAGAATGGCAATGAAGTTTATGTTATTGCTCCGGGTCATCCTGATGCAAAAAAAATGGAGAAACTCGATGGTGTTAATATCCGCCGAATTAACTACTGGTTTACACAAAAAGGACAAAAGCTCGCTTATGGTGCTGGAATACCGACTAATATAAAAAAATCTTTTCTCGCAAAAATTCAAATACCATTACTTATACTTGCAATGTTCTTTCGAGGGATTAAATATGCTCGAAAGAGCAATATAATTCATGTGCATTGGCCGATTGCCGGACTTGTAGGTATGTTATTTAAAAAGTTTTTCGGAAAAAAGTATGTTGTTACTGTTTATGGTGTCGAGGTTTATGTTGGCAAATTCACTTTTCTGATAAAATCGATTTTAAAAAACGCAGATTATATAATTTGCATAAGCGACTATACTCGAAGTAGAACGCCCATACGGAGAGCGGAGAATTCGGAATGCGTAATTTCTCTTGGTATCGACCATGTAAGGTTTAATCGAACCGTTAGAAATGAAAGCCCCAGAGAGAAATTGGGAATTAGTGATACGGAGAAAATTATTTTTTCCATCGGGCGCCTTATCGAACGAAAAGGTTTTCCATATCTCATCAAAGCAATGGAAATCGTTTGCGGAAAAGAACCGGATGCAAAGCTAATAATCGGTGGCAAAGGTCCTGAGAAAGATGAGCTTGTTGATTTAATTCACGAATTGAAATTAGAGCAAAATGTAAAAATGGCTGGGTACATCAGCAATGAACTACTGCCTTATTATTATGCTTCAGCGGATGTGTTTGTTATACCATCGATAATCGATTCCGGGGGAGATACCGAAGGACTCGGTCTTGTTACAGTCGAGGCGATGGCTTGCGAAACTCCGGTTATTGGGACAAATGTTGGTGGAATAACAGATGTAATAGATGATGGCGAAACCGGTTTTCTTGTCGAGCAAAAAAATCCTGAGGAGATTGCCGAAAAAATAATTTCCTATTTGGAAAATCCCGAAAAAGCAAGACAATTTGCTCTCGCCGGCGCTAAGAAAGCGCGTGAGGTATTTAATTGGGAAACATATACAAGAAAAACTATCGAGATATATGAGAAGATTTTGAAATCAGAATAAGGCATTAATTATGGGACATTTTATTGTTACGGAAAAAAGGCTTTTAAAAGCTAAGAAAATCGAATCCATTCTTGTTGATTACACGGGCGATAAAATTGAAAATAAAAAGATTCTCGATATAGGTTGTGGAAACGGTGAAATTGCATGGTACTTTCTTGAAAGTGGCAATGAAGTGCATTGTGTTGATATAGAAGACCAGAGAAATAACCGAGAGAATTGCATTTTTAAAAAAGTGGATTCCGAAATATTGCCTTATACCGATAATTTTTTCGATATTGTTTTTTCCAATCACATAATCGAACATGTTGGGGATGGTGCGCTTCACCTAAGCGAAATTCGACGGGTTCTTAGAGATAACGGTTTGTGTTATCTTGCTACTCCCAATAGATATTTTCCTTTCGAGATTCATTATCGTGTATTTTTATTGCACTGGTTACCAAACCCCATTTTCTTGTGGTTATTGAAAAAAATAAATAAATTTGAGGAAGACCTACATCTTTTTGGTTATTCTAAGCTGAAGCGAACAATAAAAAAAATCTTTTTTTACAAAGAATACACGCATCTTATTGCAAAGAATCCGGAAAAATTTTATTCTACCGATATGGTTCCCAAATCTATGCGAGGTAAAAACTTGAAATTTCTCAATTGGATTTCACCGACAAATGTTTTTGTGCTTTTAAAAAAAAAAGGGAGTTCGATGATTGGGAATTATTACATTCTTTTTAAAAGAGCAATCGGAAAAATTTTACCAAAGAAAGTAATAAAATTTATTGTAGATAATATAATGCCCGTATTTCGCCCTATCGAGCATAAAATGGTAAAGAAAATCGAGTATTCACAACAATACTACGACGATAACTATCATACCCAAAAAGGAGCTTTGGATAAAAGAAGTTTTATACAGGTGATGGATTTTTGGGAAAAACAGGGTTTTAAAGATGAATTATTCACAGTCCTAAAGCAAATCGATATTCCCGGTGACCGAAAACTCGATTGGCTCGAAATTGCATGTATGCATGGTAAAACAGTGTGGTGGATAGCGGAAAAGTATAGCAATATCTTTTTCTATATGTTCGATTTCAGCCAAATTGCTATAAACTGGGTTAGTAAGAACAATCCTATCCCGGATAGAACAATTGTATGGACCGGTGATATTGTTGACATTCGCAATGAGGAAAATAGATTTGAAAAATTCTTTGATTTTATCAGTTGCATCGATGTTACGGAACATCTTCCGAAAGAAATTTATCATCAGGGAATCAAAGAAATGTATAGAGTTCTTAAACCCGGTGGATACTTGATTCTAAAACAGGGAATAAGCGTTTCACCGGAACATATCAATGTCCTTACTGAAGAACAGCTCGTTACAGATTTTACGAATGCCGGTTTTATTTTTGTAAATGACTTGCCGCGTAGATATCACTTATTTACAAAAAAATAAAAAGCTATAATTTATCACCGAACTTAATTCTAAACTAAAGGAATAAATATGGATAACAAAGGAAATGCGGGAAACGAGCACAGTCTTACATTGAATTTTACACAAGGAACTTTTGAATCGCTTAAAATCCATTCCAAACAAACAGGATTTGAGACTATCGAGGAATATCTTATGTTCTTAATAGAGGAGATATTGAAAGAAGAATCTGAAAATAATCTAACCCAGGAAGATGAGGAAGAAATTAAACAGAAACTCAGGTCATTGGGTTATATGGAATAGGGATAACCTATTATTTATCGACTAGAGACGGGGATTTTATGAAACACTTTTTCAAATTGTTTCTTGGAAGATATGTAAAGAATTTCATAAAAAAAATTTTTAAAGACCCATATATAATCTATCCATTGATTTTTGGACTGCCTTCAAGAATGTTTAATCGGCAAAGAAGAAAATGGGTAAATGTTATCGATGAAGAATGGGATTATCTAATTTTACTCGATGCCTGTCGTTTTGATACATTTGCAAAGCTTAATTACCTCGAGGGAGATTTGAATAAAAAAATCGCTCCGGGTTCTTGCACAATAGAGTGGGCGCGTGCAAATTTTATAGACTATTATGAGGATATAATCTATGTTTCATCGAATCCATACATATCGAATGCAGAATACAATAATTTTAATGGTTCAAAACATTTTTTCAAGATGATAAGTGTCTGGAAAGATTCGTGGGATTATGAAACAGGAACAATTCATCCCGATAAAATGGTTGAAGCTTCGACAAAAGCGCTGACAAAATATCCTCACAAGCGGATGATAATCCATTTTCTTCAACCCCATAATCCATATATCGGGGAGACAAAAATTATAATTGAAGAACCTGAAGCCGAAAAAAATAAAAAAGACTTTAATGATAAATTCGATAATACTCATAAATTTTTCATGCTGAATTTGTGGAAAATGGTTCGAAAAGGACAAATGCCCATCGAAACAGTAATCAAAGCTTATGAAGACAACCTTATTCTCGTTCTGAAATCTATCGAAAAGTTTATCGAGCATCTATCGGGGAGAATTGTAATAACTGCCGACCATGGAGAATGCTTTGGCGAGAAATATTTATATGGTCACCCGTGTTGGGTCAGGACAAAAGAATTGCTGGAAATCCCATGGTTTGTCATAGACAAAGGCGAAAAGAAAAAACTCGACAAGCAGGAAATTGAAAAAGAAAGGCTAAGGACAAAGATAGCTAATTTAAAGAAAAAAGGTAAGATATAGCGATTATGTTTTTTTTTCGATGGTCAGGGATTTGTCTATTCTTGCCTGCCACAACCAGTTGGGATACATACTATCCATCTAAGCAATAGAAAACAAAACTCCGTGTTCTCTGTGTTACACTCTATGTTCTCTGTGGTTTGAATTCTCATTGTATGATATTGGTCGATAATTTGTGAAATATCAGAGCTAGTATACTACCTGAAAAAAGATTGCTCTTGACAAATCTAATCTTTTGATTAAATATAGTTTTTCAACGCGGGGTGGAGCAGTCAGGTAGCTCGCCGGGCTCATAACCCGGAGGTCGAGGGTTCAAATCCTTCCCCCGCCATTTTTTTTTGTGTAACGCGTATATTTGCAGAAAGCTTTGTGGCGATGGGCTATTTCCCGATGCAGAACCTTTCAAAAACATCTCCATAAATATCAGGATTTTTGTTTTCTCCAAAGATTTGACCCAAGTAGTTTTCTGCATTATCGAGGCAAACCTGCGCTACATCCCAGAAATCTTTTTCAATTGCATCGATTACATCATCGAGTTCATCCCTCACTTTTACGAGAAGATTCTCGGTTCGCAGGGAAACCATTACTGCATCGGCAGGAATTTCCTTTATCATGCCGGAAACGGCATCGAGAAGTTTATTCATCCCGGAACCCGTTAGCGCCGATACCGCTATCCCCGGTGGAATAAGATTCAGCACATTTTGGCGAAGACCGATATCGGATTTATTCAAAACCAAAATCTCATTATCGGATAAATCGACTGGAATAAATCTATCACTCGATTCATCGACCGAGCCATCGATAACTCGAATGACAATATCCGCAGTGTCGAGCGCTTCTTTTGCCCGTCGAATTCCCTCCCGCTCGATGGGATGTTTGCTGTCGCGCAAACCGGCGGTATCAAGAATTTTTACCGGTACGCCATCGAGTTCGACCGTAGCTTCGATTATGTCGCGAGTTGTTCCGGGATGTGGAGTAACAATAGCGCGTTCGGCGCCCACAATCCAGTTGAAAAGCGTGGATTTACCGACATTCGGCTCGCCCGATACAGCCATTGTCAAACCTTCGGCAAGGATTCTTGAGTCCCATGTACGCTGCAAAATATTTTCGATTCCCTCCCTGGATTCTTCAATACCTTTGCGCCATTTTTTCATGTCGATAGTGGATATATCATCCTCAGGAAATTCGAGGATAGCGGTGATTTCGACGAGAATATCATACAATTTGTTTCGCATATTTCCAAGGTCCGGGACGAGGTTAGCCGATTGTCTCGCAGCGCGAAGCGCTCTTTCGGTGGGAGCATCGACAGTGAGTGCAACCGCCTCGGCATCGATAAGTGTCATCTTGCCTGCGGCGACCGCGCGAAATGTGAATTCACCGGGCATTGCCAGACGGGCGCCTTGTGTTATTATCTTATCGATTATTTTTTCAACGAGCACCGGATTGCCATGAACCGATAGCTCTATCATATCCTCGCCGGTGTAGCTTTTGGGCGCATGAAATACTGTGGCAATCGCTCTATCTGTAAAGTTGGCGACGCTTATATCGACAACGAGTGCATGGTTAGGTTCGGCATCGGCAAGAGTATCGCCAAATGAAAGCGCTTTATCGAAAATCGAGAAAATGCTCTTTCCGCTGCCTCTGATAACAGCGATTGCAGACCTTCCAACCGGGGTGGATTGTGCTACTATCGGGTCGCCGGACAAAGCGAGAGCATAATTTTCTGCTATTGTTGACATTGTAATTATCGGGATTCAGGGTTCAGATGGCAGGTTACAGTTCACCACCACCACTCCGAAGAATATTGCCACAGAGCGCAAAGAGAACACATTTGAATTTTAAGACTATATTTTCATAAAAACATTCATTTTTTTGGTTTTAATTCATTGGTCTATATAAAGTTATAGTAATTTGGGTGGCTTTTCTAAGCTGTCGGTGTGGGATAGGATGTTATTGCGGTTCCTCATCTCATTTATTCTCTTTTTCTACTCTTATATTTCCAAATAAGCTTTCTAATCAATTTTCGCAAGAGAAAAACATTAAAAATAATTGATTTGCCCGTGATGATTTATGCCTTTTTCTCTGTGCGCTCTGTAGCAAGAATTGGTGTCGAGTGCTATGAATCAAATTTCCGAACGGTGAAGGAATGCAATCGCTACCGCGGCGGCATCGGTTGTATCGAGCGGGAGTTGCTTATCGAGTTTGAGAAGATGTTTAACCATATATGCAACCTGCTCTTTAGTTGCCGCACCGTTTCCTGTTAGCGCCATTTTGGCTTGAGCCGGTGTAATACTCTCGATTGAAAGTTCTGCGTGAGCCGCTGCCAGCAGAATCGTGCCACGCGCTTCTCCGAGCCGTATTAATGTCCGGGTATTCAATCCAAAAAATGGACTCTCGATGGCAAGAATATCGGGTGAATATTCCTCAATAAGCCCTGATACAGTATCATAAATTTTCAGCAGTCCTTTTTCCGGCTTTTTGGAACCAACTTTGCCGATTCCACCTGCGATAAAATTCTGCGCTCTTATATCGCCATCGAGCACACACCAGCCCATGATTCTCGTGCCCGGGTCTATTCCAATAACTCTCATTTATACCTGCCACAAATTTATGATGTTATACACAAAAAAATATCAAAAAATAAAACTATAAATCAAAATGTAAAAAAAAAACATTAAAGGATTCAAGTGCCTTGGTATATCTCTCTCTCATATTAACTTTTCCTTAAAAATTTTAAACTTTATTTGGTATTTGTTTTTTGGGCTTTAACATCTTGCTTTATTGGCTCATTCTCTAGTTTTAAGGTATATCTACCAATTTTATTTGACTTGATAGGCATTTATTAGATTTTTATATACTCGCTCAATTTTTTCCATATTTTTATTATGATCACCTTTTTCTTTTACTATCTTGCGATTGATTTCTCCAAAACTTTTTGACTTTTCCCTGTCTTTAATAAGATTTATAAGATGTTTTGCTAGCGCTTCAGAATCTTTTTTTTCAAAAAGATAACCGTTCTTATTATTTTTAATCCACGATTTATTGCCCGTGATGTTTGTAACCACGACCGGTAACCCATAAGCCATAGCCTCTAAAAGTGAAATTGATGTGCCGTCAGAAAGCGATGTTGAAACATAAATATCTGCACAACCAAAATAACTTGGAAGTTCATCATATTGAACATAATCGATAAATTTAGCGCTATTTGAAATTCCCGACTCTTTAACCATGTTTTTTAATCTGTTTTCCAATGAACCTTTGCCAATTAACATAAACTTAGCATCAGGAATCTCTTTAACGACAAACGGTATCGCATTAATCAAGCATTCAATATTATAAATCCGTTCAAAGTTCCTTATACTTAGTACAATCGGATTATCTTTCCACCCTAAAGATTCTCTTGTTTCAGAACAACAAACATCAGGATTAAATCTTTCAGTGTCAACACCAATTGGAGAATTTAGTATTCTTCCTTTATCTACTCCATAGGAAATTAGTTCGTTAGTCAATTGATTGGAAACAGAATGTATCATATCTGCTTTTCTTATCGTATATTTTAAAATAAATCTACTAATAAAAGATTTTTTTGGAGAAACTAAAACATCGCTTCCCCATGCGGAAACAATCAATGGGTTAAAACCGGACGTTGCCGCATAGAATCCGTGTTCTAAAAGATAATGCCCATGAATTATATCCGGATTAATTTCTTTAATTATTTTTTTAATCTTTATAAACTTAAGAAATAATAGAAACAAAATTGAGAAATGAGAAACGCGTATGAGTGGGCCAATATAATGAAAACATATATTTTCGATTTCTGCTTTTTTAAACGAAATTAAATGGATTTCATGTCCTCTTTCTACGAAATATTTCACCCATCTTTGGGTGTGGATGTTTTGTGCGTCAGCGAAATAACAGATTTTCATTTCAGATACCTTTGCAAATAATTTCAAGGTTTTTATCATTCTCTTTATCTAAAATGCTTCTTCAGTCAATATTTATCATAACTACCTTTTTCAATAACGGTTTTACAGGAATTTGTGTTAATTGGATAAAGAATAAACATTATTCTATTGACGCAAACTAGTATAAATCGCTATCTACATCAAATTAGATCTTTTGCGAAGCAGCCATTCGATTGCGAGACTGATTATCGCTGCTGCAAGAAGCCACCACCGATTCCACAATTCACTTTCCGTTCTCCATGAGTGCATACGAGGTTTAAGGTTGATTTTTTGCGCAAGAATTTGTGCGGAATCGACAGGCATATATATCCCGCCGGATAGCTCCGCAATCGCCTCGAGCGCAGCACGGTCTTGATTTGTTTGAGCGAACTCCATCCTGAATTCCTCGACTACCAGTGTAGTCTTCGCATTTCCAATCCGCGAGCCGTCTTGTTGTGCATTACCGGAAAGCCTATATTTACCCGGCGCGAGCGATGGCAGTTTGACTTCATATACACCTTCGCCAATCTCTGTCATTTCAACCGAGAATTCATCCACGTTGTCAGCAGCGGAACGTGCAACCGTAAGGTTTACAACCGCTCCTGAAACCGGCTGGTTGCTCAGGTCACGCACCGATGCCGCTATAAGCACAGGCTCACCGCTTCTATATACACGCTTGCCGGGAGTTAGCACGAAACGCGAGATTTTTTCTTTTGCCACAAGATATTGCGTTAGATTTGCCATAAGATTCCGGTAAATATGGCTATCTCCACCGAAACCATACGGTAGAAATCCCCATCGCCAGATAGGGGATGCCGTGAGTATAACGCTTCGACCGCCATTTATCTCGCCGACTGCAAGAACCGGCAAATTATTTTCTGAATGAGCCATGAGTATCGATGCCCACGGCGCCGGTTGCGATGGCATAAATCCCGTGAACGGCGGGATTTTGGCGATAACGGTCGATAGGTCTTCGCCATGACGTGTTATCTTCATCACCGGATGTGCGTATGCATCTTCAGCTGGGGCGGGCACAAATTCGCCGAACACAAATTTTATCGATGGGTCGATTATTACGGGTAGTATTTCGCTAAGAATTTTCAGTCCATCGGCAGGCGTCTTCGAGTCATCGACAATCCACAGAAGTGAACCGCCTCCACGAACATAATCTCTAATTTTTCCAGTAACAGACGCTGTGAGTAAATGCCCCGCGTGAATAAGTATCAGCGCATCGTATTCATTAAGCTTTGCCGTGTCGGTCGGAAAAGTTTTAAACGGCACATTACCTCCCCCCTGTGCAGAATAAAGGTCGATTTCGAGATGTGGGTCGGATTCCAAAGCCCGTCGCAAAAAAGCGACTTCGAATGATGGATGGTTACAGGCAAGCAATATTTTCTTCCTCGAGGGTAAAATCCTTAACGCAACCGACTGCGAGTTGTTCGATGTTGTAACTTCCCCTGCAATTTTAGGCAGGCGTACTGTGTAATATTTTAATCCCGGTTCTTCCGGCACAACCTCGAATTTTACGGGAATACTCTGACCCGATGAGGGCAGTTCGATATTTTGCTCGGATATTTTTGATTTTTCACTCGATAGAGAAACCTTTGTGCCTTTTCCATCGAGCCGCCATGCACGGATATGCACAATAATTGGAGTTTTCTCACCTGCATAAGCGACAGGATTTGCAAGAACTTGAGCCACTGCAACATCGGGCGCGGGTTCGGGATCGCCGATACCAACTGTAAAAACAGGGAAAGGCATTGTAGCCGAAACCGAGACCGGGTCGATACCGATATTGCTTTCGCCATCGGTTATAAGAATTAGCGCCCCGGTATTCAACGACTGCGCTGTATCGAGAATTTCAGAAAGAGCATCGCCGATTGCAGTGATTTTGCCATCAAAATTGAGCTTATCAAACGGGTATATTGTATCTGCAAGTGCAAACTTATAGACAGAATAAGCGCGTTCGATTTCCTTAATGGTTTTGGAATCGAGAAATTCGATGATTTTCCCGGCTCTATCACCGGTGTTGTCCGGGACTGTTATGCTTTCGGTATCATCGACAAGGATTGTTACGGTCGGTATAATATCTTCTTTGTGAAATGCGACAAGCACCGGGTCTGCAAGCATGAAAACGATACATGCAATTGCAATAAATCGAAGTATCGCCATAATCCATCTTCGAGGTTTCGATACTTGAGGATCTGTCGAGCGATACACCAAAAAAGCGCCCACCGCTCCTGCTATAAGCACCAGAATAAGCGCTAAACGGTGGGGGTCGCGAAAAAAAATGTGAAAATATCCAGAATCCATAAAATATCAGCTTTCTCAGGTAGTGTATTGGAGCATTCGATTAGTTCCTTTGCTCCATAAATTGCGTATGAACTTTTTCATCGATTTTCGACTGTGTTTTCTGCCCGGTTTCTTCGGTAATCTCATACAGAGCACCGTCTCCATTTTTTACGACAAGCCACTTGAACCACAGAGTATTAACATATTCCGTTCTATGTGGAAAGAAAGGCAGGAATTGCCCCAGTGCATGGTCACAAAGAACAATAGGAGTCATCGTAAAGATAAATATGTCTTTGAGCATATTTCGCTTTGGATAATATGCATTCTCGATTTTCAATTTTTTTTGATATTTCACACCCTCGCGTAAAACAAGTTGAGAAATACCCAGAAGTCCCGGACGAAATTTTAAAATATTTTTTTGCTCCGCCGTATATGTCGCAACAACTTTTGGCAATTCCGGACGCGGTCCAATAAATGTCATATCGCCTTTAATGATATTCCACAATTGCGGAATTTCATCGATAGCGGTTGCTCGAATTATTCTACAGATTCGTGAAAATCTTGGGTCTTTAACCTGTGTATGAAACGGGTAATCGCCGTTTGCGTTTTTGCGCATAGTACGAAGTTTGTATAAAACAAACTTGCGTCCATTAAATCCCACTCGTTTCTGCTTGAAAATAATTGGACCCGGAGAATCCAATGCTACAATTATCACGGCAATCAGGAACAATGGCATAAACAATAACAACAACAGGAGCGCCGCAGCAGAACCTAAAATTCTAAGTATTATTTTTCCCATAATTTTAAATCTAATATTCAAACTAAATATGGCAAGGATTTTTCATATACACATTCAAATTATCAAAATAAAACAAATCTATTGCACTTTTTGCATTAGGATAGTAAAATCTATTCATGCAGAAAGAAAGAATAATCCATAAGATACGAGATGCTGGAGTAGTCGGTGCTGGCGGTGGCGGTTTCCCCGCTGCGGTGAAACTTACGGGAGAATTTAAAACCTATATCGCAAATGGCGCCGAATGCGAACCATTGCTCAATAAAGACCTCGAGTTAATGGAGCAGCATGTTGAAGATTTACTGAAGACAGTTGATTTATTGCAAGATTCGCTTGGATTGAATTCTGCATATTTCGCTGCAAAGGAAAAATACAGTAAGGTCTGGACGAAAGCTTCACAGTATCTTGATAAATATAGTATTATTCCGGCATATCTCGATGATATTTTCCCTATCGGCGATGAATTCGAACTTGTTTATCGGATTCTGAATAGGACAATCCCCCCGGCACAAATACCTCTTTCTGTCAATGCAGTAGTGAACAATGTTGAAACGATTCTTAATATCGGTAATGCACTGTCCGGGAAACCGGTTACGGAGAAATGGCTTACCGTTTCCGGTGATGTCGAGTATCCGTTCACAGCAATAGTTCCAATCGGTACACCCGCAAGTGTTTTACTCGATTTTGCAAAGCCCAAACTCGAAAATTTCGCTCTTATCGAGGGTGGTCCAATGATGGGCATCATCGCCCCGCTGGATGAACCTGTCAAGAAAACGACATCCGGTTTTCTCGTTTTCCCCCCTGAACATCCTGTTGTCACATATCGCAAAATGCCTTTGGAATATGTTTTGCGAATTGCGGCATCTGCGTGTTCGCAATGCCGGATATGCACCGACCTATGCCCGAGATATCTTCTCGGTCATCCTCTCGAACCACACAAAATAATGCGCTCAGCGGCAATGCCCATGTCGCTGCCTGTCGATGTCATGACCGCCGTACTTCTATGCTCCGAATGCGGTATTTGCGAACAATTTGCATGTCCCATGGGGCTTTCGCCAAAAAGAATTAATCAGGAATTAAAAAAACGCTTTCGGGAGAAAGACATTAGATTTCAATGGAATGAAGATTTGCCATGTCCAAAAGAGGAACGAGGATATCGACAAATCCAATCGCAGAGACTCGCCGAAAAAATCGGGATTCTTCAAAAATTAAATATACAGCCGGATTTTATACACTCATTTCCCGAACCCGAACGCGTTATCGTTCGGTTGCTGCAACATGCGGGTGTTCCAGCGGAACCTATTGTTCGCCCCGGCGAGACTGTTGTGAAAGCGCAGAAAATTGCCGATATTCCGCATGGAAAACTTGGAGCGCCGCTCCACTCACCAATCGATGGTCACATTATCGAAGTGAAACCCAATATTATTATTCAAAGATAGCTTTTTTTCCAAAATTATGGTATAGGGTATATTCAATGCAAAATACCCGGTTCTCAGAAGAATTTAGCCACAGAGATGCTGTGGTTTTCTTCTTCTAGTTAATAAAAGAATTCTTGCTTTATCACAATCGAGTGCATATTTTTTCGATAATAACCGAATATAAACTGTTACCCTTTTTCCCCGAAGGAGTTCTTTTGGCAAATTCACCGGATAATATTCGCATGAGCCTTGCGGCTGCATTGACACTCAATTTGCGCCGTGGACTTTTCTGGCGCGATGCGCGGCTTTACTGCATAAACCTTCTCCTTACTTACGATAAACCTTGCGCCGGAAACTGCGCATATTGTGGATTGCATCGTGAGCGTCGAGAACATAAAAAGCATACTGCTTTACCGCAGGATTCCGATAGACCCGACAAAACATTTATTCGCGTAGATTGGCCCACTTTCCCGACCGAATTGGTTGTCGAACGAACTGCGGAACTCGAGGAGGAAAAAAACCTTCAGAGAGTGTGCATCTCGATGGTTACAAGGCGGCAAAGCGTGAATGATACTATCACAGTAACAAAGGCGATTAGAGAGAAAACCGAGATTCCGATTTCAATTCTTGCAGCCCCGATGGTAACCGATAAGGAGGCTCTCTCGCTCTTCAAGGATGCCGGAGCGGATAGGCTTGGTGTAGCGGTCGATGCCGCAACTCCACAACTCTTTGAACGATACAGGGGCAAAATCCGTAACGCACCGCATCGATGGGATAGATATTGGGAATTCTTCGAAGAGGGGATTTCAGTTTTCGGTGAAAATATGGTCGGTTCACATCTTATCGTCGGGCTTGGTGAATCGGAACAAGAAATGACCGCCGCTTTACAAAAAACTAAAGACCTATCGGGTGAAACTCATTTGTTCTCATTTTATCCCGAGGAAGGTTCGGATATGGAGCATATCTCCCCTCCGCCAATAGACCAATACCGCCGGATACAGATTGCACGATATTTGATAGATAACGGCATATCCAATTTTGCTAAATACGATTTCGATGTTAATGGGAGAATAATCGATTTCGGCATCGATGAATCAAGGCTGAATGAAATTATCGACAGCGGCTTGCCTTTCATGACATCCGGCTGTGTCGGCAAGGATGGCACTTATGTTGCCTGCAATCGCCCATTCGGGAATAGCAAACCCGGTCCCAATGTGCGCAACTATCCATTTGAGCCTAATAGTGAAGACATTAAGCGAATCCGCAAACAGATGGGATTGGATTGAGCGCCATGTCTTACGATGTAATTGTCATCGGTGCGAGTGTAGCCGGACTTTCCACAGCGATAAGGCTTCTCGAACACAGCATAGTTCCCCTCGTTATCGACAAAAAAGCCCTCATCGGAATTCCCGTTCAGTGTGCCGAATATGTGCCGGTGCCTTTTGCGCAGGTTGCGCCGTTTATCAGTGAGAGCGCAGCTCAGAGTGTCGGGGGAATGGAAACTTTCATCGTCGGTGATGGTAAGAATGTGGACAAATCTATCCTTTCCGCCCCTGGATTTATTCTGCACAGGGATAGATGGGAAAAACTACTTGCTGACCGGGTATCGAAACTCGGCGGCAAAATTACTCTAAATATGAAAGCTCTCTCGATTTCATCGGATGGTTCGATTGAGACGACCAATGGCAATCTTTCCGCGCGAGTTATCGTTGCCGCGGATGGTCCGGGTTCCATTGCGGAGAAGATTACCGGCTACAAAAATCGCTCGATGCCGGCTATACAGCACACAGTTGCGCTCAGGGAGCCACTCGAGCGAACGATGACGCTATTCGACAGACGCATCGAAGGCGGTTACGGATGGCTTTTTCCTAAAGGCAAACTTGGTAATTTAGGTGTCGGTGGATGGAGCGATATGGTCGCGATGAGTAAGGTTATACACAAATTCTTTTCAGATTTTGTCTTCCCGGATATTCTTGGCTCGACAGGAGGGCATATACCTGTCGGTGGAGTTGCAAAAAAGTTAGTTGTCGGGAATGTGCTTCTTGTTGGCGATGCAGGTGGATTTGCAGACCCGGTAACCGGAGCGGGAATAGTATATGCATTTGAAAGCGGTAGGCAAGCTGCGGATACAATCGCTGAATTTCTAAACGGGAAAGCGAACGACCTTACAGGATATGAGCGGAAAATTAAATTTCTACGCAGAGCGATTGCCCGTTCATTGGTTAAAAGAAAAGAAATGGAAGATAACTGGCACGATGAGGACTTTACCGCCACAATCAAAGGAGTTTGGATTGGTTTCCGAAAGGCTAATAAAACGAATTGAGGGCGCTCGAAAGCTCTCATGGAAATATCACTCAAAGCGGATAACATTCTATCTACCGGGTATGTTCTATCTCGATGGCAAAACCGGATTGTATCCCGCAGTCTCGGTAACGGGGCGGCAATGCGCTCTGCAATGCAAGCACTGCCGCGGCAAACTGCTGGAAACGATGGTCCCCGCAAAATCATCCGAACAGTTAATATCGCTTGCTCGCCAATGGAAAAAAGACGGTATAATTGGAATCCTGCTTTCCGGAGGTTCCAATTTGGATGGAGTTGTTCCTCTCGAACCGATTATTCCAGCTATCCCCAAACTGAAGAAGATGGGTTTCTTTGTAAGCGCTCATACGGGATTTGTAACACCCGGGCTTGCCGGGAGTCTCAAAGAAGCGGGTATCGACCAGATTCTTCTCGATGTTGTCGGCGACGACCTCGTTATCAAGGATGTACTTAATCTCGATGGAGGCACATCCCTTATATCGAGTGCACTGGATGCCGCCTTTTCCGCCAACCTGCAAGTCGTGCCGCACATAATCGTTGGGCTCGGTGGAGAAATTAGCGGCGAATACAATGCTCTCGAAATGTTGAGGGATTATCCTGTAAAAATCCTGAGTTATGTTGTTCTTATGCCTGCGGTTGCTCTTGGCGATGCAATTCCACCAATATCACTCGAAGATGTACTCGATGTAATTGTAACCGGCAGGGAGGTTTTCCCGGATATTATCCAGACACTCGGGTGCGCTCGACCGAGAGGAAAGTATCGCCTGGAACTGGAGCGCTCGGCAATACGCGCTGGAATCAACAGAATGGCGCTGTGGTCCGATGATGCTATTAACGAGGCGAAAAAACTTGGGCTGGATATAGAATTCAGAAAAACTTGCTGTTCAGTTCCACCGGATATAATAAAGGAATAGACTATGCACTGGCGACTAATCGATACAGGACATCTGTCGGCAGCGGAAAATATCGCGTATGACCACAGTTTTCTCATAGCGCAGGCGAGAGAAGATTCCATCCCGGTTCTTCGTTTCCTGCAATTCGACCCACCCGCGGTACTCGTGGGGCGACATCAGGTTGTTGAGCAGGAAGTGCGACTGCCTTTTGTGAGAGAACACGGTTTCGATGTCAACCGCAGAATAACCGGCGGTGGAACAATCTTTTTCGACCCATCGCAGATTGGCTGGGAGATTTTCGCAAGATTCGATGAACCATGGGTCTCGGGAAAAATCGACGAGTTATACAAGCTTTTCTGCGAAATTATGGCGGATTCTCTCGGGCGACTCGGTATAAATGCACATTTCCGCCCTCGGAACGATATCGAGGTCGATGGGCGCAAAATATCCGGCACCGGCGGCGCCACCGAACAAGGTGCTTTCATCTTTCAGGGAACTCTTCTTGTCGATGATACAGTCGAGGAAATGCTCCATGTTCTTCGGATACCCGCGGAGAAACTCGGAAAGCATGGACTGGAATCGGTTCGAGAACGGGTTACTTTCGTGGCTACTATTTTGAGGCACACACCTTCCACCGATGAACTTAAAGCTACGATTGCCGATGCGTTTAGCGAAAAACTCGGTGTTGAATTTCTGGAATCCGCACCTAACGGGACCGAGCAAAGGCTTTTTAATGAGCTTATGCCAAAATTTCAATCGCGGGAATGGCTCGATGCAATAGTCCGACCGGAGGAACAGCAGGGAGTATTGACAGGATTGTCTGTCGGTGACGGCGGGACCGTGAAAGCCGCGGTTATGGCAAATGCGAAAGAGCGCAAGGTCCGCGCGATGCAGTTCTATGGTGACTTTCTTATCTCCCCGAACCGCGCAATAATCGATTTGGAGTCGCGTTTTAAGCATATCCCGGCAAGAAGGGAACGGGTCAAGAAAGAAATCGAACTCTTTTTCGATGAAAACAAGCCGGGGCTTATAGGTCTCACATATCGGAACTTTGCGGAAGCCGCTGCTATGGCTGTCGATAAGCTATATCTCGTCAGGCAGGGATTGACTTTCGAGCAAGCGAATAGAACGGCATTTATTGGTATCAATCCCGAATACTGGCGTGAGTTCCCATTCGAGAAATTCCTTTTTCCATACTGCTCAAAGCTTATCGGGTGTTCCGAGCGGCACGATACGGGGTGCAGTATCTGCGGTAACTGCACGATAGGAGAGGGCTATAAACTCGCAATCGCTGCCGGACTCGAACCATACACAATCACAAGTTTCAATCACCTAATGGAAACATTAGCAAGGTACTGCGATGAGGGTGTTACAGGTTACATCGGTTCATGCTGCCGGGAGTTTTATGCAAAACACCAGCGCGATTTCGAGATAAGCGGAGTTCCTGGAATCCTGCTCTTTATAGATAGCACAACATGTTACGACTTATCACAAGCCCATGCGGCATACCGTGGTGAGTTCGAGAGCCAAACAGAGCTCGACCTCGATTTAATTACTGCGATATTGGAATTAAGAAGCATGGACAAATGATTTCCATTTTCAATTCACCTTTGATAAAAAAAAACCTTCAGGTGTAGAAGCCTGAAGGATAATTAAATGGTGGAGGCGGCGGGAATTGAACCCGCGTCCGATAAGTTTAGCCCCAGCCATCTACAGGAATAGTCCGCTTATTGATTCTCGCCGGATAGACCGCCAACGAACAGGCTTTCTATCAAGCACAGTCCCAAATTCTTGGTCCGTTCTATGAGACACTCGAACGGCTGCAGCTCCAGTATGCGACCTTCACTATGCCGGCGCAGGAGCACCCGCTGGCATGGAAGGGGTTACCTTATATCAGGCAGCCATTGCATAATTATAGTTCGCACCTATTGGTGGTTGGGACATTTTACGGCTTACCCATGCCGTCCCGCAGGCATAGAACCTCAATCCTACCGTCGAAGCCCATCGCCCCCATAAAATTTTTCAAAGATTACACCGGTTATGCATTGACAATTCAACAGGTAAAAAAGCAAACGCTTATGCAAGTTGAAGCTAATTCCTTTCTCAATATTATACTTGAAGATTAAAAATATTCTAATCTTCCCGGCATATTGTTAATAGCGATTTTTTGGAAAAAGTCAAGAGGAAATTGAGTCCATGCGCAGATATTAATAAATTTTTTTGAATATTATATCATTATTGAAGTCGTGAATGTCTCATTAGATTTTCATTTTAAATAGAATATACGCTTAATCATACAATTGCTATTTTCCATTTTCGCTTTGATGATATAGATTCCAGAAAAGGTTAATTCATCGGGATACTAGATGACCGGAATAAATATCACGTAATCGACCAATTTTTTTGGGAAAAGAAGTATAATTAAAAGCATTTGGATAGAATCAAGCGCTCATTTGCTCACAACCGACAGATTGTCGAGCATGATATATGGAAGATTATAGCTACCGTAAATCCATTTGCTTTCTTTGCTAATTGCGGCGATATTTTTGAGATTGTCATATACATTCCCCGCAATTGCTACATTCTTGACTCGACCGGTAATTTTGCCGTTCTCGATTTTAAATCCAGTTGCTACAGGATTTGAGAAAGCGCCCGAAAGAATATTGCCCTGACCCATACCGAGAACAGACTCGACAATTATCCCCTCCTTTATATCGGCAATAATATCCATGATCGAATCATTTCCGCTCTCGACAATGACATTAGATGGACCTGGCGATGGCGGCGAGAAAATCGACCTGCCCGCGCAGCCATTCGACTTGTAGCCCGATTTCTTAGCGGTCGTGAGGTCGAAATAAAAGTTCTTGAGAACGCCGTTCTCAATCATCGGGAGTTTCTTTTTGGGAATACCCTCGGCATCGAAAGGTGTCGAGCCGCTTCTTTTGTCGAGTGTGCCATCATCGATTATCGAGAACTTATCATCGAATAGTTTTTGCCCGACTTTGTCGAAAATAGGACTCGTTTTTGTGTATATATTATCGCCGTTAAGTCCGACACTAAGGGGAAGCAGAGCTACCAGTGCACCATGAGGACTCAAGATAACCGGTACATTTCCCGATGGTGCTGAAACAATGGAATCGGCATACTGCATTATCTGATCGATGCGTCCCACAATAGGCAAAATCGCATCCTCGCTATCTGCAGGATAATGGCTTGTAACAAAATAATCCCATGCCATATAGATGTCGTTTTCCTTCACTCGAATCAGGCTACCGGAAAGCGAAAAGAATGTTTTTTCATATTCTCCCTCGAAACCGCCGGTGTTTGCGATTTTTATCTTGCCCTGATATGTCGAAGCATCGATTTCGATATCGCACTCGTTCCGGTATTGTTCGAGGCGGCTCATAAGCTCCTTTCCGAAATCCGCCAGAACAGGAATTCCGGTTACTAAAAGCTGTTTGTCGAAAATATCCGGGACGGCATAATCTTCAGCTTTTGCCGGGAACTCTAGTTCCAGTTTCTCGCCGAGTTTTGCAGCTTCGATAGCATTTTCGACCATCTCATCGACTGCCTCGCTGTCGGTTGTCGCCGCAGTACCAACCTTGCCATCGACAATCACACGGACAGCATATCCACGCTCTTGTGTGCTTTCGCTTCCGCGAATCTTCCAGCCTTTATAGTTTACACTTCGCGACCTTTTCTCAACATATATCACCTCGCCGGAATCGATACGACCTCTCAATTTTTCGAGTAATTCCATCATTACCTCCTTGTCGGTTGTTAGTTATCATTTCGACAGACTCAATGACCGGGTTACCGTTCCTTTCCCTGAGTCTGTCGAAGGGAACTTGCTGAAGGTAATAGCCACAAAGAACGCGGAGAAAAAAGTTAAACCGTCATCCTTTATCAGTTATCGGTAATCGGTATCGGTCCCTTTTCTGCGAATGGAAATCTGTGCAATCCGTATTATTTATGCAATCCCAATAATTTGTGGTTCAGATATTCTTCTTTTCCCTAATTTCAAGTAACAGCATAGGATAATTCACGGATATACAAAACTTCTTTGCTACCGATCGGTCGTAAATCGGGTTTAGATAATTCGAGCAATGCGGTAGTTTTTTCTTGATATATAACAAACTCGACCTCGAGCATTTTGTCATTCTCAAAACAAAAAACAATAGCTCCGAACTCACCTTTTTAAGATTATCCGCATCTATATCGTGTGCAAAAAACAACTGTGTCTGATTCCCGAATCATATTTCATTCTTTTGTTTTAACTGGATGCACTGCTATGAAATATGGAAACACGAAATTATTTCATCGAAACCGACTAAGCAAAAAAATCCTCGAATCCTCGCTCTCACCCCGATCCTTTCTGTCATTAATCTTCTTCCAGTTCTTCGACCTCAATTTCTTCGGCTTGTTTCTTGCTTTTTCTGCTGACAATTTTCTCCAGAAGATTAGGAATCATTTCTGTTATTGCATTCACGCTTGTGGGCTTAACCGGCAGGAATGCCGTTTTTTCACCTTCGATAACTATAAATCCGACGGGTGCAATACTAAGCCCTCCACCTCCGCCACCGCCGGCTTGAGGATTTTTCTCGGATGCTTCATTCCCACCAGCGCCAAATCCAAGTGAGACTTTCACAACTGGAACAACGGTTCGGTCGCCAACCTGAACAGCTTCGCCAAGAACTGTCTTTGCATTGGCGATTGTTTCCATGTGTGAGAGGATTGTTTCTAATACGGTATGAACTGCTGCCATGGTAACCTCCATGTTTGATTATTAATTGTGTTGAATTATTGCTATAAAATAAAATACACTTTAGAACGGTTCATATTCAAAGAAATGATATTAATTAAAAAAGTCAACTTAAAGTTTTATAACCTATAAAAGAGTGGCGGTGTAGATACATGTTTCAAACCTGCCTCTACTCTCTTTCCACAAAATATTTGCTTACTTTTTCATTCATTTCATCGGATATTTTTCTTGGGAACGGCAGTAGATTCGATTCGATAATTGTCTCCGTAAGTTTCTCTGTGTAGTCGATTATATCGGTAAGAGCTTCATTGCAAGTGCGGTCGGGGGAATCATAAGGTGAATGCCCTCTTCTATCTACCCCGGCTCGCGCAATCGAAAGCGACGGTACACCGAATTTTGCAAATGGCATGCCATCACTGGAGTATATATCCTGACTAACTGTTGCCGGTAATCCTTTCGCTTTCAAAAGACCTGTAACAAAATGCTCGAGTTCATCCGTTCCGATAGCTCTAATAAACACCGGATTGAACGGGTCACCTCCAACATCGAGGTTTATAACAAAATCGATTTTCTCAAGCTCGTCGATATGCGAGTTCGTATATGCTTTACTTCCCAGTAGCCCCATTTCCTCGGCTCCGCAGAAAATGAAACGAACCGTTCTGGGAAACTTTTTTCCCGCAAATCGGTTTGCAATTTCGAGTAATTCAGCTGTTCCCGCGGCATTGTCCTGAGCGCCGGGGGAGCATGGAGTGCTGTCATAATGCGCTGTAAATATTACTATTTTCTCTTTCTCTTCCGGGTTTCCGCAGGGAATTTCTGCAACAACATTATGCGATACGCCCACGAATTTCTTATGCTCTGTCCGGATTCGCACGGTTTTCACATCGTCACGGATAAGTCTTATCGCATGTTTGAATCCGATTGTTGCAATAGGTAGCTTCTCACCAAATTCTTTTGCACAGCTTTGACTAAGCTTTCTATATGCTCTTATTCTTGTATCATCGACAACCATAAGCATTGCTTTCGCTTTTGATTCTACCAGAAACTCTATCCATTTTTTCGATGGTCCACGACCTGTAATGACTATTTTTTCTTCGAACTCGGTCTTATCGACCCATTCAGGTTCGGGAACATCCATTACAATAATTTCGCCCTCGAGTTCGCAATCAGTGGATAACCCCACCGGGCTTATGTAAAACGGTTCACCGGATGGACTCACTGGAGTGAGTTCTCCCTCGCCGGGAGTAAATGTGTTTATTTCAAATGATTCCAGTTTTGGCTTGTAGCCTATCTTTTCCAGCCAGCCGGCTATCATTACGGCAGCCTTATGTTCCGCATCACTGCCAGCCATTCGTACAAACGACAAAGTTTCGAGATAATCGATGGGTCGCATATTTACTCCTAGACACTTTTTTAATTTTAAATTTCGGATTCATCGCGAAAATGGATAATTGATAATAATAATATCAAAAGTCTAAAATCAAATATCAAAATGACAAATCGAAATGTAAAATTATTTTTTCCCTAAGAGTGAGAATGCTCGACGCGAAAAAAAAAATGCAACCTTATCCAATTCTATCAGAAAGTGAATGAATTGCATGCGGTTATTTTCACTTGACCCTTTGACCTCTCTTGATAAGAAAACTTTGATTTTTTATATGTCATTTTGCATTTTACCCTTTAATATTTGATTTATTCCGGTGCATTTATTTTCAATAGATTTCTTCTTCGCTAGAGACTCATTTTATAATAAACCATTTTTCGATATTGTTTGCAATTAAACAAGAACTTCTTTATATTCTATCGAACAAATTTTTTCTTCAAGGAGCGCCTATTGCAAATAATTAAATCGATACAGAAAATGCAATCACTAGCATCCGAATTGCGCGAACAAAGCAAGACTATTGGATTCGTGCCAACAATGGGTTTTTTGCATGAGGGTCATCTGTCGCTAATGCGAATTGCCCGAAACAAATGCGGTATTCTTGTTGTCTCGCTTTTTGTCAATCCCACGCAGTTTGGAAACGATGAAGATTTGGATAAATACCCACATGATTTTGAGAGAGACCAAAAATTGTGTAAGCAGGAAGATGTTGATATAATCTTCTCCCCAAATGTAGATGAAATGTATCCGGATAGTTTTTTCACTTATGTCGATGTAACCGGTGAGATGACCGATGTTCTTTGTGGGAAATTTCGTCCCGAGCACTTTCGCGGTGTAACAACGGTTGTTGCAAAGCTTTTTAATATAATTCGACCGCATATTTCAGTATTCGGGCAAAAGGATGGTCAACAGCTTGCGGTTGTCAAGCGTATGGCTTGCGATTTGAATTTCCCTGTCGAGATAATTGCCGGTCCAACAGTTCGCGAATCGGATGGTCTTGCAATGTCATCGCGCAATAAATATCTTTCACCTGAAGAAAGAACAGCCGCTCCAATATTGCATCAATCGCTTTTATTCGCGAAGGAACTGATAGATAGCGGTGAGCGCGATTCGAACAGAATTATTGCTATGATGCGAAAACTAATCGAGAAAAAATCACTCAGGTTGAAAATTCAATATATCGCGATTGTCGATGCTGAAACTCTTGAACCATTGGAGCAAATTCGCGCTAAAATAATGGTAGCGCTCGCAGTTTTTTTAGGAAACACGCGATTGATTGATAATGTTATCATCGAAGTTGGGGTATAATTAAGACGTTTTCTCCTCTGCAACTTTCGTAATTTCAGGATAAATGGAGTGAATTTTCTTGTATGAATCGAGGTAAAATGACAGTAAAAGCTATTAAAACAGAGTTGATATACGGGCGCAGACCGGTTCTTGAGACATTACGAGGATTCAGATACATTATCGAGGTTTTAGGAACCGATTCCGGGATAAAATGGCTACGCACTGAAACGAAAAAAAGAGCGATTGGATTCGATGTGCCTGTGCGCAATCTTAATAAACAAAAGTTGCATAATCTTCTCAAACATGCAGACCATCAGGGAATTGCCGCGAGGGTTTCTGTTTTTGAATATACTAAATTATCAATAATACTGGATAGAATGCCCGCAATTATTCTCCTTGCAGATAGTATCACCGATCCTCACAATCTTGGCGCTATGATACGAAACGCGCATCTCTGTGGAGTCGGAGCGGTAATAATTCCCCGCGAGAATTCCGCAGATATTACACCCGTCGTCGTTCATACAAGCGCCGGGGCGACCGAACACACACCGATTGTTAGTGTCGGTTCACTGGCGCACGCATTGCAGATGCTTAAAGAAAGAGGATATAACACTACCGCAGCGGTGAAACCTGCCGATTCGTCGGTATCACTCGCAGAATTCAAACCTCAAAAACACACAGCGGTTATTATGGGTTCCGAGGGCAAAGGAATATCGAGCAAAATTTTGCGACGATGCGGCATTCTTCTCTCGATACCGCAAACAGGCGTGATAGATTCATTCAATGTATCTGTTGCAACCGGGATTATTCTCAATAAAATTGCATTGGAATTGGAAATTCTGGATTAAACTTCTGCAAAATAAAGATTTTTGTCATTGAGAGGAATCGCCGACTTATCGGGAACGACACGGCAATCTTGTTATATCCGCAATATTAGCGGAGATTGCTTCGTAATCACGATGAATCGTAATTCCCTCGCAATAACACTGTTTTTGATACTTTAAAGAATTCTACAGTATATTAAGTATAGAGAAACACAAACAGGAGGTTACAATGAATCGTATGATTTTGGTTACACTGTTTTTATTTGCATATGCAATAGTGGCATGTTGCGCTCCACCGGTGTGGTTTTTAAACCACAGCTTTCCGGATTCAGCGCAACTTTTTGTCCCATCCCTGCGTGGCTACCCACCACTTGTCGAAACAGGTGTGATATACACCGAGGGCAATGTTCTTTACTACGATGAGTTATCCGATGAGTGGATTTCCACCGGTAGCGGTTCAGGATATAGTGATCTAAGAATGTATGGCACAGGTGGGATAATGCTATTCGCTGGTGCACTTTCAATCGGTTCTTTCTCGGATGGTGCATGGCGGTGGACTGCGGGAGCTTATCCCGAAGTCGAGGCATGGACATATTTGCCGGCATTTATCGATGTATATCCCGATGGCTCCTGTTGGATTATTGGTGGAACACATATAAGCGGACATGAAATACTAATAAAGTATGCAGATACCGGTGAATGGAGCATGAACCTTCCAGAATTCGACTGGTATCCACCGATTACTGCGACAATTGCATCTATAACCTCGCCGGATACAATGTATATCCTGACATCCACCGCACTGGCTGTATCATTCGATGGAGGACATAACTGGAGTTTTCTTTTCGAAGATATTTTTGGGCTTGAAACATATTCACCATCAGATATGACTTATGATTTCGAAACCGGAATTATATATATCGCAACATGGGGAGGTCTTTTTTCTTCTGCGCTGCCTTTTGGAGACTACGCTATCGATACCGGTTGTGGAATAGGCTGTAACGATATTGAATCTGTGAAATTATCAGGTGAAAAATGGTTGCTTCTCAAAAGCGACATCGGTAACCTTTTAGCTCGACCTGTGGACGGAGAAGAATGGGAGGATTGGACATCATCACTCCCGGAATGTGGCGAGATTGTCGATTTCGGTTCAAAGGGGAATGGCGCAGCAGTTCTATTATCGAATAATGAAATTTATTTTGCGGATACCATTAGTTCAAGCATAAAAGAAAACCAACTTCCTGCACAATTGGGGCTTTCGATTACCCCCAATCCATTTAATTCTTCAGTCAGGGTACAGGTGTCATGTCCCGGATTGCAAATTTATGGGATTGAGATATTCGATTTGAAAGGAACACTTCGACTACGCTCAGTACCCGGCATTTCCCGGTCATTGAGCGGAGCCGAAACGACCGATAACCGCACATTCATTTGGCAACCCGATGAATCAATGGGAAGCGGTGTATTCCTCGTGCGTGCATCGTTGCAGGATGGCAGCAAAATAACGAAACGAGTTATCTTTTTGAAATAAGCAAGAGTGAGAGCACACTAACAACTGATACTGAATGCATTCTATGCAACTCCGATAAAACAAAAAAAAACAATGGCATTGCGAAGGCAATCTCTTGATTGATAAAGTGGAGTGGCAATCCATGTCAAAATTGCTTTGCTTGCGCTCATAATAACGAATGTTCTATTTTGCAGGACTATTATTATTCATATTAAAGAAAGAACTTGCCAAAAAAATTGGATACCTTATTATTGAAGATTGAATGTTTACATTATCAAACCAATAAGTAATTAAGCGCTATGAATCCATTTCCCGGCATACGCAGTTTTGAATCCACCGAGGATAATCTATTCTTCGGAAGAGAAAAACAGGTTGAAGAGTTAATCCTAAGTCTGTCTGAAACACATTTCTTGGCGATAATCGGTTCGTCGGGATGCGGTAAATCTTCTTTGATTCGAGCCGGCTTAGTTCCATCATTGTTTAAAGGCAAAATTCAGAAGAATGAGCGAGAATGGAATCTATCCATTTTCAGACCGGGAGATAACCCGATACGAAGTATGGCGGTATCACTTTTTGAAGCAAGTTCTACCGAATGTGGGTTTTCTAGTGTTGATGAAGTTGAAGGATTATTGAGGTCGGGACGGAACGGCGTAATCGATGTTTGTGAAACTCTATTCGATAAAACAAATCAAAACCAGCTTATCATTATCGACCAATTTGAGGAATTATTCAGATTCAAGCATGATGAAGAATTAAGTCATGCGGGTTCTGAAGCGAAAACATTTGTCAACCTTTTCATTGCGGCAGCTCAACAACGAGATATTCCAATATATATAGTCCTTACCATGCGCAGTGATTTTATTGATTATTGCCCTGAATTCCGCGGTTTGCCAGAAGCTATAAATAAAGGACACTATCTTGTCCCAAGAATGACAACGAATGAAATAAAGTCCGCTATCGAGAAACCTGCAGAATTATTTGGCGCTGAAATTTCCGATAGATTAGTTCGACGACTGCTTAATGATGTAAGCAATGCGCCGGATCAACTGCCAGTTCTTCAGCATGCGTTAATGAGAACATGGAATCATTGGGAACAGAGTGATGACCATGGTAAGTCGATAGATATACATCACTATGAAGAAATCGGGACGATGAAAGAAGCATTGTCCCTTCATGCCGAGGAAATATATAATGAATTGCCCGAGCAAAAAACAAAGGGAATAGCAGAAAAGCTTTTCAAAGCATTAACCGACATCAGCTCAGATGGCAAAGGTATTCGCCGACCAACACAGCTTGGAGATATATGCGCTCTTGTAGAAGCTAAACAGGAAGTAGTTGTTAATATAATCGACCATTTTCGAGCAACTGGATGTGCGTTTTTAATGCCCTCCATTAATGTTGAACTGGACAGCAATTCAGTTATCGATATCTCACACGAAAGTATAATGAGAATATGGAACCGTCTTAGGAACTGGGTTGATGAGGAAACGAAATCAGCTCAGCTTTATCTTCGTATTTCCAAGGTGGCGGAACTATATCAGGAAGGAAAAGCTGGTCTATTAGTAAATCCTGAATTGCAGCTTGGGCTGAACTGGCTTAATCAAAATAAGCCTAATGCAACCTGGGCATTGAGATACGACCCGGCTTTTGATAGAGCAATAACATATCTGCAATTCAGTAAAAAAGAATATGAACGTGAAATCGCAAATAAAGAAGCTCAGCAAAAACGCAGTCTGAAGAGAGCGAGGCGCATTGCGGTTTTCATGGGGACAGTAACACTGATATCGCTTATGTTCCTCGTTATTTCATTAAATCTTAGATATCAAGCTCAAGCCAGCGAAAAGAAAGCTCTCGAGAAAGAAACAATTGCTGTTCAGGAAAGCAGGAATGCCGAGCGACAGCGTCGGGAAGCTTTGTCGCAGAAGAAAATAGCCGAGCAACAGCAACAAATTGCCGAACAGCAAAAGATTATTACCGAAGAACAAAAACAATATGCTGTTCAGCAACAGCAAATCGCAGAGGAACAAGAGAAGGAAGCAATACGACAAAAGCAAAGCGCCGATGTTGCCAGAAATATTGCAGTGGAAGCAAAAGATGAAGCGGAAGTTCAACGAAAGGAGGCTGTTTCGCAGCGGCAAATCGCCGAAAGCGAGAAATCCAGAGCTGAACGGTTACGATTGATAGCTATCGCAAGGTCGATGGCGGTGCAAGCTTCGCAAATTCAAAACACACAACGGGTACAAACCGATTTACCCAAATTACTTGCTTTGCAAGCATACTATCTTAACAGAGATAACAAAGGTCTGGAAAATGACCCGGCAATTTTCAATGCTATTTCCGCTGTTTCGGAAGATGAAATAATTCTCCGCGGTCATCAAGATGGTATCAGGGCAATTGCAATATCGAATGATAAACATTTGATGGTTTCATGCAGCGATGACGGAACTGTCCGGCTATGGAATTTAAGCGGTGGAAACACAACATCGAGGAACTTGAACACTGCTGCTTACGGTAAAAACGGTTTTCGTTCTCTTGCACTCAAGTCAGATGGAAGTCTTCTTGCAGCGGGAAGCACCGAAGGACAAATACTGATATGGGACATGTCGAAAGCGGAAGATGCACCGATGGTTCTTGTAGGGCATTCATCATCGGTGAGTTCTATCTGTTTTTCAGAAGATAGCAAAACATTAGTTTCAACCGGCTCGGATGGCACTATCAAACTATGGAATCTAACGAGTGAAAACACAGAAACGCTTTCCGTTCAATTGCCTTCTGCAGTCCATGCAATTGCATTTTCTTCCGATGGTAAAAAGCTGGCATCCGGCTGTCATGATGGCAGCATAAAATTATTCAATTCTGATAATCTCTCTGAGGTATCTTATATCCAGCAGCCAAACGGTAAGCCGGTATATTCTTTGGCTTTCAGTAATGACGGGAAAATATTAGCATCCGGCAATTCAGCTGGAATTGTAAAACTCTGGAATATGAATAATTTGGAAGCAAAACCAGCCGAACTTATAGGTCATACTTCAAGAGTAAGCAACATTCGTTTCAGCACCGATGACATATTTCTTGCTACCTGCAGTTATGACAAAACAGTCAGGTTATGGAATTACAAAGTGTCCGGCGAACAGCCGATAATTTTAAGAAACCACGATTCATGGGTATATGACATCGAATTCACTCCCGATGTCAACAAAATAGCATCTGCAAGCGCGGATAAAACAATATATATCCAGTTAATTCAGTCGGAAAAGATGATAGACGCTATTTGCAGCAGTATTACAAGGAATTTATTTCCCGAAGAATGGAATAAATATGTTGGTAGCGATATTGACTATAGAAAAACATGTCCACAATTGCCTTAATTATAAAAATGGAATTAAACATGTCTATTAAAAAAATGAAGCTATTTCTAAAAAAAAGTTATTGCACGCTTTTACCGGGTTCCCTGTCGATTGTGTTGTTTATCCTTTTAATTTTTACAGAAAGCGTTTTTTCGCAAGCAGACTGCAGTAATGTAACTTTGAATGAGGCAAGTAAATTTTATGAAACCGGCAACTTTGAAAATGTCATACCGTTTTTAACGCCATGTGTTCAAAAGGGTTTCTCGGAACGACAAAAAGCGGAAGCATACAGATTATTAGCAATGACCTATCTGGCTTTAGATTCTATGGAACAGGCAAAATTATCTACATATCGACTTCTTTCAATAAATCCGAATTTTGAACCAAATCTTTTCGATCCTCCAAGATTTATTCAAATGGTTAAGGATATTAAGCAAGCCGGAAGCAGCTTATTTGTTACATCGGTGTCGAAAAAAGCTGAGAAACTTCTCGAAGCACCGGCGACCGTCATGGTTATTACTGAGGAAGATATTAGGAGAAGAGGTTATCACAATCTTGAAGAAGCGTTTCACGACCTTCCCGGTTTCGATATTGCCAAAGGAAACGCTCCCAGTTATACAAATCTTTATCAAAGAGGCTACCGCTCGATTCTAACCGATAGAACACTGCTGTTGATAGACGGTGTCGAGGAAAACGACCTTGTCTCTGATAATGCACCGATTTCACGGCAATATCCAGTAACAAATATTAAAAGAGTGGAAATAATTTATGGTCCCGCTTCGACTATGTATGGCGCTAATGCATTTGTGGGTGTTATAAACATTGTTACTAAAGAGAATTCAGAACTTCTGCAAAAGGAACGAAATCATGGACTGAATATTCAGGCGAATTATGGCTCATGGAATTCCTATTTTGTCGATGCTACCTATATTGCCGGATACAAAGATGTTTCTCTTTCGCTTACCGGAAGATTTTTCGAATCCGACGAGATGGATCTATCTGAATTTGAGGAGTGGGATTTTGACCTGCAAAGTCTGGAAGATATCGATTATTTTAACACAATGAATATTTCCGGGCAGAACGATGATGATGAGTATCTGGCGCAAATATATCTAGATGAAACCGGATTGGATACACTTCCCGGATGTTCGCTTTATACCATTGTTTATAATGAGGACAGCATTGCCACAGAGATTACACTTACCGATCTTGGCGCCGGGCGAGCATATATTCTCGATAGCACATCTCTCGATTCCGAACCCGAAGAACATCCCCTTGGGTACGACAATCACAGTGAGAACTGGCTTATTAAAGGAAAACTTCAGGTAAAAGATTTCACATTCGGGATGCAAACATGGCGCACCGATGAAGGTTCGGCGCCATGGTATAACGACAATACTTTTCTATTTAGGAAAGACCGCACTCGATGGATAAACTGGAACACTTTTTTCTACATCAGATATGATAAATCGATTACCGACAAGCTTCTATTTACAAATCTTGCTTCATATCGACTTCATTCTATCGATGGGGGAACAACATTTGAAACTTACAAAGGATATTTTAACAGCAAATTCGGATTGCTGGAATTGGCGAACAACGATTTGCCAACTCTGACCACTACATATTATTACAGAGCTTCCAACCAGTTGAGAGATGAAATAAGACTTCTATGGGTTCCATCGGGAACATTCGACATCATGAGTGGTGTCGAATTCCGAAGCGGTCTTATTCAGGGAGATTATTTAAAATCCTCGGAGCCATATCCTGATGAAACAGGAGCAGTCAAGGAACAAGGCTTGTTTGGAACAGACCATTTCAGAACTCTCGACCTCGGGATATTTTCTCAAGCAACACTTAATTTATTTAAAACCTTTCATTTCACTTTAGGCGCAAGAATCGACAACAATAAAATTCGCCAGAACGGCGGTTATGGAACCGTTTTCAACCCAAGAATTGCGATTGTCTATACACCGGGAAGCTTTGTTTTCAAAGCGATATATGCCGAAGCGTTTAAGGACGCATCATATTTGCAAAAATATGCTACCGTCGAAGGAAGCAGGGAGTTATCCAATCCAACACTCGAACCGGAAAGAGTGCAAAATATCGAACTAAGCGCATACTGGCAGATTGTGAAAAACCTTTCTCTGGATGTCGTCGGGTATAGCGCTCAGTATGACGATGTTGTTGGAACTGCAATCGTTACACTTCCTGATGGTTCTGAAACGGGTCAGTTTCAACCGATTGGCGAGCAAATTATTAATGGAGTACAAGCGAATGCAAAGTGGGAAGTCGGCTGTCTTTCATTTCTAACAAACTACACTTTTACAGACCCACTCGATAAGGAATCGGATCTAAGAATTAGCGACATCGCAAGTCATAGAGCGAATTTCATTGCCAATGCCTTCTTCTTCGAGCATTTGAATTTGAATATCAGGACTAACTATGTCGGTGAGCGGAAAACCGGCGAGGGAACATCGGGAAGTCAGAACCCCGATACCTTGTATGAGTCTTATGTTGTTTTCCATTCGACAATCGGATATCAAAATATATTGCCCGGAATAAGTCTTCAACTAACTGTAAACAATATTCTGGATGAGGAATACTTTGACCCCGGAGTCAGGGAAGCGGTCGGCAAATATTCTACCCGCCTTCCCCAGGAAAGAAGGAATTTTGCAGTTAAGGCTATATATAATTTTTAGCGATAATATGAAAAGTGTGTAATAATGAATGTCAACCTACCAGCAAATATTGAGGAAATCGAAAGTATCGAGGGCGGCTTTAATATTTATCGAGTCGATTATCCAACGCTTATCAATGAAATAGGAGAGTTGCGTGTAATTGCATGGCGAACAGAAAAAGGTATTGCTCCTGATATTTTTTCACAAAGAACATGGCTGGATGAATATGATGAAATTGCTTTGCATTGGATTATGTTAAAAGAGAAATTTCTAATGGCGTCCGCAAGAATTTCCATCCATCCTGAATTGTCGGAAATACCATGGGCAGATAATACAACCGTCTATGATATGTCATTTTTAAAATCTCCGGTTGCTTCAATCAATAGATTGGTTGTACATCCAGATTTCCGGGGAAGAGGTTTGACGAGATATTTAGATAGAATAAGAATTGATACTGCGAAGAAAATGGGGGTAAAAACTATTATTGCAGAACCGGTATTGATTAGAATAAATTCATTGATCGATTTGGGATTTAAATATGTTGGAAAACTACCCGCCACTATTGAATTACCTGGCGTTGAACTGGGTTTGATGTATCTGGATATTGATAACAATTATAAAATATAATTGAAACAATGGCGCCACTTTATATAAAAAAGTCGGTTCCTCGATTCTTATTTATACCAAGTTCACATTGACATTTAACAACCATCGATAGCTCTTGTATCTGTAAAATTGAAATCAGATTTAATAGGTCAACCGTCCCGCTTGACACTTTGCATGTTTCCGAAGCGGGGCGATTCGGCTATTGTGTTTGTTTATGCAAATATTCAACAAGTAAACTGTATTACAATGAAACTGAAATCCATATTCTCCAATGTCTTCAATATAAAAAAAGGCGAAGGAACTTCCATAGTTCTTTTAATGACCTATTCTCTTTTTATGGGAGCGGCAATCGCTTTTTTCTATACATCTTCAACATCATTACTGCTCGTTAATTTTGAACGCGAGATGCTCGCATACGCGTATATTATCGGTGGAATTTTTGTCTATTGTTTGAGTTCTTTTTATTCTCGACTGCAAAAGATTTTTAAAATCTCAAACATATTGATTCTTGGTATCGGATTTTTATTGGTAACCGTTGCAGTATTGTTATTTTCATACATATCGACAGGGAATAAATGGATAACATTCATCCTGTTTATATGGATAAGAGTAATTGCATTTATTCATGGAGTTAGTTTCTGGGGTGTTGCACAACGAATATTCGACCTCAGACAGGGCAAGCGTTTATTTGGATTGATTGGCTCGGGTGAAAACATATCATATATCATCGGTTTTTTTTCCACACCATTACTATTGAGATTCATCGCAACAGACGACCTATTATACATTTCGCTGACCGCATTGTTCTTCAGTCTCATCTCTATGTTGATTATTACGAAAAAGTTTTCACCACAGCTTTCTTTGCGAATTGCATCGACAACGAGCGGTCAACATACTCACAAATCATACAGGGAAATATTTTCGAAAAAGTACTATTTGCTGATATTCCTGCTCGCAATACTTCCCATGTTCGGAATGTATTATGTCGATTTCGTATTCTTTGCACAGACTAAAATTGCATTTCCCGATAAAGATGTTTTGGCAAGTTTTCTTGGATTATTTCTGGGATTTAGCGCAATTGTCGAGTTTAACTTGAAATCTTTTGTTTCGGGACGGTTGATAAGCAAATATGGTGTAAAACTCGGACTAATCGCACTGCCTGTGATGTTGATATTTGGTTTCACAATAACATCCATTGCGGGAACCTTTTTAGGAACTGCGGCTTTGTTCTTTTCATTCCTGGCGATGAGCAGGCTGTTTATGCGAACAGTTAGAACATCGATTAACGACCCGGCTTTTCAAATACTTTTTCAACCATTACCACCAAATGAGCGTCTCGCTTTTCAAACGCAAATCGAGGGCGGTCCCAAATCTCTCGGAGGTATTCTTGCAGGTGTCGCTCTCGTGCTTTTCGCTGCAATAGGCGCGCTTAATCTTGTTCATTTCAGTTATATTTTTCTTATTCTGCTTATTGTCTGGATTAGAATTGCATTCAAGATGCACAAAGAATATAGGAGTACTTTAAAAAATGTACTAGGTAAGAGTAAAGAGATTTTAGTTACAGATACCGACCGCATTATCGACAATCAAGATTTTTGGACGGAACGTTTACTTAGTAGTAATCCCGAAGAATTTAGGTTGACATTGAATTTGCTAAAAAAAACAGAGCCTCTTAAAGTGGATGACATTTTGATATTTCTTTTCCCGCAGGTTCCCAATGAGATTAAACTTGAAATACTTAACTTTATCGATGAAAAAAAAGTAATAAAAGCTCTGGGTGCAATCGAATTATGTCTTGAGAACAAAGATTCACTGGAAATACGACAGCAATTACTTGAAACTCAAAAAATACTCGAGAATGCGAGACAGATTTCATTTGAAAAATTAACCAGCTTGACCAATTCCAATAAAGCCGGTGAAAGAGAATTAGCCGCTGGATTACTTGGGCAGTCTGGAAGATATAAAGCTTTCCAGTTGCTAACCGTTTTATTGCGAGACAAGGAACCGAAGGTGAAAAAAACCGCATTGCTCGCTGCGGGTAAAATTAAAAGGTTTCAACTATGGTCGTATATTATCGAGAATCTGTCATCACCCGGATATATGAATGAAGCGGCTCATGCGATAAAAATTATTGGAGAACCGATTATCGACGATATCGAGGTTTGTTTCAGTAAGAATACTACTCAAAAGCGAGTTAAAACAAGAATTGTTAAGTTATATGGGGAGATTGGCGGACAAAAGGCAATCGATTTACTTCGCGAAAAAATGAGCTTTCCCGATGAAGACATACGAATTCAAGTGCTGCGGTCATTAAGCAAACTTAATTATCAAGCGGCACTATCGGAAACCCCATTAATTAAGCAGACAATACAGGCTGAGATTTTAAATACAGTGTGGATTGCAGCGGCAAGGCTCGATATTCGATTGAGCAATAAATCTCAATTCATTCAAGATGCCCTGAAATACGAATTCGAGCAGAAAAAGGAAGACATATTCTTACTCCTATCGATGATATACGATTCCGGGACAATAAAACTTGTTCGAGAGAATATTGAAAGTGGCAATAAAAGTGCCAGAGTTTATGCGCTTGAGATAATCGATATGACCGTTTCATCCGATATAAAAGAAATGTTCCTGCCATTGTTCGATGAACTTACTTTGAGCGAATATGTGAATAATTATAAACAGATTTTCCCGCAGGAAAAACTTTCGGTTATCGAGCGATTGAAAGATATTGTGAACACAGATAATTTTAAAATCAACAACTGGACGAAAGCCTGCGCAATAGAACTGCTGGGTGAATATAATGCAAACCAAGTGTCGGGGATACTATCGGCTAATGCAATTCATCCCGATCCGTTTCTCATGGAAACATCATCCCGAACTTTGTATCGAGTGAACAAAAATAAGTATCTCGAGCTTGCAGGGCAGTTTATCCGCAGAAAATCGAAAAACAAGGGTAAGGCGCTAAGTATTATCACAGCAGCGCTTAAGGAAAAGGATGAAAAACGATATATGTTCGTTTTCGACAAAGTGAAACAGCTCAAGAAAGTGGATTTCTTTTCGGTTGTACCCGATAGCAGTTTGATAAATCTGGCTTTATCAGCAACCGACATATCGCTTGAAAAAGGCGAGCAAATTCACTGCGATGAATTGACCGATAGCTACATTTATATCATTGTTTCCGGCAAAATCGATTTTATAAAGAGTGGGCAAAAAATGGAAACATTGACCGGCAATTACGTGATTGGTGAAATCTCCAAATACAATTGCTGTTCCGGCAATGTAGAATTTATTGCTGCGGAACAAACAGCATTGATACGGATACAAAAGGATTTGCTTTACGGACTTGTGTCGGATTATCATTTAGCACGGAACATTTAGTATATGACATTCAACTAATTCGTAAAAAAAATGAATTGAATCTATTGACATATTAACCTTCCTATTCTATTATTCGTAATCAAAATAAATTTACTCGATATGTAATCTTGAAAAACAGTGAAATATTTTTGAACTCAGGAGGTTTCGATGGCAAAAGGTAAGAAGTCAACCGGAGGAAAAGCAAAATCGAACAAAAAGGAATCATCCTCCGATATGGTGCCCATTTACATAATGGGCAAAAGATATATTGTTCCCAAAAGCCTTACAATAATGAAGGCAATCGAGTATGCAGGCTACCAGCTAAAACGAGGTGCAGGATGCCGGGCGGGTTTTTGCGGTGCATGTGCAACTGTGTATCGCACACCCGACAGTTACAAGCTTAAAATTGGACTTGCATGCCAAACAGTGGTTGAGCCGGAAATGTATGTTACGGAATTACCTTTTTATCCCGCTGTGAAAAAAGTGTATGATATCGAGAAAGTTGCCCCTACCGCTGAAGCGGTGATGGCGATATATCCTGAGATTGCGCGCTGTGTTGCATGCAACACATGCACAAAAGTCTGCCCACAAGAAATAGAAGTGATGGACACAATTCAAGAAATACTGCACGGTCAGCTCGCCAAAGCTGCGGAGATGTCATTCGACTGCGTAATGTGCGGGCTTTGTGCTTCTCGATGCCCGGCGGAAATCGTCCATTATAATGTCTCGATACTCGTGCGAAGGCTCTATAATCACTACCTGGTTCCTCGCTCGACGAACCTTGCAAAAAGGGTTGAGGAAATACAGAAAGACAAGTATAATGATAAGCTCGAATGGCTTAAGAGCATGGATAAAGATTCGCTTGTCAAGCTGTATAAAACTCGCCCCCGCGAGGGAGATGTTGGTGTCGAGCTTTCCGATAACAAGATTAACTGGAATGAGGAAATCAAACATGAAACTGCATAATAGATAATGTGATATTTAATCATGGAGAATTTATATATTGAAAGCCCTTTTTCACCCGGTCGCCCGGTATCGCCCGACCTTTTCGTGGGAAGAGATAAGGAGTTTGAATCGATACTTCGTTATTTATCCCAATGCGCCGGCGGTAGAAATGAAAACTTTTTCATCCGTGGACCGAGAGGAATCGGCAAGAGTTCTTTCACAGATTATGTCGCGAAATTCGCCTCGAGGGAATTCAGTTTTACATGTCTTCATGTTTATCTCAGCGGAGTTACAACACCTGAGGAAATGGCATACACAATATTCAAGCAAATGCTCGAGCAAATCGATGACAAAAATTTGTTTGAAAGAGCAAAAATTTTTTTCTCCGATTATATATCAGGAATTTCTGCATTCGGATTCGGAGTTCAATTCACATCTAATAGAAAAAAGCTAAGTTTCTTATGGCAAAACTGGGCAAGTGTTCTTCATTCATTTTGGGAAAAGGTTCTGAAACCCGATAATAAAGGGCTTTTATTAATATTAGATGATATTAACGGACTTGCTCGAAATGCACAATTTGCCTCGATGTTGAAAAGCGCTAATGATACTATTGCATCGAGATGGTGGAAAGAATTTCCATTCTTTCTGATTTTGTCTGGATTTCCTGAACGATGGTGGGAAATGGTTAAAACAAATGAATCTGTGGGCAGAATTTTCAAGGTTATCAACATGAAAAGGCTATCCAATGATGAAGTCAGTAGCTTTTTTAAATCTGCTTTTAAAATGCACGGAATAAAAGCTGAAAAGGAGCCTATGGAATTAATGGTTAATTATTCGTATGGACTTCCAGCATCTATGCATGAAATCGGCGATGCTGTTTTTCTCGTTAATTCTGATGATATTATTTCTATTGATGATGCTGTTAAAGGTTTAAAAAATGCAGCGCGAAATATTGGAACAAGATATATAGAACACAAAATATTCAGGACTTTGAATAGTTCTCGATACCGTTCTATTCTGGAAAAATTACCTCAAATAGGACCGTCTTTTTCGAGTTCTGAAGTTAGAGAATTATTATCAAAAAATGAATATAAGGTTTTTCAAAATTTCCTTAGAAGAGCAAGAGAACTGGGAATTATTTTACTTGGAGATAAAAAAGGCGAGTATAATTTTTCCGACCCCATGACATGGTTGTATTTGCGTTTTTTTGCAGAGAAAAAAATTAAATTTAATTAAGAGGAGTACCAAAATGCCGGAAATGTCACACCCGATTTATTCAGATGATATGTTAGCTTCGATACGCAAAGTTGAAGCGACAAGACCCAAACGTGCCGAGGAAGCAAAAAGAGGCTACCGTTTCGAGGAAATGACATTGGAGGAATCTAATAAACTTCTCCACAAGTTTCATCCCGATTACATCGAGAAGGAGAAGCGCAAGCTAAAAGTTGGAGCATCTAATGGTGAAGAACTCAATAACACGGTAGCGGATATTTTCGAGGCACACTCACGGCTATGGAAAAGACTCGATGAATTCAATGAGCTTATCCAGCAACCCGATTACAAGACCGATGTGCTGATAATAGGGGGCGGTGGTGCAGGCACAGCGGCGGCTATCACGGCACGCGAGCAAGGAGCGAAAGTCATTATCGCTACAAAACTCCGTATCGGCGATGCAAACACGATGATGGCTCAGGGCGGGATTCAGGCTGCCGCAACACCTATCGATTCACCGGCAATACACTATCTCGATGTCATCGGTGGCGGGCACTTTAAGAACGCCCCCGAACTTGTCGAAGCGCTGGTGAATGATGCACCAAAAGTTATACAATGGCTTGAGAACATGGGTGTCATGTTCGACAAATACGATGACAACACGATGATGGTTCAGCATGGCGGTGGCACAAGCCGTATGCGGATGCACTCGTGCCTGGACTATTCTGGTGCTGCGATAATGCGCGTTCTCCGTGATGAAGCCCGAAATCACCCGGAGGATATCACAATTCTTGAATTCTCTCCAGCAGTCGAATTAATTATGAATGAGCGCGGCGAATGTATGGGCGCGGTTTTGCTTAATCTCGAAACCGAAGAATATGAAATCGTCTGGGCAAAAGCTGTCGTTTTCGCTACCGGCGGGTTTGGAAGACTGCATATACAGGGATTCCCGACCACAAACCATTATGGCGCTACGGGCGATGGTCTTGTGATGGGCTATCGAGCCGGTGTGCCTGTCGAGTTCCTGGGTGCGGTTCAGTACCATCCAACGGGCGCAATGTTCCCCGAACAGATTGTCGGACTGCTAATCACCGAAAAAGTTCGTGGTTCCGGCGCAGATGTGCTCAATGTAGATGGCGAGAAATTTGTATATCCCCTCGAGCCGCGCGATGTCGAGGCATCAGCGCTAATCCGCGAATGTGCACTAAAAAATAAAGGTGGTAAAGGTAAAGGTGTTAGAACACCCGTTGGAAACTACGGCGTGTGGCTCGATGCGCCGCTTATCGATACACTCGATGGCGAGGGCACAGTCGCGCACAAACTTCCTGCAATGGTGCGAATGTTCAACAGATTCGGAATCGATATGACAAAAGAACCGATTCTTGTTTATCCGACATTGCATTACCAGAACGGCGGGCTTGCGATGAATGCCGACTGCTCGACAGTTGTTCCGGGATTGTTCTCCAGTGGCGAAGTCTCCGGCGGAGTTCACGGTACAAATAGACTGATGGGCAATTCGCTTCTGGATACACAGGTGTTTGGCATAAGAAGCGGCAAGGCGGCGGCATTATACATCAAAAAGCGGTTTAAGGATTTCGGAAAGCCAACGCTTCAGCATGTGAGCGAATATGAAAAAGAACTTGCAAAGCTCGATATTCCAGATGCCCACATAAGCCCGATGCTCCTGCCGGACTATATTCCATCGCATGTCAAGGAAAGGCAACTGACCGCAAGTTATGAAGGAACGATAATATAAAGTTATCAACAATGTGAATAACTTGTGTGGATAATTACTTGAGTTCAGAATGCAGAATGAAACAAGGAACAATAAAATGGCAACGAAAAAGCATTCGCTCGCTCTGAGAAAAAAACCGTTTTTGTGCATCGACTCCCGTTGGCTCGCGAAAAACAAATGGCTCTGGGATACTCACGCAGGACCCAATGAAACATACTCCGGCTACATCGATTATTGGGATGAAGTCCCGTGGCAGGAAGTCCCGTTCGATGACGGCAAAACAAGAGATTACAACTACGCCGCACCGGCTCAGTATATTCCCACTTATGCCGGTGATATACTCGGAACGGTCGGCGATTTGCTCGCATTGCTCGAACACGACCATATCGACACAAGAATTATCCCCGCGCAATATGCTCACGGCGAAAGCGTTCGCGATATGCAACTGCGGGATTTGCTCTTCCGCAATTACGACCCATCGTGTTACCGATGCCCAATCGTATATTCCCGTCCGGTAACATACCATTTCGGAGGAACGGGGCATATCGGCGATAACGCGAGGCAGGCGTTTTTCATTCACGAATCGGAATCATGCGACGGCACCGAAGGCATGCGGGAAATACTCGGTGTCAATTACCACAGAGAATTTTTCGCCGATGCAGTTCATTATTTCAGGACAATTCGCGCTGAAGATATTGTTGGAGCGGTTCGCGAAACACCCTTACATTCCAACCTTGTTCTTTACATTATCGGCGCTGGCAGCGTTCCCCGCGTTTCGATTAACGGCGTCTGGAAAGTAGTGTCCCCCGGCGTGTTCCCCGGTTATGGCAATCCATATAATTTCGTGTATAATGCATATCGTATTTCTATACCCGACCACGGCTTGCGGTTCGGTGCGGGCGAGCTCAACGAAATCATTGTCGAGCATATCGCGCCGCGACCGATAGACCTCGGCGCGCAGGTAATCTTTTCGCTCAAGTGGCGCGGAAGTCCGATGCCCGAGCCGATTAAATGAGGAATGGAGAATTGAGAATGCTGAATTCAGAATAAACTGTTAGTGATGCAATTTCAATTCTTGACTTTCCATTTCTCTCATTTATATTATTTTAGCAAACAAAATAATTTAAAAACTGGAGGTTACTTATTATGAAGCAATTCATAATTTTGTTTCTCTTTTCTTTAGTGATTTCTTGCATTCCTGCTATCGAGCCGTGCTCATTCATTTTAAAACAACCGGAAATCGACGGTCGCAATGTTTGCTTTGAGGTATTGCCGATATATAATGGAGCAAACTTCGATGGCATCGAC
>Ga0272442_10000586_pt1 | contig 57116 bp, 54 predicted proteins | sample SSMForm2O_FD_200262 | JGI IMG/M metagenome (GOLD analysis project Ga0272442, IMG submission 200262) | Marine sediment archaeal communities from Little Sippewissett salt marsh, Falmouth, MA, United States - SSM-Form-2O | ecosystem: Environmental > Aquatic > Marine > Wetlands > Sediment ...
AAATCCTCACAGGTGGTCAAAGGGTATCAGAAATTGGGATCATATTGATACTGTTTATTTGAACCCTGCTGACATGCACAAAGAAATAAGTAAAGCAGCTTAAATGAAAACCTTCAGGTGACAACTATCCTGACACGGGGGGCCTATGAGATTGTGTTTTTCAATAAAGGCAAGAAGTTGTCTTACTTGGTATGGCTTCGCGTTCCCGTTAACGGGTTGGAAATTCATTGTTGCTTTTACGGGTTTTTCAATTTGATATATCTTGTGACTTCCATTAGGTTTTTTTTAAAAAAAACCTACAAGTTCTGCTAATGAACATAATTCATCAAACTTAAGATTACAGGGAGAATTTTGGGCTTTATAATAAAGTTTTTCTTTTTTCCCCACGAAAACCCCAATATTGTTGTACCATATATGGTACCATTTTACAATACTTTTTATGTCATTTGAAAATAATACTTACTTTTGATTGTGGTCAATTTCTACTATGTGTTGAATAGGTCCACCGTTCATTATGTGCTTCAAGTCTTAATAAGAATATTTCAATCACGACATTATCATATTGTCTTCAGGTGTCAATACGTAATTTTACGTATTTCTTTATCTAACAAACTCTTTTCCCCGTGGATAAAAAAGCCCCTCAAAAGAGGGGCCTAGTGTTAAATATATTTGGCAAGTTGTATTCTATTTGGCAAACATGCTTGTAACTATTTGTTAAAACTATCGAATTAATCTGACGATTGTTTCAATATGATATGTCTGGGGGAACATGTCAACCGGCTGTACGGCATCTATTCGGTAGCCGGCATGCAACAGTACCTCCAGGTCCCTTGCCAGGGTCGCAGGATTACACGAGACATAGACCACAACACACGGGCTGAGAGCGCTTACCTGTTGTAATACATCTTGAGAGCATCCTGTCCTGGGCGGGTTCATCAATATGCCGTCAAATTGTCTGTTTGGAACGGTACGCGACAGACCATTAAGGTCGGTTGTGAAAAACGAACAACCTGGTATGTCGTTTTTTCGAGCGTTTGTTTCAGCTTCTTTTACGGCGGCGCTGTTTGCATCAATGCCGGAGACCGTGTATCCTTCCCGGGCGAGAAAAAGACTGAAATTGCCGCACCCGCAGTACAGATCAAGTATATATGCGCCGTGTTTCAGGTCTGAAAAACAGTCAACAACCAGCTGTATCATTTCCAGGTTCTGATCGAAATTAACCTGATAAAAGCTTTCCGTGCTCCGTATAAAATCAACCCCCATGATGTTTTCATGTCCCGGTTCCGAACGCGTTGCGTCGGCAGGGAAAAGATATGAAAACGTTTTCTGTTTAATGCGGGTCCGGCAGCAAACAAGCACCTGAGCGGTATGTTTGATGCCCACCAGGTCCAGCGAAACGACATTTCGAAGGTGATGTTGCTGTTCTGAAAAGAGCTTTATACATTCCCCCAGTGCATTGTTGAGCGGGTCTGAGAGAAGCGGGCAACGGCGCACGGGCACCACGGTATGGGATGCGCGTTTGTAGTACCCGATTTCCTTGTTTTTGGAAAAGCCCACCTTGAGGTTTGTTCTTCCACGGTAGCCGAAGACGCGGGCAGAGGGAAGGACGGGGCACACGGTAAAATTTGATATACGTGCTATTCTGAAGAGACTTTCTTTAACGAATTTTTTTTTCCAGTAAAGCTGGTGGTCATAGGCCATATGCTGGAAATGGCACCCACCGCACACAGAAAAAAGGCTGCACGCAGGCGTGATCCTGTATGATGAGGGCCGGGTAATGGACTGGACAGATGCGGTAATAAAATTTTTCTTAACCGTCTCGACTTTAGCGCAGATTTGTTCTCCGGGGATACCATAGCCCACGAAACAGACAATGCTATTATGACGGGCGAGCCCGTTACCGCCGTACACGAGCTTTTCAATGGTGAGATCAAGGAGAGAACCGCGTTTTATATGTTGGCCTGTGCTCATATACCCTGTTTATGCTGTAAGATTTATGTGCGGTAAAAGCTGTACATTATACAGCAAACTGTTTTTTGATAAACGTAGGAAGGGAAAATGCAGCGCTGTGGATATCTGCGTTGTAATAGTGCGTAAAAACGTTTTTTTCAGCAAACCGCTCTGTCTGAAAATCTTCTAACGGGTCATGCTTTTTTGAGGCAAACAAAAAGCTCCATATACCGCTTACATAGGAAGGCATAAATGCAATGTACATTTTTACAATGGGAAATATTTCCCTGGCTTTTGCATAGAGGGAAGAAACGATGTCGGGATCAAAGAAGGGAGATTCTGACTGGGCCGTTAAAATGCCGGTATCGGTGAGAGCATCATAGCAGTTTTTATAAAAGTCAGAACCAAAGAGCGACTCTCCGGCGCCGATGGGATCGGTGGAATCAACAATAATGACGTCAAAATTGTTTAGGGTGTTTTTTATATAGTTGGATGCATCTTCATTGATGATGCTGACCCGTGGGTCGTCAAGGCAGGTACCGGTGGAATTGAAAAATTCACGCGAAACAGAAATTACTTCAGGATCAATTTCAACGAGAAAAGCATGTTGTACAACAGCGTGTTTCATGAGTTCTCGGACAACACCTCCATCACCTCCGCCCACTACCATCACCCGTTGGGGATCGGGATGGGTAAACATCGGCACATGTGTCATCATCTCATGATAGATGAATTCATCACGTTCGGTTACATTAATGATATCGTCAAGAACCAGCATTCTTCCAAAGGCACCGGTTTTGAAAACCTCAATCTTTTGAAAACCGCTTTGGGATGAGTAGAGTTTTTCTTCTGTCTTTATGGAGAGCACTACATCATCTGAGAAACGGGCATTAAACCAGCTGTCATCATGTGTCATGGCAATACTACTCATGCTTATAGGTGTCTATAGAGCGGCCTGGGGTTTATGCTGCAGCTGAATATCATAAGCACTTCCCGGACCAGGAAGCCCGCGTTTGAGTTCCTTAAAACTATAATAATCGGATTCTAAACATTGCTTCAACAGGTCAAACGCCCTCCATGGATCCACACCGGTGCCGCAGGTAAAAAGGTCAACAGATGCATAATTGTATTCAGGCCAGGTGTGTATGGCCAGATGAGATTCTGCAATGACAACGACGCCACTTACACCGTGGGGATTGAAGCGGTGAAAAACCGAGTCTACGATGGTGGCATTGCTTGCACGTGCAGCTTCTTCCATGTATTGTTGTATTAGGTCCCTATTGTTTAAAATCTCTTTTTTGCATTCACAGAATTCAACCAGAATATGACGGCCAAGCACCCTCATTGCGCACCTCCATTCTATACTTTCCTGCGGGAAAGTATACGAAAAAGAACAACATAGGAGTCATCTCTCATGCTCGTGTCGAAACGCTGTACTGCTAGTTTACCGACAGCACTATATAAAAAAAGGTCCTATAAACAGCTGGGCGTTGTACAACCTTCTGAGAAGGCTGTGAATTTTCCGTGAAATATTTAATGGTATGAAGAAAAAGAAAAAATTGCGGCTTACGTTCGATAAACAGGGGGTAATGGTTAGAAAGGGTGTATTATGTCCCCCGTTTATTCAAATACTTCAGGGAAAAAGTAATATATGGCCGGCTGTATATGCTTTAACCGTTTCCCATGACAGCATATCATGGAATCACCTCCTATACTTAGATTGTGGAAAGTGAAAAGAATTTAATTAATTATATATTAATTGTCAACTTTTTTTTTGACAGGGGAGAAAAATAACGGTATGTAGGTAATACATTTTTATACATACTACACGTACCCCTCAAGCAGATAGAAACCTACAAGACTATCAGAAGGTCTCCAGCCCATGAAGATTACTGTAAAGCTGTTTGCAACATTGAAAAGATACCTGCCCGATGGTGCTCAAGGAAGCGTCTGCTCACTTTCTATAGCTGCGGATACCACGGTTCAGAATATCATTGAGATGTTGGCCATTCCGGCAGATATACCTAAAATCATATTAATTAACGGGTTGAAAAGAAACAGCGATGATGTGCTGAGCGATGGGGATACGTTGTGTGTGTTCCCCCCGATAGCAGGCGGTTAGACATTATGGGCATGCAAAAAAGAGTCGCTGAGACAGCAGCAGCTGCGGGGAGGGGGAAATACAGAATTGTTGCCGAAGCAAAAATTCTTGGCCGTGATATAAGTGTAACCATCTGGGGAGGCACACGCCCCCATATCGGTTCCATCGTGTTATCAACGCCCCGCCCGAGTCTCAAAGATTCCGAAAAAATGAGTGCAACATCCTCGCTCCTGAATGTCCCCGGGCACAAGGACGAGCTGGTTGCGCGAATGTTTGCCGAGGAGATAGCGTCACGATTAAACACCCTAACGGTGGTGAGCGCGGGCATTCATATTGAAAAAGCAGACGGCAGGGACCTTTCGAAGCTTATGCAAAACGCAAAGAGGCTTTGTTGCCTTCTCACCAGCAAGATAGAAAATGAATTATGCAAAGAAAAAAAATAATTGTCGGCATTACCGGCGCCAGCGGAAGTGTATACGGCTTAAAACTTCTGGAAGCATTACGGGAGATACAAACGGTAGAGACACACCTGATCATAAGTGACGCCGGGCGCTGCGTGCTTAGGGAAGAGATCGGCAAGGACTCATCACAGCAGGCCGAATCACGTGCCGATTTTCATTATGACATTCGTGATTTTACCGCACCGGTGGCAAGCGGATCATATATAACCGAAGGTATGATAGTTGCGCCGTGCAGTGCCAAAACACTTGCGTCAATTGCACATGGTTTTTCCGAAAACCTTCTGGCACGCTGTGCGGATGTTGTCTTGAAAGAAAGGAGAAAGCTGGTGCTGCTGTTTAGAGAAACGCCGTTGAACCTGTCACATATTGAAAATATGGGAAAAGTCACCAGAATGGGTGCAGTGGTTCTTCCCCCCATTCCTGCTTTCTACTGCGGGCCACGGACAGTGGATGATATCGTCGCACATGCAATAGGCAAAGCCCTGGACATATTTGCTGTTGAACACAGCCTGTTTAAACGATGGAAAAGTCAGTAATGTTCAGGAATTTTGCGCCCTATTAAGGGTTTTTTGAAAAAGGTCCCAGCTTTTTAAAATATTTATTGCCGTATCAAGGGGCGGGTCAGAACTCTTTTCCTGTGAATTTTCTTTGTTTGACTCGTCCGCGGCACCCGCGCCGTCATCCTCAACAGCTTTGAAATGATTTTTCAGGTCCTTTTCCCTGATATACTTAATCTTTTCTGTGGATGAAGCCTCCGGGACACTATCTTCAACGATTATGTCCGGCGTGATGCCTTTTTCCTGAATAGAGCGATGGCTGGGCGTATAGTACTTTGCCGTTGTAATGCGAAGGCCGGAACCGTCATCCAGCGGAAAGATTGTCTGAACCGTTCCCTTACCGAACGTCTGCGTGCCGACGATAACTGCTTTCCCATGATCCTGTAATGCGCCTGCTACAATTTCAGATGCACTGGCACTGCCGGCATTCACCAGCACCACGATAGGATATTCATGGCGAGTTTCATTTTTCTTGGCATGAAACTGCATTTTCTGGCTCTCGATACGGCCTTCCGTATACACAATGAGCCCTGCATCAAGAAATTCATCGGATATTTTTACCGCCTGATCGAGGAGACCCCCAGGATTTCCGCGAAGATCCAGCACCAATCCTTTAAGCGCAGTTTCACCCGCTTCAACGCTGGATAAGGCTTTTTTGAAATCCTGTACCGTATTCTCCTGAAACTGGGTGATACGAATATAACCGAAGTCGTCTTCTAAAATATCGTGCTTCACGCTTCTGATTTTTATGATATCACGTATGACCGTAAAAACCTTTGGCTCGGAAATCCCTTTTCGCAGAACGGTAATGGTAATTTTCGTCCCAGGCGTACCACGCATTCTCTTTACCGCATCCATAAGGGTCATGCTTTTTGTCGGCTCATCCTTAATTTTGATAATCTGATCGCCTGTCTTGATGCCTGCACGAAATGCGGGAGTGTCCTCAATCGGCGAAACAACGGTAAGAATACCATCTTTCATCGTAATTTCTATGCCGAGGCCTCCAAAACGTCCTTTTGTTTCAACCTGGAGCTCCTTGTACAAATCAGGGGTCATAAAGGACGAATGAGGGTCCAGGTTTGAAACCATACCTTTAATGGAGTTGTAGATCACCTCCTCGTTGTTGATATCATCAACATAATTTTTTTTGATGATAGTAAGAACGTCGGAGAATATTTTGAGCTTTTCATAGGATTCCTGTGTCGTGGCATAAAGCGGTAAAGCACTGCCGTCAATGATCAGCAGAAAGAGACACAGCACCATCGTAACAATCAAAGGCGACGGCCTTTTGCCGAGTGTTTGTTTTCTCATAGAACCTCCCAAAAGTTATATCGGTTGCGGAAACCACATTCCTCTACGGGGTGACAAATTCTCTGTCAGTACTACGCTATAGCAATGGTTTCTAGCCCCTCAGCGCATTGAAAAAGACGGTGATCTCGCTGTTCACCTGGTGAGACACCGTCTTGCTGCAAACGGGCATCACTTACGCCTTGCGAGCCATTTCATGGGATTTTGTGGTTTCCCATGATGGCGTATTTCAAAATAGAGGCAGTTGCCTTTTAACGAACTGGTATCGCCTACATAGGCAATTGTTTGCCCTTCTTCAACTATATCGCCGACCTTCTTTACAAGGCGGGAAGCATGGGCGGAGAGGGAATAATAATTCTCACCGTGATCGATGATAATCAGATTGCCGTATCCCTTAAACCAATCGGCAAAGACGACTTTACCGTCATAAACGGCCTTGATCGGCGTATCATGTGAGGCGCGAATTTCTATACCGTTTTGAAAGGTAAACGTATGCAGCTCAGGATGCTCCTTTTTGCCGAACGTAGTAATTATTTTGCCGTTTGCAGGGAAAAGCAACTTGCCTCTCATTCGGGAGAAACGCTTTGTGCCGGATGTAAATTTCTTTGTTCCCTCAGGAAGACGATCAATAAATTTCTGTAATTCCCGTGAGTAGTTTTCAAGCTCCTTCAAAGCAGTTGCCTGAAGCCTTTTTTCCCGTTGCGTTTTTTTGAGAAGCGTAAGTTTTTCCCGCTGTGATTTTTTTATTGCCTCGCGCTTGTTCAGAAGGGTCTTTTTATGCTCCAGGAGCTCGTCCCGTTTACTGCCGAGTTGCCGCTCAAGATTCTTTTTCTTATCAAGGCGTTGGAGACACCCGCTGAAGAGCCCATGGTCCTGGGCAATGATTCTTTTAATGAATGTATTTTGATTCAAAAACTCATTATATGAATTAGACGACAGGAGAATTCTCATACCGCTTCTTTTCTGATACTTGTAAAAAGCAACGAGTCTCTGTTTGAGATACTGTTCTGTGCTGTGTAACTGCTTTTTAAGTTCTTCTATTTGGGCATGCACCCTGCTGATGGATTTCTGTGTTTTCGCAATACTCTTAGTAACATTTTTGTATTCTTTATTTTCCTTGAGGAGTTGTTTTTCAATTCTGTTCAGCCTCTCAATGACACGGGCCTCATCTTTTTCAACTTTCTTGAGCTCTTTTTTTTGCTGCTGAATTTTTTTGTGGACATTTTTAAGCTTTAAACGTTCTTTATTCCTGTCTGAAGGTTCTTCAGCAAAACAGAACACGGAGAAACATACAGAAATGAAAAAAAAGAGTATACACAAGAAGCAGCCGTGCCGTTTCATAGCTAATTCTTAAGTTCCTTAAGATTGTTCAGAGAAAAAAGGCTTCCGCACAGGCCGAGAACAAGACCTAAAACAATGATGAAAACACTCTGGGTTGTCGTCAGAAATACAAAGCTGGATTGACCCACATAAAATTGAAACGGCACAATGAATTCGCTCATCAGTACACGGACCACAAAGGTAACAAAAAGAAGGGCACATGAAGAACCGACCAACCCCTGAATGCCGGCCTCTATGCAGAACGGAAGCTTTATAAACCGGTTTGTTGCACCGACAAGCTTCATAATTTCGATTTCATCGCGGCGGCTGTAGACCAGCAGGCGAATGGTGTTCGAGATAATAAAAAACGCAAAAAGAAACAGGAGCCCGCCGAATGTAATGCCCATAATTTTCAGAAGAGTAAAAATTGTTGTAAAACGTTCCAGCCACTTTTGACCATATTCAATATCCTCAACGGGTCTGATGGTTTTAATTTTTTCCACAAATATTTCAACACGCTCGGGTGTAAGATATTCTTTTTTCAATTTTATCTCAAGAGAGGCGGGCAGGGGATTTTCTTCAAGTCCCTGAAGAATGCCGTCCTGGCCCTCCAGGGACTTTTTGAGCATGATAAGGGCATCATCACGGGAGACAAAACGGACTGAATCAACCTCGGGCAAACCGGTAATGAAGGTTCTCGTTTCGTCAATGGCAGCAGCATCAGCCCCATTTTCTAAATAGAGGATGACCTGAAGACGGTCCACCCAGTTGTTTTTAAAAGAAGATAAATTGATTACAACAACAAGAAAAAATATAAAAATGATGAAGGTAATGGCAATGGTCGTTGCGGTAACAGCAGAAAGAAGCAGATGTTTCCTTAAATTATAAAAAGCGGTTTTAAAGCAATAACTTATTTTGTTATAGATCATATGCTCAGCCCGGTGAGTTTGCCATGCTTGAGAAAAATAATTTTATCGGAAAATTTTTCTGCCATCTGTCGGTCATGGGTTGCAATGAGTATTGTTGTGCCCCTGGCGTTGATGGCTTTGAAAAGTTTAATAATATCAAGTGAAAGTGCTGGATCAAGGTTGCCGGTAGGTTCATCTGCAAGCAGGAGAATAGGATTATTAATGATTGCACGTGCAATGGCAACACGCTGTTGTTCTCCACCGGAAAGACAGGGGGGGAACGCATCTTTTTTCTGAAGAAGGCCGACCCATTTCAATACCTGCCAGACTTTACGTTTTATTATTTTTCTGTTAACCCCGATAATTTCAAGTGCGAAAGCAACATTCTCATAGACTGTTTTTGTCGGTATGAGCTTAAAGTCCTGAAAGACAACGCCGATTCTGCGTCGGATATAGGGTATGGCAGATGATTTTATGCGGGTAATGTTGACTCCATTTACGATTATTTCTCCTTTTGACGGCGTTTCAGCAGAAAAGATCAGCTCTAGAAGTGTTGTTTTTCCAGCGCCGCTGGGACCGGTAACGAAAACAAAATCACCCTTCCTGATTTTCAGATTGATATCTTCAAGGGCCGGTATAGACGTGTCATAAAATTTATGAACTTGATGAAGCTGGATCATTGCACTAATCAGATGGAAAAATAATGTGTAAGTGACTTGAATTTAATATTTTTTCAACTTTTAGCACATTGCCGTCGTTAAGGCAAGCATTAACAAGAATGTTATCTGAGTGATTGAAGCGCAGTGAAAATATCCGAACAAGGAAGGGCCCCGTCGCGCACAACAGAAAAGGGGTGGGTCGTCGTATCAATGATTGTAGAGGGAAGACCGCCGGCTGTTTCTCCTGCATCTAAAATAATATCAACACGATCCAGCAGTGATGCAGGAATGTCATCGATACGTACCGGGCTTTTCCCGCCGGCAAGATTGGCGCTTGTAGAGGTGAGCGGAAGTTTTAATGATCCCAGCAGCGATGCCGCGACGCTGTTGGAGGATACTCTACAGCCTACACTGCCGGTGCCTGCGGTAATATATGATGACAGCCGTGAGGAGGCCTTGAACAGGAGTGTTAGGGGGCCGGGCCAAAAATGTTCCGCAACGGCACGGGCTTCGGGGTGAACGGAAGAAGCAAGCACAGGAAGAAAGGTACTATCAGGCAGAAGCAACAACAGCGGTTTGTGAGCATCACGATCTTTTGCCGTAAAAATGCGACGAAGAGCATGAAGATTATTATAAAGAGCACCGAGACCATAAAAGGTTTCGGTCGGATAGACGATTAGGGCACCGTTTTTAACGTCCGCGGCCAGTGTTTCCAGTTGTGAGAGATCAGGGCTGCCCGGGTTGATCCTGCACAAGCGGGTCATGTCGTACGAACCTTCACAAAACGATTAAACCGTCTTTTTGAGTTTCTGCTCAAGGTCACGTGCTTTCTTCTCAACTTTTTCTGAAAGGTCTTGTTTGAATTCGATCAGTTTTTCCTGTAACGCGGGGTGCTTTAAAGAAAGTATCTGCACGGCAAACACCGCGGCATTGTGTGCACCGGCTTTGCCTATTGTCATGGTGGCAACGGGAACACCTCCCGGCATCTGAACTGTGGCAAGCAGCGCATCAAGACCGTTAAGGGGAGATGAATCAATAGGAACACCAATAACCGGCAATGTTGTTTCAGAAGCAATAAAACCGGCAAGATGTGCTGCCCAACCGGCTCCGGCAATAATGACTTCAATGCCGCGGTTGCGGGCATTCCTGGCAAATTCGGCTGTTCGGTCCGGTGATCGGTGCGCGGATGAAACCGTTATTTCATAGGGAACGGCAAAGTGTTCAAACACGGTACAGGCTTCCTGCATTACCGGCAGATCAGAGTCACTGCCCATGACGATTGCAGCACATGGTTTGTTCATAGTCTATTCCTTAATGAGCTGTAATTGTTTAATGAGTTTTTTTGTTTTTTTGTCTTGTGCGCCGAGGCGTACGGCCTTTTTTAAATAGCGCGCGGCATCTGCATTCCATCCATGAGCAAGGCACTGATCGGCGCTGAACACATATGCGGAAAATGGTTTTTGTGGAAACATATGCTTCAAAATTTTGTCGAAAGATTGTTTGCCGAATACTTTTTCTACAGTTCTTTTGTTGTCAAGAAAGAGACGAAGCACATGAAGATTATTGTTATAAAGTACGAAAATTTCACGAAGATGATACAGTGCCTTGGAAAAAAGCGTGTCGATGCCTTTAATCTCTTTCTTGAAATTTTTGTTGGCCTTTTCAATCAGCAGGAAATATTCATTGATTATTTTTGAAAGCGCTTTGTTGTATTTATACTCACTTACTTCAAGGTCAAGCAGTGGTTTGTAGGATTCAACCTGATAAGAATCCTCTTTTAGTTTCATCGTCTCATGGAAAATTGATCCGATTGTCCAGTCGAAAAGATATTCATACAGGCTGTTTTTCAACTTGTTGTCCCTGAAGAGACGATGGCTTTGGTCTTTAAGATGCCAAAGCGGGCCCTTTTTTGATTCGGTGCCGACCCATGTGTCAAGCATTGAAAAAGGGACACTTGAGGTTTCGGCATGCGTTCTGTTTATCTTATCAAAATAGATTTTTGCCTTAAAAAAATCCTGTATAAGATCTCGTATAAAAATTTCTCTTCGCAAGGTAAGCCAGGTATGCTTCATCGATCTAAAGCTTTCCTGCCGATGTCCTTACGATAGTGGACATCGGGCCAGTGTATTGTATCAACGGCACGATATGCGGTATCTATGGCCTCCTTTATGGTATCACCACGTGATGTTACTCCAAGAACACGACCGCCGTTAGTAACCATGGCGCCGTCTTTTTGTGCGGTCCCGGCATGAAAAACACAGGTGTTTTGAATGCCGGCAGCGGCATCAAGACCCTGTATGGGGAGCCCCGTGGTATAGCTTCCCGGGTATCCGCCGGAGGCCATAACGATACAGACGGAAGGGCGCGGATTGCAGGATACGGTCACATCAGACAGTCTGCCGTCTATGCTTGCATTGAGCAGATCAATAAGATCATTTTCAAGGCGGAACAGGATAGGTTGTGTTTCCGGGTCACCGAAGCGCACATTAAATTCAAGGACATGAGGTTGATTGTCCTTGATCATGAGGCCGGCATACAGGAAGCCTTTATACGGTATACCCTTTGCCGCAAGAGCCGTAACAGCAGGGATCATGATGGTGTTCATGGTATATTCATGGATCTCGGGGGTAATAACCGGTGCTGGAGAATAGGCACCCATACCGCCGGTATTGGGGCCGGTATCACCGTCAAAAACGGGTTTGTGATCCTGGGAAGAAGGAAGAGCGAGTACCGACGTCCCGTCAGTCACGCCGATAAAGGATGCTTCTTCACCCTCAAGGAAATCTTCAACGACAATTTCATTGCCGGCATCGCCGAACTCACGCTGCACCATAATGCGATCTACAGCAGCTTCGGCTTCAGTGATTGACCTGCAGGGAAAGACCCCCTTGCCGGCAGCCAGGCCGTCGGCTTTTACCACAAGGGGTGCTTTGCGTTTATAGATATACTGTTTTGCCTGCCCGGGATCACCAAACACGGCGTAATCAGCCGTTGGAATGCCGGCGTCACGCATAATATTTTTAGCGAAAATCTTGCTTCCCTCAAGGCGGGCGGCACTTTTCGATGGACCGAATATCCTTAGACCGGCATCCTCAAAAACATCGACAATGCCAAGCGTCAGCGGCAGTTCAGGGCCAACCACCGTAAGCCCGACGTCATGCGTGTGTGCAAAATCACGAAGAGCATCTATATCGGATGATTCAATATCGACACACGTTGCATGTGCCCCCATTCCCGCGTTGCCCGGTGCGCAGAATATCTGCTCAACAGACGTGCTCTGAGCAATTTTCCATGCAAGGGCATGCTCTCTGCCGCCACTCCCAACAATGAGTACTTTCATGTCTTGGTACGCCTCCGTTTATACGTTTCCGACTGTTCAGATTAGGGTTTCTTTAATGGTGTCATGTGGAAACGTGTTTATTGTCGATTAATAAACAATCCACACGTTGAGGTAGCAATATTTTTATCATCAAAATAAGTATATGTAAAGATTAAATAAATTTACTGTAGCTTTAGCGGATATTTATATTTATAATGTCTCATAGCCATTCATACTATGAAAGAAAAAGATGCGGCGTTTTTTTGTTCCCACCATTCCTGATCAACAGGACACCATTGTTGTTACCGGCAGCGAAGCCAGGCATATCGCTGCGGTAGTACGGCTCGGGATAAACGATTCACTCGTTCTTTTTGACCGTGACGGTAATCAGTGTGAAGGCACTATTATTGACAGGGCCCCGGGCACGGTAACGGTACGAATTCGCGGCAGAACAAAAAGGCCCGGGAACGACGCTGTTGAAATCGTGCTTGCACAGGCGGTAACAAAAGGGAAAAAAATGGACAGTATCGTCCAGAAAAGTACCGAACTCGGCGTTTCAACCGTGATCCCTTTTTTTTGTACACGCTGTATACCCCGCTGGGGGCCGGATAAGGCACGTGAACGGGTCAGGCACTGGCAGGCTGTTGTGACGGCATCTGTTAAGCAGTCGGGCGTACGAAAGGTACCGGAGGTCCGGAATCTCATGCGGTTTTCCGAACTGATGAAACACGATTTTAACGGGTTCTTAAAGCTTTTTTTCTGGGAGCACGAGAAGGATGTCGGCTTGAAAAGTATCATTGCTTCACGTTCAATACCGCCTCAGGTGGTTATCGTCGTGGGCCCCGAGGGAGGATTTACGCAGGAGGAAGGGCTTTCGGCAACGCAGCATGGTTTTATTGCAGCGGGGCTGGGAAATTCAATTTTAAGAACAGAAACAGTAGCCATTGCGGTGCTGTCAATCTTGCGCTATGAAACAGGTTGCTTAGGCTAGTGTTGTGGCCTGGGAAAACAGGTAATAAAATATAACTGAAAACATGGTCCGTACGGTAACCGGCAAAAGGGTCAAGGATACGAGGGGGGCGAGGATTCACACAGCAATACTATGGCTGTTATTACATCCTTACATCCTTGCAGCCTCCGGTGGATTATCAGGAACCCTTGTTGTTTGCTTCACCGGTCTCCATCCGGACCTTGGAACCCTAGGAAACATTTATATAGGCGGAATCATTCGGCGATGTTCGGTACACATGCTTCAGCGCAGGTACACCATAGTATACAACACGGGGAATTGTTTTAAAAAGGTGAACCACGGAGGGTGGCTTTACGGTGAAATGTCCTAAATGCGGTTTTATCAGCTTTGATGATTTGACTGAATGTAAACGGTGCGGTTTGCAGTTTTTTAAAAATGAAAGGCGTAGTGCAAAAGATAAACAGATGGCTGCCCAGGGGAAAGGCGCTTTGCAGGCGGCCGATCATGTGAATCGTCCCGAGCATATTGATAAAACCATTCAGACGATCAAACGGGATTTTGATGAAATCGACAAGCTGCATTACGACAAATCAGACGATTCAGGCATACGCAGTGAAGACGCCGGGGCAATTACCGTACAACCGTCGGAAACAGATTGTTGCCCTGAAAATATGTCAAAGAACGCATTCGGCGGCTTTTATCTGCGTTTTCTTGCATATGCTATTGACAGTGTCGTTCTCGGCATAATTTTTATGATTGTACTGTGCGCGATGGTGCTTATAAAAAATCCCCTTTCATTAAACCCGGAGGACATCATATATATGCTCAACAGCGTGGCGGTCCCTTTTTTTATCGGAAACACGGTCATTGAAGCGTTCTATTTTGTCTATTTTCATGCAGCCTCAGGTCAGACACTGGGAAAGCTGATCTGCGGTATCAAGGTTGTCGGGAGCGATGGAACGCGCATAGGATACAAAAAAGCCGGTATGCGTTTTGTAGGATATATACTGTCGAGGACATTTTTTTACCTCGGATTTTTCTGGATCGCTTTTGATACAAGGAAACAGGGGTGGCATGACAAGCTTGCCAAAACATATGTTGTTAAATGCTGACACGACGGCAGGCAATGAAATGTAACGGTTCATTATCATTAAAAAAATACAAAATCCAGGAGCAGGATGCAGAGGAGAACCATTCACTGTTCTCAATGAAATAGTTCAATCCTGCTTTGTACCATATGCATATCGCCTGTATATAGCAGTATATTTTACCCCTCAAACAGTCATTGCTTGACAATCACGGGTTAATCCCATAAACTTTTAGAATTATATACTTTGATTTTTTATTTCACGTAACGGCTCTATTACCGTTTATAGCAGAAACACTATGGGTGCAAAAAATCTCAGCGAAAATGCCCCGATAGGAATGTTCGATTCGGGTATCGGGGGGCTCACGGTACTCAAAGAGGTGCAAAAGCACCTGCCCGGGGAGAACATAATTTATCTGGGCGATACGGCACGGGTTCCCTACGGTACCCGGTCGTCGCAAACCGTATTGAAATACTCTCTAACCAATACGGATTTTCTGTTGCAGCAGAATATCAAACTGCTTGTTATAGCATGTAATACCGCTTCTGCCGTGGCGACATATAAGCTCAGAGAAAAATACCGTATACCCATCGTCGATGTGGTCGCTCCCGGTGCACGGGCCGCGGTAAAAGCGACAGATAACGGAAAAATAGGCATTATCGGAACCGAAGGCACAATAAACAGCAGCGCATATCAACAGGAGATACGACGCCTGAACAAAGATGTTGCTATCTATACGCAGCCGTGTCCTCTCTTTGTGCCTCTTGCAGAGGAAGGGTGGTGTGACGAGCAAGACGAAATAGTTCTCTCAATTGCGCTGCGCTATCTCGCCCCGCTGAAAAAATTCACTATTGATACACTGGTGCTGGGCTGTACACATTATCCGTTACTTAAAGGGGCAATTCAGAGCGTCATGGGAGGCGATATAAAACTCATAGACTCGGCAGAGGAAACCGCCCTGGAAGTACTGAACGTTCTTCAGACGGAAAATATCAAAAATAATGGAAGCGGGCAGGGGGATAATACGTTCTATTTAACGGATGCGCCGCACCGTTTTACTGAAACCGGCAGGCTCTTTTTGGGCAAAGAGCTTGACAATGTAACCCTGATAGATATTTAAAACTGTTTTCCTCATGGCAAAAAGAAAACGCACCAGCACGAAGAAGAAAAAACCCGCAAAAAAAAAGAATACAAAACGGCCTGCGCGTCGTTTGGTTGTGTATACGCTGTTCGCTGTTGTCGGCCTGGTATCTTTTTTCTATGTATGGAGCACCTTCGGTGACGGTAAAAAGGGTTTTCTGGACAGCATAAGCCGCTTTATAACGGAAACTATCGACACCGTGCGCGACACAACAACAGAACAAAAGAGGTGGCAGGCAAAGCTTTATTTTGGTGACGAAGAATCACGCAGTCTTGTCCCGGAGAAACGTATCGTTTCCTCCGGAACAAGTGCGGAGAGCAGAGCGGCAGAACTCATGCGGCAGCTGTGCAGCGGACCGAAAAACAGGGGGATACGTACAATTCCCGAGGAGGCAACACTCCATGAGGTGATCATGCGCGACGACGGCGTTATGGCAATTGATTTCAGCAACGAATTAACCGATGAGCATCCCGGCGGCAGTTCGTCGGAATTGATGACCGTTTTTTCAATAGTAAATACTGTTGTATTGAATATAGATGAAGTAAAAAAGGTAAAGATTTTAATAGACGGAAAGGCTACCGATACCATTGCCGGTCATATAGATTGCAGGACGGCGTTTTCACAAAATCCGCGCGTTATAAAAAACGAGTCCAGGTAGTGCCCTTGTTATGAAACCAAAAAGCACACTAAAAAAAGTTAGAAATATCGGCATAATGGCCCATATAGATGGGGGCAAAACCACTGCCACCGAAAGAATACTCTACTATTCTGGCAAGTCACATAAGATGGGGGAGGTTCATAACGGACAGGCTGTAATGGACTGGATGGAACAGGAGCAGGAACGTGGCATCACTATTACATCTGCGGTAACGGATTTTGTATGGAAGGGTCATGAAATACATCTTATTGATACTCCGGGACATGTTGATTTTACCATTGAAGTTGAGCGATCCCTGAGAGTTCTGGATGGATGCATAGCCCTGTTTTGTGCGGTAGGGGGTGTCGAACCCCAGTCGGAAACCGTCTGGCATCAGGCCGATAAGTACCAGGTCCCCAGAATTGCTTTTATAAACAAAATGGACAGAGTCGGTGCTGATTATCAGGGAACCATCACCATGATGCGCGAAAAGCTGGCGGCGAATCCTGTTCCCATACAGATACCCATCGGTTCAGAAGAAAATTTTACGGGTATTATTGATCTTATCACCATGAAGGCAATTGTCTGGGACGACCATTCCATGGGAACACAGTGGGTGATTGATGCAATACCGTCTGAAAAAATGGAAGATGCGGTTAAAATGAGAGAGGGCATGCTGGAATTTGTGTCCGAGCGTAACGATACTGTTATGGAAAAGTACCTTTCCGGAGAGGATATCGCAGTAAAAGAGATAAAAACAGTGCTCAGGGACGCTGTGCTGGCAAAGGAGGCCGTACCGGTTTTGTGCGGCAGCGCACTTAAAAACAAGGGCATTCAACCGCTGCTAGACGCGGTCATTGATTTCTTTCCCTCGCCCTTTGACGTTCCACCGGTCACGGGTAAAGACATTGCCGGTGAAAAATTGCTGCACCGAGAATGTGATGATGCCGCACCTTTTTCAGCACTGGCATTTAAAGTAATTATGGATGAAGGAAGAAAATTAACCTATGTGCGGATTTATTCGGGTGTTCTCAGCGTGGGTGGTGAGGTATACAATTCTGTTAAAGACAAGAAAGAAAAGATAGCCAGAATATTCAGAATGCATGCTAATAAAAAGGAACGATCCAATAAAGCTTGTGCCGGGGAGATAGTGGCGGTAATGGGCCTTAAGCACACCACAACAGGCGATACCCTCTGCGATGAAGAATCGCCCATAATTCTCGAGGCGATTGATTTTTACAAGCCGGTTATCTCGGTTGCCGTAGAGCCGAAAACCATTGGTGAGCAGGAGAAATTAAACTTTGCCCTTGAAAAAATAACCCAGGAAGATCCGACGTTTCAATACAATTTTGATGAGGATTCCGGACAGACCGTTATCTCAGGGATGGGTGAACTGCATATTGAAATAATCACCGACAAGATTTTACGTCAGTACAATGTTCCCGTTAGAACGGGAAAACCACAGGTTGTGTACAGAGAAACAATAACACAGGCAACCGGGTCGGAATGGACATTTGAGAAAGAGATAAACGAGGAAAAACATTTTGGGCGTGTCCAAATAAAGCTTGAGCCCCTGGACCGGGGCAGCGGGATCATCTTTGAAAACAGATTGGACGATGAAAAGATACCTGATGCGTTCGTTGATGTCATTAAAAGAGCGTTTTGCGATGCGATGCTCACGGGGACAATAGCAGGATATCCTGTTGTTGATGTGAAGGGAACACTGGAGGATGCAGCTTACCAGGAAGGAAATTCCACTGAACTTGGGTATATAATGGCAACTACCAATGCAGTTAGGAGCGGGATAGAAAGAGCAAACCCGGTCCTTCTTGAACCGGTTATGGAGGTTGAAATAGTCACCCCGAATGAATTTCTGGGTGAAATCATATCAGACATTAATGTACGCAAAGGGAAGATCGAGCGCATAGAAGATAAGGGGGCAACCAGAATTGCAACGGCCAACGTGGCACTGAGAAACATGTTCGGCTATTCGACCGCGCTGAGGTCATCAAGCCAGGGAAGAGCAAATTTTACCATGAAATTTTTAAAATTTGAAACACAAAATGATTTGTGATAAATTATACAATAGTAAACAATGAATCACGACGGGGCGGCTTTCTGAGCGGTCTGCAGACCGCTCAACAACGGGAAACGCCGGTGGTCAGGTTTTTTTCAGTCCCGTGCAAAGCACGGGTTTTTTTAGATAATATGTATAAGGAGTGAACAATGAGGGAAAGAGTTGAAGCAGTGCTTGATAAAATAAGGCCCGCATTACAGGCAGACGGCGGTGGTATTGAACTTGTGGACATTGTTGACGGTGTCGTGAAAGTGAAACTGCAAGGTGCCTGCCAGGGGTGCATGGGTGCACAGATGACACTTAAAATGGGTGTTGAAAAAGTTATGAAGGAAGAGATTCCCGAAGTCAAGTCAGTTGAAGCTGTATAACCGGTTTATATAAAAATATGGATTTTATTCTGTGTGTTATTGGACTTGTGTTGGTTATTGAAGGCATTCCATATTTTGCATTTCCTGATAAGATGAAAGAGTTTTTATCACGGCTTCCCTTAATGCCTACAGCCGGTCTGAGACTGTTTGGAATGGCAGCTATCATTACCGGGCTACTGCTCATATTTTTGGCTAAAAAAGTTCTTATTTATTGAATATAACAAGTAAATACAGACATATAAGCATTATATATGATGTTTTACATCAGCACATTTCCGAGAGATTGCTTTAAGTTTTATTAAATCACGTACCGTAAACTTTTCCCACCTGCAGGGAAGCAGCGTATTGTTATGAAACAGCGGCTCATCTGCAATGGGAAACGGTGATGAGCGAACCGCGCTGTTCCATAATGCGGTTCCGGGAATTGGTGAATATTCCGAAACAAACGGTCTGAGACCGTTATCCAAGACGAAACATACCGACTCATAAGCACTCCGAAATTCCTGCCCGGGAAGCCCTACTAACACATATACACCAACCTCGTGACTGCTGAACCCGACATCAAGCAGCGCTTGTGCTGCGCGCACGAAATCCCTATTCCTCACCTTGTTTCCTGTTGTTATCTGAATCTCGGGGTCGGCGGATTCAAGACCCAGACGAAGCGTTTTGAATCCGGCACGAAATAAAAGTTCGGATAGTGTATGGTCTATTGCTCGGACATGGAGGCCATTGGGGACGTGAAATCGCACATGAATGTTTCTTCGTATTATCTCATTGAGAAAGGGGAGGATATGATTTTCGGGGTTCACAAGAAGTGCATCGTCGAAAAAGACAAAATCCGTGGTTTCTTCTTCATATATCCAATGTTCTATTTCACTGACAATGGTACGGGGATCTCTTTGTTCAAAGGAAGGATAAAGAATGTTTGAAGCACAGTAGGTGCAGGAAAAAGGACAGCCGCGTGACGTCAGCAACGGTATTGACTTTTTTGATGAAAGAAGGCTGCAGTCGGGTTTAGGAAAAAAATGTTCATTACAACCGTTGTTCTGGTGTCCGGTAAGATCATTGAGTAAGGTGAGGAGGTCTTCGTTACAGGGACCGGTAAATACGTAGTGAGCGCCGGCATAGCGTCGTGCGTGTTCGGGACACAGGGTTGCATAAATGCCTCCGAGCACAACCGGCACACGCGGATAAATACGTTTAATGGTATTGATAGTTTCAACAACTGCCGGATACCAGTATGTCATCATTGAGGTGACAAGTATTGCGGAAGGAGCGGGACTGTTTCTCAGTTCTGCTTCAAGAACAGACGGCAGAATTCCATAGCGCCTGTATTTTTTATTTACCTGGAGTAATTGTCGGGGCTTGGGCAGTTCCTGTTTGTGAAAGTGACCACGGTCGGTCAGCTTTCTTTTGGGCTGTCTGGAAAAACGGTCCCGGGTCATTGCCGGATGATGAGGGTCGAGGCAGTCGATCATATGAACACGAAAACCGATTTTTTTAAGCAGCCCTGCAATGGACAGCAGCCCCACGGGTTTTACCCAGAGATCATAGGCAGCGAAATCATAAATCCATGGATTAACAAGTAAAATAGTCGGTTCGTTCATTGGTTTCGGTGTCGGTATACTGAATCCACCCGGATATAACGGGATGATGGTTCTATTAAATTTACTTTGCAGCAGTTGGGAAATAACCTATAATAGTATAAAACAGCTAAAAAATTTTAGCACCCACATTATTGTCTCCTGCGGGGTTTAAAACCCCGGCTTTGCCCGCAGCCGGGATCATCGACAGGCGAAGAATGATTACTTAAGGGGATTAGGAGTTATTGCAATTGTTTTGCCCTCAGGAGCGCGTAGCTTCCGAAGGATCATTTTTTGGGTTTACGTCTTTTCTTCAGTTCCGACTCGTCGGGAATACTGAATTCACCGTATCGTAGACGGCGGTAGTTCGATTTTCATTATAGCGTAATTTTTTTATTGTGTGCAAAACTTTATGCTTCGCACCATGGTGTAAAAAATAATAGTGTTTTTCGCGTGGGTATTTACGTAAGAATTTTCAGCTATGAATATACTTGTACTGGGCGCAGGTTCGATCGGGTCTGTCTTCGGCGGTTTGCTGTGCAAGGCAGGTAACGACGTAACTATGGTGGGCCGAAAACCGCATATGCGTGCTATCAGCTCCGGACATCTCCTTATCGACGGGATATGGGGTGAGCACAGGATACGCACGCTGAAATGCTATAGCAACCTGAAAGATGCGGTTGAACATGAAACAGGCGGCTTTGATGTCGTTTTATTGACGGTTAAGTCCTATGATACTGAACCGGTACTGCATGACGTGAGACGATGCTTTAGCATATCACCACCTGTTGTCTCCCTTCAGAACGGGTTGGGAAATGTAGAGAAACTGGAACAAATAATCGGAAAAGAAAAGACCGTCGGCGGCAGAGTAATTTTTGGTGTTGAATTTATACGGCCGGCACACGTGCGAATCACCGTTGAGGCGGACAAAACAATAATAGGTGCATTGCCCCAGGGTATGGAAGGGCCGTTTGTAGAACACCTCGCACAGCTTTTCACGGATGCAGGTATCCCGACGGTAACGACCGATGAAATAGAGCACTATATATGGGGAAAGGTCCTGTATAACTGTGCGCTGAACGGCCTTGCAACCATAGTCGATGCACATTACGGAAAGCTGCTCGGCAACGCCGGTACACGGGACATTATGCACAGGATTATCGATGAAATATTTATGCTTGCACGCAGCCGTAAGGTAAAGCTCGACTGGAACAGTCCCGATCAGTATACCAGGATACTTTTTGACGAGCTTATCCCGAAAACATTTGAACATCATCCCTCAATGCTCCAGGACATTCGTCAGGGCAAAAAAACAGAGATAGATGCTTTAAACGGCGCTGTTGCAGATTTAGGAGAACGGGCAGGTCTTTATCTTGATTACAACCGTACCATACGCAACCTGATAAAAGCCAAGGAACGATTATGAAGCTTCCCGTTGATAATCATCACCTTATTGACGGCTTTTACAGCTACATGGTTGTGGAAAGACGGCTCTCGGAACATACCGTAGAATCTTACAGCAGGGATATAACACGATTTGTCAGCTTTGTAGAATCAGCGCAAAAAAAACATGTTAAGGACTGCCTCCGTATAGATATGCTGCTTTTTCTTACCGCCGAGCAAAAACGGGGTCTTTCATCCCGATCTCTGGCACGAGCCGTTTCAAGCATCAAAACATTTTATAATTTCATGGTCGCTGAAGGTGTTATGCAAAAAAATCCTTTTATTGATATCCAGACTCCCAAGACCGTGAAGAGACTTCCAGAAGTCCTCAGCAGAGATGAAGTTGATGCCCTGATAAACGCTCCCGATACAGACAAAATTTTGGGCCTTCGAGACAGGGCACTTCTGGAACTGCTGTATGCCACGGGACTCAGGGTTTCCGAGCTGCTGTCCCTTACCAAAAACAACGTTAATCTGGATGCGGGATTTGTCATTGTCATAGGAAAGGGGGCAAAAGAGCGTGCCGTGCCCATGGGCGAACAGGCGGTTTACTGGGTGAAAAAGCATGCTGAATCGTCCGGGACACACAAGGTTTCACATACACCACATACGTTTCTTTTTACAAACCGACAGGGGGCCGCGTTGAGCAGGCAGGGTTTCTGGAAAATAATAAAAAAATATTGTATTGCTGCCGGAATATCAAAAACTATTTCTCCCCATACCCTCCGACATTCTTTTGCAACACATATACTTGGCGGAGGAGCCGATCTGCGTTCAGTGCAAATGATGCTGGGGCATACTGACATATCGACAACCCAGATATATACGCATATAGAAGAGACTGCCCTTAAAAAAATACATGACAAATACCATCCCCGGCGCTAATATATACAGTTTTACAGCAGCATTGTTGACCCCGAACGTGTATGCTGTTGCCGTGTATGCCGCCTAAACGCGGAGCATCATACAACCACATGTTTTATTGGTTTTTATCCACATGGAAGTAATAACAACACATATTAATGCCGATTTTGATGCCCTGGCATCAATGATAGCAGCAAAGAAGCTGTATCCTGATGCGGTTCTTGCTTTCCCGGGGTCTCAGGAAAAAAGCATCAGGGATTTTCTGCTGAAATCAACCGTCTATCTTTTTGATATTCAAAAAGTACGTAAAATTCCCCTGAACAATATAACGAGGCTCATTCTCGTTGATATACGTCAGGCAAACAGAATCGGTAAGTTTGCCGGCCTGTGCAAAAAAAAGAATATCGATATTCACATTTACGATCACCATCCGCCGTCTCCCGATGATGTCAAAGGGACCTATGAGATCATAAAAATGTACGGTGCAACGACATCAATCTTATGTGCAATACTCCAGGAAAAGAACATGCACATAACCGCTGATGAAGCAACCATTATGATGCTGGGCATTTATGAAGACACAGGAAACCTGACATTTTCATCCACCACGGTACATGATTACAATGCAGCATCATATCTGCTTTCCCAGGGAGCAAATCTTAATGTGGTTGCTGACATGGTCATAAAGGAGCTGACTGCCGAACAGGTTTCACTTTTAAACGACCTGATAAACAATTCGGCCGTTCACACTATACACGGTATAGATGTCATGATTGCTCAGGCATCATCCGACAATTATATCGGTGATTTTGCGGTGCTGGTACACAAGCTCAAAAATATGGGCAACGTGAATGTCCTTTTTGCCCTTGCGAACATGGAGGACAGAATTTACATCGTAGCACGAAGCCGTATACAGGAAGTAAATGTCGGTGAGATACTTGTTCAATTCGGCGGCGGGGGTCATGCAACCGCTGCCTCCGCAACCATACATGATATAACCCTTACCCAGGTTGAGCAGAACCTGCTGAAGATTCTAAAGAAAACAGTAAAACCGGTAAAGATCGCCAGGGACTTCATGGCCTCACCGGTCAAGACAATTGATGTTCATGAGTCCCTTGATCATGCAAGCGACATACTCACACGCTATAACATAAATGTACTGCCTGTTGTGGAAAAGGAGATCCTTGTAGGGCTTATTTCACGTCAGATAATCGAGAAAGCAAAATTTCACGGGCTCAAAGGTATTCCGGTTCGCGAATATATGACATCGGAATTTGACACCGTTAGATCAATCACGCCGATTTCCGAAATTCAGCGCTATATAATCGAGGGCAATCAGCGGTTTTTACCCGTTGTGGACAGGGGGAAGATTAATGGTGCAATAACCCGTACGGATCTTATACGGGTGCTGCATCTTGAGCAAGGAAGTGAAAAAGTTGAAATCGAAGCTGCACCGGCTGCCCCGCGCCGCAAGACAATGAAAAGCATTCTGACCGAACGGCTCCCCAGGCAGATTCGCTCCCTTCTCAAGGAGATCGGCAGCGTTGCAGATAAGCTGGGTTATAATGCGTATGCGGTGGGAGGGTTCGTGCGTGACATTTTTCTCAGAGTTGAAAATTATGATATTGATATAGTCATCGAGGGCGACGGAATAAACTTTGCTCTTGCGTTTGCCGATCTGCATAAAGCCAGGGCCAAAGTATATAAAAAGTTCGGCACCGCCGTTATAGACCTTGGTAAAGGTCTTAAAATAGACATTGCTTCCGCACGCCTCGAGTATTATGAAAAGCCGGCAGCACTTCCAATAGTTGAATGGAGTTCGATAAAACTTGATCTTTACCGTCGGGATTTTACCATCAATACACTGGCAGTGCGTATCAATCAGAAAAACTTCGGTGAACTTATAGATTTTTTCGGAGCACGAAGAGATATAAAAGAAAAAACTATCAGAGTGCTGCATAACCTGAGCTTTGTTGAGGATCCTTCACGGATTTTCAGGGCAATCAGATTTTCTCATCGTTTTGATTTTCACCTCAGCAAGCTCACCCGCAGTCTTATTGAGAATGCCATAAAAATGGAATTTTTACATAATTTGAGCGGGAAAAGGATTTTTTCAGAGCTGATGCTGCTTTTTAATGAAGAACAGGTCAGCGGTATTTTAAAAAGTCTTGATGATTTTCGTCTGATGCAATACATACATCCGGCAATTCAATACACAAATTCGCTCAAGGCGCTGATGAAGACCATAGAAGACGTTTTGTCATGGTACCGTCTGCTGTATCTTGACAGCACATGTGAAACGTGGCTTGTATACTTTATGGCCATACTCGACAAGCTGAAGAAAGATGATGTTGAAAACCTTTGCCGCAGCTTTGACATAAAGAAGAGATATTCGGTACCTATAACCATGGCAAAAACAACGGGCAATGAAGTTTTATATACAATGGCCCAGAAAAAAAAGCATACAAACTATGAGATATATAAGCTTCTTCATCCGCTACCGGTAGAGGTGAGCCTGTATCTGATGGCCAAGACTAATCGTCAAAATACACAAAAAGCGTTCTCTCTGTATTTCACCAAACTGCAGCATGCAAAAATACATCTAAACGGAAAGGATCTCATGGATATGGGCATTGCTCCGGGTAAAATATATAAGCGGATCATGGATACGCTTCTTGAAGCTATTCTGGACGGAAAAATCCAGGGAAGGGAAGAGGAAGTACAACTCATTAAGAAAAAATATACCAGGGAAGTAGCTTGACATGGAATTACAACTGATACTCACGATACCGGTTCTCTTGTTTGCTGTAATTACCCATGAGGTTGCACACGGATACGTTGCATATTTATGCGGGGACAATACTGCAAAGCTTCAGGGGCGATTAACCTTTAACCCGATACCGCATATAGATGTGTTCGGCACGCTGCTGTTTCCCCTCATCCTCATTATTACAAAAGCACCTATACTGTTCGGCTGGGCAAAGCCGGTACCGGTAAACCCATGGAATCTGAGAAATCCTAAAAAGCATCACCTGTATGTTTCACTTGCCGGAATTTCAGCCAATCTTATGCTTGCCGTACTCTGTACGCTTGGTTACGGGCTGTATGTGAACCTGTTTCACCCTTCTACTGTAAATGATTTGGTGTTACAGGTGTTCTATTTCGGAATACGCATTAATGTAATACTTGCCGTTTTTAATATAATGCCCATTCCTCCCCTTGACGGTTCCTGGGTGCTTTTCCACCTGCTTCCCGAGCATCTGGCAAACACTTACAGGAAAATATTTCCCTATGGTTTTCCGATATTGGTTCTTTTGTTGCTGACAAATGTGCTGCAGAATATTATAATTCCCATTTACAATGTTATTTTACAGTTCCTTTCTGCAATTCTTTCTCTAATAGTCTAGAGCGGGCAAGAGGAAATTATGTGGCTACAGCGGGACATACATCCCTAACACTAATCATGAAAAAAGCAGGAAATGATGCACTACAACTTTAAGCTGGAAAACTTTGAAGGTCCGCTTGATCTTCTTTTATTTCTGGTTAGAAAAAATGAAATAGACATACAAAACATTCAGATTGTGAATATTACCCGGCAATATATGGAGTATATCGAACTGATGAAAGCACTGAACCTTGATATTGCGGGTGATTTTCTTGTTATGGCATCAACCCTCATGTACTTGAAGTCACGTGCACTGCTGCCTGCCAAGGATGAAGAAGAAGAGGACGATGGTGTTGATCCTCTGGAAGATTTAAAACGGCAGCTTCTTGAGTATCAGCAATACAAGGATGCCGCACAAATGCTCAAGGAACAGAATATTTTAGACAAGGACGTGTTTGTCCGTTCAGATTTTACCGAACCGGACAGCGTGGATGTTACTCCCCTCATGGGTGAGGTGAGCCTTTTTGATCTTCTATCGGCCCTAAAAAACGTAATGGACAGGTCTGATGAGCAGGGGCCGGTTATGGAAGTATCTGTTGAGCATCTATCGGTTAAAGACATGATTGGAGAAATCATGGAGAAAATCCGTGATAAACGGGATGGAACTGTTTTTGAAGCGCTCTTTGAAGGCACTCGTGATACGCTTTCTATTATTACCATGTTCCTTGCACTGCTCGAGCTGATGAAACTGCAGGCAATAAAGGTTTATCAAAACGCCAGTTTCAGCACCATATACATCCGCCCGGTTCTGGATGAAGAAGCCGGTGTTGAAACAGAACTCAGCAAAACATAATTTATGGAATACCAATGGAAATAGATTCTTTAAAACCAGTTGTCGACGCTCTTATTTTTGCCTCTGATACACCGTTGAGTATTCAGAAAATAAAAAAAATTTTGGAAGAAGTAGCACACGATGAAGTGCCAAGTTCGACAATAAAAAAGATAATTGATGAATTAAATAAAGACAATAAATCTCAGTCCCGCGGATTTTTTCTACAGGAAGTCGCGGGCGGATATCAGTTCAGAACACGTCCTAATTTTGCTCCATGGATCAAGAAATTAAGAAAAGTCAGGTCATTCCGACTTACACAATCAACGATGGAGACCCTTGCAATAGTTGCCTATAAGCAGCCTATTATTCGTGCAGAGATAGAAAAAATACGGGGCGTTGATACGGGAGGTACTATTAAAAACCTGCTTGAAAGAGGTTTGATAAAAATTTTAGGCAGGCAGAACATTCCCGGACGGCCGTTTATGTTTGGTACTTCAAAGAATTTTCTCGAAGTCTTTGGCCTTGAAAAACTTTCCGACCTGCCTCCCCTTAAGGAGTTTGAAAGTATCGATCAAACCCAGCTCCCGACGATTTTACGCGAAAAAATAGCAGGGTATGAAGATGAGGTGCAAATACCTGCCGACGCTGCTGAGGAGGCGTGCGAAATGGTTCATGAAACATTGCAATCACCGGACAATGATGATGAAAATACACGAACTGAAATAAAACAGCAAACGGAGGCACAATCACGTTCAAAAGCAGGTCCACAGGAACAGGGGCCGGTGAGCCGGCCAGGTTGTTCCCCTGGATCAGATGACGACACTGAAGCTGAAAGAGAAGCCGATGCTGATGAGACAGAATCTGAAAATTTATGAAGGAAAGACTGCAAAAAATAATTGCACAGGCGGGACTTGCCTCGCGAAGAAAAGCGGAGGAGTGGATTGTACAGGGCAGGGTGACGGTAAATGGTACGGTTACAACCGAGCTCGGAACAAAAGCAGATCCGGGTGATGACGTTATTCAGGTAAACGGCATTCAGATAGGCCCGTCTGAAAATAAAGTATACATCGCTCTCCATAAACCTTACGGCTATATAAGCTCAACCACTGATCCCCAGGGCAGACCTACTGTTACCAGCCTCATCAAAAAAGATATTGCTGAAAGAATGTTCCCGGTGGGCAGGCTCGACTTTGACACTGAAGGCCTTCTTTTGCTGACAAACGACGGCGCTTTTTCACAGGCTCTGCTCCACCCGAAGAGCCGGGTTCCCCGCACCTATCAGGTAAAGGTCAAGGGGATACCGCCCCAAAAGGCAATCGACCGTCTGGAAAAAGGAATCGTGATTGACGGCGCAAAGACATGGCGGGCAAACATAAGAATAACCGGCAAAACAAAAAACAACAGCTGGCTTGAAGTGGTGCTGTGGGAAGGCAGGAACAGACAGATCAAGAAAATGTTCGAGGCGGTGGGGACCAGAGTCCTGCGTATTATCAGAACTGCATTCGGGCCGGTCAGTCTTGATGATCTCAAGGCAGGTACGTACCGGTACCTCCAAAAACGGGAGATTAAGGAAATAAAAAAGTTGGCTACATCTCAAAAGTAATATAATAACCGTAGCGCCCCCGTTGAACAAGGAGCACTACAGAATCACGGTGAATATTCTTTGCCAGCCTCTTTTTGAAATCGCGTATGTCATGTATGGGGCTTCCAAGAAACCGGACAATAACATCACCCGGTTCCAGACCTTTGTTGAAGGCCTGAGACTGAGGGTTTATCCTGCTGATAACAACCCCTGAAGCAGTATGAAGACCATATCTTTGCGCAAGGGCGGTGCTGTTGCTCATGAGGTTTAACCCAAGGACATCCCACAGGAATGTATCGACATAGCTGAGAGGGAATTCGGAAGCTTTTACATCATAGGTTTTAAAAGCCCCCTGCCTGAAAATGCCAATTTTCAAGGTTGTATCGGCGGTATACAGATGAAGAATTCTTTCGAATGATTCTTTTGATTTAATCTTTTTCTTGTCAATTGAAATAAGTATGTCGGCTCTCCGCAGCCCTGATTTTTCTGCCGGGCTGTCGGGCAATATGTCAGATATTATAACACCGTCACTTGAAGAATATCCGAATTGCGTTGCAATAGCTGCGTCCAGGTCCTGTACCGACATGCCGAGCCAGGGAGGTCTTACTTCACCGTACTGTACCAGATCGTCAACGATCCTCTTAACTGCATTAACGGGTATTGCAAATCCTATTCCCTGGGCATCTCCATAAATTGCGGTATTAATGCCAATAAGCTCACCCATAATGTTGAGTAACGGGCCGCCGCTGTTCCCCGGATTGATAGAGGCATCGGTTTGAATGAAATTGTCATATACCTGGTTGTCGGTTTTGATTGAGCGGTTGATCGCGCTGACAACACCTGTTGTCACCGTATGGGAAAGACCGAAAGGATTGCCTATGGCAATTACGGTCTCACCGATCAAAAGGTTGTCTGAATCTCCCATGGCCACACCCGGGAAATCCGATCGTGATTTAATCTTGAGAACAGCAATATCTGACTTGGGGTCGGCACCGACTAGATCGACATGAAATTCTTTCTCATCAAGTGTTGTTACGGTGATGGTAGACGCTCTTTCAACCACGTGCCAATTAGTTATTACGTAGCCCTCGGAATTAATAATGACACCGGAACCGAGGTGTGTTCGCACGGATTTTTTATTATAGCTGTTATCCAAAAAATCATTAAAAAATCTGTCAAAAAAAGGATCCCTTCCGAAACTGCTGAACGGATTTTTACGTTCAAAAACCTGTTCAAAGGTACTGATATTTACAACGGATGTTTTTACGTTATTAACCGCCCGTACCACAGGCGTTACTCGAATAGAATCCGAGGATGCGTGTGATGTTTTAACAACAGGAAAAAATATAACAGGGGAAAATAATAAGAAAAGGGCAGTCAGATAACCGGCAAGACGCATATACAAACGCTTTGCCGGCCGAAATCCCTGGTCCGGCTGTGTGGTGACGGGTGAAAGGAATGATTTTGTTTTATCGGCATGTGGGGGGGGTAACGTCCCCTGAAAACAGTACCTGCCTGTAAGTAAACGCCCTGGCTCAAAGAGCCCGGCTTTGGATTGCGGCCGGCGGCCGAAAGCCAAAGGTCCACGAACGTGAAAAGTTTCCTTTTGCCTTCCCGTGCGGGGCACGGGGTTTCCGGAAAACAATAAACGAAAACGCCGCTGTATTGTCATTGTCGTCGATATATTCTCTGTATGAGATTTAAAATTGGAAGAGCAAGAAAATAGTGACGTGAATCAGTGTGCAATAACAATACTTAGTGTACTATAATGCTGTTGGTATTTTCAACTTTTTTTCATTTTTAAATGCCATTTATGATATCTTTTATTGTATAGGGTGAAAAAATATACTATGAGTAGAATAAAAAAAGGGTAATAAGAATATGAATGAGGATGTAATAAAGCCGGGCATGAATGTTGACTGTGCCATAGAACTTGATGATAGAAATGAAAGCTTGGAGATACGCAAGGGTCTTGTTTATGATGTTACCGCAAAGAACATTATTTTATCTCAGACGACACCTGCGATGCTCAGCTCCACCACGGGCAAAAGGATTGCTGTTACCTACATAAGAAAAACCGATAACACGAGAATCGGTGTTTCGGCAAAGGTTGACAAGATTATAAAGCACTATAAGCTGTCACATGACCGTACCGTACCTGCGGTTATCCTTTCATATAGTTCTCAGGTCAGGAAATACAACCTTCGATTCGCATTCAGGGTAAGCCCTCCAAAGAATTATAATATTAAACTTGCTTTGGCTAACGATGATGTCGTTGATATTATTGATATTTCCGCATCAGGAGTAAGATTTGCCCATAAAAGGCTGGGGAAATTCGACATCGATCAAGAGATTACCATGACATTGTCTCTTAATGACAAATTATATACTATCAGGGGCCGTGTCGTGAGAAGGGATCAGGACATAAGCATTACCTTGAAGAAGATAGAATATGTTGCCGTACAGTTTCTGGAACTGGAAGAATCCGTATCAGATGATCTGGTACGGGCGGTCAGGGAAATAGAGAGGAAAATAGCCTATAAACAGCTGTTTTCTTGAGAACAATACCATACCGGATATACAGGCGTGGCGTCCATAATTACAGACTTGCATTAACGGTCTTTTTTGCCTATAGTTATTGTATGAAAAACAAACAGACGGAAAACGATTCTCTCAGGAATGCCCTGCGGCCGGGCTCTCATGTTGAATGCGCATTGCGAACAGGCAGTGAGGGCAGGGGAATAGATGTTCGTGATGCCGTGATCTACGACACGAAAGATGATGAACTGATACTATCCCAAACAAACCCTGAGTTGCCGCAGGAATCCATAGGGCAAAAAATCGCCGTTACCACAATACGACACAAAGACAACCTACGTCTTGGTTCTTTCGGGAAGATAAAAAAAATCGTTGAAGATTTTCATATCACCCGGAAAAATCAAGTATCCGCTGTTTATATTAACGATTTCTCGCAAATAAAGCACTTCAATCTACGCTGGGCATACCGTGTCAGACCCTTTAAAGGCCAGGATATTAATCTTTTTACCACTGAGAAAGAAAAGCTGGAAATCATTGATTTTTCTTCCCTGGGCATTAAGTTCAGCCATGAGTGTATACAGCCCTTCGTCCCGGAACAGGAAATCAGGCTGATGCTGCAAATCCCCGACAAAATGTTCAGCTTGAGCGGACGGATAGTAAGAAAAGAGCATGGACAGGGACTGCTTTTGAAAAATGCTGAATTTGTCGCCGTTAAGTTTCAGGACCTTGATACAACGGTTGAGGATGAGCTGGCACGCGCGGTAAGGGAAATTGAACGACACAACAGGTTCAAAAAATTATTTGTCTAACGGTTAAAGAGGCCGGGTTGCGTTCCATGAGAAGTGTGTGCCTGTGGATCACTACGGTAATTTTTTTCTTGCTGTCATGCAGCTGCCTTGCTGCCGACGAGGGCGAGGTTGAGCTCAGTTTTGAAAAATTTTGTGTACTTTGGATTAAATCTTTAAATGAAAATTTCAAAACACGGCTCAGCTGCAAGAAATTCGAAGATACCTACATTGCGCAATATACAAGCTGCAGCAAGCAGTTCAATACATTGATAAAGAAAAACAAATCGGCTCCCAGATCGTACATAGGAATTCTTAAATATAAAGAATTGCTGTTTACGTCTAATGCACCGACATTTGAGCGTGCTATGCTGGGGCCCTTTGTTTCGGCCGGTGAATATCCGGTAACAGAGCTGTTCCTGTATAAAAACGGCAGATGGCAGTACTGACACACCCTGGGGGCATTCCTGCAGCTACCTGAGCGGCCGAAGCCTTTCCGCCACCTTCTTCTTGATCATGTCAACACCGTCATACCCTGCGGCGAGAACAACGCCGATAAACTTGCCGGGAAAGAAATTCAGGATAATGTAGCCCTGCCTTTTTTGTTTGCTGAACAAGACATCTTCAAGGGCTGTTCGAAGGCTGTTAAAGGAGGTATTCTTATTAACGGCTTCGTTCTGGAGTGAAAAGCATGTGCAACCGAGGTTTTTCATGGGGCGCCAGCCGAAATGAGGACCGGTAATGCGCGGATTTATCTCTGTTACCAGAATGTCATTGTTATTAAATACAATGGTATCGAAACCGACCGGGCCCCAATATCCGCGTTCATAGAGCGCTTTGAGAAGGGGCTTTGTGCTGGCGACAATCTTTTCCTGCAAATCATTACCAAAAGAACTGGGAAAACGGTTGCCGCGGTAGATTCTTGTCCCTTCCCGACCATACTCGGTGTCGTTTTTTTCAAATATCTGGTCTGAAACAAAGAGTGTTTTATATGAGCCGTCGGGGTAAATAAAATAGTTGACGGAAGGCGATCTGGGATCTGAATCATGCCACTCTTCAAGCACACCGCCGTCGAGATCCGTAAGATTAAAGAGATTTATGAACGTCCTGCAGTGCTCTTCTGATTGCAAAATAGTGCTTGTGACACCGGATGCAGCCTGAGATGCTTTAAAAACTGCTTTGCCGGGGTAGGATTCATGCTGAATAAGTTTGCGCCACGTATGAATGAGGTCGTCGTTGTCTTTTATTTTGTACCCGGCGGGGATATCGGTCAGGTGTCCAAAATCCAGTAGCGTCTTTTTATCCTCCGCCCAAAATGTTGTATCAGCTGATGCGGTACGCACCGGAATGGAAAGTTCCCGGGCAAGCGCGTGAACAATGCTTGATTTTCCGGTAAAAGGATACAGGGAGGTGAACTTACAGCAGCGTAACAGGTCTACGAGGGAACGGTTGCGATTAAGATTATCGTTCCATGGTTGTTCATGGTCAAAGAAAACAACGTGGACGTTTTGCGGCCGCGGCCCGAGTCCCTGCTCATTGAGCAGCGGAAGCTCGGGAAAGGACAGATCCATGCCGTGGCTGGGATCTATCAGCACATGGTCGTCCCCGGCAGGTGTCGTCAAAACAAACGAGCGCTTTGAATAGCCGGCAGCGTAGCTTACCGATTCATACAGTACTTTTGGAAATCCTTCAACCATACGGTGGTAATAGAGTACGGACATCGATATAATCCTTCTGTTACTCTATTGTATATCTGTTTAAAAAATAAATTTCAAACAATATTAGGTTGTTAAAGGCACATATGAGAAGGATGGCTGCAGGGAGGAACGTACCGTAAAATGAGACCATACGGCCTGCAGGATAGGTATGCTACAGGGACATGCATGTTAGTGCGTGCATACTCATAAAACAGTGATTTTAAGATAATGGGAAATGCAGGACGACTGTTAACATTTCGGCTGCTCTTTATTGCCCCTGAACTGATAGGGTTTGTACGCTGTGTCTTCAGCACACGAAGGATATTTCGTTTCACTGCACCTCACACAGCGCAAAGAAAAAACGTATAAACGGTACATGAACCACCGTTTCTTTTACTGGGGATACGAGAGGGTTATGGTGTACCCGTACGGCTCAGTTTCATCAAGCGTCGGAAGCATAAAGCCTGAAAACAGAACGATAAACATCTCGTTGCCTGTTACCGCGACTGAAATTTCAAAAGAGTTCTGTGATCCCGCACTGTACAGCGTGCTCCAGTACGGCGTCATGTCATTAGGACCATACGCAAGGGCAACGGCAACCATGCGGTCACCTGCGTCTCCACCGTCGGTTATTTTAATGTTTACTTTGTCACCGGTGAATCCGAGGGCATACAGAAGGGTGATATCGGTGTCAAAGGGTATGGAGCCCCTCAGTTGTCGCTCAAGGACAAGATTATTGGTACCCTCAGTGACAAACTCAAAGCCGAAGCTCACCAATGGAAGCTGAAACCACAGGTTTTCCGCCATTAACGGGATACCGGCTTCATGGTCCAGCAGCGCTTCACTGTCATAGGCCATGACGGGTGAGAGCATAAAAGAAAGCAGCAGAAAAGCAGCTCCAATAAATTTCATAAATCCTTTCATACGTACCATTGCCTGTGTACTCCTTTCACATGTGGATAATCGTTAACGAATGTTGTAACTGAAAATTTTATAGATATTGTTTATGTGAACAATCGACCCGAACAGTTTCAACCAATGTTCCGTTCCGGAGGCGTCCTTTACGCAAACCTGCATATCAGAATAAATTTTATAGGTTGTATAATCCCTGGTCTGCTCGGCCGGCTGTAGCTTAAGCAGAGAATATGTGTTGCCGCCGTAATTTTCCAGAACTGACGTCAGACCGTGCGTGCTTCTCAGGTGATGCTGGCTCCATACGAGGTTCATGCTTTTTCTGTTTTGCCACTGTTTCTTTTTGCTGACGGGAAGCTGCGGCCAAATCCACCTATCGTATTCATCCCGGGTAATATAAATAGATTCAAGGGTCTTTCGGTCCTGTTGCTTGAGCCCACGGAGAAGTAACGTAACAAGCCCGTCCATACTGCCTGCACCGCCTGTAATACCGGGCTGTTTGACATGTGTCGAGACATCGGCAAAACAGTGCAGCGGGGAAAAGCATACTATAACGATAAAGAACAACTTGACACCCCGCCCGAGAAGGGCGGGGGTGCCGAGTGCATGAGGTAGTGTATGGACAGTTGATTTCATAAAAGACATGGTTCCTTTACAGCGAGATGTTTCCATACATAATATCCATCTTAATCTTGAAAATAGCAAGCTTCAGACCGAGGCCTGCTTTTGCGCTGATCTTATCAAGCACGGCGATAATATCATCCTGCAGGGCATCGCTTACTTCAACCTCTTCACCGTTGAGAGAGGCTTCAACCAGGGCGATTACTTCTTCGAGCAGGGCAGCGCACTCTACGCTCAGTTCAGGGTCCTCGGAAACGATCCGGGTAATCTCACCGGTAAACATGTAATAGAGCGTTCTCTGAAGGTTGCCGGTTACCGACTGAGACATTTTGCTGTCGCGGAATGAGCGGAGCACATCAAGCTTGGGATTGTCAGCGCCGAGAATTGAGGTGGCAACACAGGGGTTCGGGGTCGGAGCAGGCGTCGGAGTCGGTGCTGCAGTCGGAGCAGGTGTCGGCGTAGGAGCGGCTGTGGGTGTCGGCGTGGGCTGGGTCCATGAGGCAAGACCAAAACGCGTCCACGGTTTGCGTGTCCAGTCATCATCAGGATCAACAGCACCGATATAATCGGTAGCAACGATAAAGCTGTTTCCGGCGGGCACCGATGCAACGGCAACGGTCCCGTCGATTGCCGGAGAACCGGATGAGGGCCTGAAGTCGGGATCCGTAAGATCGTACGGGGCTCCCAGCATGGGGTCGCTTTCGAGGTTGTTCTGCATGTTTGTGGTCAGGAACGTTGCTGACGTAAACGGAATGGTATAGCCTTCTTCGTCGGTGTCGTCAGAGCCGATACCTTCCAGGTTGCCGGAAAAAATGCAGTTGTCGATAACGAGTCCGCCGGTCTGGGCCTGTGTAAATGTTGCTTCATCGTCGATGTCGAGACCTACTTCCTTAAAACCCATCACGATACCGTTCCTGATATTACAGCCGGTACCGCGGCGCATCAGCATGCCAAGGTCGCTCTCGTCACCTGCCGTGGTGGCGGGATCACCGATGAGGGTAACGTTAAAGATCGTGGGTGCTGACCGGGGAGTTGCATCATTATCGGCATTGAGGTTGTCGGCCTCGATGCCGTTGTCGGCATCGTCTGCTGACTGCTGCACGACAACAAACTGCGCGCTGCCGTTCCAGCCGTATGTCCAGTCGATGCTGTCATCAGCACACTGGGTGATGATGCCGTACTTGAAATTAACGCTGCCGCCGAACATCTCTATACCGTCGTCGAGGTTTGCGTGGACCTGGAAATGGTCGAGAGTGGTGCCGCTGCCAACACCCTGGAGGGCGATTCCGTTGAGCTCGTTCTCGGGGCTGAACTCGATGCCGGCATACTCTACTCTGAAGTAGCTCATGCTGCCGCTGTTGTCGGCCGCATCGCTGCCGCCGAACTCGCCGGTGTCGCCTTCGCCGCTTGCAACGCCGCCTTCAACGTTCAGGGGAGCGTAGCCGTTCAGGATAAGACCACCCCAGTCGCCGCGTGCGGGAGATGCCTGGTCGCTGGTAAAAACAACGGGAGCATCTTCTGTACCGTTGATGTTAAGTTTTGCTCCCTGAGCAATAATAAGCGTGCCGATGCTCTCTTTTTCGCCGTATACGGTAACGCCGCTTCCGATGGTAAGGGTCGCGCCGGAAAGAACGAATACGGGACCGTCCAGTACGATATCACTTGACCATGTGGTATCACTTGAAATATCGCCTGATACAATGGTCTGGGCAAAAGCCCGGGGCGCAAACAACAGCCCGAAGATCATAAGTGCTGCAAATATTTTTTTCATGTTTTTCTCCTCTAATCCTTTAAATGATACTGCGTTTACGGTCTAGCGATTATTATTACTGTTTCCCCATTCATCACCTCCTTTTCTTTCATGTAGTTACCATTTGTAAGAAAGTTTAATTTTCCAGGTTACGCCTTCCCTGAATTTATGCTGTACATGTCCGCCCTGGGTATAGGTCTCGCCTTGGTTTGTTATATTCTCGGCAATGAGCTTTACCTCAAAATGGTTGGAGAAACGCTTTATTAAAACTACGTCCCAGCGGGAGGCGTCTTCAAGAAGGATGTTTGGAAGCAGGTTGCCGCCTGCTTCATAGATGCGGTCTGATATGTGCTGAAACATCAGACGGCCGGTAAAGTTCCAGGTGGGATTATCATATTCAAGGGTAATATTATAGGTGTGGTCGGCCTGGCCGACCATTTTACGCTCTAAATCGGTTGGTACGAACCCCTGCCGCGGGCTGAGCTCTGCCTCGGAATCCGAGTAGATATAATTGCCGGTGATGTTGTAAAATTTCAGATACGGGGAAATGAATCCAAGGTTCTTTCGCAGCTCAAGCTCAACGCCGAAGAGCTCGGCCGTCTCTGCATTGACGAAGGATTTAACCAGCTCGATGCCCTGCTGGATTGTCTTTTCAATTGCATCATCAAAATCCTTGTAAAAGATGCTGATTGCCAGAAGGTCGGAATCATTGAGGTACCACTCCCAGCGAAAATCGTAATTCTTGATTTCTGCAACCTGCAGCTCGGGATTACCCTTGATGGTCCCGCCGCCGCGGACATTGGTAAATTCAAAAGGAGCAAGCTCGTGGAACTCCGGCCGGGAAACCGTTTCGCTGTAGCCGAGACGCATGTTCATATTTTCCATTATTGTCCAGGTAAGGTTCACCGAGGGGAACCAGTCCTCAGAGTCAATTGCGCTGACAATGGGGTCAGAATCCTGCTTGAAGAGGTTGAAGGTTATGACATTTATCTCCGAGTCTTCAAAACGCACGCCGCCGGCCAGCCTCAGGCGCTCGCTCAGCGGGAGCTCAAGCAGGCAGTAAAAAGATTTGATCCTCTGATCAGCGTCATAGGTGTCGGTGGCACGCGTGGTTTCCTGTACTTCAAACTCATTTTGATTGATGTTTTCAGGGCTCAGAAGCTCTTCCATGGGCTGTGACATATCGATCCTGCTCACGTCGCGCGGCAGAAAGCGAAAGCGCCTGGACCAGAATTCGCGATCACGCTCCATGTAGGCGGCACCGAATTTGAACTTTGATTCAAGATCATTCCACTGATAGAACTTTAGACGCCAGTTAAAGGACGCGTCATGTATGTCTTCCTCCTGGCGTGTCCACATGTGAAAGCCGCTCATGCCCTCATTGGCAAAAACATAGGTGTCCAGAAAAGAATTCTCCTCGTATTCGAACTCTCGCAGATCAGGTTCCCACATGGTCGCGAATGAGTAGTTGTAGCGCCAGTCGACCTTGTGGTCGAAAAGAGCGAAAAACGTGTGCTCGCCGAGAATCTGTCCCGAGTATATCTCCTCCTCAACCCAGCGCAGGCGGGTGTCGTTTATATTGAGACTTTCGTCGCTGTGATAGCCTTCATAGTACAGGACCTCGTCTTCTCCGGTGTGACTGTAGAAGTTGTTGAACTGGAGAGTGTGGTCGGGTGTCAGCTCAAAACCGAAATTAAGAAGGCTGTGCAGCTTCATCGTCTGGGTTGAACGGTTAAAGGCATACCATTTATCCCTGCGAAGCCCGTCGCCGTCGACAACATAAATATTTTGCTTTTCATGCTCACGGTTTTGATAGTCATGCTTATAGCTTGCCGTGAAGATATAGCCGAACTTATTGAACCGGTCTCCCACAAGAAAGCTGACATCATGGTTGAAAGGAGCATTTTTTGAATAGGGTGTCCATACGTTCTGAAATGATTCACCAAAACGCTCTATGTCGCGAGGATTAAAGCCGTCTTTGGTAAACATTCCCTGCCGCTTGACCATTGCGGCGGGAATAACACCGGGTTTGTCGCGGGTGCCGTCGTCATAGCCCAGCCAGTCACGACTGCCGCCGTGATACGTCATGAAATCGCGATTCGTGGTAGCGGTATTGTACTTAAGTGATGTGCTGAGCTTGAGCATGAACTTCTCGGGTATGGATTTTGTCTGTATCTGACACAGCCCGCCTGAGAAGTTTCCGGGCAGCTCCGGTGAATATGATTTTGAGACATTTATGGACTCAACGATACCGGCGGGAAAGATGTTGAGGGGAACAAGCTTCTCGTTGGGCTTTGTCGTGGGCAGAGACGCGCCGTTAAGCTGGCTTCTGTTATAGCGCTTGGGCATCCCACGGGCCTGCATGAATTTGCCGTCGTTTATGGTAATGCCGGGCATGCGGGTAAGAATGCCCGCAACATCCGACTCGGGAATTTTTGAAATGCTTTCTGCAGAAATGTTATCGAGTATATTTGACGCAACACGGCGCTTCATTAGCTGAACGAGTTCAACGTCGCCCTTTGGTTTTGCAACAACCTTGAGCTCGTCGATTTCAACCAGGGACGGGGTTATGGCAACATGCTCCTCAGCAGTTTTTCCGGCGACAACCGGGACAGCTTTCAGTGTCTTCGCTTCGTAGTTCGGGTAGGTGAATTTGAGATTGTAAATCCCCGGAGAAAGCTTGAAAACATAAAATCCTTCTTTGTTCGTCAGGACAAATGTTCCCGGCGTTCCGGGCGAAGCGTTTGCGGGAAACGCTTCAACGCCTGCCTCGGTGAGGGGGGTCTTGGTGTTGCCGTCCTTGACGGTACCGGTAATTTTTCCCTCTGCGCGCTCAGCTGTATTTTCACCCGCGTACAGTAGCCCGAGTGAAAAAAGAACAGCGATAAGAGCAAGAATGATGATACAGATAGCTGCTCGGGAATAATCGGATACCCTTTTTCGGTTGTACTGTGCTATGCCGTTCAGTGTTCAATTCCTTTACAATTAGTGCAGAAGACTATGGTGTTATGCTGGGCTTTGGCTAGTTTTTTGTGTGCTTCATCTGTTCCTCAAAAGCCGCCATCAGCCGTTTCACTTCTTCAACCGGCTGCATCATTTTCAGCATTGCCAGGGCTTCCTGCCGCTGGGAGGGGAATCCGGTGGCTTTGTGCAGGAGCTCTTTTGCGATCTTTATTTCATTGTTTCTCATGGCACAGTAGCCTGCCATGAGCCATTCATGGCCGTCTTTCGACATGGTTTCAGCTGCGGAAACATAGAGCTTCTGTGCCTCACCGAATTTGTCCTGAAGATAAAAGAGCTGTGCTTTGAGAAGCAACCGTTCCGATGTTTTTTCAGTATCAAGGGCTCTGTCAATAGCATCAATGGCATCATTGAATTCATAGGCTGAATAGTATGCAACGGACATTTTTTCGTATTCTTTCGGGGATCCGCCGTCTTTAAGCGCCTTATGATAATAGTGTGCGGCGCGCAGGGGGATACCGATCATATTGAAAAGATCGCCCATAACTATAAGCTCATCGCGGGTTATCGGCTGTAGAAAACCGTATATCTCATAGGATATTGCAGCTTCACGGTATTGCTGATTCTTGAAATAGGCCTGTGTCAGCAGCTTCCATGCCTTCTCATTGGAAGGATTTTTGTTGAGCAATCGATTGAGCATGTCGATAGCGCCGGTGTAATTGTTTGTTGTTACGTAAGCGTTTGCCAGGAGGCTGACAATTTCAAAGGAGTCCTTGTTATAGGTAGAAACCAGCTCCTCGCCGATTTCTATTGTTTTTTCAAGGTTTTCACCCTGGTAATAGGCGGCCATTGCCATAAAAAGAACTTCGGAATTTTTTTGCAGACTGCAGACGAAACCTTTTTCCAAGGCTGCCGCAGAATGAAGGAAATCCTTTTTCTGATAGTACAGCTTGCCGAGGTTCAGCCACAGCGGAGCGTACGTGGTTTCAATCTCTGTTGCCTTGTGAAGATGCTCGACGGCCTTGTCCACATCACCGAGAAAACCGTACGCGGTGCCGATGTTGAACTCAATGAGGAAATGATCATACTTTTTTTTGCGCTTCTGAAATTTTACCAGGCTGTCTATGGCATCCTGGAACCGGCTTTCATTCATGGCCTGCTGGGCTTCAAAAAGCGCCACCCGTGTCTGCTGGGGAATGGTGTCCCACTGTATCTGTCCGTCCTGGGCAGCGGACAGTGCGGAAAATGTACAGAGGACGATAACCGCTAGTAAAAAAATCTTTATTGTTTTCATGTTTACCCCTTTAATCAAAATCCAGTTCGTATTTAATTGATGACCGGCACCAGCATGAAACCGGCGTGCCTTTTACCTTGGCGGGCTGAAAGCGCCACTGGCGTACGGCGTTGATGGTTGCTTCTTCAAAAAATCCCGCAGGGTCGGCTTCAGTAATTTCAACACTCTTGACCATCCCGTCTTTGTCAATGAGGAACTTGAACTTTACCCGGCCGTTTACGTTTTTGCCCATTGCCTTTGACGGATATATGGGCCTGGTACGGAAAAGCGGAACGGGACGAACATCAACATCTCCCTCGTTCCATATTTTCATGCCGAGTGAAAGGCCCATGTCGGAATCACCTTGTGAAAGGCCCATGTCGAATTGAAACGGCACATCAAGATTAGCGGCGGAATCCATCTTCGGCATAATATTCTTAATCTTCGGGTTGACCTTTGGCGGCGGTTTCCTTTTTTTTCGAACGGCCTTCTTCCTCGGAGGGGGAGGTTTCAATTTGATGGCCCCGACAAGACTGACCGCATCACGGTTTGAGTCTTTCCTGGGCGGGCTGGCAAACCGAAGAAGAAAAGGCATTCCCGCTATGAGCAAAAAATTAATGACTATAGCTATAATGAACGTTGTAGCGTATCTGAAAATAGTTGTTTTTTGCATTATTCAATCTTCGCAGCAACCGAGACACCTTTAGCGCCTGCCAGACGGCACTGATCAATCACGTTCACCACCACTCCGGTATTACTTTTTTTATCAGCAACAACAATCACACCAGCCTCAGGGGTTTCAGCAAGGGCTTTCTCGATGTTTGCACGTACCGCGCGTACGTCAATGATCCTGTTTTCCATATAGATGGTGCCTTCCTTGCTGACGCCTATGAGAATAGTGCTCTTTACCTGCTTGGAGGCCGTTTTGGCCGAGGGGCGATGCACTTCGATCCCCGTTTCCTTTACAAATGTAGTGGTAACAATAAAAAAGATGAGCAGCAGAAATACAAGATCCATCAGCGGGCCCATATTCAGTTCAATCGGGCCGCCGGAACGTCGTCGCTTTGCCTGAATCATAATTGAAACTTTCTTATTAAGTGAATACAGATTTCGTCAATCATAGTTTCATATCGTTTCACCCTGCGGGCAAGGATCATGCTGATATACACCCCGATAATGGCAACAACGAGGCCGTATTGGGTGGTGATCAAAGCTTCGGAAATACCGGCAGACATTGCTTTTGGATTGCCGGTACCGGAGATGTTCATGACGTTGAAGGTTGTTACCATGCCCGACACGGTTCCAAGCAGCCCGAGCAGCGGGGCGGCGGCAGTGAGCGCGCCGATGCTCTGCATATTTTTTGAAAACAGGGGCAAAATGTTTTTATGAACCTCATGTATGATTAATCGGTCAATCCTTTTATATGTTGTCCGGCACGAAACAAGCCTTTCCAAAAAAACGGTATAGATTCCTTTCCTGTTTTTCCCCGGCAGTGTTTTTCTTTCAAGATGTTCGATCAACTCATCGGCAGATAGATCATTGGTCCCAAGGGCGCTGAAGAACATGAAACGTTCAACGATCAGATAGGCCAGCACAAATGAAAGAAATATCAGCGGGAACATTACCCACCCGCCCATTTGTATATAGCGGAGTACGGAAATTTCCCAGATCATGCTATTTCTTGCGTAGAGGTTTGTTTTTTAACGGCATTGACCAGCATAATTGATTTTTCTTCGAGGATACCGACAATGCGATCGATTCGTCCCTGAAAATAGCCGTGAAGCAGTATGATGGGAATAGCCACAATCAACCCGTACTGCGTTGTCACCAGGGCTTCTGAAATACCGCCTGACATGATTTTAGGGTCGCCGGTACCGTAGAGCGTGATCATTTGAAAGGTTGCGATCATACCGGTAACCGTACCCAGCAGTCCGATGAGCGGAGAAACCATGCCGAGTATTGAAAGAGCGGACATGTTGCGCTCAAGTCGGGGAAGCGATTTCTGGATTGACTCTTCCATGACCGACTCCAATACTTCAACACGCTCGTCACGATGATCGATTCCTGAACGAAGAACCTGGGCAAGACTGCCCTTTTTACCACTGCAGAGCTTGCGTGCCTCATCCCAGTTTCTGCTTTGCAGAACCCCTGAAATGCGACCGGCAAAAGCCTCAGAATTTTTTGTTTCCAGCATAAGCACGATTAAACGCTCGACTATGAGAATAAGAGCGACTAAACCGACCCCGATAAGCGGGTACATTAAAACGCCGCCCGCCTTCAGCTGGTCGTACCATGTGGGCATATCAGTAAGCTGACGGAATGCACTGCCGGATGAGAGGTCAAGATACAGGCCCGGGGATTTCTTGTCAGAAAATTTCTTTGCTTCACGGGTCATGTGCTTCGGCGCCGGTATTATAAGCTGGTGAAATGCCTGTTTCACTGTTGCATATTCAAGATACGAGACATCGTTTCCCGTAACGCAGATCGCATTGAATGCACCGATGCGTATCACATCTCCTTGTGCCTGCTTGCCCGTTGCGTCGACATAGGTAATGTTCTTTGTAACAATTTTCCCATTTCGGTCAATTTCGTCCAGCATGACAGCGGTCATCTTTTTGATGTTTTCCAGGGTGGGGAACTCTGTTTCCGAGAGAAGGGGCTCAAGGTTTTTATCCCTGTTTGGTATTTCACCCGACACAAGGGAGCGGCGAAGCGTGGTTGCCGTATCCTGTGCTATTCCCCGCACGGATCCTGAAACCTCATTCATGGAGCCTTCCTGTTCTTCAAGGCGCTTCTGGAGTCGCACAATCTCCTTGTCGTTTTCGTAGTATTGGTCGTTCAGAGATTCAAGAAGCGTGTCCTGGGCGCGTTTCTTTTTTTCCATTGCTGAAAGACTTTTTTTAAGCTCACCATTTTTTAGCAGAATTTCAGCTTCTTTCATGGCTGCGTCCTTTTTGGCCTGTTCGAGATCTTTGTCCGCTTTCTTTTGGGCCTTTTCAATGCGAGGCGTCGAAGGAGCGGGCTGATCCTGCTGCTGAGCATAGGAAAAAGAACTGAAAAGAAGTACAGCAATAATAAAGGTCATATTTTTCATTGAGATGCTCCCATTACTGGTAGATTTACAAATTCAATGGGCCGTCGGCGTTCGGTTATTTCAATGGCTTTTTTTATTTCAGCATTATATTTACCCTGAAGCGGCAGCCAGGTGCCGTTCTGATAGATGGCAACATCCTCCTCATCAAGGGTCTGCATGAGAAGAGCCGTGCGGCCGAGTCTGAGAACCCTGACCATAATCTTTTGCCCTTTATACTCGATTTCTTCTTTGGTTGTTTCAACCGACCTGCCGTAGTCCATTTCAACCCTGAGACCTTCAAAGACACGCCTCATTTTCTCACCAATGGTCAGTTCAGGATCATAGATCAGCTTTCTCAGCGCGGTCACGCGCTCTGTGCGTTCCTGCATTAAAAAGGGAAGATCTCTTTCAATGCACCTCTCCATTTCGTTGAGGACCTCTTCAAGGTACGGAACCATGTTTTGCCTGATCTTTTCCATTTCAAGGATCCTGTTCTGCATTCGGCTGATATAGGCCACCTGACGATCGACGACATCCTTGGTGTGCTGAACTTCTATGTGTGAAGCATCAAGAGCGTCTTTTAACTGATAGTATCTGCTTTTCATTCGCTCTTTTTTGCTTTGCCAGTCAGCTGTTTTTTTCTGTGTATCAATTCTCACATCAACGGATTTGTCGATGGTCTTCTTGATTTTTTCAGGCTGCGCAGCGAAACTGCAGGGAAGCCACATAAAAAGTGATATAATCAGGAAGGTGGTACACCACGTATACATAGGGTAAATCCTTTCTTGTAGTTCGATACTGTATTGTTTCTAAAAATGACGTGTTTTTTTTTACGGTGACTGCGGTATATATTTGTTTTACTGATGAATACACTTGGAATGCGCAGGTGACGTAATATAGTAGATAAGAAAATATTAATGATCGATTAAGACTGAATAAAGAAAAAGTTAAGAATTGGTTAACTTGACATATTCGGCCCATAAAAAAAGAAACCTGACGACGCGTAACGTGTTAAATAAAGAATAAATTAACATTTCAACAGGCAGCAGAAGGGCACCCTTTTAAACGAAGAACGAATGAGATGATGACAGGGGGCAAAGAGGGATGAAGATGTGGGTTGCAGAGTACGCGAGGAGTACGTGAATGATCAATACAAGAGGAGAAAAATATAGGTTTAAAAATAAAAATATTGTATTACAACAAAAAAGCCTGAAACCGGCTGAAAGCAGGTAATGAAAGATAAAATCCTACCTGTGTACATAGTTCTGCCCCGCAGCAGTTTTCCGGACAGCATATTGTCGGCAGTTTTAAATAAAAAAGCACTTGTTGAAGGGTAACCAAAGAACGGTTATAATAACATAAAGCTTTTGAAAAAGAACCTGTCCATGATTGCTGGCATTCGCCGAAAGGAAAAAGCACATGAAAAGAGGCGCGCTTTTTATAATAGTTTTTATCTGTATGTTAACCGCATCTCATGCAACTGCTTATTATAACAATGAAAACATTTCTGTACTGGACAGTTCAGAGGAGTCTCTTACGTTGCGTATTACCCTGCCTGCCCAAACGATTTCACCGTGCGCGGATACAAACCAAAAAAGAATACATATTGAAGGGATGTATGAAAACGACAGACAAGGTGAAGCGCTGGTACCGGTGATGCATGTGCTTGTTGAAATTCCTGACGGGGGCATCATAGATATCGATGCTTTCCCGGAGGATACAATCAGCGTTTCAGATATACTGCTGCCCGTTGTTGCTGCCAGGCAGGACGGCAGGGGGACGCTGATTGCACAGAGTACTGGTGACGACGGCGCTGCCGGGGACACACCGGAGATGCTGAGCAAAAAGAGTCCGGAACGTATGGCTGAAATAGTATGTACCGGATTTATACGGGATAAACGCATTGCGAAAATACGTCTGTGCCCGGTGCAGTATAATCCGGCGACCCATGAAGCCGTCGTATATAAAAGAATGCTTGTCACCATATCATTTGGAAACACCGGGGAAGGGGACTCACCGGCAATCATGTGGCAGGAAAAAACAACAATACCGCAGGATGATCTGTTTAACGATGTCTATCGCTCAGCATTAATAAATTACAGTCCATATGCAATGTGCGGCCCGAAACGGGAACATGAGCTGTATACCGCTTCGTCCTCGTTGCCCACAGTCAATGAGAGCCCCTTTACGGTTAAAATAATTACTGCGCATGAGGGGATGCACAAGGTCACGTATACCGACCTGGCAGGCCTCGGTATCGATCTGTCAAACACAACACATGAGAGCTTGCGTCTTTTTAACAGGGAAGAGGAAATAGCCCATTATACCAGCGGCAGCGGCCTTTTTGTCCCGGGTGATTATATACTTTTTTATGCACAGTCTTTCAAATCCCTTTATACAAAGGAAAATGTATACCGGCTCTATCAGACAGATGAATCAGGCAAACGCATGGGCACACGTAACGGCCAGCCCATCTACGGCTATGACGTCCAAGCGTCATTTGAAAATTCAGTCCGCGCTGAACAGGACACTATCTATTGGGCCGGAAGGTGGCCCTATGAGGACGACAAGGATCACTGGTTCTGGGAACGTCTTTCTATAATCGAGCAGACACGCACGAAGGCCCTTTCCGTTTATCTGCCCCATCCTGATACCGCTGCCCGGAAGGCGGGAATGTCCCTCAACCTGAAAGGTGAAACCGATACCATGGAGGATCCTGATCACCATACCAGGGTGTCGTTAAACGGTACTATGATAGACGATTTTACCTGGAACGGAGGGGCTGATTTAGTTCGTGAAATCAAGGATGTTGACGCTGCATTCCTTAAGGATGGAGAAAATATAATAACTCTTGAAGCCGACAATGACACGGGTTCGATTGTCGACGCATACTATGTCAACTGGATTGAAATGGTTTACATGAGTAGATTCATGGCAGATAACGACACGTTGAAGTTTTATAAAAACAGCAGCGAAGGGCAGGGGTTTGTTATCGAGGGGTTTTCGGAAAGTGATATCCGGGTTTTTGATATTACCGATCACGCAAATCCTGTTGTGATTGACAATGCTGCCGTAACGAAAAACGATACGTACTACAGGGTTTCTTTTGAAGAAAACAGTCCGGATAATAAAACCTATGTATCAGTCGGGGGAGGGGCGTTTAGACATCCTGAAAGGCTTATTGCCGACGAACAGTCAAATCTGCGATCTGAACGTGAAAATATTGATTATATTATTATCACCCATGAGGATTTCTTTACGCTTATACATGAACTGAAGATCTACCGCGAATTGCAGGGGTTATCGGTTGAGGTCGTTAAGATCGATAATATCTATGATGAATTCTCTTACGGTTTTAAAGACGCCTCAGCAATAAAGGATTTCCTCGCATACGCGTACAACAATTGGAACGCCGGCGGCCACCCGACCTATGTATTGCTTGTGGGCGATGCAAGCGTTGACTACAGAGACGACAAAGGATATTTTTCTCAGGGTAAGACAGACTTTATTCCCACGTACCTTTACCAGACACCGGGTTTGGGGGACACACCTACCGACAACTGGTTTGTCAGCGTGAACGGTTCAGATCATTTGCCGGACATGATTATCGGACGGATGTGCGTAAAAACAGAAGATGATCTCGATAACATTATCAGAAAGATAAAAAAGTATGAATCCGGGGAATTATCTCCCTGGTGCGGGAATGTAATCCTTTCCGCCGACAATGATGAGCCTATATTCGAAACAATTTCCGATTCAGTGGCTTCTTTAATGCCGGAGGGGGTTACAACGCCGCACAAGATTTATCTTGGGCAGTACGACAGTGCTGAATCGGCAACTGATGATTTGATTGCAAAAATCAATAAGGGTGCGGTAATTACCAGTTATGTCGGACACGGTTATATAGACAAATGGGCAGTTGAGAAGCTTTTTCTCACCGCTGAGGACCAGGGTGATTCGAGAAACGATGTTGAAAAGCTTCTCAATAACGACCGTTTGACCTTTGTTCTGGTAATGAATTGTATGGCGGGGTTCTTTGCGAGTTTTGCAGACAGTTACTCACTGGCAGAAGAGTTTGTGCGTTCTGATGATAAAGGAGCCGTTGCCTGCATTGCGCCGACCGCATGGGGATATCCCTCGGATCATAAAGTTTTTGAAGAAAACATATTTTACGGGTTTTTTACTGATGAGATTAAAACGGCAGGTGCGTTAATGTATCAGGCAAAAATAAACACCTATCAGGAGATTGTATCACGCGAAATTGTTGAAACGTTTACTTTTTTCGGCGATCCGGCCACACAGCTGAAATTGGTTCCGGACAGCTCAACGGACTATTTTACGTTACTGACGCCTGAAGACAACGAGACGGTGTCGTCATGGCCGCCGCCTACGTTTACCTGGAGACCCGGCATATATGATTTTTTTACCGTACAGTTCTCAACCGATATGTCTTTCGGACGGGCATCAACAATTACCGCACCCTGGCTGCCCTTTCTGTTCCCGGCGTCGGGAGTGTATACCCTTGATCTATTTACCTGGGCGGTACTTGCGGTGCTCAGCAGCAATACTGATACATTTTATTGGCGGGTGGTGCCCTGCGATATCAGTTTTGATTTTCTTGACAGATATTCCGAATACAGGAGATTTTCCTTCGGCCGGTAATAATAATGCTGTCTCATAATGGTAGGGCAAAAAGTGAGGCGCCCCGCCTACAGGGCGGGACGGGGCTTTCGCGTCACACGCAGGTAAAAAAGCAGCAGGATTGTCTATTTCACCCCACTATCGTTTGTCGGTGTTTGCAAAGCAATGCCGGGAATCACTACATAAAAGACGGAACCCTTATCAAGCTCGCTTTCAGCCCATATTTTACCGTTCATCCGCGCAATTATTTTTTTAGAAATTGACAGACCCAAACCGGCTCCTGCAGTTCTTCTTTTCTTAATATCCTTGGTGGTAAAGAAATCCTCAAAAATGTCCGGCAGGTCCTGTTCGGAAATTCCACGGCCGGTATCGGTAACCCGGAAGAGAATTTCCCCCTTTTCAGTAATAGATGCCTTGAAGCGTATGGATCCGGCATCGGTATATTTGATAGCGTTTGATAAAATATTGTTTAGGACTTGAAGGATCCTTGAGCGTTCTCCCAGCACATGAGGAAGCTTTTGCGGGATAGCGTGGTCGAAAAAAACATTCTTCTTTTTTGCATCGGGTTGATTAATCTTTATTGCCTCCATTGCCACATCATGCATGTCGACAAGTTTTGGTGCATCATCCTGATCGTTCAGCTCAAGCTCAGAGTAATCGCGCAGGTGTTTCAGAAAAGTAATCAGCTGTCTGATTCGTGCATACATTCTTGACAACATTCTTTTCTTTTCCTGCTCACTGGCATCGCCGATATTATTAATAAGAATTTGCAGGTATCCATCAACGGCGGCAAGCGGTGCTTTGAGTTCGTGAAAAGCAACCGACATAAAACGCTCACGGGCATTATTATGAAGCTCCAATGTAATGTTTTTCTGTTCGAGCTCTTCGGATAATGCTTCAATTTCCTGCTGACGTTTTTTGAGGCTTTCAGCTATCGACGTCGTCATGTAGGTGGTCAGGTAGAATACCGCAAAAAGTGGTAAAAAGACCGACAGAAAGCGGTGAAGATAACTTATATGGGCCTGTTCGGGAAATGCCGTAATTGCAAAAGCGGTACAGGAAAAATAAAATTCAACAACAGCGGAAAGGGTAAACAGTATCAAGGAAAAAGTGCTGTAGAGTATGACGTCTCTTTTTTTTAACAAGAGACTGGAAATTATTATATGAAAAATATAGAACAGATAAAAAGGATAGTAAAATGTTCCGAGCAGATAGATCAGCGCGGTGAGCAATAAAAGGTCAACCAGAACCTGTATATGTGCAAACAGTAACGCAGGGCGGGGAATAGCTTTTGTGTATTCTTTGTCGAAATGGTTCTGAAGGTGGTAGTAGCAATTGTATGCTATGTTGACGGCGAACATGAGAGAGTTAACAACAACAAACGGAACCCAATTTACTTCCAGATCAAAAAGATGCGAAAAACAGAAAAGACCGGGCAGCAGTCCTAATGAGGCCAGCCAGCGTAGTTGAATAAACCAGCCTAAACGGTAAAAAAAGGTGTCACCATAAGCAGGTCTTTTCATCTTTTTACATTAACCAGAAAAAATATATGCGTCAATAAATTTATTACGCATTTTAGGATGCCTTTACATTATTGCAGGTTCAGGAGTTTTTAAAGAGGCGTTGCCGGCGGATTAACGGGTCTTTTTTTATCAGTCTAACAGGGCGGGCAGTGAAAAGACACACTATGGTTTTCTTGTATGGCTGTTTTGTAACGCTGTGCCGTTTGTTCCCTTTTGAAGAATTGCAGAAACCATTTCCATAGCGGCGTTCAGGGCTTTGCTTTCAGATGGTTCGAGGTTTCTCATAACAGTCCTCAGCATCTTAATCTGTTCTAAACGGTTGTAATCGAAGAGATCCCTGCCTTTTTTAGTAAGCTTGATATCGGAAAGGCGTTTGTCCTTTTCATTTTTGGAACGTTTTACATAACCCATTATTTCGAGACGTTTAACAAGGTTATTAACACTTTGAAGCGACATGCCGAAAATGCGGCTTATTTCAGAAATATGGACAACATCACCGAGATGAAAAAAGGAAATGATCCGCAATTGGGTTGGGGTCACTTTTCGGTACTGAGTATCGGCGAGAATGGGTTTGGTGAAATTTAGGGTTCTGAACACCTTTTGGAAGTTTTTGTACAGGTCCTGTGTTAACGTATCCGGTATCTTTTCTTTCATTGTTTTGTTCCTAACGTACTTATTAAAACAATATTATAGCAAAAGAATAATTCTGTAAAGATAAATATACATATACATATACATGTATGACTGTTCCGCTATACGTCACGCAGCGCACGTTCAATTCTTTTCAAGCCCTCTTCAAGTATTGATCGAGGGCATGCAATATTTATACGTTGAAAAGCGTCACCTCCCGGGCCGAATTTGGCACCGTCATCAAGCCCGACCTTTGCTTTTTTGATAAAAAAGCTTTTTAACTCATGCGGCGGCAATGCAAGGCTGCTGCAATCAAGCCACACGAGATAGGTGCCTTCCGGCTTGACAGGGACGATTTCAGGTATTTTTTCTTTGAAAAAATTGAGCAAAAACGTCAGATTGTCCTCAAGATACATGAGCAGCTGGTGGAGCCACTCTGCGCCATGGCGATAGGCAGCCTCAAATGCAGGTATTCCGAACGTATTGGTCATGTCTATGCCGGTCATCATAATGCTGCGAAAAAAGAGATTGCGCAGTTTACTGCCGGGAATGATAACGCTACAGGTAGAAAGTCCAGCAAGATTAAATGTCTTACTCGGCGCCATAATGGTAACCGTGGAATGCAACAGTTGTTCAGAAAGAGAGGCAACGGGTACATGCTTATGGTCTGTGTAAACAAGGTCGGAGTGTATTTCATCTGAGACAAGGACAACATGATATTTCTTACACAGTTCAGCAAGACTCACCAGCTCTTCTCGGCGCCAAACCCTGCCCACAGGATTATGCGGACTGCACAGTATCAACAGTTTGGCACCTGCGGCCATGTGTGTTTCCAGATCATTAAAATCCATTGCATAACGGCCGTCTTTGAAAAGTAGTTTGTTGCAGAGGAGCTCACGATCATTATTCTTAATTGCCATGAGAAAAGGATAATAAACCGGCGTTTGGACAATTACCTTGTCGCCGGGACTGCTGAACGACATGACAGACAAATTTAATGCGGAAACCCCGCCAGGGCAAAAGAGCATCCAGTCTCTGGTAATGTTCCAGTTGTGTCGTGAACGAACCCAGGCAATAACGGCCTCATAGAATGAATCGGGGCGCACACAGTAACCGAAATCTCCATGTTCGGCATGTTTTTTCAGTGCATCAATAACAGCGGGAGGTGCCTTGAAATCCATATCGGCAACCCACATGGGAAGCACACCTGTATCGTTGAACACTTTTGAAGCATAGCCCCATTTAAGAAACGAGGGGCCCGTGCGGTCCATAATTGTGTCAAAATCTGTTTTCATAGATTTTCCCTCAGGTATGTGTCCGTACGTGTGGCATGGTACGTTAATAATACAAATCAAGGAAATCCCCGTCAAGTATAAATAAACAAAAGTTTATAAACAACAATATAGGGTTGTTCGTTAATGTGATTGAATGTGTGATTTTATTCTCATATAGCTGCTTCAAAAACATTTCTAATAACCTGTTAATACATGATTATATTCCAGCTAAGAATAATGTACAAATATACTTGACACGTCGATAAACAAAAAGATATATATATTTAAAATAAACAAAGATATATCATAGAATGGTTTGCTATACCCTGAACGGAGAAGTCTGTTGTATACAACGCTCTATTTGTCGGGAGAGACGTATGTAATGGGTTGAAAGATAGTAGGGGGGGCAATGATCACAAAAAAAAATGCAGAACCTGGAGAAAAAAAATTCCTCGGTATTCCGGTACCCGCAGACCTGACGACCGCACATTTTTTTAGCCTGTATACGGCAACGTTAGTCATTGCCTGCCTTATGGCCCTGCCTGCGGTTCTTCAGCCCGCATATCTCAAAGAAATTATCAACATCCCAAAGGATCAGGCAGGATCGATAAATTCCGGCCTTCAGAACATGAGCCAGATTGCAACGCTTTTTTTTGTCGGGCTGTTCGGGATTCTTTCAGACAAAATAGGCAGAAAAGTCCTTATCGTTCTCGGTTTTATTGTCTGTTCCATATTCTTTATAGTATTTGGTTACACAAAAGAAATTTCAATGATCATGGGCATAGAGAAGGTCGGGGGCCAGATCGTTATTGCGTATAGTATTCGTTTTGTTATAGGTATCGGTATCGTCCTTTGTTTCCCCCAAACCATTACCATGTGTGCTGATTATGTAAGCCCCAGGAACCGGGGCAAGGCTTTTGCAATGCACGGGGCAATGGTCGGCCTGGGTTCACTGCTGGTGTTTATGGTTCTTGCCCAAATAGCCAGAATGACCGGACTGATAAGCCTTTTTTACATGTCAGGAGGACTCGGACTGATTGGTTTTGTTATAACACGGCGCGGGGTGACGGATCGCCTGCCGAAACAAAAAGCAGCGTCAGTCGGATTCAGGGTTATTTTTACCGAGGTCGCAAAAAGTTTTCCAATACGGGTGGGGTATGTTGTTACGCTTTTAACCAGGGCTGATATCGTTATACTGGCCACCTTTATCATTTTGTGGATGGTCTATAAGGCCGATGCGGTGGGTATAACACCGGTTAAAGCAACAGCAACGGGCGGTATAATAATGGGTGTCATGTCAATTGTTACCCTGTTTGCTTATCCGGTGCTCGGCGTTCTGGCGGACCGGTGGGGACGCGTTCCCCTTACCATCGCCGGATTGTTTGTCGGGGGTGGTGGTCTTTGTCTTATGGCTGCAACGGAAAACCCCTTTTCGTCGGTGATGTTTATCTATCCGTGCCTTATCTGTGTAGGTTTTTCAGGTGCAGCACTGGCATCAGGGGCGATGACTGCCGATGCCTCACCTAAAAAATTACTCGGCAGTATTATGGGCGGTCTTAACACAATGCAGCCCATTGGAATACTCATTTTTTTGCAGGTGGGCGGCCTTTTGTTCGACAAGGTCGGCTATTGGGCTCCTTTTGCTTTTAAGGGGGCTGCCAATTTACTGTGCGGGCTATGGATCCTTGCAATGAAAAAGAAAATTGTAATGCCTGAACAGGAAGGATCACAGGATTAGTGGCATTGTGTGTCAGGCAAAATTTTTAAAATTGATGCGCTGCAGACAGCGGGTTAGGGAAAGAGACGATCGCATTGGGGACGACGAAACCGCCATTTCGCTGGGTTGTGCTTGCTTTGACCGTTTTAGTTAACCTGTTTGCCGCCGGGATGAGCCTGAGCTGTATGCCGCCGCTGCAGGGGGAAATAACCAGAGAGATTCCCATGACCCATACACAATGGGGCACGGTATGGGGTATAAGTTTTTTCCCCATGATTTTGTTTACACTTTTTTCCGGCATGTATGCAGACAGGGTGGGGACACGATCCATAGTAGCTGCAGCGACCCTGCTTATGGGGGTTGCAGGTATAGCCAGGGCTTATGCACAGGATTTCAACCAGCTGTGTGTCCTTATGTTTATTCTTGGAATCGGCTGGTCGTTGTTAATGCCGAGCTTGCCGAAATCACTCGCCCACTGGTTTTCATCCCGTGAACTCGGCCTTGCAAACGGGATACTTATTGCAGGTATTTGCGTCGGATCAGGATCTGCCATGATGATCAGCGGTGTCTATTTAGCACCCCGTATGGGTGGATGGCGGAATGTTATGTGGCTGTACGGCACCATTTGTGTTGTTCTGGGTATTATATGGGCGCTGGTCTTTAGAGAAGCCCCCGATCCTCACCCTGCTACCCGCACCGAGCCGTCACGTGCTTTTTTATGTATTGAAGCACTGTCTTCTGTTATTCGGATTCGTGATCTTTGGCTGCTAAATGCTTCACGGTTTTGTATTTGCGGGGCGCTCTTCGGGGTGATCGGCTTTCTTCCTGCCCTGCTGCATGCTGAAGGTATGGATAAAGGACTTGCACATCTCAGCTCATCTCTGATTTATTATGTGAATATTCTTGGTGTTCTTGCTATGCCCATGCTTTCTGACAGGTATGCCAACAGGAAGATATTTATTTGGCCTTTTTCTCTTCTGTCTGCCTTTTTTATTTTTTTACTTTCCTGGCAGCAGGGTATGGGTGCCCTTGTCCTATGCGGAGCTATTGGGTTGTCTGTGGGTTTTATTCCTCTGTTAATAACCATGCCCATGGAAATGGATGGTGTGAAGCAGCGCTATGTTGGAACGGCGCTGGGACTGTCACTGACCGCCGGAAACGTTGGAAGTTTCATTGGACCGGTTCTTGGCGGGAAAATGATGGATGTAACGGGAAGTGATGTAACTGCTTTCATCCTATGGTCAATTCTGATGGCCGTTGCGGCACTGTTTATTTTGCCCATGAAGGAGACGGGGATAAAAACGAAGGTCATGACGGTTATGAGCAGTCCGTTGGAGTAGTTAAACCTATTAATTTTCCAGCATGATGTGCATAGGGGGGAGGTAATAATGATCTATGATGTTGCAGTAATCGGTGCTGGACCTGCAGGGCTTCTTGCCGCCAAAACCGCTTCAGAGCTTGGCATGAAGACGGTTCTTGTTGAAAAAAGAAAAGATGTTTCAAAGATAACCCGCGCATGTTCCATGCAGTTTATCCTGGACGACGGTTATGAAAACGAATATGTACAGTTGCAGGATGATAAAATCCTGTTTACACGAAACGGGTTTTCAGTGGATTATAACGGCAAGACACATGATCTCACGCATAAGTATTACATCTCACCCGGAGGAAGCAGTATCCATTTTGCAAACAGCGACGGCAGTCCTTTTGCCGTAAAATTTGAAAAAGGAGTGCTGCTGGAACAACTCAGGCAGGCATGCGAAAAAAGCGGTGCAGAGCTACGGGAACATACGGTTTGTTATGATGCACATGACGGTTCTGATGGAACAACAGTACTGCTGAGCGAGGGTGGAACAAAATCAACCATAAAGGCCCGCAAGCTTATTGCAGCAGACGGAGCAAACTCCCGCATGACAGAAGCACTGGGTATGAACGGCCAACGGAAGCTGTTTACTGTTGCGCTGTGTATCATTTTTCTTGTTGAAGGGATTAAGGATTATGATCCGCATGCATGGAAACGCTATATGGGCAAGGCATTCAGCCCCAATGCAGGGGTGACAATTGCACCGTCTTTTTATGACGGCGTGGCGGATGTGATAATCGGCGCACGAACGGCAATGCCGCCGGACAGGATGTATCACGAGATTACAACAAACTATAAACTTGCTCCGCTTTTTCAGAATGCACGCGTGATAGATAAATTCGGCTGCTCGCTCAAGGCCTTTACTTCCCTGAAAGTTCCCCACAAAGGCAATGTCCTCGCGGTAGGTGATGCGGCGGCCTATGTCGAGGTAGAGGTCCAGGGGGCGCTTATGTGCGGTTTTCGCGCCGCCCACGCGGTAAAGCGTGAGCTGGAAGGAAAAAACGGCTATAATGATTATAGCGCTTGGTGGGGTGATTCTTTTGAGTTTAACAGCGATGAATATTTACGTGTCGCCCAGGGCTACGCGCTCTCACCCACGTACAGCGACGCAGAGCTTGATTATCTTTTTGCCTTGACGGAGGATCAGGTTCTTGAAGGAACCTACAGCCAGTATAAGTCTCCGAAGCTTATGTGGGATTCGATACTGCGCCATAAGCAAAGGATAAAAAAAGATCGGCCGGAGATTTATGCGAAGATTAAAAAAAACCGTGAGCTTATTTTGCAGTAGGGTTAAATTTTAATTAACGATAGTGCAGGGAAGGATAACCCTGTAAACTCAAACAACAGATAACGTCACAGGAGGAAAGCATGTCGCAGGAGAATATTAAAGATAAGGTGAATGAATTTTTCGAATATGTTGCAAAGTTCGGAAAGCAGCACCCGGAGATTTCACAGGGATACATGACGCTTATGGGCTCGGTTATGAAGGAGGGTAAACTGGGGACAAAGGAAAAAGAGCTGATTGCTTTGGGTATTGCCGTGGGGGTGCGCTGTGTTCCCTGCATTCACGCACATACCCAGGGCGCATTGCATATGGGGGCAACAAAAGAGGAAGTACTTGAGGCTGCCTCGGTTGCAGTCGTTATGGGCGGCGGCCCCGGGTTGGCGCATGTGATAGAGGTGATGAAGGCACTGGAGGCATTTACTCAAGAATAAAATAAGCGCTTTGCGGACAGCCGCACCATGGTAACAGGGCATACCCGGAAAGATTGATGCCGAAGATAGAAAACAGGATCGGTGTTTAA
>Ga0272442_10000587_pt1 | contig 57039 bp, 48 predicted proteins | sample SSMForm2O_FD_200262 | JGI IMG/M metagenome (GOLD analysis project Ga0272442, IMG submission 200262) | Marine sediment archaeal communities from Little Sippewissett salt marsh, Falmouth, MA, United States - SSM-Form-2O | ecosystem: Environmental > Aquatic > Marine > Wetlands > Sediment ...
TTCTGAAAAAATTAATATTCTGGCTATTTGTTGCACAATTTCCCCCATATTCAAAAGATTCACTCCGACAAAGAAATATTTTAACACACTTTAAGACTAAAAGACTGGAAAATATTTTAATATTTTACGTTATTTAAATAGCTTCAACGTGAATAAACTTTTAATTGACAAGATATTAGCTGCCAAGAAATTCAGATTCTGGAATACATTCATATAAAATATTTTTTTAAACAATAAAAGGAAACTGACTATATTGAATGATTATCTCTTAAACATAATAATGTCAGCATAAGGCCAACAATTCCCCATATTCAAGTGATATAAAAATTAACTTTAATGGAAATTTAATTTCTCTTTTATAAAAAATTCAGATTTAACAAGTACAATAAATACATCACAAAAAAAGGAGTCGAAAAAGATAAAAACAAAATTGACATTAATAACCTCATCAATCTTGATAACTTTCGTATTCCTGGGATTTAGCCAATTTTCTTTTGCTCAACAAAATGCATCTTTCGAAGAAATTTTGTATTCCATGGAAAAACAAATGGAATAACCATAAGGAAATACAAGTGTGCTTTGGAAAAACACGAAAGTCGTACCGAATAAAAGTGGATGCAATAGAAAAAAAGTAATATCTCCAAAAAAATGATAAAAGGAAAATTAGAAAATAGTCCAAAATCAAGAATAATTAAGATCATCAAATTTCTCAATCTATCTGAAAAACAAATGACTGAAATAAAACGAAAATAGATGGACTTCCAAAAGAAATCGCTGGTGCTAAGAAATAAAATACAAATTAATGAATTGAAAGTTAAGAATTATGGCTGGAATCTAAACATGAACTGGAAAAAATTAGAGGAAAGTTTAATGAAATTCATCTTCAACGGTGAAACTATCGATCATTTTTCCCTTGGTTCTCGCCCCAAAATTAACATAAACGCAGGTCAAAGTCCTAAACTTATTATTCTAACTGCTCATCCAAAAGCTTGTGCCGCCATTTGCAACAAAATTCTACTGGTGATATTTTTTACTCTCATTATCATGACGTTAGATTTTGAGCATTTTGTGTTTATCCCTTTATCTCGCTATCATTTGAAATTGATTTTTTAAAATCCATTCAATTTTTTTCTTGCCTGTTTCTTCTTCTTTTCGGGACGACCATGCTGCAGGTTAAAAAACGATTTGGGATTTATCTATTCCAACATAGCGGTTCAGAACCTTTATTCCCGAAGATATAGCTGTTGGATTTACATCAATGATTAAAAGCGTCACAAACAAAATTAAAAAATAACAAATGCGTTTTTTCTATAAAACCCCTCTCTATATTTAAAGTTCAATGATCTGTGTCTTCAGCTGCTTTAAGGCGGATATTTTAATTGCATTACTCCTTCCCATTTCTGGTTCCCTGCTCGCTATTCCGCCTTCACCGATCATTAGAAATCTTACTCACATTTTAATTTCATTCCAACCAGTGGAGGAATCCCTTTCAATACCATATCCATATTTAAACAAATTGATATCAAAGGTTCCCATCAAAAGTAATGATAATTTCGGTAGTGTAAGTAACGGGAGAGGCAAAAAATAATATGAAATAGTGTATTGCACCAGCATGTGGATAATGTAAATCGGGTAAACCGCTCTACCGAGATAAACTAAAGGGCCGGATGGTTTGGTAAAACATTGAAAACCATATCCAAATATGGCGAGCATCCAACACATAGATTTAAAGACAATCAATAAAACAGGTGTTACCGTAAAACGAAAGATAAAAAATTGAATTAGATATAGAAATAAAGCTATACCAGTTGCAATTCCTCGAACCTTTGCCACTGCCTACCAAAAAACATCTTTCAGTAAAATAAAGACAAAACCAATTAAAAAAACAAATCATTCCCAACCAAAAGCCGTGAGGTGTATTGGCGTAAGTAGGAAAACTTTGTGGATTCACCAACAACGCTTCAACCATAATAGGTAAAGCCATCATAAAAATACCAAACGGTCGGCTGAGCATTCCCCTGGAAAACTTCAATATAATATTTTACGGATGTGTTTTCAGATATTTCAACAACAGAAGAAGCAACGGAACATAAAGATAAATATTCCCCCAAGAACCAGAGAGGCCCGGTATTGGGAACATAGGCTACACCCTTTCCATAATATTCCAATACAATATAAGCACTTACAGGACAAATAATAAAATACCCGGAAATATAAGGTATTAATTTACGAAGTGTCCGGTCTTTGAGAAGCTGCTTCCAATTACGACGCTGCATGGCAAAGTGCAACCCCATTCCTGAAATTAAAAAAAGAAGCGGTATTCGTCAAATATTAACTATCGACATGATATTCCAAATTCAAGGTAAGCATAGCCTGTTCTGGAAAAAAAATCATATACCCCCAAGGCTGGAAACTCACAAAACTATAGTAAATAATAAGTATTCCCAAAGCAAGTTTCCTTAACCAGTCAATATCATAGCGACGCTGTATGGCAGTACCTGAGAATATTCTAATACCAGATGAGTTCGAAGAATAATCGGTTTGCTTCAATCATTATCACTCCAATTTTATCTGTAGTGGGGCTAATATAGGACTTAGTCAACCAATGTAATAGTAGTGGTATCGTTTATGATAGTCTATGCCGGCCTAAATATTAATCAAGCAAATTGCTTCATTGAAAAATCCAAATAAGAGAATATGCAAATTATTGCGATTCACTTCCTGATATGTCACTTTTAACTATTATTAAAAGTTTATATGTAATTTTATTTCTGCTTATCGATAAAACATGGAACAAATTATTTTCCATTTCTTACACAAGAATAAACTGATGCTCAAATTTTCTCGTTTTTATTTTCTTGAGATAATAGCAGCTACCATCAAACCCAAACCTATTCCCATGAGTGTAAATGCCGCCATGCCTAAAGGATATGTCCTTATGTAAAAAATACCGGCACCTACTCCTAAAAGTACACCTCCGCCAATAGCATAAGAACTTTTATCTTCTTTTTTATTTTGGTTATCCATCTTAACACCTCATCATTTAAATGATATTCCAAAGTTGTAACATTTTACATATTTCAAATATACTATATTAATTATATAAATACCTTTTTTTCATATCATATACTGTGGATTTGCTGAAATAGCAGAAAATAATTTCAAAATAAAATACAAACATTCCAATAGAAACATCCGACAGTTTGGTTTTAATGAATATCTTTTTTTAATTTTATAAAATCAAATTATTTTTCTATTAAGTAATTTTGCTCTGAAATGAGTCAAGGAGAATTATTGCAAACAATATTTAAAAAGTCGTTTCTGTTCAACAATTAGGTAAGTTCTATCTGCGATCCCTGTCCAAATCATAGATGATCTTTTGCAGATACCATTCTTCCGTATGATTGGGATGGCTTTCTTTCAAGCTATCTATGTATCTTTGAATGGTTTCATCGGCAAGTTTTAAGGGAAGGTGAAGTTTTCGATGACATTGTTGCCGCAAGGCACCTATTTTCCCCTCTCCTTTGCGAGATTGTTTAAGAGATAAATATAAAATAATCAATATGACTGCAACTACAATGATAATCAATGCCTGATTCATAAAATCCTCCCCATGTAACAGGTTATTAGAGTAAGATACTTTCTAAAAGAATCACTCTTTTTTGTACCGTTTTAGTTTTTCTCTTACTATAGCATACGTAAGTATACGTATATCAATATTTTCTGATTATCTCTCTTGATTTTTTTATCTCTTATCAAGACAATCCATTCATAAATATTGCAGATATTATCTTTTCTGGACAAATATGAGCAAAGACAATATCTTTTTGCCATATATCTATTCTATGTAAGATAATTAAAACTGTTTCCTCTTGTCCTTAGTTATTCATTTTCTTCTCATTTGTCAAAACTGAATCCTTGCTGGCCTGCAATATTTTTTCAGCATTTAAAGTTATACACAAAATAACGCCTATTACGCATACCAAGCTCCCCATTCAGAAGGTTGCTTGTGTCCCAAAAATATTCCAAACAAAGCCTACTGAAAATGCACCTGTCATAATTCCTGTGTTTTCGCATATGCCTCCGTATATTCCTATTGCTGAACCCTGATGTTCAGATGATACGGAACCATTTTGAGTAATAAAAAGTGAAAAAAGATACAAATATTCCTGATACAAAAAGAGCACAGCTTGTTATAAAACACAAGGGAAGTACACATCGATATTCGCGCCAGGCCTTAGGGTATGATTGCTTTTTACGGATAAAACCTTTGAATTATTATATTTCATATCCCCAAGAAGTATTATTGTCAATAATCCAATCAAAATATAAATTCCAATTGCTATATGAAACACACGATTGTATCCTAAATTAGCGACAATAAATCCGCTCAATAAAGATTCGAGCCTTTCAGAGCTACCACCTACGACAATAAGCATTCCCATAAATGTTGCCTTTTTCAATACAGGTGCATGTTTTTCCACATATCCCCGGATAGGTCCAAAAAGAGCAGATCGAAATAATCGCAGACATAATATGGCAATAAAAACAAAATAAGTATCTTTGGTCAACAAAAAGCCGAATAAATTAGACCGCTGACAAGGTTCCCCAAATCATAGGAGTTCTAATTCCTGTCTTGTCTGCTATCTACCCCCACGAACTTTCACCAATAACCATGCCAAGCCACAAAATTAAAATTAATACACCGGTTGCCTTAGAAGAAAAACCAATATTTACCAGATAAAGTGGAATGATATGCTCTATTATGCTTAGAGACAATATTCCGATTACAAAAATACTTAGTATTGGAGCTATTTGTTAAAAGATTTTTTCATAATTTAAACACTCTTTGCGTTCTCTATTTTCTGTGCCTTGATTTATAAAGAAACAATATCTGTTCTTTTATCTTTGGTCACTCTGTTCCATATTATACACCATGCAAAATATATAACCATAATATAAAAGGAAAATCTGAAATCAGGCTTTAAATTGATACATTTATTCATTACTAATCGCTTTTTGAATCATAGTTCATTGCAAGACTTCTTTACCTGTTTTATCTCTTATTCTATTTTCGAATAATCCGATTCGAAAGTCAGTGGGAAATTAGCAGGACATTTGTATCTATTATTGGATTAGGAGAAAGCAGCGGAATTGTTTAAATGCAGATACTGTCTGGAATATTAATTCAATTGACCAGTTTATTGGTTTTAAAAAATAAATTTGTAAACGAATTAAATAGATAGTTTCCTGGTTTTTTTAGTGATTTCTATTTTTCTACTATCTCAATAAATCATTTAATGCCATAATCTCCTCTTATTTCTGCATCTTTGAATAAACATACATATATTTTCCTGAAGGACTTGCTTTGATTTCATCAAGTAAATTTATATTAATTGTTGACCCTTCCCCCATTATTTTTTTAATGCCAGCGGTAATTTCCATAATATCCTTTTTAATAACTATTGACTTTGTCTTGTCTTTTAAAGCGAGATTAACATTAATTTTTTCCAAAGATTCCTGAATCACCTGGAACTGTTTAATATTGTCACGGTAATAAAACAAAGGAATGAAACCTACTTCAATATATTCTCCGGATTTGTTTTTAATGCCTGAATTGATACGACCATTTACTTCTTTTAATAGGGGCAAACCCCTTCCGCAACTGCACATCCTATCCGAGAGCACTCCTCTATCGCCTATCTGATAACGGATTAATGGCATAGTATAGTTGGTAAGAAGGGTAACCAGGATATTCCCGGGTGTTCCGGGTTTTACAGATTGACCATGATCATCCACGATCTCAATATAATGTAAGGCAGGAATAAGATGAAGACCTTCATCCTTCTCACAGCTGCAAGCCATATCACTCACTTCCCGGGAACCATAACGATTAAAGACTCTAGTATGAAATATTTCTTCAATTTGGGTTTTTAGCTCCGGAAACAAAACTCCAGCCGTGGTCATAACAGCCGGAGGAGAATAAACAAAAAGTTCTTTTTCTCGGATAAAGCGAGCCAACGTTTCAATACTATTAACAAAGGCAAGAATAAGTCGTGGTTTTATCCGATTAATCTTTTGTACAAATTGATACATATCTTTCTCGGATATTCTGCTGGCATCCAAAATATTTATTCCGGAAACCTTTTTTCGTAAATAACTCTTAATGCCATAACCACTTCTCCGGTTGTCCAGGGGAGAGCTCCATATCCTTATCATGGGATCACCCAGCTTCCTACCAGCCCATTCATTAAAGAGTCGTTTATTGGCATTTGCCCAGGTGAAATATGTTTCGTCTTGATAAATAATGGCCGGTTCTCCGGTGGAACCCCCTGAAGCGTTGCGGTAATAAGAATTATCCCAAAATCGATAGAGACTATCAAAATGATTTTGAATGGTTTCTTTTGTGAGGATAGGAAACCGTTTAATGTCTTCAAAGATGCTTTCGTAGGAAAAATTAAGATTATTTTTTTTAAAAACCTGTCGATAGTAGGGAATATTTTTTTTTGAATAAACTAACAAATCATAAAGCTTTTTTCGTTGGATTTGACGATTTTTTTCAAGAGAATTCCATTGGAGCTCCTGTAACTTTTGGTAATAACTTAACACTTTTGATGGATTGATATATTTCCAATAAAGAGGAATTATATAATTTCTGCGAAGACTTGGAAGCCTAAACCTATCAGCTGATAATTTCAACAATTTTAACTACTCCTTGAATATCTCTTAGAGCCGTCGTCTAAATTTCAAGCACTCTCTTTAAGCCTAAATTACCTGTAGGCAAATAAGAAAATTAATTCTTCTTCTAATTATAACTGTAAGAAGCCTTAAATCCAATAACTTTCCTATATTTATCTTCCTCCTTGCAAGACATCTTATCTTTTCAGCTATTTTTTAAGTCAAATATCAATCTTCGGAATTAAATATATATTGCAAAACCGGGGAAACAAAAAAATAAAACAATCTATCTTCTTTTTAAATGTACAGGTTATCAATCTACTTTTTTATGCAGGCAATGCAGTGTGACCCGTTAATTTTCCCGATAATACGCTCATGTTCATCCCTAAAAAACATTTTTTCCAGAGCTTCAGAATCTAAATTTTGAATTAATTTAAATTTGTATTGACTTACAAATGATTCTATTTCTCCCTTTTCGATACCGAACAACCATGGCTCCCGTGCATCATTGACCTTCTTGTAAATATCTCTTTCGCCATAGTAAATGTTTTCTTTTCTTAATACCGATGCGTAAATATAATCGAAAACCACCTTGCTATCAGGAGCTGAAAGTTCGTATATCATTTTAAATAATTCATCAACTGCTTCTTCCTTCAAATACTGAATAATGCCTTCCAGAATAAAGAAGGTGGTCTTATCTCGCTTAAATCCATGGGATGTCAGTTTATCAGAAGCCGAATCAACATTGAAATCAATCGGTATATAAAAAGTATTCTTGGGAAGGGGTACATTTCTCTTTTTAAATTGTTTTAACTTTGCTTTTTGTGTATGAATTGTATCCAGTTCGAATATTTTTGTATTTGTATTGATGTCAGCAAAACGCACTGCTCTCGTATCGAAACCGGCTCCGAATATAAGAATCTGCCCAATACCCTGTTTTAATGATTCTTTAAAAATACCATCGATGTATTTTGTTCTGGCAATAACATATTCATAAATTCCCTTTGGGAAAAATGGCCACCTGAAATTAATAAGCCTGTTGCTTATGAGAAATTTTACCGGTCCCGGCAGCAATTTTGGGGCGATGTAATCGCCCGACTGATAGAATTTGTTTTTCTCAAGATAAGATGCAGCCCTGGACATACAGGTAAATCCTGCTGTTCTTGATGATTTACTTTCGATTCTTCTTGCTTCTTTTCTCATTTTTTAGGCCTCTGTTTATATGTTATTTTTAGTTGTAGGAGCTCAGATGGGCCCAATTTTTTAAAGAAAACTGCTTTCGAGTTAAATCTTTTTCTTTTTACCTAAAACGGTGAATCTGACAACTAAACCCAGACCTATCCCTACCAGTATAGATACAACAATCAATATCGGGGACTTTTCAAAAAATACGAGTCCCACTCCTATCACAATAAGCGTCATTGCCCCAATAACTAATAAACTTTTATTTCTTTTTTTGTTTGGATGATTCATTTTTATTGACCTACCCTTCCAGGATTTAAATGGCTTCACGAAATCCCGTGTTGATATTATTATGATAAATCAATATAAAAACCAATAAATTTTTTATTTTTAGCACATCATTATTTCATATGATATTCCACAGATAATCATAATTGATATATACAAATTACTATATGGATGATAAAAATCCCTCTTTTTCAATCAATGCATCGATAAAAAAGAAAGTTCTTTGGCAAAAGCCAAAAAGCTGAAAATTGCATGACTTATTTGAGAAGAGATAGGCTATTAACTTTTAATTGTATTTTTTCATGTTTAATGCAACTTTTTTTGTAACATTTCTAATGAATTTTTAAAGTATCGGAATTGAAGAGAGACAGGATATAAGCATAACTTCGTGGAATGTAAAGTAAAAAATCAGAAAATGTGAACTTGTGAAACCTCTTACCATAAACATATAGACAATTAGACGGAATATGTTTTGTTGATGCCAATATGAGCATATCGTGTGGACAGGTCAGTGCGAAATCGGGACGATTAAGGTGAATCGATCGCAACCAATCCAGTCCATCATTTTTATCCGCATATATCCATTGATACTTTTTGCTTTATAAGCAATATTTTTCATATTTTCAGCCAGATAATCATTCGTTGATATAGTTTTAGTTTTTCTTTTTTAGATTTCATGCTTTTTAAAACATTTTAAACCATCATTTAGAACAAATTCAACTTTTTTTCTATTGCATAAAAAAATAAGAGCAAACTAAGAGTTTACTCTTATTAATCAACCAATTGATAAATTGATGAATTTATATTAATGCTTGAAACATCTTGAGCCGGTAAAGACCATGACCAAATCTTGTTCATTAGCAGCATCAATGACTTCCTGGTCGCGCTTGGAACCGCCCGGTTGTATGATGGCACTTACACCGGCCTTTGCCGCTTCATCCACGCCATCCCTAAATGGAAAGAAAGCATCAGATCCCAGATAGGAACCGACGGAGCGGTTTTTTGATTTCATCACAGATATTTTCACCGAATCTACGCGGCTCATCTGCCCTGCTCCTGCTCCGACTATTTGTTTATCTTTGGTCAGGACAATAGCATTTGATTTAATGTGCTTGACGGCTTTCCAGGCAAAAAGCAATTCTTCCAATTCCTTTTGAGTCGGTTTTTTTTCACTGACTACTTTTAAATCATCTAAGGTAAGTTCCTGCAGATTTCTATCCTGAACAAGGAATCCGCCCGATATTTTTTTGATATCTTTTTCCCGGTCATCCTGTTTGGATAAATCACCGACTTTTAGTATTCGACGATTCTTCTTTTTTCTTAATATTTCCAAGGCATTCTCTTTATAATCCGGCGCTAAGATAGCTTCTACGAAAGTTGTGTCATTGATCAATTGAGCAAGTTCTGCATCCACTACCCTGTTGATGCCGATGATACTTCCGTAGGCAGATAGCGGATCTCCCTCGTATGCTCTTTGATAGGCATCATAAATGGATTCAGCGGATGCAAGACCACAGGGATTGGTATGTTTGACAAAAACCACTGTTGGTTCACTGAAATCTTTGATGATTTCCAATACGCCGTTTAAATCAACCAGGTTATTAAAGGAAAGTTCCTTGCCCCCTAATTGAACAGCATCTCCCAGATTAGCTTCATTGACAAAAGATTCCCGGTAAAAAGAAGCGTTTTGATGCGGATTTTCCCCGTATCGTAAATCCAATTTCTTTTTGGCAAACATATTCAAATTTCCAGGAAATAATATTTCTTCTTTGACCATGTTTTTTCTTAGATATTTACTGATCATGGCATCATAAAAAGCAGTATGTTCAAAAACCGCTACAGCTAATTTCTTTTTGGTCTTTAAGGATATTTCCCCATTATTTTCTTTTAATTCATTGATAATGCCGGAGTAACTGGTGGGGTCAATAACCACGGTAACATCCTGGTAATTCTTTGCGGCTGCCCGTAACAGGGAAGGTCCGCCGATATCAATATTTTCAATGGCCTCATCCATAGTTACTTCTTTTTTGGAAATGGTTTTTTCAAAAGGATATAAGTTGACCACTACCAAATCGATTTGATTGACATTCTGTTCCTTTATCTGTTGTTGATGAAGCCCGCTTTCTCTTTTGGCCAGTATTCCCCCAAAAATAAAGGGATGCAAAGTTTTTACCCTTCCTTCTAATATCTCTGGAAAACCGGTGACTTCGGAAATTGAGGTTACTTTTATTTTCTCTTCCTGAAGAAGTCGTGCAGTACCTCCGGTAGATATGATTTCGATGCCAAGTCCTTCCAGTTCTCTGGCAAAATCGACAATACCTTCCTTATCGGAAACGCTGATAAGTGCACGTTTTATTTTCATCATTTTTTTTATTCCTTTCTTCATTGCTTTCCTCATTTGTGAGAATTTTAATATCATCTTTTATCCGTTCAGTTGGTCTTCTGCTCTCCACACGTACAGTTAAGACAGGTGCATTTTTTCTTAACCGCTTTTCGGGCAATATCCTTCCGGTAATACATATTTTCGAAATCTATTTTTTCAATGCCTTCGTAAGCCATCTTTTGTGCTTCATTGATATTATTCGCCCAGGCAGTAATACCCAATACCCTTCCACCGGAAGTAATTATTTTTTTATCCTGGCAGGTTGTCCCTGCATGGAATACAAAAACGTTATTTTGATTTTCTATTTTTTCCAATCCGAAAATACTTTTTCCTTTTTGATATTTGGCAGGATAACCGCCTGAAACTGCAATGACGCAAACCACAGCATTATTTTTCCATTTTATTTCTATTTCCGATAATTTTCCCTCGATTACTGCTGTAAATATTTCCACAATATCTGTTTCCAGTCCGGGCAATAGAACCTGGGTCTCAGGATCGCCAAACCGGGCATTAAATTCCAACACCTTTATCCCTTTTTTAGTTAATACTAATCCGGCGTAAATTACCCCTTTATATTCCCGGCCTTCCTTTTTTAGCCCGGAGATAATGGGTTTTAGAACATCTTCTAAAACTTTATTTTCATAATTTTCATTATAAAAAGGAACAGGAGAATAAGCACCCATTCCTCCGGTATTAGGACCCAGATCATTATCGTATATCTTTTTATGGTCTTGGGATGAGACCATAGGAATGACATTCTCGCCATCACTAAAGGCCAGCACCGACACTTCTTCTCCCTCCAGGTAATCCTCTACAATCACCTGCTTCCCGGCATCTCCAAATATTTTTTCATTCATCAGGGAATCAAGGGAGATTTGAGCTTCCTGCATATTATGTAAAATAAATACACCTTTTCCTGCAGCCAGACCGTCTGCCTTTAAGACCATGGGGAATTCCCTTTTTTCAATATATTTGAAGACCTCTTTTTGATCGGAAAAAGTGCAGTAACCGGCAGTGGGAATATGATATTTTTTCATCATATACTTGGAAAAAACTTTACTTGATTCTATCTCTGTTGCGGTTTTGCTCGGACCAAATATTTTCAATCCTCTTTGGTTAAATTCATCGACGATTCCCAATGATAAAGATAATTCGGGTCCCACTACGGTTAAATCAATTTTTTCTCTTTGCACAAAATCAGCTAATTCTTTTATCTTATCGGGGCCAATATCAATACACTGCGCTAATTGAGAAATTCCAGCATTACCGGGGGCACAATAAATTTTAGAAACTTTGGGACTTTGATTAATTTTCCAGACCAGAGCATGTTCCCGACCACCACTGCCTACAACTAATATTTTCATTTTATTTTTGCCTTTCCTTTAATATGAACCTTTCTTCCCTCTATCTTTAACCTTCCCTGGGCAAATAACTGAATTGCACGGGGATAGATTTGATGTTCTTCTTTTAAAATTCTCTCTGCTAATGTCCCTTCGGTATCGCCTGTTTTTACCTTCACTGCCTTTTGTAAAATAATAGGACCGGAATCCAATCCTTCATCAACAAAATGAACCGTACACCCGGAAATTTTAACGCCATATTTCAGGGCTTGTTTGTGGGCATGTAAACCCGGAAAAGAAGGCAATAGAGCAGGGTGAATATTCATAATCTTATTCTTATATTCATTGATAAAGTAAGGAGAAAGGATTTTCATATAGCCCGCCAGAACCACCAAATCAATTTCTTTTTCTTTCAATTTGGATACAATTTTTTTGTCATATTCTTCTCTATTATTATAATCTTTAAAGTTGACAGACTGTGTTTCGATTTTATAAAACTTTGCTCTCCTTAGGGCAAATGCATCAGCCTTATCACTAATGACTATTTGGATGGCCCCGTCGATTTGCTCTGCTTTGATAGCTTCGATAATTGCCAGTAAATTAGTTCCGCTTCCTGAAACCAATACGCCGATATTTATCATCATTTTCTCCCCAATTTGAACTTTTGTGTCAAGCATGAAAGTTCAAATTACTTAATTATTGTCTCTTTGTTTCCCCTAATCACTTGACCGATAATATAAGTTTCGCAATCCAGAGAATTAAGTTCTTCCATTATTTTTTCAGCAATACTATCAGACACCACCAACACCATGCCAATACCCATATTGAAAGTACGATACATCTCTAATTCGGCAATGTTTCCTTCTGTTTGTATTAATGAAAAGACAGGCGGTCTTTGCCAGCTGTTTGAATCAATCTCTACCGATAATCCTTCCGGTAAAATACGGGGAATATTTTCGATGAGTCCGCCTCCGGTAATATGGGCAATACCCAAAAGTTCGTATTTTTTGATGAGATGAAGAATCGTTCTAACATATATCCTGGTTGGCTTCAATAATTCTTCCCCTAACGTATTTTTAAAACAAACTATTTTCTCATTCATTTGAAATTTGTTATTTTCTAATAATACTTTTCTAACCAAAGAAAACCCGTTACTGTGCAATCCGGAAGAAGTCAAACCGATTATCTTGTTACCTTCCTGAATGTTTCTTCCATCAATTATTTTTTTTCTATCCACAATACCTACGGCAAAACCAGCCAAATCATATTCTCCCGGCGGATAAAAATCGGGCATCTCAGCAGTTTCTCCCCCCAGCAGGGCACACCCTGCTGTTTTACATCCTTTGGTTATTCCATCAATCAATTTGATTGTTTTATCTTCTTCCAGTTTCCCGGTTGAAATATAATCTAAAAAGAAGAGCGGTTTAGCACCACAGGTAATAATATCATTGACGCTCATGGCAACCAGGTCAATACCGACTGTGTCATGCTTATCCAATTCAAAGGCGATTTTTAATTTTGTTCCGACACCATCTGTTCCGGAAACCAGGACAGGTTCTTCGCACTTTTCTCCTGCCAAAGAAAATAAACCGCCGAAGCTGCCAATATCACTGATAACCCCCGGCCGGTAGGTGTTTTTCACCAAAGGCTTTATTTTTTTTACTATTTGATTTGCCAGGCTAATATTTACACCGGCTTCCTCGTATGATTTCGCCATTTGAGTTTATTTCCTCTCTCTTTATATTAGTATTTAGTCGTTGGTCGTTAGTATTTAGTGAAAAAAAGCATATGGTTATAGTTTGAACAATAAAATAATTCACCAATTCTTCAATTGATTTACTCGAAACTATTTTTCCCGCATTTCTTGTCAGCAGTAATTTAACCGGCTAACTAGCTAACCAATTAACCAACTAACGATTATCAACCGCATCGTCACTATTAACTATTCACTCATTTAAACCGGATATTCACCGGTAAAGCAGGCTTTGCAAAATTTAGTCGGAAGGATTTTGTCAAATACTCCGGATAATCCTTCAATACTGATATGTCCCAGACTATCTGCTCCCAGCCAATCCCTGGTTTCCTCCAGGGTATGATGAGGAGCCCATAAATCTTTTTTACTGGGAGTATCAATACCGTAAAAACAGGGACACATCACCGGAGGAGAACATATTCTTAAGTGAACTTCTTTTGCTCCTGCCTCTCGAATCATCTTAATCAGCTTTTTGCTGGTGGTTCCACGAACAATGGAGTCATCGACCAAGATCACTCTTTTCCTTTCTATTATTTGCTTAATGGGAGACAGTTTTATCTTGACCGAATTTTCTCTCAATGACTGCATCGGCTGGATAAAAGTTCTTCCCACATAATGATTTCTCAACAAACCCTCTTCATATTGGATTCCAGAACCGTAAGAATATCCCAGTGCAGCATATCTTCCCGAATCGGGAACAGGAATGACAATATCTGCTTCTACCGGATGTTCCTCGGCTAATTTTTGCCCCATTTTTTGCCTACTCAAAGCAACATTTTCCCCGTAAATATCACTATCAGGTCTGGCGAGATAAACAAATTCAAAAATACAAATTGATTCTTTCCCCTTGGGTAATATTTGATAAGACCGCATGCCTTCTTTATCGATTACAATCATCTCTCCAGCTTCTACCTCACGAATATATTCTGCCCCGATAAGACTGAAAGCACAATTCTCCGAAGCAAGGATATAAGAATCACCCAGTTTCCCCAATACCAAAGGATGAAATCCATTTTGACCCTTTAACCCGATCAGCTTGTCTTCGGTCATAATAACATTACAGTAAGCCCCTTTTATTTGTTTTACAGCTTTTTTGATGGCCTCTTCGATGTCATGTTCCCCGTTAGAAATAATCAGGTTACAGATGATTTCACTGTCTGACGAAGTATAAAAGGGAATATTCTCTTTTTTGAGTCTCTTCCTTAATTCTTCCTGGTTAACCAGATTACCATTGTGAGCAAGGGAAAAAGTTCCGCCATTAAATTTCTTCAGTAGCGGTTGACTATTTCTCCAATTATTGCCTCCACTAGTCGAATATCGGACATGGCCGATAGCACAATGACCATGAAGAGTACTTATATTTTCATCTGTAAAGACCTGTGATACTAATCCCAGGTCTTTATATATGAGTATTTTTTTTCCATCGGATACAGCAATTCCGGCGCTTTCCTGTCCCCTATGCTGCAATGCGTAGAGACCAAAATATGTCATTTTAGCTACATCTACCTGACTGCCTTTGTTGCTGTATATTCCAAATATTCCACATTCTTCATGCATAAAATTTGACCTATTCTAATCCTTTCCAAGCTTCTGCCAGTTCCTTAACCTTTAATTTGATTAAATCCTTGATCTGTAAGCTGTCTCCGCCCACCATACCTAATATTTTCATGGGAACTTCGTATTTTTTGGCAATTTCCTCCAGGGAAGTCAAGTTTTCAGCCGGAAGGGAAACAATAATTCGGGATTGCGTTTCACTAAAAAGGATAGCATCTTCACGAAATTTTTCATCCAGGCTCAACTGAACTCCTTTTTTGCCTTTGATGCAGCTCTCTGCCAGGGTGACGGCTAAACCACCATCCGAACAGTCATGAGCAGAAGATAGAATCCCGACTTCAATACTTTCCCTGCAAGTATCCTGGACTGCTTTTTCAAAAGACAAATCGATTTGAGGAGGTAATCCTGTTTCCAACCCATGACAAACCTTTAAATATTCACTTCCCCCAATTTCTTCTTTATTTTTTCCCAATAAAACGACTAAATCACCCTCATTCTTAAAGGACATAGTACAAACATCTTCAACATCTTCAATGACACCAACCATGCCAACGACAGGCGTAGGATAAATTGCTTCTCCTTTGTTTTCATTATATAAGCTGACATTACCGCTGATGACCGGTGTATCAAATGCTAGGCAGGCCTCACTCATTCCTTTAATTGCCTGTTCCAATTGCCAGTAAATCTCTTCTTTTTCAGGATTTCCGAAATTTAAACAATCGGTGACTGCTCGAGGCAATGCTCCCTTGCAGGAAAGATTTCGGGCTGCCTCAGCAACGGCTATTTTCCCACCGGTAAGAGGGTCAAGATAACAATATCTTCCATTACCGTCAGAAGTGAGCGCTATGGCTTTTTTGGTCCCTCTTATCCTTAATACTGCTGCATCATCTCCGGGAAGAAGCAAGGTATTGGTCTGAATCATGTGGTCATATTGTTCGTAAATATTTTCTTTGCTCTTAATGTTTGGAGAACTTAATAATTTTAGTAATGCCTCATTAAAGTCTTCGGGAATCGGGATACTGTTTGTGTCAAAATGATTCATCTGGTGGATTTTATCCGACTTTTTACCCTGTCTGAGGCAAATCGGAAAGCCATCAGTTAAGGATTTGCTCGGTATCTCTGCAACTATTTTTCCGTTACTTTTGATTCTGAACTGTTTATCCGAAGTTACTTTCCCAATAATCGATGAATTTAAACCCCACTTATCGAATATTTTTTTTATTTCCTTTTCTTTGCCTTTTTTTATAATGACAATCATTCTTTCCTGAGATTCAGATAACATGATTTCGTATGGGGTCATGCTCTCTTCCCTCTGGTGTACATTGTTTAATTCAATTTCGATACCGCTGTCTCCTTGACTGGACATCTCGCACAACGAACTGGTTAAACCGGCTGCTCCGCAATCCTGTACACTGACAATATAATCCTTGCCAACCAATTCCATACATGCTTCGATTAATAATTTTTTTGTAAAGGGATCTCCTATTTGAACTGCCGGACGGTCTTCATTGGATTTATCATCCAATTCCTCTGATGCGAAACTCGCGCCACCAATACCATCCCTACCGGTTCTTGCCCCTACCAAAATCACAGGATTACCTTCACCCTTTGCCCCTGATGTAAATGTTTTCCCTTTTTCAGCTATCCCAACACACATTACATTCACCAGGATATTATTCTGATAACTATCAGAAAAAATGGTTTCACCGGCTACAGTTGGAACACCGATACAATTTCCATAAAAAGAAATACCATCAACAACACCCTTTAAAAGATATTGCGTATTTGGATGGTTAAAATTCCCAAATCGGAGAGAATCCAATAAGGCAATGGGACGCGCACCCATAGCAAAGATATCTCTCACAATCCCGCCAATTCCGGTAGCTGCTCCCTGAAAAGGTTCAATGGCTGAAGGATGATTATGACTTTCCATTTTCATGATGATGACCTGATTCTCACCAATATCAATCGCTCCGGCATTTTCCCCCGGACCTTGTAATACCCATTCCGCGGAAGTGGGAAACAATGAAAGAAGCGGTTTGGAGTTTTTATAGCTGCAATGTTCAGACCACATCACTGAATACATGCCTAATTCCACTTTATTGGGCTCTCTTCCCAAATCTTCCTGTATCTTTTTATATTCTTCTTCGGTCAATCCCCATTTTTTTAAGTTTACTTCCTGATTATTTAAAGTCATCATTTATCTCCTTGCATGACTGCTTCTTTTTTATTCTTTATCGAATTGATAATAGAATTAAAAATGAATCTCCCGTCAGATGATCCCAAAATATCTTCGACACAACGCTCCGGATGTGGCATCATGCCTATTACATTTCTCTGTTTGTTGCATATACAAGCAATATTATCAACAGAACCATTTGGATTGATTTCATCATTAACCTCTCCGCTTTTAGTGCAATACCTCAAAACAATCTGCTGGTTTTCAATCAATTCTTTAAGACCTTTATCATCAATGAAATAGTTACCTTCTCCATGAGCAATCGGTATCTTGAGCACCTGCTCTGGTTTGCATAAATTGGTAAAGGGTGTCTTATTATTCTCTACCCGAACATATTCATATCGACACAAAAAATGCAATCCATAATTCTTTACAAGCACGCCAGGAAGTAAATCGGCTTCCAAGAGGATTTGGAAACCGTTGCAGATTCCCATAACAAATCCTCCTTTTTGGGCATATTCTTTTACGGTTTGCATGACAGGTGAAAAGCGTGCAATTGCTCCCACCCTGAGATAATCTCCATAAGAAAAACCACCAGGCAATAGAATGCAATCATAATTGCTCAAATCTGTTTCCTCGTGCCATATAAATGCCACTTCAACTTTTGAGATATCTCTTAAAGCGTAAAAACAATCATAATCACAGAGTGAACCAGGAAATTGAATAATTCCGAATTTCACTTATAACACCTCGATTTCGTATTTATAATCTTCGATAACGGGATTCGAAAGCAGCTTATCACACATATCATCCACTCTTTTACTGACTGCTTCCCTGTCTTCACCATCCATTTTCAAATTGATGCATTTTCCAATTCTCACATCCTGAACTTCATTAAATCCCAAAGATTGCAGCGCATTATTTGTAGCTGCACCCTGAGCATCCAGAACACCCTTTTTTAAATTCACGTAAATGCTTACTGACCACATATTTTTCTCCTTTTTTATATCAAACCATCAATTGATGATTGAATCTACCTTTTTTAAAACCTCACCAAGAGGTAAAGTATTTTTAAAATAGTCTTTTCCTGAAATCTCATTAGCAAAAGCACAATAAGCCATCGAAATAAGCTTTTTTAAGTCGGCAGGTAATTGAGAGGGTTTTGTTCTTACTTTTTCTTTCCAGCTTGCTCCGTATTTCTTCTTTGCTTCAACCACTTCTTTGTGCCAATCACTGTTGCGATAGTAAATTCGGGCAATTTCCTTGCTGACCGGCATACCCTTATAAGTAAAACGGCATTCATCTAAAGTGCCCAATACATCGACTATTAAAAATCTTCTTTGCTCATCAAAGGCCATCTCTATTTTTCCATCTTCATATTTTAAACCGATTTTCCTAGCTTCATCATCGATCAATTGATTGATGACAAGAGTGATTCTCTTCAATTCTTCCATTTCTGTATCGCTAAGATTTGCAATTTTTTTAGCTTCGTTCCAATCCATATACCTATCACTGGATTCAAGTTTGGTAGAAACATCCAGCAAGGGCTTTTCTAAATCCTGCCCGGGAATTGGCATTTTTTCAAAACCAATATCTTTTAGCTTTAAGCTTCCATCCTCTAATCTTTTAAAAACACTGGAACCCTTAGGCAGAGAATTACGGTAAATTATTTCAAGAGGAATAAGAAGATTTTTTTGTTCTTCTCGGTAAAGAGAATAATCATAAATATTGTCTTTCTCAGCCGGTTTTAAAACTCTGACCAGTTTCACTTCCATGGTATCTGATGCATCTTTTAATCCCTCTAATTTTTTTGCTTTACCCTCTTCTACTAATCCGACATAATGTGTTTTTATTCCCATTTTTTCCAGTTTTTCAAAAAAATAGGCTGCAGAAACACACAGCGAGCTGCCTTTATTGTCGATATGGTCAGGCATTTCACCCCAGTCAAAGACAGAATAACGATCGGAAAATATAAACCTTCCCAATCCGGATTCATTCTGATTTGGTTTTTTTAATATATTTAAATCTTTTACACTTCCCATAGATTTACTCCTTTTTCATTAAATTAGTCGCTAGTTAATAGTGAATAGTATTAGTCAAGAAAAGAAAAGATTATTCATCAATTTTTTAATTCACTATTATATTGATTTTTTAATTAGCCGGTTTAAATTCTTCTGATTTCATTTTTTAGTTTGGATAAATAGATTTTTCACTGCGATTAGTTTTGATTATGATACATGAGCATCCCAGCAATTTTACATGTTCATAGATAGTAACTATTCACTACTCACTATTCACTATTAACTATATTTCAATTTCTTTTATTTTCTGAGCCATGGCTTCCCTGTAATTTTTTAGTTTTGCCTTAATCGCAGCATTTTCTACCGCCATGATGTGCGCAGCCATCAGGCCGGCATTTTTAGCATTTCCGATTCCAACGGTTGCTACCGGAATGCCTCCGGGCATCTGTACAGTTGATAACAGCGAATCCAATCCACCCAATGCCTTTGTTTCAATAGGAACACCGATGACCGGCAAAAGCGTCTTGGATGCAATAACACCGGCAAGATGTGCGGCTCCGCCTGCCCCTGCAATAACTGCTTTAAAATTATTTTTCTCGATAGTTGAAATATATTCATAGAGAAGTTCGGGGGTGCGGTGGGCAGACATAACTTTCATTTCGTAAGGTATATCCAGTTCTTTTAAAATATCAGCTGCTTTATCCATCACCGGTTTATCCGATATACTCCCCATAATAATGGCTATTTTGCTCATAGCTTTTCTCCTTATATAATAAATTTTTTTATACAACAGAAAAATAAAAAAATCCCAAACAGAAGAAATTCCTTTAGAGTGGAACCTCCCCGCCTGGGATTTTAACCCTTCGGTGTAGTACAAATATACTTTGCACCACTTGGTTCTGATCTTATTATAAGTTAAAAATCCATTAATATAGACATACTAAAATAAGCGATTCCCTAAGGTGCACTTCCACTCGTAGCCTATTGTGATTTACGGTCACATGGTAGAAAACACCCTTGCCATATTCAAGAGTTTATACGAGTTTCTTTATTTGATTTTACAATTTTTTACCTGACCAAATATAGCATTAATCATTTACAATGTCAATATTAATTAAGCCTCACAGAAAAATGCATCATTAAACATCATTACTCGAGTAGCTATAAATATTGCGCCCTTAAAGCAAATTAATTTCTATCATTATTTTTTTTACTTTATTTTCATCTATCCCATTCAATGTGAACGCATTCATTTTCATCCATTTTGAACTTCTCTCCATGAAAGACGCACCCATTTTAATCGCAGGGATCACCTTTCCACCGGTAATTTGGATGATTTCATATAGTTGATTGATTTTCTCCTGCATTTCATTAACTTTCCGGTAATTCCCCTTTTTGGCTTCTTTATACATTTTTACATAGGGTTTTACGAACACATTCCCTAATCCTGTCACTATTCCATCGGCTTCACAATTTAAAGATACTCCATCTAAATAGTCTTCACCCTGAATCCAGGAAAAATCTTCAATGGAACAGATATTTATCCCCCTCGAAAAACCAATGAAATCTCCAGAGCTGTCTTTTACTCCCGCAATATTTTTATCTTCAGCAAGTTTCAATATGGTATCGAGAGAAATATTATTGTGAGTGCATTGCGGAATATTGTAGATGATTAAAGGTATTGAGCTGGCTCGGGCAATGGTTTTAAAATGTTGCAAAGTGATATCCTGTGAAACAGTATAATAATAGGGCGTAACGGTAACGAGATAATCCGGTTCGTATTTTTCATAGATTTTCACTTCTCTTATCACCATTTCAGTTGCAGGCTGTAAACAAGCAGCACATAAAAAGACTTCATCCATATTAACTTCTTTAACACATTTCATTACTTCTTCTTTTTCTTTTAAGGTTAGCCAGGCTCCCTCTCCGGTTGTTCCGTTAACAAAAAGACCATTTACCCCTTCTGAAATAAGGTAACGAATCTGTTTTTCCAAAAATTTAAAGTGAATCCTGCCGTTTTCATGAAAAGGTAAAATCAGTGCAGGAATGACTCCTTCTAATTTTTTGTTTTTTTGTTTATCTTTCAATTATATCACCTCCATTTAGACTTAAAGAAAACCGCCAAATTTTATGCTTTGAATCTATCTTCTTTTTTCTTCAATATCCCGACAAATCCGTAAAAAGTCATTGATTCGCCTAATACCGGTAGAAACCTGGATATCGGCCATCACAATATCGCAGGGCGAGAGTTCTCTGGATATTTTTTCCATGTTCCCTTTAAGCTCACCCAGGCTTGCTTCCTTAAGTTTTATTGCCGAATACATGACTGCCCTTCTTGCTTCTGGAAACATCCCTCTAACTCTTTTCATGTCAGACATGATACCCATATCCAGATAACCCAATTTTTTTATTTTTTTAATTTCTTCCAGATAGGGGGTTACATTCCAATTACAGGTATGCATGCCAAATCTCTCAAAATGCCCTGCAATTTTTTTATCATAAGGCAAAAGAAATTCCCGGTAAATTCCAGGAGAAACCATATTCACTGTGCAATTGCTCACACAAAAGTGATTGATGTAAAATCCTGATTCCCTTTGTTTTTTCTGAACCTTCAGAGCTAACTGAATCATAACATCACTAATAAGTGAAAATAAACGATGTACAAAAACCGGCCTGTCATAAAAATCTGTAAAAATATCCTGGCCTCTTATGCAAAAAGCATTATTTAATACTCCCTGCCAATTTAGATAACCATGAATTTTACCCCAATACTCTTTTATGATATTCATTTGTTGAAATAATTCTTTCACATGGATATTTGAGAGAATATCATCAAGATGTATTGTTTCAATTTCTTTAACGGTTAATTTCGCTTTATCCTTATCAATTTCGGGCCATCTGTCAACTGCATAAATTAAAGGAAAGCCAAATACCTTTGGAATGACATAAGCACCGTAACATCCTGATACAGTAGCTAAATCATCTTTATATTTTTCATCCCAGTAAGCAACTGAAGGAAAATTTTTGCACAATATTTCTTTCATCTTCTTGATGCTTTCGTATCGGTAAATAGGGTCAGTGTGCCATTTTTCTGAAAAATCTATACCACATCTTTGGCGAAACCAGGCAGGTTCAAATCCCAAAGATACCCGCATATCTGTTTCTTTTCCGTCAGTAGGTTCCCTTCGGGCAGGACCACTGATAGGAATATGATTTCTTAATTTTAATATTTTTTTCATTTTTCCTCGACTCACTTAGCTGAATTTATTTCTTTTTAATTTGAAAAATATTAGAATTGATTCTTTATGAGGCTTCCGTTTTTGTAACTACCATATTTTTCAACGGCTGTTTGTAAAGCTTTTAGATTTTCTATGTTAGCTCCCCGTGGAATAACACAACCTGAACTTAAGACATATCCACCGTGTTCTCCCGCCTCAAAAATGCACTTTTTTGCTTCTTGGATTATTTCTTCAGGAGAATGCTGAATAAAAGAAAGCGTATTCACTCCTCCCATCAATGCTACCCGGTCGCCTGTTATTTTTCTCACTTGTTCCGGAGTGAAACTCCCTAATGGGTCAAGTGGACCAATGCAATCCAATCCGGTTTTCACCAAATCATCTACCACCGGCAAAATGTTTCCACATATATGGCAATAGATTCTTACCTCTGGACAATATTGATGCAATTCAGTGCATACATCTCTCATGTGGGGAAAAATAAATTCACGCCAGCACTGCGGCGAAATCACGGACATATTGGCGACTGAATCGTTTAATCGTAAAACTCTAAATCCCAGGTCAATATTGAATTTACCTTTCTCTACAGCAATTGCTACCCCTTTCTCCATTGCAGCGTGAACAAGTACCGGATTATCTATTAAGTCTATTAGTGCTTTTTGATAACCGCAAAGATCTACGTAAAATGCAAGTGTGGCACTATCACAATCCCCAATCAAAGCACACTGTTTTCCTACTAAATCAATGATTTCTTTTTGGCGTCCTTCGCAACCTATCTCTCTATAAAAATGGCAATCCGGAACTGCAATAGCTTTTACATCTTCCAGGTGATTGATAAGCGGCTTGGGGGCATTCCAAAAATGTTGATGCGCCATTTGATAGGTATCTGTGAGATTAAAATCCTTTTCATCATAAAGCCGTGTCCCCAATCCTCCCAACATATCAATTTCTCCAAGCAGCTTACCCGTATTACTGATTTCGAAAACTTTACTTCCCCTTTTTATAATTTTTCTTTTAGGCAAATGAAACTGGCGAGCTCCGTCTGCTCCTACTAACAAAGCAGATTTTGCAATGACTTTTAAGGCGGTTAACGGATGCTGTATGACTTCCAGCAGATTTTTTTTTGCCAATACAGCCCCCAGGTCTATCCATATTTTGGGAACATTGGGTACTCTATCCGGAACTTTCCCGGATACGGAAAGATAAACTCGTTCCGAAGGTAGCATAATAAATCCTCCACATATCTTCTTTCCTTAAAATAGGGTTAAGACAAGATTACTGCATGGTGCCCGGTAAAAATAAAACAATGCAGGGCATATATGTGATTAAAAACAATACTGCAATTAATACAAGCAACATGGGAAATATTTCTTTGATAATTGATTTTAAAGGCGTGCCGGAAATTCCGGATACGATAAATAGAAGCATGCCAAAGGGAGGTGTAGACAAACCAATCATCATATTGAGAACAATAACCACACCAAAATGGACCAAATCGATGCCCAACATCTTTACCAGAGGAAGAACCATGGGAATAAAAACCAAAGTAATTGCCATTGTATCGATAAACATTCCCAAAACAATAAATAGAATATTGATCACCAATAAAAGAATATACTTATTGGAAGTAATTCCCAGTAATAAATTTGAAAAAACATCGGGTATGTGCTCCAATGCAACAATATAAGAAAATGAGAAAGCAGCTCCTACAATAATAGTGAGGGTTCCGGTTGTCTTGGCAGTATCAAAAATAACTTGTAATAACTGTTTTAAGCTAAGTGAACGATAGACCAAAAAAGAAACAAACAAAGCATATATCCCGGCAAGTGCACCAGCCTCAGTAGGTGTAACCACACCTGTATAAATTCCTCCCAATAGAATAACCGGAGTCATTAAAGCCGGCAATGCCACAATAGTACTGCTTACAAATTGTCTTAAAGTATATTGTTCCCCCCGGGGATAATTGCGTTTATTAGCAATAAATGCGATATAGGCCATTAGAGCTAAACCGATCAATATTCCGGGAATCATTCCACCGATAAAAAGCTTTCCAATCGAAGCACCCGAAAGCATTGCATAGAAAACCATGGGGATACTTGGCGGAAAAATGGGACCGATTGTTGCTGAAGCAGCAGTAATAGCACAACTAAAGCTATCATCATAGCCATGGCTACGCATCGCTTGAATTTCCATGATTCCCAATCCGGACGCATCTGCTACAGCGGAGCCGGTCATACCGGAAAAGATGATTGAGGCAACAACATTGACATGACCCATCCCGCCTCTCCATCGCCCTACCAGATTATTGGCAAATTTAAATACTTTTTCTGTTACTGCTCCTGAATTCATGACTTTTGCTGCAAAAACAAACAGGGGAACAGCGATTAAAATAAATTTTACATTCAGGCTACTTAAAAACTGCCGAGCCGCCATCTGTAATCCGGTTGCAGGTCCGGGAGCTAGTAAGCAATAAAAAACTGAACTCATTAGCATGCCTAAAGCGATAGGCAATCTTATAACAAAGGTTAATGCAAAACTCAATAAAAATACTGTCAGTGGTATATTCATTTTAACCTTCTCCTTTTGGTGCTTTTTTTATGTCAATGTAAAGATCATAAGCAATTCTTCCTATCATGATGATCATAAAAATGATATAGGGGAAAAATACAATATTCATAGGAACTTTGAGTACATTGGACTTTTTAAAGGACATAAAGTCTACCCAATGATAGGTTGGAACAAAAGCAATAACAAAGGAAACAAGAAGCAGTATATTCCCCACGATTCTCATCCAGTACTTTACTTTAGGAGAAGCGTTGTCGTAAACCAAGGTAAATCTTACATGAGAATCATCCCGCATTGCATAACATGCACCGAATAATGTAGTCCAAATGAACATCATTAGAGTAAATTCCAAAGGCCAAGTGAGAGGCACCAAAAAATAGCGATAAAAAACCTGTATTAAAAAGGCTATAAACAATAGTGAAAAAGTAATGGCAGGAATATAGATTTCAGTTATATCCAACAATAATTTACCAATTTTTAACCAAATTGATGTGTTTTTGCTTTCCAATTTAAAACACTCCTTTAAATCATCATGGTCCCATCATATTTTAACGATATGATGGGACCAACTATTGCCTCTATCTATTGAGATTAGGATTAAGGTTTGGCTGCTTGAATCTTTTCATAAAGTGCCATATCCCAATCTTTTGAAACGTCCTGACTTTCATTTTGGTAAGACCATTTCGCATATTCAGCAAAAGCAGCTTTGTCCGGATCTTCGATAACAATCAAACCTTCCCCTCTAAAGAAATCAACCAATTCTGATTCTGCCTTCAAATTGGTTTCTGCACAAAAATCTCTTGCTTTAGCCATGGCTTTGCGGATTACCAGTTTTTCTAAATCGCTGAAAGATTGCCATCTCTTCTCGTTAATAGAAGGCCATACAGAATTAACGACATGGTCAGTAAGAACAATGTATTTTGTTACTTCATAAAATTTTGCATTTTTATCTGTGGGCAAAGGATTATCCTGGCCTTCTACAGCACCGGTTTTTAAACCCATATACACCTCACCAAAACTCATAGGAGTAGGGTTACCGCCCAATGCTTTACCTAGGGCTATCCAAGCAGGGCTGGCAGGTGTTCTTAGTTTTACACCCTTCATATCTTCAGGTGTTCTAACTTCGCCTACTTTTTCAACTAAATTCAATTGCCTCGTTCCCAAATAAAAAGCCCCCAAAGGTCGTACGCCTGTTTTCTGGGCTACGTCATCAAAAATTGCTTCTCCGATTTCTCCATTGAGCACTCTATCCATGTGCTCAAATCCACTGAAAGTATAAACAGCACCTATCATTGACAAATAAGGTACAAATTCTGCCAACCAACTTGCACTAAAATAAGCAATGTCAAGACTTCCTTCCCTGCATGCGGCTAATTCACCTTCCTGTGTGTATAATTGGCCGGCTATATATAAATCTGCAGTGATTTTGCCATTAGAGAGGTTTTCTACTTCCTCTTTGAATACTTGCATGGCTTTTGTGTGGGCATCATCGGGAACACTTATCGAAGACCAAGTAAGGGTAATATCAGCAGCAATGATATTTACTGAAGAGAAAGCTAAAATTAATGCAATAACAACTAGGATTGTTTCAAATTTTCTGAATTTCATTTTGAAATCCTCCTTTTATTTTTTAGAATAATTTATCCAGCGTGCCGGGCAACAAATTCTTTTTATACTTTTTGCACCTCCTTTCCGATTCAGTTTGAGTATTTTTTCCTGAAAACTTGTAGAGCATATTCATTTGTAAAGCTACTGATTAAATCTTATTATTTGAGTTTATTTTGCAAAATAATATTTAGCTAAAAATTTAACGCATAAGAACAAGATTTAATAATTATTTTATTCGATATAACTTAAATAAATCCTGTTTTCACATTATCTCTTAATTGAATGTATTTAATTTGATCTATATTTTTAACCATATTTATTCATTATCTCTTCCCATTTGTTTAAAACTTCCAGGCAAGATATTTCCGGAAACATGGTTTCTCTAAAATGCAGCAATAGTCCTCTCTCTCCCCCATTTGTAGCATTTTTCATTCTTAAAGTATACGCTTTTAAATTTTCTCCAACCTTTCGCGGCCATAACCCAAAATAACATTTTTTATATTTTATAAATTTCTGCATGCTCGTGTCAAAATCATACAATTCAGGGTTTCCCAGATTAACTGCACGAACTTCGTTTATCTTTAAATAAGACTCCAGTAAATATTCATTTTTCCCGCAAAAATGAATAAAACCTCCGCCAAATGTTTCTAATGCTTTTTGATCATATGGAATGACAAATTCATCAATCTGCTGAGGGGAAATAAGAGTAGCGCTATCTTCTGAAATCCGAATTCCACCATTTCTCATATAAATTCCGCGAGATAGAGCATGACCATGGTAACAGCTTGTTTTCTCTTCTCCTAATGCCTCCTTTAACTTGTTCGTCACTTGAATATATATATCGGTACACAAATTCAAAAGATAATGAACAAATTTGGAATCATCATAAAAATCATAAAAGATGTTATTGCCATAAATAGCATGCGCAATTTCAAATGGGCCCAAAGTATCAGGAAGATAAACATGAATCCATTCAGGCAGGGTTTCCTTAAAAAATGCGATGTATTCAATTGCCCTTTTTAGCATGTCTGTTTTTTCTAAATTTTTAAAGCCGAGATCCTTTATTTCTTCTTTTTTAAGTCGGGCGGTTAGCCAGGCAAATGTATCTTCGGGTACTTTGTATTTTAGACCAAACATAGCCGGAATGAATATTGTGCCAAAATTAGGTCGTATACATAAAGGGGCATCGAAGGCATTCTGTGCACTGATTGCTATTTCCTCCAAATGTCCATAAAGCATCTTTTCTTTATCAAAAAATTGCTCTTCCATATTATATGTTTTCCCAGGAACAGAAACATGTTGTGGTTTCCAGAAAATTAAAGGGAGGCAATCCACCACTTTATTTTCCAACACATCAGCAATGACATATTTCCCTTCAGGATTCATTCTTTTTTTCTTGTCAATTGAAGCAATTAATTTTTTAATTTTTACATTCATCATATTTGTCATAGGCTATTAAAGGACCTGTTTTTCATTCTTTCCATTATTGAAAGATTTTTAACACCAAAATAATCATGCAGCTCTCTGTATTGGGAGAATAATCCATTGTAAATCTCCACATTTTTCGGAGCCGGCAGGTATCTTTCTTCTTCCAGATAAGCCATATGGGAAACTGCTTCTTCAATGGAATCATACCCTCCAAGTCTTTTCCCGGCAGCCAGGCTACCGAACATGGCAGCCCCTAAGGCAGAGGCTTGACGAGAAGAAGCAATTTTTATTTCTCGGCCGGTGACATCTGCATAGATTTGCATGAGAAGACTGTCTTTGTGAGGCATCCCTCCGCAGGCATATAATTCCTTTACAGGTATGCCGTGACTTACAAAAGTATCGATAATAATCCGTGTCCCGAAAGCAGTGGCCTCCAGCAAGGATCTATAGATATCTTCCGGTTTTGTTTGCAATGTTAAGCCTAAAATAAGACCCGAAAGACTGGCATTATTTAAAATGGAACGGTTCCCGTTCCACCAGTCCAGTGCAATCAATCCGCTCTCGCCCGGCTGCAATTGATTTGCTTTTTCTTCTAGCAAACGATAAACATTCATGCCTTTTTCTTTCGCCAATTCATGATATTCGGCTGGCACACAATTTGTTGCAAACCAGTTAAATATATCGCCTACTGCTGCCTGTCCTGCCTCATAACCAAAATAACCGGGCAGAATCCCATCTTCTACTACACCAGGTATACCTGGTATTAATTTTTGTTCTTTACTTAATAACATATGGCAAGTCGATGTACCCATAATCAAAACCAACTTGCCCGGTTGTGTAACGGTTGCTGCCGGTACTGCTGAATGCGCATCAATAATTCCTACTGCTACCGGAGTACCCTCTTTTAATCCGGTTAATTCAGCCATGCTAGTAGTCAATCCTCCCGCTTTTATTCCGGTTGAATAGATATCTGCTGAAAGCTTATCCTTTACAACATTTTTCAAACGGGGATGAAGTGCGGCAAAAAATTCAGGTGAGGGATAACCTTCTTTTTTACCCCATATTGCTTTATACCCGGCATTACAGGCACTACGCCTTTCTTTCCCGGTTAACTGCAGGATAATCCAATCTCCCGCTTCCATGAAACGGTCAGTTGACTCATAAATCTCGGGAGATTCTTCCAAAACCTGCCATATTTTTGGGATCATCCATTCAGATGAAATCTTACCTCCATAACGGAGAATAAAATTTTCTTTCCGTTCCAAGGCGATATCCCTCAATTTATTAGCATAAGATTCTGCAGAATGATGCTTCCAAAGCTTAACCCAGGAGTGCGGATTCTCTCTCCATTTTTTTTTCATGCATAATGGATTTGACTCTTCGTCTATGGGAAGCATTGTGCATGAAGTAAAGTCCATACCTATACCGATAATATTTTCAGGAGACACAGCCGATATTTTTAAAATCTCCGGTATGGTATATCTTAATACTCCCAGATAATCTTCAGGATTTTGTAATGCATAATCAGGTGGCAATTTTATATCCGTGTTAGGTAATTTATCTTCAATCACGCCATCAGGATAACGGTAAGTAGCTGTGATTATTTCTTCGCCCGTTTTCACGTTTACCAAAACAGCCCGACCGTCTAATGTTCCAAAATCAAGACCTATGACATATTTATTCATTACCTGCTCCTTTTACTTTTTACCATATAATGGGCCAAAATTAGCACATGCTCTAAAATCTGCCCCTTCCGGACAGGAAGTACCGTAAGAAGCCCAGGCTTTTGGGCGGAAAATCCTATCATCCGCTACGTTATGCATACCCACCGGAATCCTAAGCAGCGAAGAAAGGGTAATCAGGTCTTTTCCGATATGACCATAACTTATCGCACCATGATTCGCACCCCAATTATTCATCACCGAATAGACATCTTTAAATGCTCCCTTTCCGTTCAAGATTGGAGCAAACCAGGTAGTTGGCCAGGTAGGATCGGTTCTCTTATCTAAAACATGGTGTATTTCAGGGGGTAAGTCGATTGTGTGCCCTTCAGCAATTTGAATAACAGGTCCCACACCTTTAATCAGGTTCAGCCTTACCATGGTCACCGGCATAATTCCCTTGGTATAGAATGTCGAAGAATAACCGCCACCCCGAAAATATTCAAGACTTGCAGGGGACCATCTGGTATTTTCCAGACATCTTTTTACTTCTTCGGGAGTGATTTCCCAGAAAGGCTTCATAACTGATTTCCCTTGACTCTTTTGTTCTCCCGTGGCATCCAACGTGGTAGAACCTGAATTAATTAAATGAAGGACTCCACCTCGAGCAAGATCTTTTAATTCCCTACCGGTTACCCTTTTAACTGCCTGCGGACTCCAATATGTCCGTATGTCAGAAAATATTTGTGCCCGATTTGTCAATAGATGATTAAACAACATGGAAATACCATTTAAACTGTCATTCTCGGTAGCAAAAATAAAAGGTTCTCGAATACCATTCCAATCAAAAGACGTGTTCAGGATTGTTTCCATAAAATCACCATTCGGCAAGTAATCAGTCCATTGCCGTTGCCCCTGGAATCCGGCTGCAATGGCATTATGCCCTTCAGCCTCTTCGCCATAATCTAAACTGAGCAAATTTTTATTTCCAATCATTAAATCCCGAGCAATCAAAGTCATTTTAACGACCATTTCCCATTCAGCGTCTTTTTGTTGACGGGAATGTCTTATTTCTTCCCTGTTCCGATCTTCACCTTCGGGACAGTTTTTTCGGACCCAACTCAAAGCCTTTTTATATTCTTCTTTGTCATAAATCTCTTCTTTTATTCTTCGAGTGATCTCGGACATATCCACATATTCATTTCTCATACCCAGATAATCACAGAAAAATGAGGGATCAATCTTTGAACCGGCGATACCCATGGAAACATTACCAATTGATAGATAGGATTTCCCCCGCATAACTGCAACGACCAGACCTGCTTTGACGAACTGTAATATTTTCATTTTGACATCTTCAGGAACGGTTTGGTCATTCTGATCCTGAACATCTTTACCGTAAATCCCGAAAGCGGGTAAACCCAACTGGTCATGGCCGGCTAATGCTGCAGAAAGATATACAGCTCCTGGTCTTTCTGTCCCATTAAATCCCCAGATAGCCTTAGGAATAAGTGGATCCATATCTATGGTCTCCATCCCGTAACACCAGCAAGGCGTTACAGAAAGAGAAACTCCCACTCCTTCTCTGGAAAATTTATCAGCACATCTTGCGGCTTCTGCAACGCCACCGATAGTGGTATCGGCTATAACGCATTCTACCGGTGAACCGTTGGCATGCTTTAAATTCTTGGCAATCAAAGAAGCGGCAGTTTTCGCCATATCCATGGTTTGATTTTCCAATGATTCCCTGATTCCTCTTCTCCGTCCATCAATAATCGGTCGAATACCGACTTTTGGAAGAGTTCCGCACAACCTATTCTGTAAATTTGTCAATTTATTACCTCCTAATAAATATTAAAACATGTATAAACTAAAAACTTTAAAACCCAAACACAGCGAAAATAGAATTTAAGTTTTTATGCAATCACACCTTTTTTAAGAATGATATTTGCAAACAATGCCTTCTCACTTGTGGCAACAATACCATAGGATTTAGATGCCCGTTGATAGAATTGTATTCGCTCCAATGTGCTTATTAGAGGTTTTTCACCTGATTTTTCCAATATTTCCTTATAACTTGCCCATATCGGTGGAATCATTTGATGTCCGGGTTTCATCAATATAACATTGCTATCGCTGCTAACATCAAGAGGGAAAAATAATAAAACAGCTTTCAACAATTCCGGAATATCATTTCCGTCAGAGCGAATGACAGATGGACCCGAAGTAGATGAAGGATAATTTCCGTCGGCAAAAACAATTTCATCTCCATGCCCCATTTCCAACAGTACTTTCATTAGCTCAGGAGATATAATGGAAGGAATATTTTTTAACATTCACTCTCCTTTTATCTACGTAAAATAAAGGCTTTATAGTCAAAAAATGTTAATTTCGATTTTCTCATTTTTAATATCTTGTCTTACATTATTAAACCAAGTCCTTTTTAGTAAACCTTAAGTTGATAAACTAAATGGACTATGATTAAATTAAGACAATTTCTCCAACTTTTTTTTAGTGGATTCACGAACGATTAGTTCTGTTTCTAATATTTTTACTGAAGGTGATTTTTTTAAATTCCGTTTCTGGTTTTCAATCTTTTTTATCAGTATCTTTGCTGCCATAGAGCCCATCTCGTAAACTGGTTGCCGTATGACGGTAATGGAAGGCTTTAAAATCCTGGCCCAATCCGAATCGTCAAAACACATGATACCTATGTCCTCAGGTATTTCCAATCCCATTTTTTTTACTGCAACCAGAGTACCTATAGACATATCAATGTTGGTAGCAAAGATAGCATCCGGTTTATTTGATTGCCTTAACAATTCTTCGGTTAGTTTTTCACCGCTTTCTTTTTTAAAATCACCGATTTTAATCAATCGCTCATCTCTGGGTATTTTCGCTTCTTCTATTGCTTTGAGATATCCTTTTAATCTTTGTGCTCCGGTAGTCCTATCAAGATATCCGTTAATTAAACCAATTCTTTTATAACCCCGATTGATGAGATGTTTTACTGCTTTATAGGCACCAAGCTCATTATCAACTAAAACAGTATCACATTTTACACCATCGATGAATCTATCCAGAAACACCATCTTTATCCTGGTATTGAGAAGATGTTCAATATATTTTAAGTTTTTACCTGTTGGGACAAGGATAATGCCATCAACCCTGTTGGATTTCAATACCCGTAGATATTCCAATTCTTTTTTGGGATTTTCGTCTCCGTTGCATAAAATAGTATGGTAACCTAATTGGTTGGCTGTATCTTCTACCGATTTGGCAATCTCCGAATAGAATTGCGATAAGACATTTCCGACAATTACTCCGATAGAATTTGTCTTTTTTTGTCTTAAACTTCTAGCAACTGCATTGACTTCGTAATTTAATTCTCTTACAGTTTTTAAAACTTTGTTTCTTGTTTTCTCCCTTACTCCGGGAAAATGACTTAAGACTCTTGACACAGTCGCTGTAGACACGCCAGCTTTTTTGGCGACATCAATAATATTTATTTTCATGAGAGGGTCCTCATATAAATATTTAGAAGGTATGTAAACGTTATCATTTGTAATCGATTACATTATACTATGTCTTAAAATCTTTGTCAATTTACATGGAATTAAACGCAAAGGTTTTTCTTGTTTGAGTGGCAAGATTCATTTGAACTGTATTTTGTACAAAAGAAACAAAAACATTTATTTTTTTAATAATAAGGTTTATCAAGTAATCCCAATAAGCTGATTTTTTCTTTCAAATCATTCTGTAAATCTTTATTAACAGGCTGTAAAGGCTTTCGGGGAAAACCAAAATCAATTCCTCTCATTTTAATGCAGGCATATATATTTGAAATAACAGGAGCGATGGATAATATTTCAGATAATTGTAATATTTTTTGTTGTAATTTGGCAGCTTTTTTCAAGTTACCTTTCTTAAATGACCGATATAGCTCCAAATTCAATTCTGGAAATGCGTTAATAGTCCCACTGGTAAAACCCTTTACGCCCATTACAAAAGCAGGCAAAGCTAATGTCTCATTTCCCATCAATAAATTAAAAGATGGTGGGGCTAAACGAAAATAATTATAATGAAGCAATATATTCTCACCTGCATCTTTCATTCCCTGATATCCTAAGTCAACCAATTTTTTAAATAAACGAGGCGATATAATCTTACCTGTCCATAAATTATTATAAGCATATACTGGTATTTCAGCAGCGTTTTTAATCTCTTGAAAATGTTCATACATGGCTTCTTCATCGGTAGGGATATAGAATGGAGGTATGCTAGCTATTGCATCCACTCCAAGTGATTGAGCATGATGAGCTAAATCTACGGCTGTTCGAGTATCAGCAGCCCCAATCTGAGCAATAACGGGAACACGTTCTTGATTTACTTTAACAATAAATTCTAATATTTGCTTCCTCTCTTCTGTTTTCATGAGAGGGCCTAAACTTACTGAACCACAGGGAAATAATCCATGTATTCCCTTACCAATCATAAATTCTATTATTTTTTCCAATGAATCAAACCTTATATTTCCATCTTGGTCAAAAGGTGTTAAAGGAACCGCTATCACGCCTTCAATCTTTTTTTGCATTAAAATAGCTCCAATCAATTTTCTAATACACAATTTTTGTAAAAAAATTATTAAATAATTCAATTTTTTAGCACAAATAGATTTTATAATTCTTTCTTTTTTATATTAAAGTGCAAATTTAACTTTTAATAGAATGATCTTCCTGTCATTGTGGGCAGGGAGTTTCGTTTCAATGATTATATAATATTAAGTTTTTTCATAACTTTCTTAATTTCTCTAATTTCTTCTTCTGTACCGCGAGTTAGTGGCAATCTCGGAATACCTGCATTATATCCCATCATTTTCATAGCTTCTTTAATGAGAGCACAAGGATTAAAACGACCATTTTGCCCCATTATCCTGAATAAAGGGAAATATTTCTGCTGCATCTTTGCTGCTTCTCTAACATTGCCTTGATTGAACATTTCAATCATCTTTCGAAGTTCTTTTCCGATAATATGGGATGCACCACTAATAATGCCGCCAATCCGCTCTATACCGCCCTGAGCATAGGCTTCCAGAACCATCGTATCGTCTCCACAGTAAATGATAAAATCATCAGGAGTAGAATTAATAAAATCAGTCATCTGTTTTGGATTGAGTTCCGCTTCTTCCTTTACAGCAACAATATTTTCTATTTCTGCAAGTTTAGACAACGTTTCAGGATTTACGTTAACCCCCGCAAATATCGGAATATTGTATATCATTATATTTATTTTAACTGATTCAGCTACTGCCTTAAAATGAAGATAAAGTTGATTTTGTGAAGGTTTAGTATAATAAGGTGAAACAACCATTACTGATTCAAAACCTAATTCCTCAGCCTTTCGTGCCAATGCAACCGTTTCAATCGTTGAGGTTGCACCAACTCCCGGAATGATAGGTATTTTATCACCAACTGCATTTTTAACCGCTTTAAAAAGGTCTACTCTTTCTTTAAAGCTCATGGTAAAGAATTCTCCGGTAGTACCGCCGACTACAAGGGTATCGGCTATACTATCATTCACTAATTTTTTTGCAATTGATGCTACAGCCTTATAATCCACACTTTGGTCTTCTTTGAATGGAGTTACCATCGGTGTCAATATTTTCCCATATTTTTCTTTATTATACATTCCCTATCCTCCTGTTTTATTCAATTATTTTTATAACCAAACTCCTTCGAGATGAAACTGCAATACTTTTTTATGGTTCCTGATATCTTTGAAATATCTTTTCTGTCCATTCGAAATGCCGGACCGGAAATGCTTAAAGAAGCATTTACTTCTCCTCTATGATTTCGAATTGGTGCAGCAAGACAGCGTACTCCCTCTTCATGTTCCATATTGTCTATTGCATAGCCTTCTTTTCTAATCTTTTTTAACTCTTCTAACAATGCTTCTTTATTGGTAATGGTATTCCCAGTATATTTTGTTAGTTTTTTCCCACTTAGCAATAAATTTAATTTTTCTATGCTAAGGTTTGCCATAATCACCTTGCCTACTGCAGTACAATGCAAGGGAGCACTTTTACCTACTTCGATATGGGAATATAAGCCCTGCCTGGATTCCTCACGCTCAATTGAAACCACTCTTCCTTCATCTAAAACACCTAAATGTACAGTTTCATTAAATTCACGGAACAATTTTTCAATGTAAGGCAATGCTATTTTCCTTAAATCCATATTTTTAATAACAATGCTTCCCATTTCAAAATATTTAATACTGAGATGGTATTTTTCAGTATTGATATCTTTTTTGATAAAACCCCTTTTTGCCAGGGTAGTCAAGATATGATGAATATTACTTTTATACATGTTTAAAGCTTTGCTTATTTCAGTGATTCCCCAAACAGGTTTTTCCATACTGAACAGCTCAAGAATTTGCAATGCACGGTCTATCGATTTATTGATTTTCTCTTCCAATGATTTCACTCCTGCCCAAAACTTATGATTATTTTAATAATTTACATTAGAATAAAAGAATAAATAAACAAAATAAAATTTCGAGTGATTTTTTTATTGCAGTTTATATGATATAATATAGAACAGCTTTAATAAATATATAGAACGCTGTTCTTTTTCTAAAGATACACTTGTTTTCCCCTTGTGTCAAGAAATATTTATTACCGGCAAGTATGATATTATCAAATCGATTAAAAACTAAAACTTTTGTGACTTCATATTAGTTTGCACTCAAAACGAAAAATGCAATTTATTTTTAGACAACAATAAAACAAGCAATGATTCTTTTTTTCAGGAGAGCAACGCTATGGAATGTATTATTGCAATTGATATTGGAACAAGTTCGATAAAAATTGGAGCAATTGACTTAAAAGGGAATTTAATAACAACCTTTAAAACTTCTTACCCTACTCATTCTTCTTTACCTAATCATTTTGAACAAAATCCTCAGAATTGGTGGGATATTGTAAAAGCCGGAATAAAATCTATTTTAAAATATTTATATAATTTAAACAGCGGAAAATATAATATTCTCGCCCTGGCTTGCTGCGGGCATAGCCCTACGCTGGTTTTTATTGATAAAAAAGGAGATGCTTTAAGGCCAGCTATCATTTGGCAGGATAATAGAGCTTCCAAAGAAGTAAAATATATCAAAAGAAAATTAAATAATAATTTTTGCGAATCCATAATGATTTCAACCCTTACCTCCGGTTCTCGTATTGCCAAACTATTGTGGTTAAGAAATAATGAACCTGACACAATGAAAAAAATTTACAAACTCCTCGAACCTAAAGACTATATAAATTTTAAATTATCCGGAGAATATAATACCAGTCTATTGAGTGCTAGAGGTTTTCTGGATGTAAAAAATGGAATGTTTTATTCAAAATTTTTGAATTTATTAGACATTTCTGAATCCATTATTCCAAAAGCGGTTCCTTCTCATAGCATAATTGGTGAAACTACAAAATCATTAGCAAGTGAAATAGGATTACCTAAAGGAATTCCGATCATTGCCGGGGAAATGGACTCTATTACCAGCATCATCGGTACTGGCGTTTGCAAAAAAAATGTGTACTACAATGTTAGCGGTACTTCCGAAATTGTAGGTATTTTAATTGATCAAGAGATTAATCTATCTCAAAAAAAGAAATTGCCCTATTTTTCTTACCCTTTTTATAACAAGCTTCGATTATTATTTGGAGCAACGCAGACAAGTGGAAAATCTATAAACTGGTTTATAAAAAATTTTTTAGGAATAATTAAAAATCCAAGCGATATAGAATTTAAAAACAATATAAATGAATTCACCAAAAAGAATCCTTTAATATTTCTTCCATATATGGAAGGAGAAAGAAGCCCGGTGTGGAATTCAAGCGCCAGAGGCGTATTTTTTGGATTAAGTCATGAACACACAAAATATGATTTATATAGAGCCGTATTGGAAGGGATAGGATTTAGTATTTTACACAATTTTGAAACTTTAAAAACTTTTTACTTTCAGAACGAAAAGACGAATAAAACAATCTGGGTATCTGGGGGAGGTGCCAAGAATGATGATTTCAATCAAATAAAAGCTGATATTTTGGGGAAGAAAGTTATTACTACAAAAGTGACTGAAAGCGGATTGCTTGGAGGAGCCATATTAGCCACAATCGGCTTGAGAATCTATAACATTAGTAATGCTATTGAAAATATGATTTATCCTGACAAGATCTTCTATCCAAATATAGAAAAACATCATAAATGCTATAAAAATTTTTATCATATTTATAAAGATCTTTATTATCTTAATCAAAAATTATTCAGTAAATTAAATAGAATTTAAGAATGCACTAAAAAGGGAGGAAAAATGAAAGCAGCAGTACTTCATGGAAAAAAAGACATAAAAATTGAAGAGATAGAATTACCCCAAACAAAAGATAGAATCTTAATTAAACTAATTGCTTGTGGAATATGCATCTCTGATGTAAAAGCTTACCTTCAAGGCCAAAGCCATTACTACACACCACCAATTATACTGGGACATGAGTACATAGGAAACATTGTTGCTATCCCCGAGGTGAATAATTCTTTTAAAAAGGGAGACAGAGTAGCAGTGATTCATGCTGTTAATTGTGGATATTGCAATTACTGTCAAAGAGGTTTATTCGAATTATGTGAAAACAAACAAAGAGCATCAAATGGTGGTTTTGCAGAATATGTTTCTATCGGCAAAGAGTCTGTCAATAAAGCATTGATAAAACTTCCGGAAAATATTTCCACAAATGAAGCAACCTTTTTAGAACCTATTGCCTGCTGTATAGAATCAATCGAAAAATGTAATATTGAGCTAGGAGATACAATAGTGATAGTCGGTGCAGGGGTGATGGGTTTATTGTTACTGCAGCTAAGCCTATTAAAAGGAGCTTCAAAAGTAATAGTAAGTGAAATCAATGAATACCGAAGAAATATGGCAAGAAAGTTCGGAGCTATAACAATAAATCCCGAGGAAATAGAATTGGAAAAATTTATCAAAAGCAAAACTGATTGTGCAGGTGCAGATCTTGTCATATCCACAGTCTTCAAGGAAGATGTTTTAAATCAATCCTTTTCAATTGCCAGAAAACAGGGAACAGTATTTGTCTTTGGAAGTGCTATAAAAAATCCGAATTTAGTAGTCGATTCCGATAGAATACACTATGATCAAATTAATGTTTTGGGCAGTTCTGCCTACAAACCTATACATTTCAGAATTGCATTAAAGTTGTTGGAGGAAAACCGAATATCGGTGAAAAAGTTAATATCATCAGTAGAAAAAATTGATAAAATAAAGCAAGCTTTTGAAGATTACACTAAACCGGAAAATTTAAAAATAATTATAAGGATTTGATTTTAAAATGAAAAACAAATTTAGAGTACTGATTACCGATGCCTATCACAAAAGTCAGAATATAGAAAAAAGCATTTTAAAAGAAATTGGTGCAAAAGTAGAAACTGCACACTGCAAAACTGAAAAAGAAGTTATTGCTTTATCTTCAGAAATGGATGCTTTAATGGTTTCTTATGTATCTATCAGTAGAAGGGTCATCGAGCATTTAAAAAAATGCAAAGTCATTGTTAAATATGCAGTAGGCATCAATAATATTGATTTGGATGCAGCAAGTGAAAAGGGAATCTATATTGCAAATGTTCCCAATTATTGCATTGAGGAAGTTTCTACACATACCATTGCCTTATTGTTAAACTTAATTCGAAAAATTAGTATTTATGACAAGTCAACAAAAGAAGGCAATTGGAATCCCCTGATCGCCAATCCTTTATTTAGAATAAAAAATAAAACTCTTGGGATTATCGGATTTGGAAATATCGGCAAAAGAGTTGCGGAAAAAATCCAAGCATTTGGGTTATCCTTGCTCATTCACGATCCGATGATATCCGAAAAAACAATATCCGCTTACAATGCCAAGAAAGTAGATTTAAATACTTTATTAATTCAATCAGATTTTATTTCGCTCCATTGCCCACTGAACAAATCAACCAAATATTTGATTGATTTTAAAGAAATTGAAATGATGAAAAAGAATGTTATACTGATCAATACCAGTCGAGGAGAAATCGTTAATCAACAAGCATTGTTTGCAGCAATAAGGAAAGGAAAAATGAGTGGAGCAGCATTGGATGTTTTAGAGAAAGATCCACCTGACTTGTCAAAAATAATCAAGGTGGATAATATCATTTATACGCCTCATGTTGCATGGAATTCTATTGAGTCGGAAGCAGATCTTAGAAAAACTGCTGCCCAGGAGGTTAAAAGAGTATTGGAGGGCGGAAAACCGTTAAATTTGGTCAATAGTGAAGTAGAAAAAATGAATAGATTTATTAAAATAAAATCTAATTAAATATTTTTCCTAAATTGACAATTTTTTGCATAACAAATCCGACATGAATTATCGTCTTTAGTGGGATTTACAATCTGTTTTCCCATTCCAATTGCCCAGGATAAAGATTTGGCGGGATTCATCATAAGCGAATCGGATAGTTTCACATCAATTTGATTGGCCGGCAAGATTTGAAAAATCGTTTTTTGCACTTTTATATCCCACTCCTGAGTACCGGGAACAAATCGTTTTGTCGTCGTAAATTTTAATTTTTGAGCTTCCTGGCAAATGATACTGATTACATATTGACTTAAGTAGCGAACTGCTACCGTGCCTACAGCATCCAGAACCAATCCCCGGGAATATTCTTTTCGCTGAAAATATTCCGAAATTTTATTTTCCAGTGCATGAGCGATAGTTACAATTCCTATCGCTAATCGTTCTATTCCCAGTAAGCTTTTCATCATTGAATCAGTTATATTACATGAAAAATCATTTTCTAAAGTAATTTTTTTTTCTGAAATAGAAAAATCCTTAATCTTAAATAGATGATAAATTCCTTTTGGTTCAATCAATTTGGCAGCCAAGATGATTTCTTCCCTAATAGTGTTTAATATTATTTGCTTCGGTTCTTTCATTCTTTCTTTTCTATAGCCGAGATATCTCAAGACTTCATTTTTGTCTACTGCTATTTTAGCATCTTTTATTATTATCATAGAGAGGTCCTTTTTGCTTGAATGCTTGTGGATTTTTCAAATTAGAGTGATAATTTGAATAACATTATAACAACTGTCATTCTATAAGTTTCGTTCGGAAACCGTATTTCAATATAATAAATAGTGTCACAGAAAAACATAGTATCAAACTATAGGCAATCGAAATTAAATCAAAATGAATGGCTTTTAAAATAATTCCAAGAGAACTTAAAAGTAAAAAAATAGAAAAAAGGGTTTTCAATCTAAGAGAATCAATATTTGCAATCATTTTTACGCCGAGATTCACGCCAAAAAAAGCACCTATTCCCAATAAACCAGCAATGGTAAAAATGACTTTTCCTGATTGCATATACAAATAAGAAGCAAAAGAGGAAGAAATCAATATTGTTAACAAACTGGTTCCAACTGCATGGTGTGATTTCATATCTAATATAATAATAAAAATGGGAACCAATATAAAGCCGCCCCCTACGCCAAGAAATCCTTGGATGAAACCGACAAACAGAGCCACAAGAATCAAAGCATATAGAGAAATTGAACGGTTGTTGCCATATTTTATTAAGGGAGGAAAATGTCGCACTTTCGTGATAATATCAGAACTGTTAGTATGTAAGCTTTTCTGAATATCTTGTTTCTTTCTGAGCGTCATTGCGCCAAATCCAATCAATAGTACAATATACACTAATCGGACATAAAAATCTGCTTCATGTAAAAAATCCAAATAGAGAATGATTGGCTGAGAAGCCTGAACACCAATCATGGCAAAAAAGCCTACGATTAGCGATATCTTTACTATTGCATTACCTAAAAAAAAATGTTTTAGACTTCCATATAAAGATACGATAATTGAAAACAATAATCCGGTTCCAATGGCATTTGTCATAGGGAGTCCCAAAATATTTAATAGAGGTGTAAGCATAAAACATCCGCCAATTCCAAAAAATCCGCTCAATATGCCAATATTAAATCCTATAATAATTAAAAGAGCATATCCAAAGGTTGAATTGAAGTCTAACATTTTAATTCCCCGATTTATTTTTGAACTTACTTTAACACAAAAAATATTCTTTTAAAATGTTTTTCGATTTTAAAAATACATGGCATCCATAAACTCTTTTTGAAAATCTTTTCGTGATGACAATTCGACATACTCCGTCTCTCTGGCAATCTCCGAGCAGGTTCTTTTCATCTTATCAGAAAGTAATACGATTTCACTTCCCTTTCCAGCCGCATTACCAACGGATGCAATCTTATTGAGCGCAAGAGAAGGGATTAATCCCAACCTTCTGGCACTCTCTTTATTGATAAAATTTCCAAATGCTCCCGCCAACAGTACTTCATCGATATCCTCGGCGTGTATAGCTGCTTCCTTCAAGAGGGTTGTGATGCCGGCAAATATGGCTGCCTTAGCCAACTGCACTTCACGGATATCCTTTTGGGTGATAAATAGTGGATGTCCGCTTTGTGTTTCACTGCCGTCCGCCACCAAAAATTGATTCTTCTTTTCATTCTGGACAATTCTTTTTGCCATCGTTTCGCTAATCTTTGCTCGACATCCTGCCGGATCGATAAGTCTTCCGGTTTTATCAATAAGTCCCAGATCCAGCATTTTGGCAACCAGATCGATTAATCCAGAACCACAGATTCCCCTTATTTTTCCGTCTTCTAAGGTATGATAAATTAAATGGTCATCTTCAATGCTTACACGGTCTATCGCTCCTGTTGCTGCCCGCATTCCCGAACTTATTCGGGCACCTTCAAAGGCAGGACCGGCTGCAGTTGAGCAAGCCCATATTTTATCCTTGTTCCCCAACACTATTTCGCCATTCGTACCTAAATCGACAAAAAGAATGGTTTTTTTACTCTTCCATAAACCGGAGGATAAAATTCCCGTAGAAATGTCTGCTCCGACAAAGGCTGAAATATGGGGAGTGAAATAAACCTGCGCATTTGGCGGCAAATTGATTCCGGGGAGTTCCTTCGCCTTTAAAGTGATACCTTCCCTGATGACCGGGATATAGGGTGATGCCGCAATAAAGGTGACAGGAAGTCCCAGTAACAAATGATGCATGGTTGTATTGCCGGAAATTACGATTTTATAGATATTGTTCTTTTTGATTCGTGCCCTTTGTGTTGTTTCTTGGATAATCTCGTTTAAAGTATTTAGTATGACTGATTGCAGTTTCCTTAAACCATCTTCGTTTTCGTGGGCAAAGCCGATTCGGGTAATGACATCATCCCCATAGACGATTTGCGGATTGGCCCTGGCTACTACGGAGAGCTCTGTACCATTTACCAGATCAAGCAGATAACCGGCCACCGTGGTGGTACCGATATCAAAGGCCAAACCGAAAGCCTCTTTTACCGTATTTCCTTTTTCGACATCGATTAATTCCTGATCGCAAAGGGTAACGGTGATATTATAATCCGCTTCCCGCATTATGCCTGGTATTTGTTTTAATATATCTATATTCATCTTTACGGTACGAAAGGCATCGGTCTCTCTGGAAAATAACTCCCCCTTAATTCTTTCCCAATCTGAACGCTGATCGGTTAAAGCAGGTTTTTTCAAAGATAAAAATATTTTCTTGAAATCAGACTTGAGAGAAGAACCAGGGGCAACAGGATAAACCTCTCCCTTTAGACTGGATAAATAAGCCATTTTAAAATCTAGACGACTCTCTAAGGGAATCTCGATAACGATATCAGAAACCGGACGGGTTTGACAGGCCAGCCGAAAACCTTGTGATATATCTGTTTCGGTCAATAAATTCTTTTCGGTATCGTTTGGTGTAGAAAGACCTTCTTTAACCAATATTTTACATTTTCCACAAAGCCCTTTCCCTCCGCAGGGAGCATCAACATGTATCCCGGCTTTTTCCAGGACATAAAGCAACGATGTATCACCGGGAATACGAAATGATTTTTTCTCAGGTAAGAGAATCACTGTGAACCTTTTATTTTTCATGGATTATTACACTTCCAATATCATTCTTTTGCTTGTTTTCCGGGCGGCTTTCATGAAAGCATCAATATTTGTCAAAGGGGTTTCCATTGGGATGTCACACCCTGAACTTAAAATAAAATTTTTAGCATCTTTCATTTCATCAACAAGTTTATGTGTTGCTCTTGCCACTTCATCGGGTGTTGAATGTAAAAACACATCGACAGGTGCTAAATTTCCTATCAACACAATGTCCTCTGGAATAATTTTTTTTAGCTCCTTAAAATTTACATCACTATCCAAACTGAATCCTGCCGCACCGGAGTCACACATTAATTCTACAAGATGATTCGTATTTCCGCAAATATGCAGGATTAAAGATCGATCGTCCAAACGTGAAAGTAGTTTTTTGAAAGGCTTCAAAGAAAATTCTTTATACTGTTTCGGTGAAAGAATCACTGCAAGCGGTTCAAGCACTGCTATAGTATCTGCACCGGCGTTGAAAAGAGTACGGGCATAATCAGAGATGATCTGAAGGGAAAAATCGATGCACTCCATTACAAGCTTAGGATTCAGCATCACATTTAATGCTATATCCTGTGCTCCCATCAGTTCACCCGCCATGGAAAAAGGACCAATGACATAGGCACCTTTAAGAAGGGAATAATTTTTTGCCATCTTTTCAATTAATTTAGAAAAAATATTCATTCTACCTGAAATGCCTATCCAGTTTCTCTTGAGTGCAATTAAATCCTCTTTATTTTTGATGGGATGACTTGAAACAGCAGGATGACCGTTTCGGGGAAAATCAATTTTTAGACCTAATGCTTCCACCTCTACCGTTAAATCCATCAGAGGGAAGATGCCATCAGGTTCAAACCGGTCAATGAGCATGGAAAGCGTTTCATACTGTATTTCAGAACAAGTCAAATTTTCCCTTAAAGAAGTCTTTGAAAGTTTAACCCCCGGCATACCAAGTAGAGGGATGACTGGATTTTTACAATTTTTTACGTCATACTTCAATTTCATATTCATTCAGCACCCCAATAAGATATAATTAAGCTATAAATGATTTTGCTTCATCTACGGCGGATGCTGCATCAGGAGAATATCCGTCGGCTGTTATTTGCACAGCATAATTTTTGGTAATAGGTGCACCGCCCACCATCACTTTTACTTTTTCTCTTAATCCGGCAGATTCGATTGCTTTAATGACTTCGGTCATATTTACCATGGTTGTCGTTAATAGAGCAGACATGCATAAAATATCTGGTTGATGTTCTTTTACCGCATTGACAAATTGACTTGCAGTAACATCCGTGCCCAAATCAATCACTTCAAAACCAGCTCCTTCCAACATCATTCGGACTAAATTCTTTCCTATATCATGAAGGTCACCGCTTACCGTACCGATAACGACTTTTCCGATATTTTGAACTCCGGTTTCAGTTAATTTCGGTTTTAGAATATCCATACCTGCATTCATTGCACGTGCTGCAATTAAAACTTCCGGCACATACACTTCATTGTTCTTAAATTTTTCTCCGATAACTCCCATTCCTTTGATCAATGCATCATTTAATATTCTTTTAGGTGTAATATCTTCTTTGAGCGCCTGATTAACCAATTCACTTACTTTTTCCGCTTCTCCCTGCTGCAATGCTGCTGATATTGTATCCAAATTTAACATATTGATTCCTCCATAATAATGTTTTATAGTATTATTCAGCTTTTAGCTGATTCATATATGATTGGTCGACTAATTAAACTATGGTTAGCTGGAAAAACGCATTGAGATATTCATTTCCAAACAGCTATGTTGCTTATTCAGCATATTGCAACTCTTTTAAAACCTAAATATTTTTTAAAATTAGTTATTTTACTTTTTAATTGTAAGCTATCTGAAATATAAACAGAACTTTATCTATACTACAGAATAACTCAACCAAAAACTATATAAATAATTGTAATTTTAGGTAATATATTGCTTTTTTTCAATCGATATTTTTTGGTTTAAAGAGTTTGGAGAGGAAACAATAAAGTAAAAATAATTCCTTTAAGAGAATTGTTTGGTAGTTACTAAAGAAGGGATTGGTCTCCTCTGTTTAAAGGAAAAATGCTATTTTTTTGCTCTTTTTTTGTATGCTAAAGGTGATAAGCCCTCTATTTTTTTAAATATTTTACAAAAATAGCTCTGGTCCGGATATCCAATTTCAAAGGCAATCCTTGTTATGTTCCAAGAGGTGTCTTCAAGTAGATGTTTGGCTTCCTCAATGCGAACTTTTGCAAGATATTCCATGAGGGTCATATCAGTTCCTTCTTTAAATAAGTGGCTTAAATAATAAGTACTCATTGAAACATGTCGACTAATATCCCTCAATTTAATCTTCTTCTTATAATTGGCACGCATAAATTCTCTTGCCTTTTTGATGATGTCTAAATTCTTTACATTCCTGTTTTTAAACACTGATTCAGTAAATCTGTCCAGGACTTTCACTATCCATAGGCATGAGTCTTCAATTGTCTTTACTTCTCTAAATTCCCGGATATATTCCAGGTTCAAGCCTAAAATCATCTCCAAATCTGCGTTTCCCTCAACCGCTGCCCGGGATAAAACCACCGCTAATTCAAGCAGGCGTGCTCTAATCAATTCAATATTACCGGCATTTTTAAATAATATCTTGCCTAAAATTTCATTAAGGACCTTTTTAGCCCCTTCATGGTCTCCCAATCTAACTCTTCTTAATAATTCTCTCTCAGTTTCAAGAGGATATAAAGAGCTTATTACAACAAATGCACTCTCATCAATCTCATTCTTTTCAAGTAAAGCAAGCTCTTTTCTTTTTATTCTGTGAATTTCTTCCGATATCCTTGCCTGTTGAATCACTTTTTCCCGTTGTTTTTGTATATCCATTATCCCTTGTTTGGATAAATAATTTGCCGAAACATAGAGAATATCAGCCGCCGATTTTACTTTTTTCTCACTGATTATCTTTACTCTTTCAAGCACCTCTTTTAACCTGAATTCTTCAATTTCCAAACTCCCGTTTTTACTGGCGATCTCTTTTATAAAAAATGAAGTAACCGGCCTCATAAGAAGTGCCTCGGAGATAAATGAACCTTTAAAATCACCATTGATCATGAGTGGTGCAATCCATGTGACCAATCCAAAAGGACACCTGAAAATATATGAATATCCGTATTCAACACTTCTTAGACTGTTTTCCCGCATCGATTTTTTACACATATTTTCACCGACCGGATAACTTTGAATCAATTTGCAAAAAGGAGAGTCACCTTCAGGATTTGATGATAAGATTTTTTTGTTTGTTTTATGGTCTAAAAACATCACATTTAATCCGGTGATATCACCATATAGATTTAATATCCATTCGATAAGTTTTTTCATGATTTAAATTCGTTACCCTATGCTCTTTGCTTTTTTTGAGAATATTAATATCTCATATCTTAAAATTTAACATATTTTACAGTATTTTTATCCGTTTTGTTTATGATTTTAAAGATAAAAAGGTAATAACAATCATAATTTACTAAATTTCTTTTTATTTTTTAATCTTTGTAATAATTCATTCAGAGATAATGTATTGATTATATCCTCTTTCTCCAGCCATCCCCGTCGGGCAACCGATACCCCGTAATTTATTGATTTTAATCCATTCGTATTATGCGCATCGGTTCCGATGGCCATTTGTACTCCTTTTTCTTTTGCGGTCCGACAATAAACATCATTCAAATCCAAACGTTCCGGGCATGAATTGATTTCCAAAGCGGTTCCTGTTTCCGCAGCAATTTTAATGACTCGATTAATATCTATCTGGTAAGGTTCACGGTAGCCAATGATTCGCCCGGTAGGATGGGCGATAATATGGACATATCTATTCTGCATGGCGCTAATTATTCGTTGGGTTAATTGTTCCCTTTCCTGTTTTAAGCCACTATGAATAGCGGCAATAACAATATCCAGTTCAGAGAGTATTTCATCCGGAAAATCCAGACTTCCGTCTGACTTAATATCCACCTCTATTCCATGTAAAATCGTGATATCTTTAATTTCAGAATTCAGTTGTTTTATCTCCTTTACCTGTTCATACAACTTCTCTACAGTTAATCCAGCCGCAATGCCCAGCGATTGGGAATGATCGGTAATAGCAATATACTGATAACCGATTTCCCTGGCTTCAATTGCCATCTCTAAAATGCTATTCTTACCATCGCTCCAGTTAGTATGCAGATGCAAATCACCTTTAAGGTCTGATAATTCCAAAATGCTTGGCAGTGTATTTTTAAGTCCGGATTCAATTTCACCTCGGTCTTCTCTTAGTTCCGGAGGGATATAGGGTAAATTCAATATCTTATATATTTCTACTTCCTGCTCTCCAGCAATTTTTTCCTCACTCTCAGTATCATATACTCCGTATTCGTTGATTTTTAGGCCGTGCTTTTGAGCCAATCCTCTGATTCTAATATTATGATTCTGGGAACCCGTAAAATATTGCAGGGCAGCGCCAAAGCTTGAAAAATCAACGATTCTAAGGTCAATTTGAATGTTATCTTTGATGATAACGGAAGATTTAGTCAATCCTTCGGAGAGAATTTCATCAACCTGTGGAAGCGAAGTGAACTCTTTCATAATCACATCAGGATGATTTGAAGCAACAAGGATATCAATATCCCCGATAGTTTCTGCTCTTCTGCGTAGACTTCCGGCAATGCTTATTTTTTGGACCTCTTTCATTCCATCTAAATGTTCAATAACATTACTTGCAACCGGCAGGGCATTTCCCAAAAGTATTCTTTCATGCCTTTTTTTATAAGCCTTAATGCCTCTTAAAATATTTTCCTCTGATTTTTCACCCATCCCGGGTAAATCTTTAATTCGATGTTCATTGACTGCCTTTTCCAATTTCTCAATGCTATCCACTCCGAGCTTCTCATATAACAATCCGGCTGTTTTCGGCCCGATTTCCAGAATATCCAAAAGCCCTACCACCCCGAAAGGGACACTCTCATTTAAGCGTTCATAGTATTCAAGTTTATTTGTTGTTAAATACTCTTCTATTTTTTTGGCAATGGCTTTTCCCACGCCAGGAATATGATTTAATTCACCTTTTCTTTATACTGTTTCAATATCCGTGGGTAAACCGTTTAAAACAGAGACAATATTTTCATATGCCCTGATTTTAAAAGGATTTTCTCCTTTTATTTTTAATATTTTTGCAATCTGGCTAAAAATATGTGCTAATTCTGAATTTTTCATCTTTAAATTCGCTTTTTTTCATTGTTGAAATATTGGAAATACAAAAATTTCTCTGGTAATAATTTCTTCGGAAAAATACTTAAACTTTAATAACTTGACCATAAATAAATGCAATGTCAATATATTTTTATTCCATATCGATGCATAAAAATCCTTTATTAAAATAATTGGTTTCATGTCTTGCTATTTTCCTTAAGAAGGAAGACAGGATGTGCATCATCCTGTCTTCCTTCTTATCTTTTTTTATTCTTTTAATCATTTTCTTTGTTTTTATAATTCCTTAAATACTGCTCCGGTACTCGCCGAAGTGACTAACGAAGCATACCTTTTCAAGTAATGGGTTGAAGGAATATTGTTTTTAGGTATCTCCACTGAAGATAAGCGGTCTTTTATTTCCTGCTCAGATAAATCAACACTTAATTCTCTGTTGGAAATATTGATACGAATCATGTCCCCATCTTTAAGAATGCCAATCGGACCGCCGTCGGCTGCTTCAGGTGATACATGTCCGATGGCTGCTCCCCTGGTTGCACCGGAAAAACGCCCATCGGTTATAAGAGCGACTTCGCTGTCCATTCCCATACCGCATAGAGCAGAAGTTGCTGCCAACATCTCCCGCATGCCCGGTCCACCTTTAGGACCTTCATAGCGAATGACAATCACATCTCCCTTATTGATCTTCCCATCAATGATTGCCTGATATGAATCTTCTTCTGAATTAAATACCCTTGCCGGCCCGCTAAAGGTATACATCTTTTTATTGACCGCAGAGGTTTTTATGACTCCGCCTTCCGGAGCAAGATTACCGGTAAGAACAGCAATGCCACTTTCTTTACTATAAGGATTTTCGATATTTTTGATAATATCATTGTTTCTTATTTCGGCATTTTCGATATTTTTTTCAACAGTTTTACCGGAAACAGTTTTTACATTAAGATTAATCAAATTCGATTTGGCTAGCTCTTTCGTAATGGCTTGAATGCCACCGGCAAAATAAAGGTCAGTCATATGATAAGAGCTGGAAGGGGAAATTTTAGTCAATACCGGTACTCTTCTGCTTAATTGGTCAAACATCTCCAATGTGACCGGAACGCCGGCTTCATGGGCAATTGCCAATAAATGTAAAACCGTATTGGTTGATCCAGCCATGGCCAAATCAAGGGTCATCGCATTTTTAAACGCATCGAGCGTCATGATATCCCTTGGTTTTGTTTGTGTTTTTATCAGTTGCAAAATTGCTTTCCCTGCCATATTTGCCAATTGTTTCCGTGCACCATATCCGGTTGGTATTGTTCCATTCCCCGGCAGAGCCATTCCCAATGCCTCTGCAAGGCAATTCATAGAATTGGCTGTAAACATACCCGAACAGCTTCCGGCAGTTGGGCAGGCACAGCATTCCAGTTCTTCTAACTCCGATTCAGTCATCTTTCCCTGACTGTATTTCCCAACTGCTTCAAATACAGTCGACAAATCAACATCTTTGCCTTTGTGTTGACCAGGCAACATGGGACCACCGCTGATATAAATTGCAGGAATATTCAAACGTCCTGCAGCCATCAACATTCCTGGTACAATTTTGTCACAGTTTGCCACCATGACAAGCCCATCAAAACGATGCGCCATGGTAACAGCTTCTATTGAATCAGCAATCAATTCCCGACTTGCCAAAGGATATTTCATACCATCATGATTCATGGCTACTCCATCACATATCCCGATAGCTGGAAATTCCATTGGAACTCCACCAGCTGCCGAAACACCAAGCTTAACCGCTTGTGTGATTTCATTTAACTGAATGTGTCCGGGGATGATCTCATTATAGGCATTGACTACGCCAATGATTGGCTTGTCTAAATCATCTTTCGTATATCCCATGGCATACAATAATGAACGATGGGGAGCACGACTATTACCTTTCACAACAGTATCACTATTTTTTTTCATTATTATCCTCCCTGTAAAATTTATAACCTTATAAATCAGGTCTAAAGAAATGTTAACTTTAAGACTTATTCCGCATGTACACCAAAGAGCAAATATTGTTTTAATGATTCTATTTTCTCTTTAATAAACGGTTATGTTCATGAGTATAATTTATCCTCTGTCATCTGTCAAACAAACAATTCATCAATTCAAAATGAACATGTTTTAATTAATTTATTAAAACTATAAATCTTACCCTTTATACAAAATTATTTAACCGAATTGAAATTTAAGAATTGAGCTTAGTGTATCAACTACTTTTTTTACAAAACTTGCTTAAATGCAAAAGAAAATGTTAAAATTAGCATAATTTAACTAAACATAATGAATCAAGCAAAAAAAACAGGCTTCAATTTATTTCACAAGGAGCATTGCCCATGACTAATAATATTCCTATTCTTACAATTGAAGAAGTGGCAAATGAAATAGGGAAATGTAAGAAATGCCCGCTATACCAAACTCGTCACAATGTTGTACCCGGTGAAGGAAATACTCATTCAAAAATCGTTTTTATTGGTGAAGCACCCGGAGAAGAAGAAGATTTCAAAGGGATTCCTTTTGTTGGAAGAGCAGGACAATTATTTTCAAAAATCCTACAATCGGTCAATATAAAAAGAGAAGATATCTTTATTACAAATATGCTTAAATGTAGACCGCCCGGAAATCGTAATCCATCGAAAAGCGAGTTGGAAACCTGTTTGCCTTATCTGGAAACTCAAATTGCTTTAATTAATCCTAAAATCATTGTTACTTTAGGGAACATTCCAACTCAGTTTATTCTTGAAACAACAAAAGGAATTACCAGGATGCGAGGAAACTGGTTTGATTGGTTGGGCGGTATAAAAATATTTCCTATGTTCCATCCCAGCTATCTGTTGAGAAACGCAAGCACTGCTCCCGGTAGCCCCAAAGCTAAAACCTGGTTAGATATTAAAACGCTAAAAGAGGCGATGGAAGATTTATAAAATATGTTTTTTTACACTTTGCAACACCCTTGATTTATTCTATTCTTTATTAAATCTCCTAATTATATACCAGGCTGCAACCGGTTGTTTCATCTTTATTTTTATAATTTGTCTGGCATGGGGAGCAACTTTGATTTCTTCATTTTCTTCGTTCCACATCTTTTCAATTTTTTGAGTGAAAAAATCCCCATTCGGACCGAATATTTCGATAACTTCTCCGGTAAATACTCTGTTTTTTTGTTCCATGGTGGCTATTTTTGTATGCTCATCATAATTCAGGATTAATCCAATAAAATTATAGGACTTGACATAAGCACTAGTGTCATATCTTTGCTCATTTTCACCTGGTTTTCCAAAATAAAAACCAGTCGTAAAATGTCTGTGGCTTGCTTTTTTGACTTCATCTAGCCATTTTTCATCGAAAATATATTTTTCAGGATTCGAAATAAACCCATCAATGACTTGACGATAAGCCTTCACCACATTGGCCACATAATACGCACTCTTCATTCTTCCTTCAATTTTAAGAGAACTAATACCTGCTTTTATTAATAATGGAACATGTTCAATCATGCATAAGTCTTTCGAATTAAAAAAGTACGATCCTCTTTCGTCTTCTGTAACCGGGAAGTATTCTCCCGGCCTCTTTTCTTCCACAAGAGAATATTTCCAACGACAGGGATGTGCACAGTATCCCCGATTAGCATCTCTATCAGCCATATAATTACTTAACAAGCATCGACCGGAATAAGAGATGCACATGGCACCATGTACAAATGTTTCAATCTTCATATCGCTTGGAGTTTTTTGTACAATTTCCTTTATCTCTTCAAGTGACAATTCCCGAGCCAAAATAATTCTTCTAATTCCTTGTTGATACCAAAAATTAGCAGTGGCATAGTTCGTCATATTCGCCTGCGTACTGAGATGAATTTCCATGTCGGGCAAGATCTCCCTCACAATACTCAGTATTCCCGGATCTGAAATAATCAAACCATCCAGAGAAAGATGGTGCAGCTGACGAACATAATCGGACAAATCAATTAAATCTTCATTGTGGGCAATGATATTAAGAGTCAGATAGACTTTTTTTTCTCTCCCATGGGCAAAATTGATTCCTTCATTTAATTCTTGCAAAGTAAAATTTTTTGCCCCTGCCCTCAATCCAAATTTTAAACCGCCCACATATACCGCATCTGCGCCGTACAATATAGCTATTTTCAACTTTTCCAAATTACCGGCTGGTGCCAATAACTCCGGTCTAACCATTTTTTTCTCCTTGAATTACTTTTAAACTATTTCATATTTTATTTTTAAATCAAAAAAAATATACTATAATAATAACATAATTTCAATCATTTAATCTAATATCAAATAAGAAAGGCATGCAAATGAAAATAAAAAACCTTTTGGAAGATTTAAATATTATTGCTCCTTTTTTCCTGCAGGAAAATTTTGACAATAGTGGCATTCAATTTGCAGACTTAGAAAAACACTCAAATAAAATATTATTGTGTTTAGATATTACAAATAAAACGCTTAACGAAGCAAAAAAGAAAAGAGCTAATTTAATTATCAGTCACCACCCGCTTATTTTCTCATCACTAAAACAAATTACCAAACAAAGAAATCCTCTCCTTTATCAGCTCATTACCAGTCAGATCAATTTAATAACCATGCATACCAATTATGACCTTGCAGAAAACGGATTAAATGATTATGTAGGCAATATACTGGGAATTAAAAAAAAGGCAGCTTTACAGGACAGCTCAGAAAAAATTTTTAAGTTTGCCGTATATGTTCCGAAAAAACATGCTGAAAAAGTCAGTCAAAGTCTTTTTGATGCCGGGTCGGGGAAAATAGGAAATTATACCGAAACCTCTTTCAATATTAGCGGAACGGGTACCTTTAAACCCGAGAAAGGCACCCATCCATTCATAGGGGAAATTGGCAAAAAGGAAAAAGTATCTGAAATAAAGATAGAAACTGTGGTACCCGAAAGAAATTTACAACCAGTCATTCAGGCAATGAAAAAGTCACATCCCTATGAAGAACCGGCCTATGACACCTATGAAATAACTAATATTCATTCAGGAGGAATCGGTTTATGGGGAAATACTGATAAAGAACAGGAATTGGAATCCTTTTCACTTTGGGCTAAAAAAAAGCTCAATGCAAAATATGTCCGACTTGTTAAATCAAATGACCGAAAAATTCAAAAGGTAGCTTTATGCACTGGAGCTGGTAGTTCACTCATAGAAAATGTTAAACAGTTAGACGTTGATTTGTATATCAGTGGGGATATCACTTACCATCATGCGCTTCGTGCAAAAGAAATAGGTTTAAACCTTTTAGAAATTGAACATTTTGATACAGAAAAATTCTTTGTGGAGTCACTTCATAAACAATTGGTTAAACAAGGCATCCCGGAAGATATATTAATAAAAAGTCAGGTCATGGATTCCCCTTATCAGCTTTTATAATAACAAGACACTAGTTTGATTGGAAAAACAAAAGAATAATTAATTAAATAACAAAGCAGCTCATTCCAAAACACTGTATGTAATTATTTGGATGAAGTAACCAATCATTAAACTTGTTATTCAATCATTGGATTTCGAATACTCCTTATAAAACAATATTGTAGTTATTAAAAACTAAAAACAAGATTAATAATTTCAAAAAGAATTAGAGAAGGAGTTATTACTCCTTCTCTAATTATGATAAACCATCAAATATGCCTTTATCTAAAATGCTTCAACAATAACATTTGGATCATCAATAATAATCTGTAAATCAAAGTTGCCACAATTGCCGATAGTCAAATCACCCATAGACTCATTAACAGGGTTCTGCCAATCGGCACAACCTTGGCCATTTGGAATATATTCAATGACTTCCAATGAATGGCAATCAAGCTCATTTTTAGGAATACCAATAAAGGTCATTTGCTTGCTGTCAGGATCATTATTGCCGGTGTTAGTATCTCCATCAGGGCATATGCCATTCACCAATAAAATGACGGCTACCAGTTCATCAGAACCGGGAACATATCCTGAATTTGCATATGCTGAAGCATATAAAGCTACCACATTATCTTCGTCATGCATTAATTGATTGCCAAAACCACCACAGCCTTGAAGAATGCATGTATCCGGATGGATATTATTATGAACAAGATTCCAAATAGCAAGTTGAACTTCCTGCCAGGTAAACGGCACATTAGTATTCGGAGGCGTTAAGGTAGTCCAATAGTTTATAAGCCAGTTAATACTGCCCCATGGTCTTTCCTGTATGCAATCTGGAAGATTGGAAGTGTCCAGGCTGGAATAGATGTTGGTGTTAGAATAATCAGTGCCAACACTAATATATGTGAATGCATCTACGCACCAACCACCAAAATCTCCATTCAAAAAATCGTAGTCACTGCTAACACTAACACTGGTTGTAAAATAACTATCACTAAAACTCGGGAAAGCTAATTCAATGCCAACAGTCTCCGGCAAACAAGGAATACTTGTATCCACCGTGGCAAAATATTTTGTTTGATTTCCCGCATTATCCAAAAGGGTAGCGACAACATAATACTTGCCCTTTTCCAGACAAACAGTTTCTCCAAAAATGGGGCATTCTGTACCGAAAAGACTGTCAACCGGACTATCACAGGGGAGCTGACATAATTCGCCTGATGGCTCTTCATCAAAAATATCAATGGTCCAGCTGGCAAAACCCGAGCAACTATCACCACAGCACCCTTCTTCAGCACCACATTCTCCAGTCACTGAACTGTTAATAATTATTTTAACCGTATCATCGCAGGGACCGCAATCTTCAGCCCCAACGTAAAGGAGAGCATAAGGTGATAAACTGTCTATCATTCTGACTTCATGATAAATCACTTCGGAACAGCAGACATCTCCTACCATAACTTCGATGCATAACGGGGGGCAATCATCCTTGGTGCAAGGGAAATTGAAATCTTTTGCTACAAACTCAGTACCGTTTCCCTCAGCTAATATCCAACTGTTTAAAAGTGCAAACGGTTTTCCACCAGTATTTAATCTAATCCATACATTCTGTCCTTCTTCAATTGCTTCGGCAAATGTTACGGTAACATCCAGATTATCACAACCCCTCACCCAGATATCACCGGTAATGGGATCTGCATATTCACCTTCAACATAGATGGAAACAGCGGGAATTTCACTTTCTCCTTCGTCTTCTCCCTCTCCTTCACCTTCAGAAGGCGTAACAGGCAAACAACCGACAAAAATAAACGAAAGCATTACTACAATCATTAGTACGAATAACAGTTTTTTCATCATTTTCTCCTTTTTTTAAGTTATTAGCTAATTATTAAGATAATTCATTCTATAATAACACAATAATATCACAATGTTGAAGCGAATTACTTCTTACTTTAGCTAAAAAAGACTAACTTCCTCTTTTTTTAACTTTTCTTTTATTTTCTTTTATAGAATCGTGAATATTGTCATATTCTATTATTTTATTTATTATTGACATTCAAATTTTAAATAAAATATACCTTAAAATTAAATAAATGCAATGATGAAAAATCAGAGAACGCCAAAACCCTATTACTCAATGAAACAAAATATGCTGATAATATACAACACGGAATATGGAAATCATTCTTTTTTTAAATATCATTTAAAATTTGAAAATGATAAATAAAGACATTGATTTTGTAAAGAGATTATACTATTTTAGATGATTGAAAATAAGAGCAGGATATCAGGATAAAAGGTAGGTGTAAAAAAGAAATTGACCTTACAATCATTTGCCAAATATTCTCTAGTTTCAAAACTACGAAATTTTATAAAAGCACATTCTGTCTTTTGTTTGAAAAAATAGTAAAAAAAGAGCATTTCACCCTGTAGT